>OJLZ01000020.1_pt1 | contig 48729 bp, 48 predicted proteins | sample 1597091 | NCBI WGS metagenome assembly OJLZ01 (sample SAMEA3904684, study PRJEB24821) | metagenome | biome: Builtin; feature: hospital; material: surface | place: USA | collected 2013-06-06
CTACACGTAAGGAGTCGTCGGCAGCGTCAGATGTGTATAAGAGACAGGTGCAGGACCAAGGTGATTTCTGTCCGTAGGATTCACCCGTTCGGAGATGCTTCCGCACGGAGGGTTAGACCTCCGACCCGGCTTCACTCTCTCGCACATGGAGTGGCTGTCCAGCGGCGTAGACCTCGTGGAGCTGGAAGTTGGGATCCATGACGACAAAGTCAGCGGGAGCTCCAACCGATAGGTGACCGGCCAAGGGGGCAACGCCAGCCGACGTACCAGCGCCCGAGGAACGAGCACTACCTAGATCGCCAGGCTTCTCGCCCCCGAAACCGAGCACCCGAGCAGCCGTCGCGCTTGTGAACTTCACCGCATCTACCGGGTCGAACCCACGCTTAACCGCCCGAACAAATTGATCGAATAGCGTCGAGGTCCCGCCGGCAATCGATCCCACCGACCCGTCAGTCGTCGTTAATCGCGCTACACCATCGGCCACCGTGACGGCAAGCGCCCCCAGCACGTAGGATCCGTCGGCCTTCCCAGCGGCCTCCATCGCATCGGTAATGAAGAACGCAGCGTCGGGGACCGACTCCGTGACCATGTCGACGGTCCCGTTGTGGAGGTGGACGCCGTCGGCAATGAGCTCGACAAACACCTGCCCGGGGAACTTCTTCGCGGATGTGATCATGGCGGCCGCCGCGCCGGGTGCCCGATGATGCAGGGGCGGCATCGCGTTGAAGAGGTGTGTCGCGGTCACCACGATGCCCCGGTCCACAGCTTTGCCGACGAAACTAATCGTGGTGTCGTAGTCAGCGTCGGTGTGTCCGAGTGACAAGATGATCCCCTCGCGCGCACAGATGTCCAGACAGTCCTCGGCACCTGGGCTTTCGGGGGTCAATGTGATCTGCCGGACCAAGCCGGGGTGGCGGGCGGCCACCCGCGCGAACATGTCAGCGTCGGCGGGCACGATCCGGTCAGGATTCTGAGCTCCGCACTTGTGCGCGTTCACGAACGGCCCCTCGAGGTGCACCCCCGCGATCAGCCCCTCGTCGGCCAGTGGCCTCAGGATGTCCAGCTGCCGAACAATTTCCTGCTCATTGGCGCTAACGAGGCTGGCCAGCAGGGTCGTCGTCCCGTGTCGACGGTGGAACAGGGCTGCCCGGCGGCAGCTCTCCTCGTCGCCGGTCGGGAACGCCCCGCCATCACCACCGTGATTATGGAGGTCGACAAATCCCGGAATGATGGTCGGCATACCGGATGCACTCCACAGTGTCGACGAACCACTAGCCGACGCATCTGTAGTCTCGCTGTCCAATGGAGTGACTGATGAAATGCGTGACCCTGTGACCTCGATGCGTGCATGCTCCGTGATGCCCGCAGCGTCAATGACTCGCCTCTCCACCGTGAAATCCGGATGGCTCATAGCCTTACCTGCTCCTAACTATGGTTGTGTGACTGTGCTGCCATGAAGAATACGATCGCCCGCGGCTGTTGGCTCGTCGCGATGTCATCGCTGGCGTGTCAACGTGCAACCGCTAACTGGTCATAGCGCGGCTGCTTGCTTGCTACGACGCAACTGCTCTCCCGCCACAGCTATTATGACTGCTAGTATAGGTTGTAAGACGTCTGACGTCTATGGCTCATGACAATTATCGGCGACAGCGCAGGAGGGTAAACCACTGTGGGACTCACACTCGCACTAGACATTGGCGGTACCAAGATCGCCTGGGGACTTATCGACGACAACGCTCCCCGCACAGTAATTGCCCACGGGCGCCTTCCCAGCCAACCCCCTGGCGGGAACACCGCGGACCAACTTGAGGCCGCCGTCGTCGAAGCGTTAGCCGCATCCGCCCAAGGAACGTCGTCGACAAGCGAAAAAGTCATTGAGCGAGTCGGCGTGGCAGCCGCCGGTGTTATCGACCCCACCACCGCGATGGTCGCCCGCGCCGGGGCCACGATGCCTGGATGGGAGGGCACCGATATTGCTGTCCGCATTGCCCGCCATATCGACGCCCCCGTGTTTGCGCATAACGACGTCCGGGTATGGGCCTTTGGCGAGCACACGTTGTGTTGGTACGACGAGTATCCGCACTCCCGCCTGCTCTACGTCAGCCTAGGCACAGGGGTTGGGGGAGCGTTGGTCATCAACGACGATCTCGCCACCGGCAATCGCGGCACAGCCGGAGAGATTTCCGAACTTTATTGCCCCCATTACGGCAGTGGCGTAGCTCGGTGTGAAGACGTGGCATCCGGCCCGGGCCTCGTTACGACGTATCACAAAGCGATTTCGGAACACGACCGTGACACTGCGTTCCCGTCGACAGTGACTGATCTTTTAGAACTAGAACGTCAAGGAGACCCATTAGCGACGAATGTCCTGGACCGCAATCTGCATGGTTTTGGCCAGATGTTGGGAACGCTTGCGATGGGGCTTGACCTTGACGTCATTATCCTCGGTGGAGGAGTAGCGGGGCTGGGCGAAGCCATCACGCGGCGAATTCGTGATGGCGTGCGGAACCATCTGGCCTACAGCGTTCGCCCGTGTGATATCCGCGATAGCGCCGTGCGAGAAGGCCCTCTCGTCGCCGCCGCCCTTTACGCTCGAGCGCGGCACCGAGAACAGCTAGAACGCTGAAAACTCGAACGGCATCACCGTCCGAGTCCAGCGTGATTGCCTTGGTCAAGCCTAACCACCTACCCCACGAACCAACTGAGCAAAGGAGATTCCCATGCCCTTCTCATTTTCCGCTTCAACCGCTGCTGAACAACGCCAGGAACTGCGTACGATCATCGCGGGGGACATCATCGTGTCTGCTCAAGCCCCAGACGGCCACCCGCTTCGTGACACTCATGCGTTAACGCTGAGCGCGAAGGCATGCGTCGACGCCGGCACCCCCGCGATTCGCTGCGGCGGCTACGGCGGAATCGCAGACATTACCTCTATTGGCGACGCCGTCGATGTCCCCATTTTCGGTTTAACAAAGGAAGGCGACTCCGGCGTGTACATCACGCCGACGGCTGCGTCGGTCAAGGCTGTCGTCGACGCCGGTGCTGCGGTGGTCTGTGCCGATGCCACCGGACGGCCACGTCCTGACGGATCCTCCACCGAAGACCTGGTGAAGGCCGCCCACGAGTCCGGCGCACTCTTCATGGCGGATTGCGACACTGCGGCCAACGGGATAGCAGCATACGAGGCGGGGGCGGACATCGTGTCCTCAACGTTGTCGGGATATACCCCGGCGACGGAGCATCTCGAGGGGCCTGACCTGGACTTTATTTCCACCGTCCGAGGTGAGGTAGGGGAGGAGCCGCTACTCATTGCGGAGGGGCATTATCATTCCCCCGACGCGGTGAAGGACGCGCTCCAGCGTGGAGCCGACGCCGTCATCATTGGATCTGCCATTACGGATCCGCGGTGGATCACAGGGTTCTACCGCAGTGAAATAGGTAGGTAGTTCGGTGGCAGCGCCCACCTAATAGCAAAGGGCGTGGCGGTGGCCCTTAATAATGTGCGCGACTCCTACTTCTCGCGCGTAACTTACTTAACTCCAAGCGCTTCGCGGAGTGGTTCGTAATGGTCGACGACGGCTTGCCGGTAGGCGTCCTCGTCTCCCGCGACAATGGCGTCGACAATTTTTTGATGCGCATCCACGGTCTGTTCCAGATTGTCCTTCGTGGTCAGATGCAGTTTCGGCACTGCCACCATGTGCACCCGCCACAGCGCTTTGGATAACTCCTGAATGAGCCCGTTGCTGGTCACCGACGAAATGTGATCGTGAAACATGGAATCAGATTCCATGAATGGTTCATTCCGCGTGACCGCGGACCTCATTTGGTTAATAAGACGGCCCAAGAATACGCCGTCGATATCGTCGCGATGCTCGATAACATCGCGCGAAATCTGTAAATCTAACGCCTGCCGCGTATCAACCACATCGATCAGCCGAGATCGCGCGTGATCGTCGTCGAGAGTAATACGCAGGGTAAGGCCATTGACCAGGGGTTCAAGGGACATGTCGGCGACGAACGTGCCGAAGCCCCGACGGACCTCAAGGATGTCCAGGCTGACGAGGGTCCGGATAGCTTCCCTCACCGACGACCGTGACAGCTTGAGTGATTCCACAATTGTGAGCTCACTGGGCAGCGGGTCACCGACCTTCAGGTGATTGTCCCGGATATAGGCGACAATCGACCGCATGGCCACATCGGTTGCCGAGCGGGCCTCAGAACCGAAGAGTCCCGTATTGCTGCTCCTATAGCTGCGACCAGTGGCAGCAGAGTGCGATTTGGTATTGTCTTGGCCACTCACAGTGAAGCTGACCGCTCCTTCATTGCCGGATTCGTGTCGTGTACATGGGTTCGTGTACGAGGATCATTTGTACAAGAATTATTGTCCTGTACGGAGATCGAATATGTATGAGAATTGCGTATTCGGGGGTATCGGGGGTTTGGCACCGACGTTCGTTCCGTGGAGCGGCGAAAGCATCGGCCCCGAAGTGGGCGGTCCGCGAAATCACGCAACCATGAAACGACGGGATCACCGTCGGATATTGACAGTGATCCCGAATGTGTTCGTATCAGCCATAAAGCAGAACTACATCTAGTTCCGCGGAGACTCTTTATCCAGCAGCGGAGAGATTGCCTGGAGAGTTTTGTAGGGAACCTAAGCCGTGATGTCCTCAACGATTCCCGTTGTGCATTCCTGCACGGGACGACACTCCAATACCGGACGGAGCCCCTATTGCCGCGACCTATAGCCCGCGGCTGACCTGGTCAATCAGGTTCTGGGTGAAATCCCTCGGCTGTGGCTTCACAAAGAAAGTTCCGTCGGTAGCCTTAGCAACTGTGTCGCCCGCACTCACTGTTTCCCCATCGGGTAGCTGGAACTGTACATTGTCGCGAGTCTCAAAGGTCGGCTTGACATAGTCGCCACCCTCAATCCACTGCTTCAGTGCGGCTTCGCTGGTGCTGGAACCGCTGTGAAAGTGCTCTTCGACGATGTCGACATTGGACATATCAGCGGGTGGGGGAAGAACGATCATTGATAACTCCTTTAGGAAGGCGATGAAACTTCAAATGTGCATCAAACGTGGTCATGCGTTCTAGGCACGATCCCGCACGAAGAATACTCACCAAAAGTGCGCCGGTTGAACGCGCGCGGAAAATTGTGCCGATTATGCTTTTCTACTATAGACGCGAACGTATGACAATCCTTCTTTTTGTAAATCGAAACTTTTAAGGTTGAGAAAGGTCGATAATAGGCCGACAGTAGAGGTATGAGCGCAATGGGGAATTTTCTCCGTGGCAATAGACCTCGTTGTTGACGCCGGGGGCATTGATTTTGAAAATGTGCACTTGGTGTGTAGTGTCCACCGAGGAACTTTAGGATAGTTCACGTTTCACCACAGACCGTCGGTCCTCAGAGAAATCTGAGCGAAGTGTTGCTCATCCGAGTGACGGCCCACGCAGGAGACAACGCGAACGCAAAGTATTCGTCACCACGCTCCAGGTTCGAACCGGATACAAGGTTTCGGCCGGGTAGCTCGAAGTTCAGAGCATTATCGACGCGAACGTCGCAAGGCCCTGACGCGAAACAGAAGGTGATGAACGAATTGCGCGCCCCGCCTCCTGTGCGGGGCGTTACTCATTGGGTCTCCCCGACGGTGAAACTTACCGAAGGAAGGAGGCGAGAGTACATGGCCAACCCGAAGAACACTGCAGCTGTCAAGGAGCTCACTGCGCGTTTCCAGAACGCAAGCAGTGCAATCCTGACGGAATACCGTGGTCTGTCCGTTACTGAGATGACAGAGCTGCGCAAGGAACTTGGCGCTGAGGTTGAATACTCCGTCGCCAAGAACACCATGATCAAGCTCGCCGCACGCGAAGCTGGCGTCGAAGGTCTTGACGAAGAACTTCTTAACGGCCCCACCGCTATTGCATTTGTCAATGGCGAAGCGGTTGATGCCGCGAAGGCAATGAAGAAGTTCGGCGCAGACCATGACGCTTTCGTGGTTAAAGGCGGAACAATGGATGGTTCGGCTCTGACGGCCGAGCAGATCCAGCAGCTCGCGGACATGGACAACCGCGAGACCACACTGTCCAAGATCGCCGGTGGATTCAACGGCGTTCTGGCAAACGTTGCGTCCTTGCTGGGCGCACCGCATTCCGAGATGGCACGCCTGGCCGCGGCCCTCGAGGAGAAGAAGTAAACACTGTCGGTTCGCCGCCGACAGGCGGGTACGGAACCTCCCACACGAAGACGCGTAGAAAGGAAGCCATATCATGGCTAAGTACACCAACGAAGAGCTCATCGAAGCTTTCAAGGAAATGACCCTCGTTGAGCTCACTGAGTTCAAGAACCTCTTCGAAGAGACCTTCGACGTCACCGCTGCTGCTCCGGTTGCCGTTGCTGCTGCAGGCGCTGCCGGTGGCGAAGCTGCTGCTGAGGAAGAGAAGGACGAGTTCGACGTCGTGCTCGAGGACGCTGGCGCCAAGAAGATCGGCGTTATTAAGGTCGTCCGCGAGGTCGTCTCCGGCCTGGGTCTGAAGGAAGCTAAGGACCTCGTTGAGTCCGCTCCGAAGGCTATCCTCGAAGGTGCTTCCAAGGACGACGCCGAGGCTGCCAAGACCAAGCTCGAAGAGGCTGGCGCAAAGGTTTCCCTCAAGTAAGACAGGGATATGCGCATCTAATTCAGCGCGATGCGCAGAGCACCCGATTCCGGCCCATACGGTGCAGGAACGGTGCTCGGCGTAAATGCCGCAAACAGGGGTTTCCCAACACGGGAGGCCCCTGTTTTTGTCATATGTACTAGGGTGTTGGCGCTAGGGTAGTGGTGTGGGCGCTTAGTTTGTTCGCGCGACGTTCCACCGCGCCCCACCGCGAAGCTGCGCGCACAGTTCCGAGCCCCACCACAGAGTGATAAAAAACCATTAGACATGGTGCCATAAGTAGTATAAGATAGTCCGTTGCGCTGGATCCCCGTGCACAGATTTCTCGTTAGGCCTTGTACCAATTCCTTCAAAAACAGGATTTGACAAGGTCCTTTAGTGATATCCAACCACGGATGATCCGCTTTTTGGAAGAAGACACTCACTCTTTTCACGCAGGCAAACCACAGCGAGCACGGTCACCCCGCGTGAGGTGCTGGAAGGACCCATCTTGGCAGTCTCCCGCCAGACCAGTTTAACGTCCGGAATCCCCGGCGCGACGAAACGCTACTCGTTCGCGAAGATTAAAGAGCCGATCGAGGTCCCTGGCCTCCTCGATCTGCAGCGCGACTCGTTCGCGTGGCTTATTGGCGCACCCGAATGGCGCGCTAAGAAGCAGGCTGAGTCCGAAGAAGGCGCGCGTATTACCAGCGGCCTGGAAGACATTCTAGAGGAGTTGTCTCCCATTGAGGACTACTCCGGCAACATGTCCCTCACCCTATCCGAGCCCCGCTTCGACGACGTCAAGAACACGATCGATGAAGCCAAGGATAAGGACATTAACTACTCCGCCCCGCTCTATGTGACGGCGGAATTCACCAACGCCATGTCTGGCGAAATTAAAAGCCAGACTGTCTTCATTGGCGATTTCCCAATGATGACGGACAAAGGCACGTTCATCATCAACGGTACCGAGCGTGTCATCGTGTCCCAGTTGGTTCGCTCTCCTGGCGTCTACTTCGACGAGTCCATCGACAAGTCGACCGAGCGTCCGCTGCACTCCGTCAAGGTCATCCCTTCCCGCGGTGCATGGCTGGAGTTCGACATCGACAAGCGCGACACCGTCGGCGTCCGCATCGACCGTAAACGTCGTCAGCCCGTCACCGTGCTGTTGAAGGCTTTGGGCTTGTCGACGCAGGACATCACGGATCGTTTCGGTTTCTCCGAACTCATGATGTCCACCCTCGAGCACGATGGCGTCGCTAATACCGACGAAGCTCTCCTGGAGATTTACCGCAAGCAGCGCCCGGGTGAATCACCCACGCGCGATTCCGCTCAGGCTTTGCTGGACAACAGCTTCTTCAACCCGAAGCGGTATGACCTGGCGAAGGTTGGCCGCTACAAGGTGAACCGCAAGCTCGGTTTGGGCGGCGGCTCCACCACGGGTGAGCACACGCTGACCGAAGAAGACATTCTGACCACCATTGAGTACTTGGTGCGTTTGCACGCCGGTGAGCGGACGATGGAATCGCCCGACGGCACCGAGCTGATGATCACCACGGACGATATCGACCACTTCGGTAACCGACGCCTCCGCACCGTCGGCGAGCTGGTCCAGAACCAGGTTCGCGTCGGCCTGTCCCGTATGGAGCGTGTCGTGCGTGAGCGCATGACCACGCAGGACGCGGAATCCATCACGCCGACCTCGCTGATCAATGTGCGCCCCGTGTCGGCAGCGATCCGCGAGTTCTTCGGAACGTCGCAGTTGTCGCAGTTTATGGACCAGAACAACTCCCTGTCTGGCCTGACGCACAAGCGCCGTCTGTCCGCCCTCGGACCTGGCGGTTTGTCCCGTGAGCGCGCCGGCCTGGACGTTCGTGACGTCCACGCCTCGCACTACGGCCGCATGTGCCCAATCGAGACGCCTGAGGGTCCGAACATTGGATTGATCGGCTCCCTCGCGTCCTACGCACGCGTTAACCCGTTCGGTTTCATCGAGACGCCGTACCGTCGTGTCGAAGATGGGCAGGCCACCGACGTTGTCGACTACCTCACCGCTGATGAGGAAGACCGGCACATCGTCGCCCAGGCCAACACGAAGATGGACTCCGAAGGCCGCTTCGTCGAGGACACCGTCGAGGTCCGTATGAAAGGCGGAAACGTCGAGGTCGTCCCGGCAAGCGAAGTGGACTACATGGATGTGTCCCCGCGCCAGATGGTGTCCGTGGCTACCGCCATGATTCCGTTCCTGGAGCACGACGACGCCAACCGTGCCCTCATGGGCGCGAACATGCAGCGCCAGGCTGTGCCGCTGCTGCGCAACGAAGCGCCCTTCGTCGGCACCGGTATGGAACTGCGCGCCGCCCACGACGCCGGCGACGTTGTGATCGCCCGCCGTTCGGGTGTCGTCGAAACCGTGTGTGCTGACTTCATCACCACACTTGGCGACGATGGCCAGCGCGACACCTTCCTCCTGCGCAAGTTCGAGCGCACCAACCAGGGGACCTGCTACAACCAGAAGCCCCTCGTTGAGGCCGGCGACCGCATCGAAGAGGGACAAGCCCTCGCCGACGGCCCCGGCACCGAGAACGGTGAGATGGCTCTCGGCCGGAACCTCCTCGTGGCGTTCATGCCGTGGGAAGGCCACAACTACGAGGACGCCATCATCCTCAACCAGCGGATTGTCGAGGAAGATGTCCTCACCTCAATCCATATTGAGGAACACGAAATCGACGCCCGCGACACCAAGCTCGGGCCAGAGGAAATCACCCGCGATATTCCGAACGCATCGGAAGATATCCTCGCTGACCTCGACGAACGCGGCATCGTCCGCATCGGCGCCGATGTTCGCGACGGCGATATCCTCGTCGGTAAGGTCACCCCGAAGGGTGAAACCGAGCTGACACCGGAAGAGCGCCTCCTCCGCGCCATCTTCGGCGAGAAGGCCCGCGAAGTTCGCGACACCTCCATGAAGGTGCCGCACGGCGAAACAGGCAAGGTCATCGGCGTTCGCGTGTTCTCCCGCGAAGACGACGATGACCTCGCGCCCGGTGTTAACCAGATGGTCCGCGTGTACGTCGCCCAGAAGCGCAAGATCCAGGACGGCGATAAGCTCTCCGGCCGCCACGGCAACAAGGGTGTCGTCGGCAAGATCTTGCCTGCTGAGGACATGCCGTTCCTGCCTGACGGAACGCCGGTCGACATCATTCTGAACACGCACGGTGTGCCGCGTCGTATGAACATCGGCCAGGTGCTGGAACTTCACCTCGGTATGCTCGCGAAATCCGGGTGGAAGGTTGACCCCGAGTCCCAGGACCCCGCGATCAAGGCCATGCTGGAAACGTTGCCGGAGGACCTCTACGACGTCCCCGCCGATTCCCGCGTTGCCACCCCGGTGTTCGACGGCACGACCAACGAAGAGCTGTCCGGACTGATGCGCTCCTCGCGGCCCAACCGCGACGGTGACCAAATGGTCAACGAATTCGGCAAATCCACCCTGATCGATGGCCGGACGGGCGAGCCCTTCCAGCAGCCGATCTCCGTGGGCTACATGTACATGCTGAAGCTGCACCACCTGGTCGACGAGAAGATCCACGCGCGCTCCACCGGCCCATACTCCATGATCACCCAGCAGCCGCTCGGTGGTAAGGCACAGTTCGGTGGTCAGCGCTTCGGTGAGATGGAAGTGTGGGCCATGCAGGCCTACGGCGCCGCCTACACGCTGCAGGAACTCCTGACCATCAAGTCCGACGACGTCGTCGGCCGTGTCAAGGTGTACGAAGCCATCGTGAAGGGCGACAACATCCCCGACCCGGGAATTCCGGAGTCCTTCAAGGTGTTGCTCAAAGAGCTGCAGTCTCTGTGCCTCAACGTTGAGGTCCTCTCTGCCGACGGAACCCCGGTTGACCTGGGTGCCGACGATGACGACCTCGACCAAGCCAACGCATCCTTGGGTATTAACCTCTCCCGCGACGAGCGTTTCGACGCTGACGCGGTGTAGAGACCTCCCAACTAGTAACCAGTAATCATCCGAACAACCCTCGTGAACGAGGGGAAAGGACGTTACGTGCTCGACGTCAATCTTTTCGACGAGCTCCGCATCGGTCTCGCCACGGCCGATGACATCCGTCGCTGGTCACACGGCGAGGTCAAGAAGCCCGAGACCATCAATTACCGCACCCTCAAACCCGAGAAGGACGGCCTGTTCTGCGAACGCATCTTCGGGCCAACCCGCGACTGGGAATGTGCCTGCGGTAAGTACAAGCGAGTCCGCTACAAGGGCATCGTCTGTGAACGCTGCGGCGTGGAAGTAACCAAATCCAAGGTCCGCCGTGAGCGCATGGGCCACATCGAGCTGGCCGCGCCCGTCACCCACATCTGGTACTTCAAGGGCGTGCCCTCACGCCTGGGGTACCTGCTGGACCTCGCGCCGAAAGATCTGGAAAAGATCATCTACTTCGCCGCGAACATCATCACCTCGGTGGACGAGGAGGCCCGTCACACGGACCAAGAAACCCTCGAAGCCGACATGTTCATGGAGAAGAAAGAGGTCGAGGCCGACCGCGACGAAGAACTCGCGGAGCGCCAGCAGAAGCTGGAAGAAGACCTCAAAGAGCTCGAATCCAACGGTGCGAAAGCCGATGCCAAGCGCAAGGTTCAGAACGCCGCTGAGCGCGAAATGCGCCACATCCGTGAGCGCGCCGAGCGCGAAATCGACCGCCTCGACGAGATCTGGAACACGTTCATCAAGCTTGCCCCCAAGCAGATGATCGTCGACGAAACCATCTACTCCGAGCTCGTCGACCGCTACGAGGACTACTTCACCGGCGGCATGGGTGCAGAAGCCATCCAGACGCTGATTAAGAACTTCGACCTCGAAGCAGAGGCGGAGAAACTCAGCGAGGTCATCCGCGACGGCAAGGGACAAAAGCAGGTCCGCGCGCTCAAGCGTCTGCGTGTTGTCGCTGCCTTCCTGCGCTCCGGTAACGACCCGGCAGCGATGGTCCTGGACGCCATCCCGGTGATCCCGCCCGAGCTTCGCCCGATGGTTCAGCTCGACGGAGGCCGGTTCGCGACGTCGGACCTCAACGACCTGTACCGTCGCGTCATCAACCGCAACAACCGCCTGAAGCGCATGATCGACCTCGGCGCACCCGAGATCATCGTGAACAACGAGAAGCGCATGCTTCAGGAATCCGTCGACGCGCTCTTCGACAACGGCCGCCGTGGACGCCCCGTCACGGGCCCCGGCAACCGTCCGCTGAAGTCGCTCTCTGACCTGCTGAAAGGTAAGCAGGGCCGCTTCCGTCAGAACCTGCTGGGTAAACGTGTCGACTACTCTGGCCGTTCGGTGATTATCGTCGGCCCGCAGTTGAAACTGCACCAGTGCGGTCTGCCGAAGCTCATGGCGTTGGAGCTGTTTAAGCCATTTGTCATGAAGCGCCTGGTGGAGAAGTCTTATGCGCAGAACATTCGCTCTGCGAAGCGGATGGTTGAGCGGCAGCGTCCCGAAGTGTGGGACGTCCTCGAAGAAGCCATCGCGGAACACCCCGTCATGCTTAACCGTGCGCCGACGCTGCACCGCCTGGGTATTCAGGCGTTCGAGCCGGTCCTCGTCGAGGGTAAAGCTATCCAGCTGCACCCCTTGGCATGTGAGGCCTTCAACGCCGACTTCGACGGTGATCAGATGGCTGTCCACCTGCCGCTGTCTGCGGAGGCCCAGGCTGAGGCCCGCGTGCTGATGCTCGCCTCCAACAACATCCTGTCCCCGGCATCTGGTAAACCACTGGCCATGCCGCGTCTGGACATGGTGACCGGCTTGTACTTCCTCACCCTGGAAAAGAGCGAGGACCAGCTCGGTGGCGAAGGCGCCTACCACGAAGCCGACGAGAACGGCCCGAAGCGTGGCACCTACTCGTCCTTCGCCGAGGCCCTCATGGCGCGCGACCGCGGAGTGCTTGGTCTCCAGGCACCCATCGAGGTTCGCATCAGCCACCTCCGTCCGCCGGAGGACATCGAGGCAGAACTGTTCCCCGACGGATGGCAGCGCGGCCAGAAGTGGACCGCCCACACCACCCTCGGACGCATCATGTTCAACGAGCTGCTGCCGTGGAACTACCCGTTCGTCAACGGTGTGATGGCGAAGAAGGCACAGGCCGTCATCATCAACGACCTCGCCGCACGGTACCCCATGATCACCGTCGCGCAGACCGTCGACAAGATGAAGGACGCCGGTTTCTACTGGGCAACTCGGTCCTGTGTCACCATCTCCATGGACGACGTGCTCGTTCTTCCCAACAAGGAAGAAATCCTGCAGCGGTATGAGAAGCAGGCTGCGACCATCGAGAAGAAGCTCGCTCGAGGCAAGATCAACAACGAAGAGCGCTACCGCTCCCTCGTTGACCTGTGGAAGGAATGCACCGACTTCGTTGGTGAGTCCGTCGAGAAGATCTACCCCGACGACAACCCGATCCCGATGATCGTGAAGTCCGGTGCTGCCGGTAACATGCGCCAGATCTGGACGTTGGCCGGCATGAAGGGCATGGTCACGAACTCGCGCGGTGACTACATCACCCGTCCGATCAAGACCTCCTTCCGCGAGGGCCTGTCAGTGTTGGAGTACTTCAACAACTCGCACGGTTCGCGTAAGGGCCTGGCCGATACTGCTCTGCGTACCGCCGACTCCGGTTACCTCACGCGTCGTCTTGTCGACGTCGCTCAGGACGTTATCGTGCGCGAAGACGACTGTGGGACTCGGAAGGGCCTCGAGGTCGATGTCGCGAAGCCCGTGTTGGATGCTGAGGGCAACGAAACGGGAGAATTCACCTGCGCTGAATTCTTGGAGACCGCGCTGATCGGCCGTTACCTGGCCAAGGACGCTGTCAACGACGAGGGCGACGTTGTCTACGAGCGTGGCGCTTTCGTCGGCGATGCCGAAGCCAAGAAGATGGTTGCCGAGGGCGTGCGGACCGCTACTGTCCGGACCGTCATGATGTGTGAAACCGCCACCGGCGTGTGCGCGACCTGCTACGGACGCTCCATGGCCACCGGCCAAAAGGTGGACATCGGTGAAGCCGTCGGTATCGTTGCCGCGCAGTCCATTGGTGAGCCTGGTACTCAGCTGACCATGCGTACGTTCCACCAAGGTGGTGTCGGTGGCGACATCACCGGTGGTCTGCCCCGTGTTCAGGAGTTGTTCGAGGCGCGCGTGCCTAAGAACCAGGCGCCGATTGCGTCCACTGAGGGCACGATCGAGCTCGAGGACGACGGCAACTTCTACACGCTGACTATCACGCCTGACAACGGCGAGGACGAGGTCGTGTACGAGAAGCTGTCGAAGCGCCAGGGTCTGGCAGGGACGCAGGAACCCGGCGGATTCGAACACCAGCTGCGTACCGGCGACCATGTTGTCACAGGCCAGCCACTGCTGCGCGGTGCTCCCGATCCGCACGAAGTGCTTCGCGTTGAAGGCGTGACGGGGGTGCAGAAGCACCTCATTGAGCAGGTCCAGAAGGTCTACCGTGACCAGGGCGTGGCGATCCACGACAAGCACATCGAGATCATTGTCCGGCAGATGCTGCGACGCCTGACTGTCGTCGATTCGGGATCCACCGAATTGCTGCCGGGTAGCCTGATTGATCGGAACGAAGCGCGAGCTATTAACAAGGCCGTCGCGACGAATGGTGGCGAGGGTGCCGCCTTCCGTCAGGAAATCATGGGTATCACTAAGGCATCGTTGGCCACGGAATCCTGGTTGTCCGCGGCGTCGTTCCAGGAGACCACTCGTGTCCTGACCGATGCGGCGATCAACAAGCGGTCCGATAAGCTCATCGGACTGAAGGAGAACGTGATCATCGGTAAGCTCATTCCGGCTGGTACGGGCATCTCCCGCTACCGGAACATCTCGGTTGAGCCGACCGAGGAGGCGCGTGCGCAGGCGTTCTCTATGAACACCAGCTACGGCGACGGCTTCTATGGCGAAGACGGTGCGTACGGCGAATTCACCGGCGCGGCCGTTCGCCTGGATGACCAGGGGTTTGATGGAGGCCTCGGCGATATTAGCTAGGTGAGCCTTTGAGGCGTGGCGCGTTGCTGGCGGGCCGGTTAGCCGGCCAGGGTGCCACCGGCGTGCTGCCTCTCAAAAAATGATTTTTCGGCAAATGCCCGGGTGCGAGTTATCTCGCACCCGGGCATTTTCTATTTTTAATTGGCTTTTCTCGTCGCTTGTTAGGTTTTCGTGGCTGGGAGAGCCACGTGGGGTGGGGCGTTTAGGTTCTCATGCGAGCTGTGTAGTGCGAACGCGTGTGCCCGCGGGTTAGCGCGGGCCCAAGTCGGCGTCGCCGCCGAAAACTGCGCTGGTATATCTCACTTTGCCCGGGCTCCAGGAAAACTGCGGGGGTCTATGGTCAATTTTCGGCCATTGTTCGCCCTTATACCCCCGCACTTTTCAGTTGAGCACCCGACATACCCTCGCACTTTTCTCCGTAGAAGAGAAAAGGCCTATTTCTGAGTGCATCGAATGCGTCAAAGGGGGAAACGTTAGTTTTATATTCTATTTATACCGGTCGTGCATGGGAGGCTTCACCCAACATGTGCGGTAAGTCTCCCAGCTCGTGCCGAGTAAACCCCATGGCCATGCGCAACCACCCACCTAACTTCACCAGATCTCTAAACAACCTATGAAAACCAATCCAGACCTCTCGAACGTCTCAGAAATCCTCACGTCCGTAATGTCGTCACCGGGAAAAGTCACTGTCGTCGGCTCACTCAACGTCGATCTAACTGCGCGGGTCGAGGAACTCGCCGATCACCGCAGATTATTTTGAATTATTCTCCAGTTATCGACGTCGACCCGACGCTGTTGAGCGGGGTCGATATCGTGGTTGTGAACGAGGTCGAGCTGCGTGCCTTGGGGGAGCGGTATGGATTCGCCCAATTGCCGACGCGGGAACGAGACGGATTGGCTAACGTAGTCGGATCCAAGGTCGACGAATATGCCGACGCAAAGCCTGAGGACGCTCCTACTGTCCGCGACTCCGCAAGCAGCATGGCTAAAGAAGATGGTGCCAGCGAAAATGACCTGTTCACGACGGCGACGCGGCTAGTCGCCGCGATGGGCCTCGGAGGTTTGATTGTGACGCTCGGTCCGGAGGGCTGTTTTGTTGTGGAGACTGAGGATTCAGCTGAAAACGGTGACGTTAATCCGACGAGTGACGGAGACCGAAGCGATCGCGCCAACCCAACCGACACCGTCCCCACTACTAACGCAGTGTATGTGCAGGGATATCCAGTCGATGCAGTCGATTCAACCGGGTGCGGCGATTGCTTTATGGGGACGGTCGCCGCATCGATAGCCTCCGGACAAAGTCTGCTGGATTCCGCCAGGTTGGCAACCTTCGTTGCATCTCGCGCCGCGACCGAGCAGGGCGCTCAAAGTTCATATTCCTCGGCCGACGAACTCGCAGACCAGCTCAAACACGACTAAGTGAACCAGCAAATACGGAGCTGATCGATCGGACTGCGGAACTGATCGACAGGTTGATAGAGGGGCGGGCTCGACGTTCACGTGCCACCCACCCCCGTCGGGAATTCTTCGTATCAGGGAACATTTCGTGCTTCAGCGGAACACATCAAATAGAGGCCGAGAGCGAGCGTCGACAAGCCGAATAAGAACGGCAACAACGACAAGAACGCCCCGTCCACGAACGAGCCGCACAACAACGGTCCGCACATAAACGTTTCGCGTAACAACGGTCCGTCACGGACACCGCGCTCGGCCATCGCACTAAAACCGTCCCGAAGGCCCCGAAGGAATCGCCATGACTTACCCCAACAACAACCCGAGCAGCCCATATCAGGGATCCAGCGATCCTTACTCGGGATCGTCTACCGGTTTCGGTGCGCCCGGTTCCGGGGAGGGCGGAATGCCGGCCACTTATGAAAGTGGCCAGGTCGACTCAGCATTCGGCGGCGGTCAGTATGGAAACGCGGGCCAGTATGCACAACCCAACCAGTGGAACCAGGGTGCGCCGCAGTTCGGCAACGGCATGAACGACATGGGCTCGGTCTCGCAGGGTCGGCAGAAGAGCAAAGTAGTTTCTGCCGTGCTCGCGTTTTTCCTGGGCGGCTTCGGAGCCCACAATTTCTACCTCGGGTATATCGGGGTCGCCTGCGCCCAGCTCGCCATTCTTTTAATTAGCGTTCCTTTGATGTTCGTTGTTGTCGGTTTTATTACCGACGCCGCCCTCTCCATCTGGGTTTTGGTCGAATTCATCATGATCCTCGCTGGTTCGGCGCGTTTCGCTACCGATGCCAACGGCGTGCCTGTTCGTTAAAACCACAGTGTTCGGGAGGCAGCATTTCAATATGCGTACCGACGAAAACGGCGTGCTGCAGGGAACGCGAGTGCTCCATTAACCGGAGCGCGTAAAACGCAACCGAACGGGGGCCGGTGAGTCTGTGATGGACGCAGTGGTCGATTAGAATAATTACCCGGAATGCGATCAACCTAACAGGTAAGGCTCACCATGACTCCGACGACAACTCCTGGAAGCATTCAAGCAACGACCGCTCTGACGGCGGCGGGGGCAGTGACGGCTCGGACGAGCCTACGCGTGATAATTCGGCCGACGACACAAATCGCCAGAACCATAGTCACAGTGCCGACGACGGCACCGCCAACGAAAACCAACACGACGGTGGCCAGGGCAACGACGCTGCTGGTGAGGACGCTCACACCTCGGAAGGCAATGATTCGTCGGCGGGAGAGTCCGACGCTCAATCCGCCGGGAGTCAATCGTCGGAAGAGGGTTTTGAAACCCGCGAGTGGCAGCCAGTCCAAGCGTGGAGTGAAGTCCGGAACCCCGACGGGAGCGTGTCTCCTCGGTCCGGCGGGCCGTGGGGTAATTCCCAGCAATGGAACAACGCCGGCAACGGTGGGGGAAACGGCTGGAACAACGCTGGCACTACCGGTTGGAACAGCGGGGGTGGCCAGCAATGGAATGGGGGCGCCCCGGGCGGTTGGAACGGCCAGCCGGACCAGGGTCAATACGGTGGCCAACAGTACGGCGGCCAGTACGGTGCTGCTCAGAATGGGGCAGGTCAGTGGAATAATCCCCAGGGCCAGCCGGGACAGTACGGCCAGCAGGCGCAATACGGACAGGGTCAGTACAACCAGCAACCGCAATACGGGCAGCAAAATCAGCAGCCCCAGTACAACCAAAACGCTCAGTACGGTCAGGGTCAGTCGGGCGGCTCGAGTGCTGTCGGGTCGCAGGGGGAGTCCGGCCAGTCGGGCTCGTCGATCTGGAAGGTCCTGCTTCCGATCATTCTCATCCTTGTCGTGGTCGCCACGCTGATCGGAGCGCTGATGTGGAAGCCGTGGGAAAAGCTCAGTAACGACGGTGGCGCGCCTGGCAGCGAATCGTCGGCAATCCCGGAAGAACCGAGCAACGAGCCCACAGAGGAAACGACGACGGAGCCCGAGGACACCGAGACCACCACGGAAGACACCGCCACCGAACGGACAACCACGACAACGACAACGTCGAGCAACCACACGGGCACCGACATCCCAGGGTTGGGCCGCCAAGGATTTACGGATAACAGCGCTGCAACCTGTAATGCCGACGACGAATGGGTGTACGCGGGCATTAATGAGGACGGCGACAAGGTTGTCATCTGCCAGGTAGGGGACACCGACGGGTTCTACTACCGCGGTTGGTATCACGGAGGCGCGCTCGAACGTGACGTGACGAGCCGCGGCTCCGATGGGCGGTCATACACGATGAAGAGCGGTGGAACCGTGATCAACATCGATGGCTCCACCCTGGATGTTGTGCAGAACGGTAAGACGGTTTCTTCTTCCGTGTTTGACGGAGTGGCCACGAGGGAGCCGGATTGGGGCTAATCGCGTTCCTCGAACATCCGGCCACCTAATAGTCGACGCCCGACGGGCGCCTGGATAGCGAACGCGCGCCCGCCCAAGCCCAAATCTCACCGGTTTCTCACCATAAGTTTGGGAAAAATCCAGGTTATCGCTTAAACTGGAGCGCTGTGTCCGCCACGTGCGGGCGGGACAAACGTCCACCGTAGGCCAGCGAGAGCGGCTGACTCGTTCATGTACGCTCAAAAAACGCTGGTCACGGCGTTAAAAATTTCTTCCAAAAAGTTGCCCAGCGCAACGTCGAAAAGAAGTTTTTAGCACCACGGAATGAGCTTGCAAAGGCAGGTGCGAGCGGCAAGTAAGCACCCCGCCTGCACGGGCACTATGCCAGTGAGCGAGTGAAAAACCCGGTTTTGTTGTAATTTTCGTCACACTTCGCGTGGATTATCTGGGGGCAGATCTATCCGGATCGGCTCCGCCAGGATCGGAAAACAGCACCCCGGGAATGAACCGCAAACGCGTCAAAGAAACATAGAAAGTCGGTACATGCCTACTATTCAGCAGCTGGTCCGCAAGGGCCGCAAGGACAAGAAGGCCAAGGTGAAGACCGCGGCCCTCAAGGGATCACCGCAGCGCCGCGGTGTGTGCACCCGTGTCTACACCACGACCCCGAAGAAGCCGAACTCCGCCCTCCGTAAGGTTGCGCGTGTTCGTCTGACCTCTGGTATTGAGGTTTCTGCTTACATTCCCGGCGAGGGTCACAACCTGCAGGAGCACTCGATGGTGCTCGTTCGCGGTGGCCGTGTGAAGGACCTCCCAGGTGTCCGCTACCGCATTATCCGCGGCTCCCTCGACACCCAGGGAGTTAAGGATCGTAAGCAGGCACGTTCTCGCTACGGCGCGAAGAAGGAGAAGTAATTCATGCCACGTAAAGGTCCAGCACCCGCACGTCAGCTTCCGAAAGACCCGGTATACGGCGATACCATCGTCTCGCAGCTGATCAACAAGGTCCTCGTCGATGGCAAGAAGTCCACCGCCGAGCGCATCGTCTATGGAGCCCTCGAAGCCTGCAGTGAGAAGACCGGCACCGACCCGGTTCTCACCCTGAAGAAGGCTCTTGACAACGTCAAGCCCACCCTCGAAGTGCGTTCACGCCGTGTTGGTGGCGCAACCTACCAGGTCCCGGTCGAGGTTCGCCCCGGCCGTGCCACCACCCTGGCACTGCGTTGGCTGGTAATGTTCACCCGCCAGCGTCGCGAAAACACCATGACCGAGCGTCTCGCCGCAGAGATCCTGGACGCATCCAACGGCCTCGGCGCATCCGTGAAGCGTCGTGAAGACACTCACAAGATGGCTGAGGCCAACCGCGCATTCGCGCACTACCGCTGGTAATCACCTCTCCGGCGTAGCCAGACCAAGAATTACACGCAGGCCCGCCACCATCGGATCGCCACGATCGACTGGTTCCGGTGAGTGGGCCACCAAACTACGAGTTGGGGTACACAGTGGCACAAAAAGTGCTTTCTGACCTTCATAAGGTCCGCAACATCGGCATCATGGCCCACATCGATGCCGGAAAGACCACCGTAACCGAACGAATCCTCTACTACACGGGTATTAACCGCAAAGTCGGTGAGACCCACGATGGTGCTTCCACCACCGACTGGATGGACCAGGAGAAAGAGCGCGGCATCACCATTACCTCCGCCGCGGTCACCTGCTTCTGGAAAGACAACCAGATCAACATCATCGACACCCCCGGCCACGTCGACTTCACCGTCGAGGTTGAGCGCTCGCTCCGCGTCCTCGACGGAGCCGTCGCCGTGTTCGACGGTAAGGAAGGTGTTGAGCCGCAGTCCGAGCAGGTGTGGCGCCAGGCCGCTAAGTACGACGTCCCACGCATTTGCTTCGTCAACAAGATGGACAAGCTGGGCGCGGACTTCTACTACACCGTCGACACCATCGTCGACCGCCTCCACGCAAAGCCGCTGGTCATGCAGCTCCCCATCGGTGCTGAAGATGACTTCGACGGCGTCGTTGACCTGATCAACATGAACGCCATCACCTGGCGCGGCAAGGTCGACGTCGGAGCAGAGCCCACCATCGAGGAAATCCCGGACGACCTCAAAGACAAGGCCGACGAATACCACGAGAAGCTCCTCGAGGCCGTCGCCGAGTCCGACGAAGAGCTCATGGAGAAGTACTTCGCCGGTGAGGAACTCACCGAGGACGAAATCCACGAGGCCATCCGCAAGATGGTTGTCAACTCCGAGATCTTCCCCGTGTTCTGTGGTTCCGCCTACAAGAACAAGGGTGTTCAGCCGCTCCTCGACGCCATTAACTGGTACCTGCCGACGCCTCTCGACGTCGGAGAGGTTCACGGCCACAAGGTCGGCGACGAGTCCGTCGAGCTGACCCGCCACCCCTCGGTGGACGCACCGTTCTCCGCTCTGGCGTTCAAGATCGCCGCCCACCCGTTCTTCGGTAAGCTGACGTTCGTTCGCGTGTACTCCGGTTCCGTCGAGCCTGGCCAGCAGGTCATGAACTCGACCAAGGGCCATAAGGAGCGCATCGGCAAGCTCTTCCAGATGCACGCCAACAAAGAGAACCCGATGGACGTCGCTAAGGCCGGAAACATTTACGCGTTCATCGGCCTGAAGGACACGACCACTGGTGACACCCTGTGTGACGCCAATGACCAGATCATCCTGGAGTCCATGGACTTCCCGGATCCTGTTATCGAGGTGGCCATCGAGCCGAAGTCGAAGGCTGACCAGGAGAAACTCGGTATCGCTATTCAGCGCCTCGCTGAAGAAGACCCGACATTCACCGTCAAGCTCGACGAAGAGACCGGCCAGACCGTCATCGGTGGTATGGGCGAGCTCCACCTCGACGTCCTTGTTGACCGCATGAAGCGCGAATTCAAGGTTGAGGCGAACGTGGGTGCCCCGCAGGTTGCGTACCGTGAGACCATCCGCAAGCCCGTTGAGAAGTACGAATACACCCACAAGAAGCAGACCGGTGGTTCGGGTCAGTTCGCGAAGGTCATCATCTCGCTGGAGCCCTACGCGCCCAACCCGGACGAGCTGGAAGAGGGCGAGTCCGCAACCTACAAGTTCGAGAACGCCGTTACCGGTGGTCGCGTGCCGAAGGAATACATTCCTTCTGTCGACGCCGGTATTCAGGACGCCATGCAGTACGGTACGCTGGCCGGATTCCCGCTGGTCAACATCAAGGCCACGCTGGTCGACGGTCAGTACCACGAGGTTGACTCCTCTGAAATGGCCTTCAAGATCGCCGGTGCTCAGGCGCTCAAGGAAGCCGTTCAGAAGGCAAAGCCGGTTCTGCTGGAGCCGATGATGGCTGTGGATGTCATCACTCCTGAGGAGTACATGGGCGAGGTCATCGGCGACGTCAACGCACGTCGTGGCCAGGTTCACTCCATGGAGGACCGTTCCGGTGCCAAGGTCGTCAAGGCCACGGTTCCGCTGTCGTCCATGTTCGGCTACGTTGGTGACCTCCGCTCGAAGACCCAGGGTCGTGCAAACTACACCATGATCTTCGATTCCTACGCGGAAGTCCCGACGAACGTCGCGCAGGAGATCATCGCGGAGCGCACGGGTAACAAGTAATCCGCGCACCCTCACCATTACAGCCCCTCGTCGATCGGGTTACAGGGTCGACGAAGGGCAACGCATGGTAAGGGCCAGCCAGGCACTATCCACAAAATGCTGTGAAAAGTTGCTGTTAATACGCAGCACATCACAGGAGTGTGTGATGTGCATAGTGTGTGGTGGCCGTTACCATAGAATCAAGGTTGGAGGCAGCTTGAAATACGTTGCCTTACCCCTTTATTATGCTGTAACTGGCAATATTTAAATCACCTCTCGTAGAGTCACCTTCTATTGACCCTGACCAGTGTCGACACCAATTTATGATCGACGATGACCAGGGTTAACAAGGTGAAAGTGTTTCTGCGAAAGGTAACACCACCCGTGGCTGCGAACGTCGTAGCCACCGAGAAGTCCAGGAGGACAAACAGTGGCGAAGGCTAAGTTCGATCGGAGCAAGCCGCACGTAAACATCGGTACCATCGGTCATGTTGACCACGGTAAGACCACCACTACCGCTGCTATCACTAAGGTTCTGTCGGAGAAGTACCCCGAAGAGAACCAGGCTTTCGCTTTCGACGCCATCGACAAGGCGCCGGAGGAGAAAGAGCGCGGTATTACCATTAACATCGCTCACGTCGAGTACTCCACCCCGAAGCGTCACTACGCTCACGTGGATGCTCCGGGCCACGCCGACTACATCAAGAACATGATCACCGGTGCTGCCCAGATGGACGGCGCAATCCTCGTCGTCGCTGCTACCGACGGCCCGATGCCTCAGACCCGCGAGCACGTTCTTCTTGCTCGCCAGGTTGGCGTTCCTTACATCCTTGTTGCTCTGAACAAGTGCGACATGGTTGATGATGAGGACCTCATCGAGCTCGTCGAAATGGAAGTTCGTGAACTCCTCGCTGAGCAGGACTTCGACGAGGATGCACCTATCGTTCACATCTCCGCTCTGAAGGCTCTTGAGGGCGACGAGAAGTGGGAGCAGTCCATCCTCGACCTCATGGACGCCTGCGACGAGTCCATCCCGGATCCGGTTCGTGAAACCGACAAGCCCTTCCTCATGCCTATTGAGGACATCTTCACCATTACCGGTCGCGGCACCGTCGTCACCGGTCGCGTGGAGCGTGGCAAGTTGAACATCAACGATGACGTTGAGATTCTGGGCATCAAGGAGAAGAGCCAGAACACCACCGTCACCGGTATCGAGATGTTCCGTAAGCAGCTCGACTACGCAGAGGCTGGTGACAACTGCGGTCTGCTTCTCCGTGGTACCAAGCGTGAGGACGTTGAGCGTGGCCAGATCGTGGCTAAGCCCGGCGCATACACCCCTCACACCGAGTTCGAGGGCTCCGTCTACGTCCTGTCCAAGGACGAGGGCGGCCGTCACACCCCGTTCTTCGACAACTACCGCCCGCAGTTCTACTTCCGCACCACCGACGTTACCGGTGTTGTGAAGCTCCCTGAGGGCACCGAGATGGTTATGCCTGGCGACAACGTCGACATGTCCGTCACCTTGATCCAGCCGGTCGCCATGGACGAAGGCCTCCGCTTCGCTATCCGCGAAGGTGGCCGCACCGTTGGCGCTGGTCGCGTGACCAAGATCAACAAGTAAGAACCTCTGATCACTTGCCCTGGTTTCTAGCCGGGAGCTAAGAGGTCGCCCCGCTGCTCCGCGCAGCGGGGTTTTTCTTTATGCGCCAATCCGCCACCCGTCATCCGCCTAGCATCTGCCTCTGCTTTCGCATGGGCAAGGAACAATCTGTGGGAGCTTAAGGATTGTGCCAGCGATGGAACCGGCGTAAAAATAGTAAAAATAAAGGAAATCAACGGGATATATACTTCATGCTCCTCACAATAGAAAGTCTTTAAACCATGAAACGTCTGTGCATAGCCATAGTTCTTCTCTTGGTCGCAGTCTCCATTATCCTCTTGCGTAAGAGTGGCACTATTAGCGATCTTGCCTCAGACGTGACCATGGTTTCTCTCATCGTCTTAGCTACTGGGATTGGTATTAAAGGGAGCGTTAAGAAAGACTAAGCTATTCGTACCCTAGAGCCACCGTTTCAACCATCGTGGAGCGGTGGGTTTATTTTGATAAGTTTTCTTGGGGATAAGTAGCAAAAGGCGGTGTGGACAGAACCCCGGATGCCGAAAAGTGCGGGTGGATATGCGCCCTCAAATAAAAGTGCGGGGGTATATGGTCAGTTTTCGGCCATTTTTCGCCCATATTCCCCCGCAGTTTTCCGGCATGTGGACACATTTTTGTCGTATAACCCTAAATCGCGAGGCCTAGCCGACGAGCAGCCATTTCACCCCATTCGCGTGGTCGTGAAACAGATGAGAAACAGTTCTACGAGGCACTGGGGATATATAAAGTAGACCTAGATAGTTCCCTCATTTCCCTAAGGATTCCCATGACCATCGTTTCCCACTATCTGCACACTGGCCGTCACCGTGCCCCACATCCCCACGCCGCCGGATTTGCGTTCTCTCCGACGCCGTCATTGCAGCTGCGGCGTTGTTCACGCCGACGCTTGCGTCGCCAAGTAATGCCTCAGCAGCCCCGATGCCCAACGTCGACCAGAATGGAAATATCGCCGCTCCGGGGCGGACTCAGATTTCCTTCCAGAGCACGTTGACCGGCCACCACGTGGGAACCGCGAATGAGCACGAGTCGCGTCCAGGTTTGTCGCTGGTGAAGATGTATATCGCCGATTATGTGTTCGAGCACGGCACACCCGAGGACCAGGCCAAGGTCACCCAGATGCTCCGGTTCTCGGATGACAATATTGCGAGCGAGCTGTACGCCAAGTACCCGAATAGCATCAATGACCGTGCGGCGAAGTACCACCTGGCGGATACCCACGGTGCTCCTCATTGGGGGAACAGTACGACGTCAACGGCGGATTCGGTCGCTTATCTGGAAGCGAAGAAGCGCGAGAACCCGTTCGGTCCTGTCCTCTCTGCCTTAGCGACGGCATCTCCCGTGGCTGCCGACGGCTACAAGCAGGACTACGGGACCGCAACGCTGCCCGGCGTGTTGGGCACCAAGTGGGGGTGGTCCGATGATCGCAGCTCCGTGAACGCGTCGGCGTCGTTTGGCCCGTTCTTCTCCGTATCCGCCAGCACATACGGCCCGTCGCAGCAGTTGACCGACGATGTGCAGGGTGCGTTCACCAACCAGCCGTGGAATCCCTTAGCGCTGGACGGTGTGGGCATCCCCGCGTCCGGAGCCCCCGCCTCTGCAGCCAACGAATCTGCACCCGCCGTGACCTCCTATCCTGCCCGTGCGGTCGCGCAATCCGCGTTCGACACGTATAGGAACGCCGCTTTTAAGGACTTCCAGGATCGCTATGCCCCGAACACCTTTGGCCTTATAGGCAATTCTTCGTCCTTCTGGCCGACGGTTAATGCCATGCGCGATGAGGCCCTAGCAAACATCGGCCAGCCGATCGTCAACGCCGTACCGGAGAGTGTTCCGGTCCCGAGCGCGGTCGTGCCGTTCCTCCCTCCGGCCCCGGCCGCCCAGTAAACTCAAGTAAAGCCGGGCAGACCCGGCACCCGGCTAAACCCCTACTTCTTCTTGGCGACGATGGCGATAGCGGTCAACTCGTTCTCGTATTTCTGGAACGTCTGTCGCATCCCCATCACGCGCTTGCGCACGTTCGGTTTCGTCGCAATGTTAAACGCGATCTTGAGGGTGCGCAGGATCCCCTCGTCGCTAATGATCCGCTTGGGCTCCAACAAGGCCATGGGGGCGAAGTGCGTCGTCTCAACCTCGAAGCCGTGCGAGGTCAGCAGATCCTGCCACTCATGCTCGGTGAGGGGACGGGCATTGACCTTGATCGGCCGGGCCAGTGCCTTGCGCACTTCGGTTTTCGTGTCATCTGAGAGGTCGTTGGGCTGGAGGCCGAGCTCGTGGATGGCGTACCGCCCGCCGGGCCGAAGAATGCGGTGAACCTCCTCAATGATGGCCGCCTTGCCCTTATCACCCTGCATGGTCAGCATCGCTTCGCCGACGGCAACGTCGACGGACTCGTCGTCCAAAGTGGTGTTGTTCGCCCGGCCCTGGAGAACCCGAATCGCGTTGGCCGGCATATGCCCCGACGCCGCCTGGTGCGCAGCCGCCGCGGCCAGGTGAGCCGCATCCGGGTCTTCGTCGACTCCCGTGTAGGAGGACGGCTCTTCAGCCACGATCTTCTCGGCAGTTTTCCCAAGCCCAGGGGCCAGCTCCACGACATCATGGTTGTGAATGGGCAACGCGCTGAGCATCTTTTCGGTCAACTCGCGCCCGCCGGGACGGAGGACCTTCTTACCCACTTGCGCCAGGAGCCAGTGTCCAGACTGGTTTTCGACGGGACGATCACTCATAGGAAGCCGTGGCATTTCTTCTCCTTGTGCTGGCCGTAGTTTTGTCTGTGTACGCTCAGGTCACGCTTCAGGCCACGCTAAGGAAGGCGACCTTGACTTTATTGTTCCACGGTGGTGAGGAAAACCCGTGGTAGCGGGGAGAGAAATAACGCACATATTAAATGCGCATTTATTGCCGACGTTGGTACCGCACCCATGAAAAAACCGGCTGACCACCTACCAAGTAAGTGGTTCAGCCGGCCTTACGTCGAAACCCGTGTGCCCGGGGCCGAATAAGCCCGAACAGCACGTCAGGCGACGCTAGCTCGCTTTATCCAGATGGATGAGGAATCGCGTATCTACATCTTCCTGGGGGAGCGCCGACACGATATCCGACGCTGCTTGGCGGCACTCGCCCCGCACATAGTCCAGATCGGCATGTGGGTCGCACCGCAACGTCATCGTCAGCACCTTCTGCCCACGGTCCACCTCAGAGCGGTATTTGCAGTCCGCAATACCGTCGTAACGGGTGAGATCCTGCGACACAGCGGACGCGATGTCGTCCAGCCGAACGGTGACCCGTCCGTTGTCGGCAGATTCTTTTGCTTCGACCTTGGTGACGCGGCGGCGATCAATAATCAACCACCAGAACCAGAGGCCAAGAAGAATCAGGATTGCCGACGCCACACCGAGAACCGTCGGGTACCAGGACTTATCAATCAGCGTGCCCCAAAAGCTGGTGTCTGCGTACTCACCGAGCTTTTCGGCTGGAGTGAGGTGCAAGGCTAGGCCGATGCCCCATAGACCGCCTGCGATGAGGATGGCGGCGACCAGGATCATAATGATCCGGAGGAATATTGACTTTCCGTGGCTCATTGATCACTCCTTGGTCGGGCAAGTCGAACCTTGAGATCCGGCTGTGAAGACACCGCTTGAACGACGGGGCGACATGCCTTGTGCACGCGGTCGGACAGACCGGGGTCGTCCAGATCGCCGGTGACAGTGACAGTGACGCGCTTCGCAGTTGCCACGGTGGTGGCATTGAGCACGCCACGCTGGTCTTTCGTACGAGCGCTGCAGGTGCGGGCAACGTCCACCGGGCGCATCCACATGGAAGCTTCGTTGTCGATCAAGATGTGCGTCTTGGTTCGCGGACGAAGGCTAGCAATGAGAATGATGAGGCCCAGTATCAGCGCAATAACGGCGATGATCAGGAACATCTGAACCCAGTGAGCGTGGCTGAGCCAATCGATGATCGGTTGTAACCACGACGGTCCACTGATCGTGTCGGTTTCCAGAAGGAGTTCGCGGATTCCGACGGCACCACCGGCGAGGAAGACCAGCCCAAGGATGAACATCCAGCCGCGCGCCCTCGGCGACTTCCGAGGTTCCTTCGCCGGGCGGAAGCTCAGCTTCTTCCAGCTAGGAGTTGCGCTCTGCTTGTGGCTGTCAGGCGTCGTAGTGGCCTTGGTCGGTTCAGCGTTCTTCGCGTCAGCCGACGTTGCCTCAGCTTTAGCGTCAGCCTTCGCATCAGCGTTCCGTGCGTCGGCCTTCGTTTCGGCCTTCCCGGACGCGGCACCATTCCCGCTCGCGGCCTTCGCCGCTTTTCCGGCAGGGTTGTCGGCCCGAGACTGGCCAATTCCGGCCTGGGCGTTGCCAGGTGTCGGTTCGTGTTCGGGTTTCAGTTGGTGTTTAGCCATTACTTCTGTCCCTTCCTCGAACCATCGTCAGCGTCGCGTCGCAAGGCCGGAATGCTCCGGTCCGAGCTAGGCGCTTTGCCCCCGGGCATGTCGACTGTCGACGGATACACCGTCCCGGGAGACACAACCGTCCGGATCTTCCGCGCGTCGCGCTCACGACGTCGCTGCACCCGGGCAGCCCGCTCGGCTTCCTTAGCCTTCCGCTTCTTCGTCGCATCGGACTCCGCGAATGGCTGCGGCCAGCCCGCACGAGCATGAGCAACAGCCTGCTTTTCGTCGTCCTCCAATGCCTGCATGACCTTGTGCTGGTCAACAGGCGTCTCGGGGGGCTTCGGGTGGGTGACCTCGGTCTTATCGACGGTGACCGGGGACGGCTTCAGCGGGTACGCGCGAATCGATTCCACGGGCATGGACTCCACCACGATGGGGTCGGTGCGTCGAGGCCCGATCTCTCCCACCAAGTGCGTGACCGGAATGCGCTTCGCGGTCGGAGTGATGCTCGGCGTGATCGGCGTCGGAGTCAGCGGAGGCTCCACCGGGCGCGAATGCGTAACAATGCGCTCGGTCTTCCGTGGCTTAGCGGAGGTATCCACATGCACAACGGGTGTGCGATCAACCGACGGATAGATAGTGGGCCTAATCGGCTCAGGCGTCACCGGAGACTGAACATCGGTGCTGTTCACCGAGATAGGAGTCAGTTCCTTCCGCGTGTGCACCGGCGGCACCGGCATAACCGGCGTGCGATGCGCAACGACGTCTTTGAACGGTTCGATCCGCGTGTGCTGCGGATGGATGAACTCGGTAGCAGTCCGGTTGACGTGCACGGGCGTGAGAGTGACATCTCCAAACGGCTTCGGATGAAGAAGCGACGTCACCTGCCTGTTCGTCGTGACTTCCCGCGTCTCTAGTGGCGACGCCGTCACGGCCTCAATGTCGGGCTCGTGTTGGCGTGCCGCAATGTCCTCAGAGGTCACGCGCGTCGGCTGGGCGTTATCAACGTCACCCGGAACAACCGCTGCGACGGCCACGTCGGCTTTGATAACGGGAATGTCCGTGTATCGCTCGACCCAGGAGTGCAGCGCTTGCCGCGCGGAGGCGGCAACTTCCGTGACCGGCGACGGCCACCGAACGGCGATTTGCGCCACGATGGACATGGCGCGGTTCTCGGAGTCGAGGTCGATCTCCCAGCGGGGGAGTTCGCGCCCCGTGACTTTGTCCAGTCCACTTGCGTGATGGATGCACCCGGGAACGGATGCTAGTGCTTGCTCAACAATCCGGCCCACGGCTTTCTCGGAGATAACTGTGGAGGGTTGAGGCATATTTAGCCCCTGCCTCGTCCGCCACTACGAAGCAGCGAACGCAGGTCTATGAGACCGTCATATTGTGCTCCGGCTAGGCCTCCGATAGCGCAGAATACGAGCACAAGGAGGAAGCCGGAAAATCCCTGGAGCATGATGGCGAGCGCCAGCATGAAGCCGACGACGACACCAATGGGAGTTGCGTATTTCATGATTTCACCTTCCTGGTGAAGATCCTTCCATGAAGGATAGGAGGGTTGGGTGGACTCGCAATCTGCGCCTTCTGTGGAGTGCTACCGGGCCAGTGCAACCGAATAGCCGGGGTTACCGGGGTCGCGTACTAGTGGAGGCGTACCTCACCGCGCCCGGCATACCTTTCGGCAGGTGAGTCCGTACCGCGCGTGTTGTCCGTCGAGTCACCCGACGAATGCGCTTGACCAAGCGTCGAGCGGTGGGTGCGGAGACCGCCACCGCCGCTGCGGCTGCAGCTCCAGCATCAAGATGGCCGTCGGCATCGGTGTGTCGACGGGCGATATCTTGTGCTCGATCCCAGTTCGCCCCCATCGACGTCGCAGGACGAGGAGTGGGAGCGTACCGATCCGCCCATTCGCGGTCGAGTTCGTCGAGTTTACGGATGAACACCTGTGCATCTCCGCCGCGATCGGGGTGATAGCGACGGATCAGTGTGCGACGTTGCAATATATAGGCGGGATCCTGCGTGTAATCCTTGCCCTCGCGTGAGCCAGCGGACGTGCGGTGGGCTTGTCGTGAGGAGCGGGAAGTGCTCACAGGATCCTTTCCATTGCTATGTCTGCACTTTTTTGCCTGCGCGTGTACGGCTGCTACCTATACCGGAGCATCCATAAAAGGTCAGTAGCGATTCCTACTGGACGCGGGGCTGCTCTTGCTCGTCGTCGTCCTCGTCGTCGTCATCGATGTCCAGGTGGACGTCGTGAACGGTGACGTTGACTTCGGTGACCTCGAGGCCGGTCATGGCTTCGACGGAAACGATGATGTTCTTGCGGATGGCCTCTGCGAGCTCGTGGATGGCAACACCGTACTCAGCGACGATGGAGATGTCGACGGCTGCCTGGCGGTCGCCGACCTCTACCGAAATGCCCTGCTGGACGTTGACGCGGCCACCCGGGATGCGCTCACGCAGTGCGCCGACCATACGGGCGGTGCCACCACCGAGGTCGTGAACGCCGGAAACTTCGCGGGCTGCCATGCCGGCGATCTTGGAGACAACTGTGTCGGCAACGACGGTCTGACCGTGCTCGGTCTGGAGGGCGGAGGAGTTGTCGCTTTGAGCCACGGATGAGGACTGTGACTTAGCGAGATCCTTGGAGCCCTTGCTGCAGTTGTTCTGTTTGTTGGACGAGTCGCTCACGAAAATCTCCTTAAAGGATGGTTAGTTTCTAACAAGATGGGGTGATCGGGCGAAAAGTACTGAAAAAGTACTAAGCCTTAGTTTGCCTATCGAGATCACCTCAACGTTATTAGTATAAATATGTTTTTGTGCCGTGTCCAGCCAAAACGTAGATTTTCTAGCGAAGTTCGGCCCCGCGGAACGACAAAATAGCTTCGAACCTGCAGTTGTAATCGGAACGTTATTTAATTTCTTTCCCAACTTTTGCAGCGCCCGTGCTGATCCCCTTATTGATAAGGCCCTCCCGAGGGTAGAGCGGGACTATTGCCGACGTTGGTCTGGGTGGTTTTGGCCGACGAATATAGCCGGCGATTATGGCCGACGTTGAGCCGCGTTCTTATTGCCGACGCTTCACGTCCGCGAGGGCAGCGTGGTGGCGGTGGCATGGGTAATACGACAGAAGGCGGTGCGAAGCGCCGACGCACGGAACGAGGAGCCGGCACCCGGTCACATTTTTGTCGTAAAACCCGTTTGTCTTAATAACCCGCTGACAGCGGACCGCGTGAAAAGCGTCGCCACGACCGGACTTTTTGACGCTGATTGTCAGCTAAACGCACAGAGCTCTACCTGTGATTATGTTTTTCCCGCCTGGGAAAAGAGAGTTTGCGCATGGTCCGTAAACGTGTTTTAATACTCGGGTTGCTTTAACACGATGCACCCCGCAACACCGGAAAGTCCATCGTCTGCAGTGAAAACCACGCAATAGCCTGTTCATACGAACTATCGACGTATGTCAGCTAGCGTGTGTCACGGCGCAGAGCGAAGGAAACTACCGATGACCGGTAAGGCATCGCTGGTGAAGTGAGCATGATCCACGGTGGTCAAACTCCTCCGTAGTGCGCTCGGATTCGCTTGGGCCTCACGGCCCGCTACTACGACAACATGTGATGTCGTAGAGAATCTGAGGAAGCGTAACCGGCGGGATAAGACCGCGGTGCTGACTAGATGAGAAGGCGACACGCCCTCTACAGAACCGAGCCGGGAGCATGGCAAATACACAGCGGCAGTAGGAAAAAGACCGCAGCCCATTCGTCGACAATTTTGATGAAAAGCGGGTAGCGGAGCCTCTTTCCCTGCATTGATCCGATCCTGATCCTCACGTGGTCACCGCATAGAGACATGCCGGTCAGCGTGAATAGCGACGGAGCGAGTCACGTGTAGCCGTGCGTTCGCACCGCTCAGTGGGGGGATCGTCATCACATGCACATACTGGCACTGTGCCGGCTTCCAAGCGGGCGTCAGCGCTGACGGACAATGTAAGTAAAGACAAGCAGATCCGGAATGACGCAGTACACGCTGCACCAGGAAGGATTGATGCTAGGAATGAGGACAAGCGTGGCGGGACAAAAAATCCGCATTAGGCTCAAGGCCTACGACCACGAGGCAATTGATGCCTCGGCGCGCAAGATCGTGGAGACGGTCACTCGTACCGGCGCAACTGTAGTTGGCCCGGTACCGCTGCCGACAGAAAAGAACGTTTACTGTGTTATTCGTTCTCCGCACAAATATAAGGACTCGCGTGAGCACTTCGGGATGCGCACGCACAAGCGCCTGATCGACATCATCGACCCCACCCCGAAGACCGTTGACGCACTTATGCGCATCGACCTTCCGGCAAGCGTCGACGTGAACATTCAGTGAGCCTGGACCGTAGCGGAGAAGAATCAATGAGTGAAAATCAGATCAAGGGCATTCTGGGCACCAAGCTCGGCATGACCCAGGTCTTCGACGAAGACAACCGCGTTGTGCCGGTCACCGTCGTCGAAGCAGGGCCGTGCGTCGTGACCCAGATTCGCACCGAAGAAAAGGATGGCTACAGCGCCATCCAGATCGCCTATGGCGATATTGACCCCCGTAAAGTAAACAAGCCACAAAGCGGCCACTTCGCAAAAGCCGGAGTGACACCACGTCGCTACGTCACCGAAATCCGCATGGATGACGTCTCCGACTACGAAGTCGGACAGGACGTCACCGTCGAGCTTTTCGGCGATGTCAAGTTTGTCGACGTCACCGGCACCACCCGCGGCCACGGCTTCGCCGGCGCAATGAAGCGCCACGGCTTCGCCGGCCAGGGCGCTGCCCACGGTAACCAGGCTGCCCACCGCCGCGTCGGTGGCATCGGCGCCTGCGCCACCCCGGGCCGCGTCTTCAAGGGCACCCGCATGGCTGGCCGCATGGGTAATAACCGCGTCACCACACAGAACCTCAAGCTGTTCAAGGTGGATGCTGACTCGAACCTGCTGCTCATCAAGGGCGCAGTTCCCGGCATCCGTGGTGGCCTCGTTACCGTCAAGACCGCAGTGAAGGGCGGTGCACACGCATGAGCAATCTAACGCTAGATGTCCACACCGCTGACGGATCGACCAACGGCACCGTTGAGCTGCCGTCGTCCGTGTTCGACGTCGAGGTCAGCACCCCGCTGCTGCACCAAGTTGTCACCGCACAGTTGGCAGCACGTCGGCAGGGCACCCACGCCACCAAGACCCGCGGCCAGGTCCGCGGTGGTGGCCGCAAGCCCTACCGTCAGAAGGGAACGGGTCGTGCCCGCCAAGGGTCCATCCGTGCGCCCCAGTTCACCGGCGGTGGCACTGTTCACGGTCCGCAGCCGCGTGACTACGATCAGCGCACGCCTAAGAAAATGAAGGCAGCCGCACTGCGCGGCGCTCTGTCCGACCGGGCTCGTCACGACCGCATTCACGTGGTCGAGGACCTTGTCCCAGGACAGACCCCCTCAACGAAAGCCGCTCGTTCTTTCATCGAGCGCCTCACAGACCGCAAGTCGGTACTCGTTGTGCTCGGTCGCGAGGACGTCAACTCCATCAAGAGTGCACGTAACCTCCCGAACGTTCACATCTTGCCGAGCGACCAGCTGAACACCTACGACGTCCTCAACTCGGACGACCTCGTGTTCTCTGTCGAGGCCCTCAACGCCTTCATTGAGCGCGCTACCGGCGCCGAGACGAAGGAGGAGAGCAAGTGAGCGACTTAAATAACCCCCGCGACATCATCATCGCACCGGTTGTCTCCGAGAAGTCCTACGGCCTGATGGAGCAAGGCACTTACACCTTCCTCGTCCGCCCGGACTCCAACAAGACACAGATCAAGATCGCCGTGGAAAAGATCTTCGGCGTGAAGGTTTCCAGCGTCAACACCCTCAACCGTGAGGGCAAGACCAAGCGCACCCGCTTCGGCTACGGCCGTCGCAAGGCAACCAAGCGCGCAATGGTGACGCTGGCAGCCGGTAGTGATCCCATCGACATCTTCGGCGGTTCTGCCTCCTAAGGCGGACAGTTAGGACTAAGTCATGGCTATTCGTAAATACAAGCCGACTACGCCGGGTCGCCGCCAGAGCTCTGTCTCCGGGTTCGATGAGCTCACTCGCTCTACCCCTGAGAAGTCTCTGCTGCGCCCGCTGCACAAGACCGGTGGCCGCAACGTACACGGCCACATCACCACACGCCACAAGGGCGGTGGACACAAACGCCAGTACCGTCTGATCGACTTCCGTCGTAACGACAAAGACGGTGTGCCAGCCAAGGTCGCTCACATCGAGTACGACCCGAACCGCACGGCCAACATCGCGCTGCTGCACTACTTCGACGGCGAGAAGCGCTACATCATCGCGCCTCGCAACCTAAAGCAGGGCACCGTTGTTGAGTCCGGCGCCAACGCTGACATCAAGGTGGGTAACAACCTGCCGCTGCGCAACATCCCGACCGGTACAACCATCCACGCTGTGGAGCTCAAGCCGGGTGGCGGCGCCAAGCTCGCCCGCTCCGCTGGTTCCTCCATTCAGCTGCTGGGTAAGGAAGGCAAGTACGCCATCCTGCGTATGCCGTCCTCCGAAATCCGTCGCGTTGACGCGCGCTGCCGCGCCACCGTCGGTGAGGTCGGAAACGCTGACCAGATCAACATCCGCTGGGGTAAGGCCGGCCGTATGCGCTGGAAGGGCGTCCGCCCGACCGTCCGCGGTGTCGTCATGAACCCCGTCGACCACCCGCACGGTGGTGGCGAGGGCAAGTCCTCCGGTGGACGCCACCCGGTTTCCCCGTGGGGCCAGCCAGAGGGACGTACCCGCAAGCCAAACCGCCCGAGCGATGGCCTGATCGTGCACCGCCGCCGCAGTAACAAGAACAAGAAGCGCTAAAAGGAGGTAGTTGAGAATGCCACGTAGCCTCAAGAAAGGCCCCTTCGTCGACGAACACCTCCTTTCGAAGGTGGACGCACAGAACGACAAGGGCACCAAACAAGTCATCAAGACATGGTCTCGCCGTTCCACCATCCTTCCCGATTTCATCGGCCACACCTTCGCCGTCCACGACGGACGCAAGCACGTGCCGGTGTTCATCGACGACTCCATGGTGGGCCACAAGCTCGGCGAATTCGCCCCAACCAAGACCTTCAAGGGTCACGTCAAGGACGATAAGAAGGGACGTCGATAAGCAATGGCTGATACCGTAACGTCAGCACGCGCCACCGCCCGCTACGTCCGCGTCACCCCGATGAAGGCTCGCCGCGTTATCGACACCGTGCGCGGAAAGTCCGTTGAGGAAGCACTTGACATCCTCAAGTACGCTCCCCAGTCGGCCTCCGAACCGGTGTACAAAGTTGTGGCCTCCGCCGCAGCGAACGCGGAAAACAACTTCGGCCTGGACCGGAACAGCCTCGTCATCTCGCAGGCTTGGGCCGACGAAGGACCAACCATGCGGCGTTTCCGCCCACGCGCACAAGGACGCGCATTCCATGTCCGCAAGCGCACCAGCCACATCACCGTGGTCGTCGAAAGCCAGAAGGGAAGTGCTCAGTAGTGGGACAGAAAATTCACCCCTACGGCCTCCGGCTGGGAATCACCTCTGAGTGGCGCTCACGCTGGTACGCCGACAAGCAGTACGCCGATTACCTCGCTGAAGACATCAAGATCCGCGACTTCCTGTCCAAGGGACTCGAGCGCGCCGGCATCGCCGATGTTGTCATCGAGCGCACCCGTGACCGCGTCCGTGTAGACATCCACACCGCGCGGCCCGGTATCGTGATCGGCCGCCGTGGAGCCGAAGCTGACCGCATCCGCGGGAAGCTGGAAAAGCTCACCGGCAAGCAGGTTCAGCTGAACATTCTTGAAGTCAAGAATGTGGACGCCTCCGCACAGTTGGTTGCGCAGTCCATCGCTGAGCAGCTGTCCAACCGTGTCGCGTTCCGTCGCGCCATGCGTAAAGCCATCCAGGGCGCAATGCGCCAGCCGCAGGTCAAGGGCATCAAGGTTGTGTGCTCCGGCCGCCTGGGTGGTGCCGAAATGGGCCGCACCGAGCGCTACCACGAGGGACGCGTTCCACTGCACACCCTGCGCGCCGAGATCGACTACGGAACCTTCGAAGCCCACACCACCTTCGGACGCATCGGCGTCAAGGTGTGGATCTACAAGGGTGACGTTGTCGGTGGGCGCCGTGAAAGCTTGATCAACGCTCGCGACGATCGTGGCAGCCGCCGTGGCCGCAACGACCGCCCGCGTCGTGGTGGCGGACGTCGTCGCCGCGCCGCAGAGCAGAAGCAGGAGGGCTAAACATGCTTATCCCTAAGCGCGTTAAGTACCGCCGCCAGCACCGGCCCACTCGACGTGGTGTGTCGAAAGGTGGCAACCGCGTGACCTTCGGTGATTACGGTGTTCAGGCCCTCGAGCCCGCCTACATCACCAACCGCCAGATCGAGGCAGCCCGTATCGCTATCAACCGCCACGTCAAGCGTGGTGGCAAGGTATGGATCAACATTTTCCCGGATCGCCCCCTGACCCAGAAGCCACTCGGTGTGCGTATGGGTTCCGGTAAAGGCCCCGTCGAAAAGTGGATTGCCAACGTCAAGCCAGGCCGCATCTTGTTCGAAATGAGCTACCCCAGCGAAGAGGTTGCCCTTGAGGCACTCCGTCGCGCAGGTGCGAAGCTCCCGTGCAAGGTACGCATCGTCAAGAAGGAGGACCAGTTCTAATGGCTACCGGAACACCGGCCCATGAGCTCCGTGAGCTCTCTGCTGAAGAACTCACCACGCGCCTCCACGAGGCGAAGGAAGAACTGTTCAACCTTCGCTTCCAGAACGCAACTGGCCAGCTGACCAATAACCGCCGCCTCGGAACGGTGAAGCGCGATATCGCTCGCATCCACACCGTCATCCGCGAACGCGAACTGGGCCTGTCCAGCGCTCCGGGAGATGAGGCGTAATGAGTGAGGCAACCGTGAACGACAAGAAGAAAAAGGGCATCCAGAAGGTCCGCATCGGCTACGTCGTCTCTGACAAAATGCAGAAGACCATCGTGGTTGAGCTCGAAGACCGCAACCAGCACGCCCTTTACGGCAAGACCATCCGCACCACCTCCAAGGTGAAGGTGCACGACGAAAACGAGACCGCTGGCGTGGGCGACCGCGTCCGCATCGAAGAGTGCCGCCCGCTGTCGGCGAACAAGCACTTCCGTCTCGTCGAAATCCTGGAGAAGGCTAAGTAATCTTCCCGCAAGGGCATATTGCCCTGGGTATCACCGCGTCTGTGTTATGCAGGCGCGGTTTTTCGTGTTTTGGGCGGGGTGTGCTTGGGTTATACGACAAAATGTGTCCGTGTACCGGCTCCTGTCGTATTACCCATGCTTGCGGCTTCGTGTCCCCAATTCCCCCGACAACCCGACTGCGGTTTCCGACCTAGCATCGACTCGTAGACAAACTGTTAGTTCAACCACGCTGTCACATCACCAAGGAGAATTAGTCAACAACTCATGCATTTCAGCATCGCAACCGTTAGCCTTCCCGGTACCGTCGACGTCAAACTTCGCGCTGCCGCCAAAGCCGGCTTCGACGGGGTCGAACTCTTCGTACCGCATATTGAAGAAAGCCTGATGACCTTGAACGACATCACGTCGTTGGTGAAGGAATTGGGCCTTTCGTGTGACCTCTACCAGCCGGTCAAGAGCCTTCTGAGCGTCCAAGACAAGGAGTTCCAGCACGGGCTCCGACGGTGCGAAACTGCGCTGGCCCACGCTAAGTAGCTCGGCACGAACACGATCCTGGTGTGTTCCAACACGGACTCCGCGTCGGTCGATAGCGACGAGGTCCGCGTGGACCAGCTTCGCCAGATCGGGAAACTCGCGGCGGACGAGGGCATGCGCGTTGCCTTCGAGGCTCTGGCGTGGGGGCGGTTCGTCTCCACGTTCGCCCACCCCTACGACATCGTTCGGCACGTGGATTTGCCCAATGTTGGTATCTGCCTGGATAGTTTCCACATGCTGGCTCTCGGCGAGGATCCGTCGGTGATCGACTCAGTAAATCCCTCCAAACTGTTCTTTGTTCAGCTTGCCGACGCCCCACGCCTCGACATGCCTGTCAAGGAACTGTCACGCCACCATCGCCTATGGCCAGGGCACGGCGATCTGCCCGTGAAGGAATGTCTGGCTAAGGCTCTCAACGTGGGGTACAGCGGGCCGGTGTCGTTGGAGATCTTCAACGATTCGCTCGACCATGACGATCCGGAAGCGGCGGCTGCCGACGCGTACCAAGCACTCGTTAGCGTGGCGCGGAATTAGAGCGCGGAACTAGGGCGTGGAATTAGAGGGGCCGCCTAGAGCCGCGAACGACAACGCCGCTGCCCGGTCGCGCCTGATCCGAACCCGTCACCGCTGAGTGAGCAATTCCCCTCGCTACGCCGTATTCCGCGAGTGGCGGGTTGTTGCGAACACGGCGAGTAGTCCTGCCACCACCATCACGCCGATGAACCATATCCCGGACATTGTCATCGCGGAGGTGGCGTCGGTAAGCGAGAGATTGTTGGCCAGCGCGCCTCCATTGAGCGCTATTTCGGCCTCGATGACGTGGGTCACCGGGTTGTTGCGCGCGAACCATTGAAGGCCCGAGACGAATGCGGTCGCGGGTACGAACCCCGCGGAGAGAAACAGCGCGACCATGAAGAGTGGGGTGACGATCATGGTGGCGTCGGGGCTGGCCGCTCCGAATCCGAGGGCGAGGACAAGTGTCGCTGTGAATATTGCTCCGCCGATCACGGCGACGACGAGCCAGAGGGCCGCCGACCAGGTGTGGATCCGCATCCCAAACAAGAAGGAGGCCACGAGTGCGGGGATGCTGGCGAGGATGGTGCGCAGGAAACTGAACAGCCACTCGCCGGCGATGAGTGGCCGGATTCCGCTGGCACTGGTGGACACTCGCGCGACGATTCCTGATTGGCGTTCGCGCACGATCTCTGCGCTATTGGCGGGGATGTAGAGCCACTGCGACCCCAGGATGAGCATGAGGCACAGGGGCAGCAGGTCGATTTTCTCGAGCCCCTGGACTTTGGCGATGAGGTCGCCGAACAGCGCCCACTGGAACACGATCATGAGCATCGGGGTGAAGATGGTGCTTAGTAGGGATGCGCGGGTGCGGACGAAGCGTCGGAAGAGGCGCATCGTGTGGGCCCAGCTGGCGTGTACTCGTCGCGGGGACGGCTTCGTGGCGGACGGTGCCGGGGCGGTAGACGTTGCCGACGAATAGGTGGCAGCAGGTGTGTTAGACATGGGACTTCCTCGATATTGCTGCGAGAAAACCGTAAATTCCCGCGACTAAGAAGACGATGATCCAGCAGAGTGCCTCGATACCGGTCGAGCCAGGGGAGTCCCCGTTGATGAGTAGCCGAGCGGTTTCGACCATGGTTGAGAGTGGTCGGTGCTCAATGACCGGGCGGACGCCACTGGGCAGCGCCACTGCCGGCACAAACGCGGTGGATAGCATCACGATGGGAATCGTTAGGCCCTGGAACATCAGCGAGGTGCTGACCGGCTGGTGCGCCAGAAGGCAGAGGCCGTCGGCAATCGCGCTGATGGACACTGCGGCACCGACCGTCAGGAGGATAAGAAGTAGCAGGTCGACGGCACTTCCGTGGAATCGTGCGCCGATCAGGACGGTGAGAACGATGACGGGGACGATGGAGATCGCGCCGCGAGTGAGGTCCGCAAGTAGCCGGCCGGCGACGAGCGACCAGTTAGGTGCGGGCATAGTGCGGATTCGTGCGTGTATTCCTTCCTCGGCGTCTTGGGCGACGGCTAGCAACGAACCCCGGCAGTGAAGATGAGCCCTTGGAGGACGCCCGCGGGGAGGAGGAATGTGGCGTAGCTAATGCCGAATCCGTCGGTGGCCCGCGAGAATGCGCCGTAGAAGATGGCTATGAAGATCGCGGGGATCACAAAAATTGAGGGGAGCACCGATTTATTGCGGATCACGCGTTTGAAGTCGCGTGACCACACCGACGTGATCGCCGCTGAGCTGCTCATCGACGGGCCCGTGTTTCCGCTGCTCATTGGTGGTCGCCTCCCGGGGTGTGGGCGTCCGACCGAGCACTCGCCGGGGCCGCGCCGTCCGCCGACGCCACCTTGTCCCCCCGCGCATCCGTACGTGCCACATCGCCCGAGTCCGCGACGGCCATGTACACGTCCTCGAGCGTCAGCGGGATCAGCGCGGCGTCGGTGATGTCGTCCTCGGAACCGTCCCAGAGCGATAGGGCGCGCACGAGCGACCGGTGTCCGTCGGGCGCGTCAAGCCGGACGATGGTGTTCTCCTGGGCGGCGGTGAACCCGTTGTCGGTGGCAATGCCAGCGAAGTGTTCGGCCAGCTCAGGGGCACGGAATGTCACGGTCACCGCTGACGACCCGTAGCGCGACTTGAGCTCAGCGGAGGTCCCTTCGTCCAGAACTCGCCCGCCCCCAAAGCACGACGATCCGGTCGGCCAGATGGTCGGCTTCGTCGAGATATTGGGTGGTCAGCAGGATGGACGTGCCGTCGGCTTGCAGGTGGTGGACCATGTCCCACACGTCGTTGCGGCTGGCGGGGTCGAGCCCGGTCGTGGGTTCGTCGAGGAAGAGCAGCGGTGGTTGCACGGTCAGTGACGACGCAATATCTAATCGACGACGCATACCGCCGGAGTAGTCGGCGACGCGGCTGTCGGCGGCTCGTTCGAGGCCAAACCGGGTAAGCAGTTCGGTGGCCCTGTCTTTGGCTTCGCGCATGGAAAGGCCCGCGAGCGTTCCGAAGAACGTGAGGTTTTCGTGCCCGGTGAGCATATTGTCGACGGCGGCGTATTGGCCGGTTAGCGAGATAGAGGCCCGCACTCCGGCGGGGTCTGAGGTGACGTCGTGGCCGTTGATCGTGGCGCTGCCGCCGCTGATGGGAATGAGGGTGGATAGCGCGTTGATAAGTGTGGTTTTACCTGCGCCATTGGCCCCGAGGACGGCGAGTACCTTCCCGCGCGGGATGGAGAGCGTGATGCCTTTGAGGATTTCTTTCTTGTTTTTTCCGCTGCCGAGGTGGCAGTGGAAGTCCCGCACGTCTAAAGCAAGGTCGCTGCTGTTAGCGTGTGCGGAGGGTTCGCCCTGTGACTGAGTGCCCTCAGGTGCGGCTGTTCTGGGGTGAAGAGAACGCGATGGTGACATAGGTTGACCTGCCTGGTGAAGTAATACCTGTTAAGCCAATGCTAGTTCAAACGCCCCGATAATTAAACCCCTTAAGAAATTGAACAAAAACGGGGATTAGCGCCCCGTTGAACGGTGGTTGCGCCAGTCTTTCAGCTCGGCGCGCCCCCACAGCCCCTACTCCTTGCCCGCCAGCACCCGCTCCCGAGCCTCATCCGTTTTTGCATATCCCAGCAAATGAACACGCCGGTCAGCGCGCTGTTGCCGCTCACCACCGTCAACCCAGTCATTCATGAGCGCGATCCGCGGCAGCCGCTCATTGCGGTAATCGGGCTCCACGACAATAAGGTCACTCGGCGGGTTGGTGGCAATCAGTTCATCGCACAGATTCATCAGGAGCGGCGGGAACACCCCATGCCCGGTCTTCGCCGCATCCCCCACCGCAACGTGAAACCCCAGGTCATGAAATCGCGAGTCGTACACACGTCCAATCTCATCCCGGTGCGGCCGGTAGATCTCCATATAGCCGCACTCCTCCCCGTCGAGAAGTATGATCAGCGGCACCGAATACGTGCCAGAAAGCTTGGCCTCCCAATCCCGTTTCCACTGGTCAGCGGGCCACGGCTGCTCCCATGTTTCGACGAGGTGTGGCCGGTTCATCCACCGCGACACCGTCTTTGGATCCTCGGTGGTGGGATCCGCCATCCGCAGGGTTAGCCGTCCGGTTAGTTCGGGGATGCGTGGGGGTTGGTCGAGAATTGCCGACGACGGTACGTCGCGACGTAGGCGATGTAGACGCTCGTAAATCTCCTGCTCTGAGATGTTGAACGGACCGTGGCTGGTGGCGTCGCTCAATGAGCCCGTCGTAGAGCGGTCAGCAGCGCCACCTCTACCGGCGGTTGTGTCGTCGATAGTGTGAGTGGAGGTGTTGTGAGTAGGGGCGTTGGGTTGGCTTTCGGGAGTGTTGGTCATCCTCGGGTGGTTCTCCAGTGTTTCGCGCGATCGTTACTAAAAGGTAGGCTAACCGTAACACAACGTACTCGAGCAGGAAGAACATCATCGACAGTGAAAACGCTGGTTATCTTGGGTGCAGGGCCGAAAGCTGTGGCTGTGGCGGCGAAGGCATACGTGCTGAAATCGTTGGGGTATGAGGTCCCCGCTATTGTCACGGTGGATCCATTGGGGGTGGGGGGAAACTGGGTTTCCGGTGGTGGCTGGACGAACGGCCATCACCTGCTGGGCACCCCGCCGGATAAGGATGTCGGATTTCCGTATCGGACCCGAATTGCCAACGAGTCAGCGCAGGACAACACACGTGTCGACGCCGCGCTCATGGAATATAGCTGGATGAGTTATTTGGTCTCTCGGGACAAGTACGCCCAGTGGATCGATCGCGGACATCCCTGCCCGACGCATGAGGAGTGGGCCGAGTATTTGCGATGGATTGCACGTGCGGTGGATATGCGGGTGATGGCCGGCCGGATCACGGCGATTCGCGCCGTCGATAAAAACGACGAGGACAAGAACGACGCCGATAAGAACGCCGAAGCCAGCAACGTTGAGGACTACAACTGGGGTTGGGAATGCGACGTCGAACTCAACGACGGCGGATCCACGGTCCTGAGTTCCGACGGGGTCATGATCACCGGCCCGGGACCGTCGACGCGCCGACTTGCCGACGTCCCTGGTGTGCTCTCCATCGCCGAGCTGTGGGATCAGGTGGAAAACGGCACGTTCCCGCTGCGCAAACGGGTGGCGGTCATCGGCGGCGGCGAGTCCGCGGCCAGCGTCGTTGATCAGTTGGCGCACATGCCCTGCGAGTCCATCGCGATCTTCTCGCCCTCCCCGACGGTGTATTCGCGCGGCGAGAGCGTGTTTGAAAACAGCCTCTACACCGATCCGGAAAAATGGTTCATGCTCAGCATGGAGGAGCGGCAAGATTTCATCCGACGTACAGACCGCGGTGTGTTTTCCCAGCGTGTTCAGCAGACTGTGAAGGATTATGGGCACATCATCCATGAGCGGGGCCGCGTGGTCGATATCGTCCCTCGCGATGGTGTGTTGGATCTCTACGTGCCGTACAAGGGTGTCCCGGAGGCGGTGTCGACAGCGGATGTGGTGATTGATGCTCGTGGGGGCAACCCGCTGTGGTTCAGAGATTTATTTCCGAACGTGGAATCTGATTTTTATGCAGAAAAAATCGTGACGACGTGCTCCGAAGCGGACATCGCGCACAACATCGGTATTTTCTTGCAGCTCAAACCTCATCTCTCGACGCCTGACCAGCCGGGGATCATCCCTGCGGAGTGGACATTGGCGGTCGACAAGGGTCCGTGGCTATTCTTGCCGACGCTGTCCGGGCTGGCGCAGGGTCCGGGGTTCGCCAATCTGAGCTGCTTGGGTGAAGTATCGGACCGGATTCTCGCATGCTACATCGATAACGGCCCTGCGGATAGCGAGCCTGGAAGCACCCGCCAGACCGGGGGAGAAGTGAGGGATGAGATTCATGCCGGATAGCTCACCCTGGGCGTTCGGTCCGTCGGTAGAGATCGACCCCTCGACGGTCGATGTGATGATTGACCAGGCCATTCGCCACCACCGCGAGCAGCCCGCCGTTCACGGCTTCCGCGACGACAGTGGCGAACTGACTTTGACATACGACGACGTCGACAGCCACGCGGATGTGGTAGCGTGGGAGCTTCGCCATCGCGGTGTGGGCCCCGGCGACCGCGTCGTGGTGCTCTCTGGCAGAAGTCCCTGGCTCCCCAGCGTTATGGTGGGGATTCTACGCGCGGGGGCCGCCTATGTGCCGGTTGATGCGAGCTATCCGGCGGAGCGTATTAGCTACATCGTGAATGATTGCCAGCCCGACGTCGTGATCGGGCTCGGTGACGTATCCGTGCCCACGAATAACGCACCAACAAATAATGCGCCGACGAATAACACGCAGACCTGGGAACTCCAGCGGCCAGATGAGTATTTTTCGTCCGACGGCACCCGCCACAGGGAAGAATTTCACGCGAGTGATCGCACACGCGAACTCCTGCCGGACGATCCGTGCTACTTGATTTATACGTCGGGTACGACGGGTAATCCGAAGGGCGCTGTGAACCCTCACCGCGCGGTGACCTCGCACTTGCAGTGGGTGGTCCGCACGCTTGGACAAGACGCAGATTCGTCGGCAAGCGCTGGCGAATTGCGGATGTTGCACAAAGCGCCGATCGGTTTCGACGTCGGCGTCGCAGAGCTGCTGTGTCCGCTGGCCTGTGCCGGCCGGATAGTCATTCCCTGCCCGGACTGGTTCCCCGGCGATCCCTTCGCCCTGGGGGACATGATCGAAACGTATTCCGTGACGACGCTGTCGATGGTTCCGAGCATGCTCAGAGTCATGTTCGATGTCCTTGACGACGTCGGCCTGGGCTACGACCAGTTCGCTAGCCTGCGGCACGTGTTGTTAGGCGGCGAGGCTGTTCCGAATGACTTGGTCGAGCGTGCGCAGGCGGTGCTCCCGAGTCGACTGTTGGGGCTCTACGGTCCTTCGGAAACCGCAATGGACGTGGCGTGGGTGGACTTCTCCCGTCCGTATTCGGGGGCTACTGCCGACAGTGCGGGTACTCCCGACAGCGAGCTGACCGCTAACAGGGCGCCTACCTCCGAAAGCAACAGCGATAACCGAGTCCTTTCGGCCGCCGAAGCATGGGCGGACCCAAGCGCACACGACGATAATTCCCTTGCCGGGCTAAACCAGTCCGCGCCGCATAACCCGACGAATGAAGAATCCTCCACGGGCGGAACTCTGGTCGGCTGGCCGGAGGATAACGTCGTGTTTTACGTCGTCGATGAGAACTTGAACGAAGTCCCCGATGGCCAGTCCGGTGAGCTCTGCATTGCTGGTGCCCAGGTGGGCGCGGGGTATTTCAACAATCCGGAGGTCACGACGGAGGCGTTCGTGCCCAGCCTGCATCCGGACCGCGATGGCGGGACCATGTACCGCACCGGCGACGTCATGTCGCGCGATGCGCGCGGGATGCTCCGTTTTGAGGGCCGCATCGGGGACCAGGTGAAGATTCGCGGCAACCGAGTTGAGTTGGGCGATGTGGAAACTCATTTGCGACGCCTCGACGTGGTGAGTGACGCCGCGGTGGCTGTGGATCGCGCTGGGGGAGAAGCGACGCTTGTCGGCGGGATCGTTGTCTCGGAGGTCGCGACCATCAGCGACGGGGTTGAAACCGCTGGTCAAGCTACGATTCCGCAACAGGTGAAAGCCGAATTGGCCGCGCTGGTGCCTGAGTACATGGTGCCCAGCGTCCTCGTCGTCATGACGGAACTTCCGCACAATGATCACGGGAAGATCGACAGGCGGGCACTCATTGCCCACGTGAACACCGCGAACTCGGCGAGCGCGGGTTAGCTCGGCCGGAGCGTAGCAAGCGCCGAAAAACGCCTAACTATCCAGCGTCGCCCCGCCGTCGACACGAAGGTCGTGCATGACAATGTGGCGAGCGTTGTCGGAGACGAGATACAGGCAGGCCCCGGCGATGTCCTCCGGTTGCGCCAGTCGCTGCAGGGGGATCCCAAGTCGATACTGGTCGGGTGTGCCAGCGATAACGTCAGCCGAGCGGTCCTCCCCGGCTGGCCACATTCCGCGCAGCATGGGTGTGTCTGTGGAACCGGGGGAGACGATATTCACGCGCACGCCGTGTGGTGCGCACTCCAGGCCGAGGTTGCGGGCCCACGCGGTGATCGCCGCTTTCGACGCCCCGTAGGATCCCATGCCCGCTCGCGGGGTCGTCCCCGCGTTGGAGGAGACAACAACAATGGCGCCGCGTTTTCTCTCGCACATGCGCTGGGCAACGGAAGCGCACACGTGGGCAGCGCCGAACATGTTGACCTCGAAGCTCGCGCGCATGGCGTCGGTGTCGCCGTCGAGCGCGGCGTCGGCACGCAAAATCCCCGCCGTGTGAATCAGTGCATCGATGGGTTCCCGGTCGGCCTCGATGCGGTCGATCGTGGTTCGCGCGGCCTCGGCGTCGGTAACGTCGAGGGCATAAAAAACGGGCAGGTCAGCGGTTTTATTGCCGACGCCGGCCACGTCACCATCTGCCCCCGCGGTCTCTCCGTGAGGCGCCTGGTCCACGACGGTCACGCGATACCCCGCCTCCTTGGCAGCGGTGACGACGGCAGCGCCGATACCGCCGAGCGCCCCGGTAACCACACAATGCCGGGGAATGCATTCGCCGGTAGCGTCTCCGCCGACACCCTGATCAGACGCACTCATCCCCGCCATCACTCGTCGCTCTCTTCGAAAGCGTCCACCCACGCGTCGAGAGTGGGGTCCTCGATCAGGTCGGCAAACTCGGCATCCCACCCTTGGCGCCGCGCCCACTCGACGATGTCGATAATGCGCACCGAATCTAGCCCCAGGTCGGTGAGGTCCGCGTCGTTTTGCAGCGTGTCGGCGGGAATGCCGATCGCCGAGGCAACGCGGGTGTGAAGTTCGTCGGCAAAGATTTGGGGACTCAGTGGTGGGTTAGCTGCACTCATGGTTGGCTCCTCATTTTCTTCTCTCTAGCTGCTTGTTTGTTTATCTTTTGAGCAGTGTAGCCTAACGCTATGACCTTTGATTCGGTGCGTGCGAGTGACCCTGATAATCCGACCTCCCCGGACTGCTTCCCTCTCACCGCAGCGCAGATTGGTATTTGGAACGCACAGTCACTGGATCCGAGTTCGCCCTATTACGTCGTGGGCGAGGTGCTGGAGCTCGACCCGACGGACTCTCAGCCGGATATTTCGGTTGCCGACGTTGTTCAGGCGCTGCATCAGACGATCGCGGAGGCTGAAACACTGCGTCTCCAGTTCCGGCAGGGGGAGGGTGCGACGGATATTTGTGCCGACGGTTCCCCACGTCAAAGGGGTATCGACGTCGCGGCGGGAGAGTACATCACGATCCCCATTCACGACCTGCGCGCTCACCCCGCACCCGAGGCCGCCGCGAACGCCTATGTTGACGCCGCGAAAGCACGGTGCGCGGAGGCGTGGGCGGGCCTCGTCGATCGCCCACTCTGCCATTTCGAGGTCCTTCGCTTGGATCACCGTCGCGTGTGGATCATCCAGCTGTATCACCACCTCATTGTCGACGGCTACGCGTCCATGATCCTGGCCCGACGCACCGCTGCCCATTACACCGAGCTCACGGGCGTTAAAAAAGCACGTCCGGCGAAATTTAGCGCCCTGACCAGCGTCGTTGAGGAAGATTGCGAGTACCACGAGTCTGACAACCGGGACCGCGATGCCCAGTGGTGGCAGGACTCGCTGGTTGGGGTGGGCAGCACGCGGTGGCGAGACGAGCTCATCGGCGGGTCCGAGAGTTCCAGCCGAACAACGGTGCTCACGGTGGATGCCGACGAACTGGACGCGTGGAAAGCGGCGTCTCAGCGTCACGGAACCACGTGGGTGGACTCGTTGTTGGCGGCATATGGCGTGTACTTGCGGCGAGTGCAGGGGGTCGAGGCGGGCGAACTGGTGGTGGCCATGCCGTTCGCGGCGCGAGAAACAGCAGCTCAGCGGCGTACTCCGGCGATGATGGTCAACATGTTGCCCGTGCGGTTGCCCATCGACCTCACCGCGACGCTCCCGGAAAACGCGTACGCCGTCGAGGAAACAATGCGGACCGTGCGTGAGCACCAGCGGTTCCCGGGGTCCGAGGTGGCGACGGCGTATGGGGATTCCTCGATTCTGCGCGGGATTGGCGCTAATTTGAAGGTTTTCGACGCTGCCCTCAAGTTTGGGAAAACGCGAGGGTACCTCCGGAATGTGGCGGGTGGCCCGCCGGAAAACCTTGTGCTGGTTGCCGCGTCGGGCCGGTCTGGCGGCGTGGATCTGAGTTTTGAGACGGTCGCCGACGTTCCCCCGCAGGTTGTTCACCAGCGCTTATCCGATATTCGTGCTGTGGTGAATATGGGATTGGGGTTGGATCGGCCTGCGGATGTGGTGGGTGCGAGCGGTGATTCGCGCGAGGAGATCGCCGAGAGCTCTCTGCCTGCTTCGTCCGATATACGTATCCGCCCTGAACGTATCCCGGCCGCTCTTCGTGAAGAGTGGGAAGGGGAATTGTTATCCGACGCTTCATCCGACGATCCATCTCGCGGCTGGATTGAGTCACTGGATAGCCTGATCGATTCGCTTGCCCAGCGGTGGGGCGATCGTGTTGTGCTGGCCAATGGTTCGCCAGAGTCGTCGGAAATCTCTCCCAGTTCTACGGGAACCACGTACACCGGCTCTGAACTGGTAAAACGGTGTGATCAGTTGGCGGATTCCATCGCGTCGGTGTGTCCCGAGGGTGGCGTCGTTGCCATCGATATGCCGAAGAGCGCGGCCCAGGCA
>OJLZ01000027.1_pt1 | contig 38263 bp, 53 predicted proteins | sample 1597091 | NCBI WGS metagenome assembly OJLZ01 (sample SAMEA3904684, study PRJEB24821) | metagenome | biome: Builtin; feature: hospital; material: surface | place: USA | collected 2013-06-06
CTACACGTAAGGAGTCGTCGGCAGCGTCAGATGTGTATAAGAGACAGGTTTTTGGGTACGACAAAGGCCGCGTCGTCAAAAGCGCGTAGGCTCTCTTGGACGCACCGCAAGCTCGTTTGTTTTTCGCCCCTCCTATCGCGGGGCGTGTACTCGAAAACTAGTTGCGGCGGCGTCGGCGACGGCGACGTGCGAAAGGCTCCGCTCCTTTGGCGGGACCGGCATCGCGCACGTGCGATGCCTTACGGCCCTGCGGCGCACCGCCCGCATGGTGTGCGGGGAGTGCCGGAAGCGACTGGACAACATTGACTTGAATAGTCTCGGCTGGCTGCCGAGAACTCCCTTTGGCGGCTCTACCCTCAGACTCAACCTGGCCATGGGAATCAGTATTGGGGAACTGCGGCTTGCCGGGCTCCTGGCTTGGGCCCGCGGCCGGGGACGTAGCGCGTACCGTTTTTTCTTCCTGAGAAGGGGTCACTGCCCGACTGGCTGTCGGGTTGTCCTGGGCCTCAACCTCGTCCGCGATAAGTGGATTCGGGAGTCCCTCCTTCTTGCACCAGCGCGCAACGAATCCCTCCCAGCGGGAGAGTTTCTTGCGCAGCTCCGGGCCATACATTGGAGACTCTGGTGGGTCGAGGAGCGGAAGTTCCTCCTCGGCGCGTTCGCCTAATTCATGCCGCAGCTGATTACAGCCACGGCATGCCGTCACATAATTGTCTGGGGTCGTCGGCGCATCGATGTCACGGTGGTCGTACTCACGGCCACGATCGGACTTCTTATCGCCCCAGACCACTTCATCACCGCAGTACCGGCACTGGTCTCCATCACGGAGCATGACCGGCACCTGCAACCCAGCACGGTTTTGATCGTTGCGGCGTTTCGTTGCCTTCGACTTCGCATCGGAGCGGATGACATGAACAAACGATTCACGCTCAACGAGCACGAATTGCCGCTCACCTTCAGACTCCACCTCGGTGATAATCCCGATAGTGATCAGATCCTGAAGTACAGGCTCCACCCGGCTAATGCCGATATGCCGGACGGCTGCACCATAGGTGATTTTGTAATCCGTCCACTGCTGCGCCGAATGCGTAAACAACGCTGACGCCGCGCCTTTGAGTTCACTGACCAGACGGTCATCGCCACGTTCGGCTGCCAGCTCGTAGGCTCGCATCCACTCCGGGGCCTCGTTGAAAGTATCGCTGACCCTTACCCATGCCATGGTGCATCACTCCCGGACCGGGGCTGCCCAGCAGAAATATGGGAAGCGGTAACAATCATTCCTCGAACTCCAAACCAAAAACAGGCGCGGTAACAAAATGAACCAACACAAATGCTTACGGATCTCTACAACAAGGCACTGGTAGCGCCACAGCTAATCCTCGCTTTCCTCGTGATAACCGGCTCGGTCATCACCTTCATCAGACGGATAAGGCCACATGGTGTTCGCAGAAACAGTGCGGGACAGCACCCGGTACCGCACAGGCAAGCCATACGTGCGGGCCCGCAGACTGCACGCCTGGTGCACATCTTGTGCCTGTTCTGCGCTCATCCATGTCACCCCAGCGACGCGCAATGAATTCCATGTGTATCCGCCATCTGTTGACGCCACCACACAGAACTGCCTGACGGCCTTGTTATTGTTTACGCCGCTGTCACCCATCAAGAAACCTTCCCCGTTACTGCCGGCCGTTGCGCCCACTGACATGCAGACAGCAACTGCGCTGCCGTCCGACGAGCCTCGTCGACTGAGGCGAACTCAATGTCCCCCAGGCGAACCTGGGGGCTACTACAGGCGGCCATACTCCGAGATGCTTCAACATCGCCGAACTGTGCGATATCACGGCCGTAACGCCCAACATCCCATGAGTAGCAATGCTCAATGAACAGCTTGTCCGGCCGCACGAGCTGGACCTCCACCTCGCGGGCGTACTCGTTCGCAGTACTGACAGCGTCTTCCCACGAGCCACACCACGCGATGCCACCGGTATCGTCCTCAACAACCCACGGCAACAAACTGCTTCCCGTCTTCTTCACCTGGAGCGTCATGGCTACGCCACGCCTCCCAGCGGACGAGCGTTGACGACAATGCACTTGGCCGGCGCATCCTCCTGCAACTCGGGCGTCTCTGGCTCCCTGTGGTCTTGGTTCTGGTCTTCTGCGTCACTGTCAATCTTCTTGGTGGTCATCGCGTATCTCCTGTCCATCAATGGTTAATTGCCCTGGAATCTCAGTGCGGGTGGGGCGCTTGCGAGGGCCAAGGAATCGGTAAATCTGAATTTGGCGTCGCGTTTGCTGTTGCTCCCACCAACGCTGCGCAGCTGATTCATCTGATGTCATCTAGCTGTCGCTTTATAGTTCTTCGTCATCTCATTAAGCCGCTTGCGCTCACGCGCAACACGTCGCTGTTGCATGCGCTGTTTCTCCCGCTCAGGCATGCCCGCTCGCCGTTTACCATGAGCGCCAGCGCACACATGCCGCTGGAACAGCAAATACCCCTGAGACCGTTTCCGCAGAGCTTCTTCCGCACTGAGGAACACGGCAGCACCATGTACGATCTGCACGTTCCCATCTGGGTCAGACGATGCATCAAGGGCAAGCCGATGCCCCAATGGTGTGCACGCCCACCGGATAGGGAATCCGCAATACCTACAAACCCTTTGGTGTGGCATTTTTCCTCCTCATGTTTGACTGCTATCGGCTGCTTAGTGCTTTTCGCCGCGATGGACTATCCGCAACACGTGGGCTTCGACCTTCATCTGGAAAATCAGCCATCGTCGGCGCATCATGCTGATTTCAGCCCCTCCATACGCTGCTTGACGACGGGAACTGCTGCCCACGCTTTCTGCGCCGACAGGCCATCCCTTTTCCGGCACCATGCAATTGCTTCCCGAAGGGTGGCCCCTAATGACGTGAAGTGCAGGAGATCTAGCGCGGTAGCTTCCACATCTGACAGCTCAAACTCAACCTGCGCCATCGCATTAACGTCAGCCATGGAGACGGATGCAGTACCGGAGATGATTGCTTCCACTGCTTGACAGCCCACCTGAGCTGATTCAGCGATATGTTCTACTGACATTCCCAGTTCGATGAGCTCGAGAACATGCCCCCGAGCATCAAGCCGGCACACCTCGTAATCGCCGGGCGGGACTTCCTTAATACCCACCGCGGTCTTCAAAGCGTCTTGCAGCGAATTGCAGATCACGGCCGGCGGAATCCCTGCCATTGCTACCTGCCAGCGACCGTCTGAGATTCGGCGGGCGCACCGTGGCTTATCTTTCTGGTTCACCTTGCACCTCACTTGCGATGTGCTCGATGAACTCCTCAAGCTGGCGCATAACGCGCTTGTCATCCTTATTGAAAGTGACCAGGTTTTCCAAAGCCCCTCTGGTGATGAACTGCTGCCCATCCCCATGCCGGCCTAGCCGACGAGGCAGTGTTGGCGGAAACCTCAGACTACGAGGCATCTCTGACATCAGATCACCGAACGACACCTCGAAATCGGTCGTGGCCGATTTCCTGTTTCCTCGGGGCACGGGGACTACTACGAGCACCCACCGATTCTTCGGTGAGCGAACTCGACGAAGCTGTTTCATGTCATGCCTCCGGCCAATACCGGGTCGCAGAGACGCCACTGTTCTTCTTTTTCATCTGTAGAACACGCTCAATGTTTTTGACAGACTTTGAAATAAAGACCGCCGTGCACAACCAAAAAATTGTTGTGATTGTCCAAATGATTGGCACAAAATTGAAATTGTCGTGCCCGGTAATGATGACCATTACAGAAGAGGATGCGGCAAGAATCAGCGACATTGCCCATTGCAATTTGTTCCTGGTGTTGACGTGGTCCAGCAAATCGTAGGCGTCACGCCACATTGAGCGGCTGAACTTAACGTTTGGATTACTCATTTATGCTGCCTCCCGTGGATCGCTCGGGAACCCAACAGTCATAACGCGATCAACTTCGGAGCTGAAGATGCGCCAGTGCTGGCGACTCCCAGGGGTCTTCGGCATCGTGCGAAGGCGTCCCGCCTGGCACCAGCGATAGACGCGTTGAACATCTATGCCGAATTCGTCGGCGAACTCGCGCGGCGTCAGAGTTCTCCGTCTGGCGATCATGGTTACCTCCGTAGACTGTGTATGCTTCATGGCAGTGTTCCTTTCAACACTTTCGGCCTGTCCCTGGTGCTAGCGGGGGCGGGCCCTTTTATTTGGTTTGTGCGGCGCGCAGCCAAACCGCCGTGCGAAAGGCCCACGGCATTGTGGCTGGCTTGCGGCGACCGATTCTCATATCGCCTACGCGCCAGTGCCCGGCAGAGGAATCGAACCCCTGAGTAACCATTCGGGCTGTATTTATTTATCTGCCGACTCTGACGGCGATAAGCAGACCAAGTCAGTCAATGTGCCTACTTCAGGCGCTTGATGTAAATCGCGGCTGCGAGTGCTATGAGCGCGCACACAATGTTGATGATTAGCGAGACGGTTCCCATTTCTGTTCTCCTTTTCGTTTCTTATTTCGCCAATTTGCTGTAGTCCGACCAACGGACCGCTCTGGCTACATATGGATGTGTAAAAGGAGTGCGACACCTATCTGCGAGCTCCAACACTTCGGCAACGGTGCCGACTGCCCGGTAAGGAATCGACACTGACGTGTCGTTGTCCGTGTTGGTGATTGTGATTTCGCTTTCGGTGGCGTGGATTCTCGTGTTTCCGATTGCTGCTGTTAATTCCATGTGTGCTCCCCTTTACTGATCTGGTTTTATTGACGCAGTTGGATTAGTGTCAGCCGTTACGATTTGTCCATGAGTGAAAACGAATTCAGGCGCCTCGTAGCTCGAGTAGAGCGAGCGGCTTCGCACCGCCACGAGCTGCGGAGTCTTGGTGCCGAACATCTGAAGGCGAATCCGATTGAGCGCCGGGTTGTAGGCGACGGCGATATCCGTTCCTTTCGCCTCCATGCGACCGCACCTGTGCCAACCGAGTTGTCCCTCATCTTCGGAGAGTGGCTGTACCAACTTCGTGCCGCTCTCGATGGGCTGATGTACGAAATCGTTGTCCGAGAAACCAAGTTGGACCCTCCGCCAAATGCCGGCCGGATTTCCTACCCGTTGTGCAGATCTGCCGACGCTTTCGCCTCGTGCAATACCTATGGAGTTTCCGATAGGCTTCGCCGAGCCATTGAACGCACGCAGCCCTATCACGCCACCGGAGGATTCAGCGGAAGTGCGCTGTGGTGGATTCATGATCTCGCCCGAATTGACCGCCATCGACGTGGGCATTGCCTCGTGTGGCGCATTATCGAGCTGCAGGTCAATTCCAACAGCCCGGCCATCGACGCCTCGCGCTGTGGTGTATGCAATCAGTTCGAGGCTTTCATCCGGGGTGATGAGGAGTTGGAAGCCGCGTGGATCGCGCTCCGCCGCGGCATCGAACTCAACTCGAATGACGGAGTAGATATCACTTGGCGTCTCCAATTCGATGTAGCCGACTGGGTCCAACGAATTCCCCGCAGCTACGGCGATTGAAGCCTCGATGACCGAATGGCCAACGCAGAAATGTATCTCAGTAAGACCATCGAGTTGTTCGAGCATCTCTTCATCGTTGATGACGAGATACTGGCTTAGGCCACTGTCATGGAGTCTGGTTAACATTCGTTGACGCAGTTGGCCTCTAGCTTTGGCTAGATTCATGTACTTCATCGCCGCTTCCTCCTTTCGCTTGTCGACGGTTGCCCTGCCCAGCACCTTCCCCAGCACTGGGCAGCTCTTCAGTTGGATAAGATTCCCGCTTAGGGGACGCTTCCCCGGAAGGGAGGTGATTGAGATGATGAACCTGTACTACGAAGGCCAAACCATCCTGCTTGATGAGAACGACAACAAAGAACTGGCGAACCTAATCAAAGGCAATAGATTCCCCGGTCTGATTGCTGTTTATTTCGAAGGAAGAAGGCTCTATGTGAACCTGTCCGAACACGTCCCGTTCACTGTTGAGTTCAAGTAGTGCTCGTTGGAGTCGTTCATCTTCGATTGCAAGCGCTACTCCGAATGCGCCGGCTAGGCGTTGCGCGAGGGAAAGCGCCAGTAGTTTTCCGCGCGCGTCTAGTCGGCCAAGAGAATTCGCAACGGTGCCGCCGTCAGCCAAGTTTGTGCCAAGCGCGTTGAGCAGCCCCAGCATTGCGAGATTCGTTGTGGTTTGGGCTCGAAATATCCATGCCATCTTTGTGTTTCCTTCCTTTCGTTTGTCGACAGCTGCCCCGCACCTTCCCCAGCACTGGGCAGCTATTCAGTTGGATAAGATTCCCGCTTAGGGGACGCTTCCCCGGTTGGGAGGTGATTTTCTGTGGAGGATCCAGATGCCCGCCCACGCGGTTACAGCAATGAAGACGTAGAGTTCGCGCTTCGTCAGGCTGGTCTGAATGATTCGGCTGATTTGGTTGTTCTGCTTGCAAGAGTTCGGAATGCATCTGTTAAGCAGAGTGAAATCAATCCGGCCGGGGTCTTTTTCAGCCACGTTGACCGTTCGCTTCAAGAAGCTGTCCACACGATTACTGGACTGGAACGACGTATCGCGTGGCTTGAACGGCAAGTCGGCGAACATCCGCTCGACTAGGTCACTGTCCCATCGCGTCGACTGTGGTACTCGCAGCATTCGCGCGGTGGGACATTCGTTTTTGTTCTCACACATCTCTATTTCCTCCTTTCGCTTTTCGACGGTTGTTGCCCGGCACCTTCCCCAGGGCCCGGCGGTCGTGTCACGCTGGTTTAGTAACCTCCTCGATAACGCTTTTGCGTTAGAAAGGAGGTGATTGTCTTGGCTAAATCTGCTGGCAAGAGTTCCGGCAAGGTTCACCGCAGCGCTATTACAGGACGCTTCGTGAAGGCCTCTACCGCTGCTCGCCACCCGAAGACCACGGTTTCCGAGACTCGGTCTAGGGGTAAGAAGTAGCTAGTTGCCCTGGTCGTGCTTCGTTGCGTCCAGGGCCTCCTGCACGATTACTGCCATCACATTCGCCAGAATTTCGTATTCGATGTGGATTCCCTCACTGGCACCGTCTACATCGATGTTGACTCCTGTATCAGTGCCCTCGATATTGAGCTTCGCTACTTTTGCGCCCATAACTGCAATCTCCTTTTTCGCTTGTTGACGGTTGTTGCCCGGCACCTTCCCCAGGGCCCGGCGCGATTCTTCTTATGCGACGGACCTGACTCGTACCCGTCGTGTGCGCATTTCTTCTTCGGTTACGTCGAATACGTCCTCAAATGACACGGGGTAGTTGGTGAGGATGGCTCCGATTAGTCGGGGTCCTGCCTCTGCCTTGTCATTGAGTTGGCGACTAATTGTCGAGGGGGCGCAATCGAGTTTGTCTGCGAGGGCTGCAACGCCTCCAGCTTCATTGACCGCGTCCTCCAGCCACGCTTTGCGGACTCGAACTGTATGAAGGAAAGTCATGTAACCTCCCTGTTTGCACTTTTGCAAACTCTGCTTGTGTCTACGCAATTAAAATTACATGACTGCTTGCTTCTGCGCAAGTATTGTTTGTTTTGTCGCTACCACTTGCCCTTTTGCGTCTGCGCAAATATGGTTAGGGTATGACTTCAACACGTTGGTGGCAATACATCGAACCCGTAATCAGCGGCATGACAATGCGAGACGCCGCAAAAAAGGCAGGTTTCAACCAAAGCGCATTCACGCGCTGGAAAAAAGGCGCCAAGGCCGACCCGGATTTCGTCGTTAAATTCGCACGTGCTTTTAGCCTCAACGTCCTGGAGGCACTCGCAGAAGCCGAACTCATCACTGAGGACGAAGCTAACCTCAGAGAGGTCACTGTGGACGGGCCTGCACTCTCCGACGCTACTAACGAGCAGCTAACAGATGAAGTTTTGCGCAGGCTTAGAGAAGGTTCGCAGGCTTTTGATGAGCCTGTTGATGAGCTTGCAGAGCGGCGTTCGAACACCCAATCCGCCCCGGCTGATACACATGACGGCACCGTCACGGAATGGGACGGCAGCAAACCAGCCGCCGCCGATAGCAGCCCAGACGAAAACGAAGAGCGAATCAAACGAGGTGAAGACCCCATTGACTAGACCAGACCACATCGCCATCTACACCACAGAAGACGGCAAGAGCCACGTCCGCCTCCAACTCACCCAAGGCACCGCATGGCTAACCCAAAAACAAATGGCCGAACTCTTCGACGTCACTAGCGCATCCATCTCACATCACGTACAGAACATAACCAGGGAAAAAGAAGTATCCGGCAGTTTCAAACAACTTTTGAAAGTACCCGGTCAGAGCAGGTCTGTGAACCACTACAACCTCGATATGATCCTCGCTGTCGGATACCGGGTACGCGGCCCCCGAGGCACGCAATTCCGAAAATGGGCAACCGAAGTACTCAGCGAATACCTCACCAAAGGGTTCGCGATGGACGACCAACGCCTCAAAAACGACGGCGCAGACACTCACTTCGATGAACTGCTCGAACGCATCCGGGAAATCCGCGCCTCAGAACGACAGTTCTTCCGCAAGATTTGCGACGTTATTGCAAAAACCAGCGATGATTACGAAGAGAAAAAGAACTACGCCGAAGTCAAGAACTTTTTCGCCAGCATCCAAAATAGGCTCCACTTCGCAACCCACCATCACACCGCTGCGGAAATCATTTTTATGCGCGCCGACCACACAAAGACCAACGCAGGCCTGACGACGTGGGCGGGAGAATCGCCCCACAAAGCGGATATGGCGATAGCAAAGAACTTCCTCACCAGCGACGAACTACGGAGAATGAACAGGCTCACATCCATGTTCCTTGATTATGCGGAAGACCAGGCTGAACGCAGAAAATCTGTTCTCCTAAAGGACTGGATAGCCAAAGCTGACGCCTGGCTCGTCTTCAACGATCGAGAAGTACTACAAGGCTACGGGACAAGGTCAAGCAAGCAGGCAATCAGCAAAGCTAACACCGAGTGGGACAAGTATCAAAGGACCCTCGATACCAGGGTTAATGAGTTGGACATGAAGCAATTGGAGCAGGAAGTAAAGGAACTGAGCCGAGGTGAAAACCCCATCGACTAACGAGCTCATCTCCATCGCCGAAGCCGCCGGTGTGCGCGTCACATGGCACATGAGAGGCCCCAAAGGGGCATGGATCCCCTATGAGCGACGCATTAGCCTGCGCCACGGCATGGATGATGCCTCCACGCGCTGCACTATGGCCCACGAGCTGGCTCACATGTGGCTAGGCCACCCAGCTCCGGCGAGCAATAGACAAGAGCGGCAAGCTGATCGCTTCGCGGCTCAGTTACTGGTGTCGCCGGTTGAGTATGCGCTCGCAGAACAGATTTATGAGGCACGTCCGCAGTTAATTGCCGCGGAGCTGGGAGTTACAAACGAAGTGCTTGCCATATGGCGGGGTATGTATGAAAGGCGCACTGTGTGAGGGGCTTGGCTTACGTTAGTTAGATTGGTTCGCTATAGTTGGGCTTGACATGAATCGTCGCCCAACGCGCCCCATGTCACCGATAAGGCGAAGCCCCCACGCCGCCGCCAAGCAAACGTGAGGGCTTCGTGAGACTAGTTAGTTAGCCAAGTTATCGTCTCGCGAACCGCATCCGCGAGTTCATTGGCTACTAACACCGTGAAGGCTCGGACTGCAATCTCACCAATTGCTTTCCGAGCTTTCCCTTTTTCCGGCTTATCGCCGGTTTCCGGTTTCGGCATTTCATCTCACCCCCTTCCTTAAACGGAGGTGGACCCAACTAGCTGGTGCTATTCCAGTTCCACGCGCTTGCGGTGGAGACTTTTCGCACCGCTAGGAAAGGGGACGCTATCAGAGCGTCTTCTTTAGCTTACATGGTTGTTGTTTCCCGATGGCACCTTTGGTTTCCAAACTTGACACATAACGCATATTTACGTTATAATGGTTATAGTGCGCGAGCGAAACGCACTAGAAGGAGAGGTGAAAGATGTGGATTACACCGACATCATTGCCACCATAACCCTGGTAGTCATGATCATCATCTGGCTAGACACCAGGAACAAATAAAGAAGCCCCCGGCTAAAGCAGCTAGCCGGGGGACTTCCCCCACCACACTACACGAAAGGACACACTGTAATGCGATTCATACTCATCGGAGCATGCACCGCCACCATCATGACACTGGCCGGAGCATCACCATTCTTTATCCCAGCCTTCCTCGCCATCGGCTACGCCATCGACCACAACCGAAAGAAAATCTCCTAATGCGCCCCATCATCATCGACGAAGACACCGGCCGCCGACTCTGGAACAGCGCCGAATGCGCAACCCACATCGGAGTTAGCCCCAGGACCTGGGCGAACTACCACGCCAACAAACGCACACCCCAACCGGTAGCAACCTGGGGCAAATCAGCCCCCCTCTGGGACGCTGAAGAAATCAAAACCTGGCACCAAAACCGCCCAGGCTCACCCGTCAAAAATCACCCCACCAAACACGGCGTCGACATCAACGAACCATGAGACTCATGAAGCAATAAGACACCTCGGCAGCAAATGTTTGGTTCGACCGCATCGAGCCGCTGCTGGTGGCCATGAACGAGAAACTACGCAATAATACTGATTCATGAGGTATCTTTCACCGCTGCGCTATCCAGGAGGCAAAGCACGACTAGCCCCCTACCTTCAGCGACTCATCACCGCCCAAACACCCCGACCCACGCACTACGCAGAACCATTCGCGGGCGGAGCAGGCGCAGCATTGAAGCTTCTCACCGATGGCATCGTCGAAGAAATACACCTCAACGACCTTAACCCCGGCATCGCAGCCTTCTGGCGCAGCATCACCACCGCCCCAGAGGAATTCTGCGAATTGATTTCCGAAACCGCAGTGAACCTGGACGAATGGCACAAACAACGTGTCACCTACCTCGCAGGAGAGACCGGAAACGAGCTCGCACTAGGATTCGCAACTTTCTTCCTTAACCGAACCAACCGCTCGGGAATCCTCCACGCCGGCCCCATCGGTGGCCACGACCAAAAAGGCACATGGAAAATAGACGCACGCTACAACAAGAGCGGTTTAATCACGCGTGTACAGCATCTCGCACAATACCGACACCAAATACACGTCACGCAGATGGAAGGCCTAGATTTCCTCGACTCCATCTCAGATCTAGGCTCCAAAGTATTCATCTACGCAGACCCTCCCTACGTTGTCCAAGGTGACGGCCTATACCTGCATGCCTTCGACGAAGCAGCGCACGTAGACCTGGCAAGCAAACTCGCAGATACACACGCACCATGGATGCTCACCTACGACGATGATCCCCGAATTACGGACATCCTCTATCGAAACGTGCGGTGCGCACGTTTCCCCATCGCCCACACAGCACATAAGCAACACATCGGAACAGAAGCTGTCATCTATTCAGACTCGCTCCACGTACCAGACGTACAGCTCACCAGAGGCCGAACAGCAGAGTGGGTAACTACGTAGACGCATATCGTAGACCCCTATGTTCCTCAACGTTTCCGTATAGTAGGCTTTGTCACGTCCCCAACAGTTTAACCAGAAGGCGAGGAGTGATGACCGATGACCAACCTGGAGTACATCATGAGCCGTCGCAAGACTCCAGTAATCGCCCGCTCGACGGACGGTCGAGTGATTCGAGCGACTCCGATTCACGACCCATCGGAAAACTTTCGGAAGGGCTGGGAACAGACAGGCACGGCTCTACGCAAAGCAATGGACCATTACGGAGCGATGACGCGATAACAGCCGAAGTAGTATCCGAAAACTCAGAAGCATTCGCCCGAATGCTTCAAATTCGGCAAGGTCCGCTTCCTCCAGCCGAGGAACTAGCCCGATACGAGCAAGCCTTCCCTGGAATTGCAGAACGAATTGTATGCATGTCCGAAGGAAGTATCTCTGCTGCGAACGAGGCCACACTATCCGAAGCCGAAGTGAATAACGCAATCGCCTACTCAATCCGCGAAGATGCAAACTCACATCGCCGCGCCCAATGGATTTTTGCCGCGCTCACCGCAACCTTGATTGTGGGTGCCGTACTAACTTCCGTCAGTGGCACCAGCGGCACAACCGCATTCGCATTCCTAGCCGCATTAAGCGGCTTAGGAGTCCTACTAGCACCGCGCGCGATGACTAGCTGGAGTAATAAAGACAAAAGCTCCTCACCGCAGGAGTAATCTCGCCGCAGGAAGGCGTTTGTCATGGCTACCGTCTCCTACTACAAAACGAAAAGCGGCCGACGCTGGCAAGTGCAATACACGAAACCAGATGGTTCACGTACCCGCAAACGCGGCTTCCCAACCAAAGCAGAAGCCCAAGCCTGGATAGAAGACCAAGGCGTCGCACAAAGAAAAGGCACGTGGGTAGATCCCGCTCTGTCCAACATCCCCCTATCCGAGCTATGGGATCCATGGATAGCAATCAAGAAAATGCGCCACGGTACCTCAACATGGAAGCCACTAGACTCCGCCTGGCGCACCCACGTCAAACCCCGCTGGGGATTAACGCCTATTAACCAAATCACCACCGAGCAACTACAGACCTGGATAGTAGACCTGTCTGAGAATAAATCCGTCACTATCGTCGAACGCTGCCTAGGCGTTATCCGCGGGTTGCTCGAGCTTGCCGTCACCAACAAACGCCTCAGCACAAATCCGGCTACTGCCGTGCACTGCCCGGCGCGGAAGCGGCCGAAGCAGGTGTTCTTGTCTTTGGAGCAGTTGGAGGCGCTGGCGTCGAAGTGCTCGGACGATAAGAAGGCGTTGGTTTGGTTGTTGGGCACGTCTGGTTGCCGTTGGGGCGAGGCTGTGGGTTTGACGGTTGGTGATGTGAATCCTTTGCGGGGCCGTATTTCGGTGACTAAGTCTGCGTCGACTGTCGGTGGCCGGGTTGTGGTTGGAGCGACTAAGGGGCGTCGTGATCGTGTGATTGCTGCGACGCCGGCTGTTTTTGAGCTTTTGGTTCCGCTGATGGCTGGGAAGAGTCCTGATTGCCTGTTGTGGGAGAAGCGTGGTGGTGGGCATTTGACTACGCCGTCGAAGCGGTCGTGGTGGCATTCTGCTGTGGATGCGTGTGTTGCTGAGGACAGTAGTTTTCCTTCTTTGCTTACTCCCCATGATTTGAGGCATACTGCGGCGTCGTTGCTTATCTCTAATGGGGCTTCTGTAAAGGTCGTTCAGGCTCAGCTTGGGCATGCGAGCGCGAAGGAAACACTGGATATTTACTCTGGTCTTTTTGACGAAGATCTTGATTCAGTGATTGATGCTGTTGGTCGTGCGCAGCGTGCTGCTGGGTCTCGAAGAAAGAACAAGGGTGAGCCAAAAGTGAGCCAAAAAGCCGACTAAACTTCCATATCCTGCATATATGCGGTCGTGCCAGAGGTTCGATTCCTCTCTGGGGCACATCATAAAGACCCGCTCTCACCTCTCGTTTTACGAGGTGGTAGCGGGTTTTTACTTGTTTATCGGCGTTTATCTTTACGCCTGATTACGCCCTATTCTGCGACTTTTTGAGCCAAAAGTGAGCCAAAAATGAGCCACAAACTGCACGCTGAATTCTGCGGTTTTGCAATCTCGGGCAGCTCGAACCTGTTTACGATTCCCTCTTGGCTGACTCGAGGCATTAAAAAACGCCCCGCCAGCCAAGCTGTTCGGAAATTCCGAACAACTCAAACTAGCGGGGCAAAGATTCTTGACTCAGTCCTCGGTCGGTGGATTCCGCGCCGTCGGCAAAACCTGCGAATCCCCAACAATCCCAGTCAGTCTCGCCAGGTCCGGCTGCGGTGCGGCGCCCTCCGCGCCACAACGCGCCCAGTCAATGAACTCTCGTAGCCAGTCAATCGCGTCCGTGAGACCACGGCGAAGAAGATGCGTCCGGTCTTCCTCCACACGCAGCATCGCCTCCGTGTCCCGCAGGCGACTCTCGACACTATCGAGTCGGTCCTCAAGCTTCTTAATCCGATTGTCCTGGCTTTGCAGCAGGTTTCCGCTGAAAGTCACCGACGATTCTTCCTTACGGCCCTTCCAGCCAATCCACGCCACGATAATGCCAACCACGGCGCCCGGAATCGAATTAATGAGACTTCCCCAGTTGATTTCCATACGCAACCTCCCCACGGGAGCGGTTTCGCCCCATCACTGTGGCAGACGCGGCCGCAGTGATAGCCAACAGCAGATAGTTCTTCGCGCTCACCCACATTCGTGACCCGTCGTAGATCGCGTCAATCGCATACGAGCTCGCCCACATTGTCAGCAACGCGCCGCAGATTGCAATGCCTGCGGTTCTGCTGGCCCTGCCAAGCGCAGCCCACTTTCCATTCGGCGGGACGGCCGCACCAACAGTCAGGAGCAGTGAGGCGGACGCCCAGGCCAACGCCGGGCTACCGGCGGGCAGCGCTGCCTCAACTGGGGTCAGGGCGGTTACGGTGCGCCCGTAGTAGCCGTAGCTGGTGGCTGCAGCGTAGATTGCCCAGACTGTGGCGATCAGGCGCGGGTTGAACAGTTTTTCCGTCACCGCGCCAACTCCTACTCGCCCAGCCGGTGCTCACCGACGTACTCGCCTGTGTTAGTGGTCGCTGCAGCGGCGCCGATAGCCAACACAGGGGCAATAATCATCAAAATGGAGTCGAACTGTGCTTCTGTCCCCCAGCCGAGGTAGACGCCAAGCACGGAGACTGCAGACGCGACGCCATAGAGCGCTTGACGCCAGGGGCTAGTGGAGTGGAGCAGCGCGAACATCAAAGTGATGACCGCGATGACCACACCGGTGACTGCCGGTGCTGCCGCATCGTCGAGCATGCCCCAGGATACGAGCGCGGCGACGAGAGCGGACGCTACCGCGTACCAGGTGGCACGAGCAGATGCAGGGACAAGATTACGAATAGTTTCCATGGTTTCCTCCTAGTTGTTTCAAACAACTCCGAATAATTGGACAGCGTTTCTGCTGGCAGAAGTTGTTTTGGATAAAAGAAAAGCACCCCGGTGGGGTGCTTACTTGTTCTGTTCTTTCAGCAGCGCCAGAATCTCATCCAGTTTCGGTTCGATGCGTTCCGTCGCCGCCTTCACCTGGTCAATTTGTCGGCGCGCCTCATATGTCGCGCGGTCGGTGTACATGATGTAGTCAGCTAGCGGCGCGATGTGCTTCGAGCCGGGAACATGCGATTTGCACGGCGTGTCCAGCGTAATTGGTGCCTTCGGCGCCGGTTTTGGCGGAGTAGGCGCGCCAGGAGTCGACTTGCCAGCGTTGATTTCCTTCGCGCGCCCCAGTACCACGTCGTAGGGGAAGTGGTAGCCGGGGTCCCAGTGGTCGGTGTTGCCCCATACCTGTGCTTCGAGATGGCCGGCGACACCGTGGCGGCCTGCGCCCAGTTCGGCGCGGCTGAGCTTCACCAACGGGATGTCGTAGGTACGTGCCCAGTATGCGATGACGCGGGCGACGCCCTCGAGCATTTTCGGTTGTGCGAGCCATTGCTCCCGCGTCATGGCGGCACGCGCCACGCAGCTGACATGCAACGCAATGTCATTGCCCTTGTTGCCGGTTGACCATGTTTGCCAATCATCTGTATTGGCGAGCGTGATTTTCCCGGTCGCGTCCACCAAACGGTGATACGAACCTGTGCGCGTGCGCACCTGGTAGTCCAGGATTGCCTGCGAGGACGTGCCCGGCGCGTTCTCCGTGGTGTGAACGATGATTCGTTTCTTCGGCAATGGTGTTGACCTGCCGAATGTAATCAAATGGTGCTTATCAATATCCACGGCGTTATCAGCCATGATGTCTCCTTACGATTATTGTTGTGGTGGTTTTTAGTTCCAGTCGTAGACCACGACGAGGCCGCCGGTACCGCCAGGAGCTCCTCTTTCACCGGGGTTTCCTGGGGAGCCATCGCTGCCAAAGGAGTGCCTGGAGGGCCCTCTCCTACCGCCGAGTCCACCTGCGCCGCCGGCCCCGCCAGCACCGCTCTTTCCAAGCTTGCCGACCTCCACCGGCATTCCGTCTCTGCTTGCCGTTCCTGAAGAGCTTGACGTCCCTTCGAAAGATGACGCCGAACCAGCTGAACCAATCTTCCCTGGCTGGCCATACTTTCCTTGCTTGCCCCGTGCATTAATCAGGTTGTTCATGGGATCCGCTGCCCTAAGTCCTCCGGCGCCGCCTTCGCCTCCGTCGCCACCAGCTCCTCCACCGCCGACCACTAGGTTTCCGACCTCGGGAAGATCACCAATTTCGATAACTAGCCCTTCTCCGCCAGGGTCGCCACTAGTGCCTCGGGCACCGGAGTTCGCTACCAAAGGGGGACCGTCTTGAGCCCGCCAGTACCATCCGCCCTGCCCACCTTGTCCGCCTTGGCCACCCTGCCCGCCTTGGCCACCGCCGACGAGGTATCCGACGGTAGTTCCGCCTGGGTCCATAAATCTACGACGCCACACGCCAGAAATAGTGGTCGTGTCGATAATCTGATTCTGCTGAAGTAGCCTGCGCATTGTGATTCCGCCATGCAGACCAGCAAGGGGAAAGCACGCTCCCTGGTTAATGATGACTTGGACTTGGTCACTTCCGAAAATGTCCTCAGCTGGACGTAAGCCGCCGCCGTTGCCGCGACCATCAAGCTTGTTGCCATCAGCGTCGTATAAATCAATCCAATAGCTGTACCAGTGAGTCGTTGAGTTAATACCTACCCATACCCAGTCGCGGTCCTCGCATTGGTACGAGAAATCGATGATGTACCTGCCACGAGTACCTACCGACCGGACATGCACGGTTCGACCACTGCGAGCAATACTCAAAGCTTCGCGGCCATTGTCACGCCACTCGATACGGCCACCGTCCGCTATGCACACCATGTACTGCACACTCTTCGAATCCGCAGGCCTGTGATTCACGCTCTTCGTCCCAGCGGCAGGCGGGTCGGCCAGCTCAGAGTCAAGCAAATTGCTACGAAACCATGACCGCACGGCCTGATTCCCTAGCAGCCAGTCGCCAACCTCCGGGGCAGTCGGCCACACTTTCCGGCCACCAAGCCACAAAGCCCTAACCGGCCTGCCACCAAATGAAACCGTTTTCGCGTCACTTAACTGCGGCATCTACGCCCCCTCGATGTACAGCGTCGACGTATCCGAGCCAGTACCCAACTCAATGCGGCGCACAGACTCCGATGCAACCAGCTCGGCTATCTGACCCTGCAGCGCTTGAATCTGCTGACGCTGATTCTCCACCAGCTGCTGCAACGACGTCACCGCCGACCGTTCGGCCTTCGCATCCACCTGCTCCGTGACCCACTCCCGGGTTGCGTACCCAGAAAAATCAGGAGTATCCGCACCCTCCAGGACAGATACCCGCTTCGACAGTGCGTCCACGCTACTTGACTGCGCCAGAGGCTCCACAGCCTTAGACACGCGCTCATCCACACCAGCAGCCGACACAGACTCATCAGCCTTAGCCAGCGAAGATTGAACATCGTCAGATAGCTGGTTGCGTGCCCACCCAGTTTCCGGAGCGCCGACCACCGTGTTTTGGGCTGCAGCCTCAGCACGCGCTGCAGCGTCTTTCGCAGCAGCAACCTGAGCGGACATCGACTCCTGCAGCCTGGTTTCGATAGCGTCAGCAGTATCAGCGACCGTAGCCTCAATGCGCTGCTCCGCCTCAGCAATCTTTGTCAGCGCGGATTCAACACGGCCAGTCACGTCCGGTGAGTAGTCCACCTTCGCGTCCAGCTGGTCTTTCAGGTTCACCCGCCCAGACAACGGCAGGTCAATCTCCCACACCTCATACACACCAGAAACCGCAAGCTCTACCCGAATACGCCCGGGGTCAAGCTCCGGGGTCTCAAAGCTTCCTTCTTCGAGGCGTTGCCTATGCAGCTCCCGGGTGACAATCTCCGTGCCCTCATACGATGGCCGTGACTCCACCGACGAGACCGTGACACTGCCGCTCGAACGCTCGCGGGCTTCATTGATGAAAGTCCCATAAAGAATGGTCATGATTCACCTACTTCTTCTTGGCCAAAGATTCCCGGGTCACCCGGATTCACACTGGACATCACACGAGTACTGGACTGTTTCTGGGCAAGGAGGAACGTGTACCCATGCCCTCCAAGCAGGTAACGCCAGCGACCTGCGTCCTGAAACACCCTGACAGTCACACCGTCCTGGGCTTCATACGGGCTAATCACCAGCGGCAAAATGTCCATCACTGTCGCCTGGTCTTTCGCAGCCCACCCGGTCGCCCACGACTCAGCGAGCAGTGAGCCGTCAGCGCGGTAGGCTTCCAGCCAAACACGCTGCCAATCCCCGCCCAGCGCGCTGGTTCCTGACACTCCGCACTTTGCTGTAATCAGCCACGAACCCGGGGTCTTTAGAATCAGCCCACCATCCGTATCGATTTCCACACCGATGAGAGGCCCGACCTGCTCAGTGAAGGGAATCTGCATGCGCGTCCCTGCAGTTTGGTCGCCACGGTACGTCAAGTTCCGTGAGCTAAATACATGCCCGCGACCACGCTCGTCCCACAGGCTCTGCGTTTTACTCTGCTGGTCGGTGATAGCGGTCGTGAGATCCGGCAGGTCACCTTCAGAACCGGTAAACGCCTTCACGAGAGGGCTGATGATGGAACTCTTTAGCCCCTGCAGGAACCCGTTACGGGCTTCCTCTGCTGAACCCAGCACACCCGCCAACGCCCGCCGACGCACAAACGCCTCATCATACGACGCCAACTCCTGCAGCCCCGAAGGGCTCAGAGAACCCTCCGGCCTCGGATTGCTGCCACCAGGTGCAATGCCCATCAGAATCCCCGCCTTTCTAGCTCGGCCTTAATTTCTTGCTTTGCTTGGTCATCGAGTACATCGAGCATCGCCTGCACCCGGCTCGGCTCCATTCCATCCGGGCGAACACCGGGTTGCTCGGCTTCTATCCACTCGCCGCCTAGTGAATCCCAGACGCTGCCGTCTTCCGGTGGTTTCGGTGGCCGGTAGAAAATCTGTTGCTCGTCCAAATGCAGGCGCCCACCACAGCGGTAAATCTGCTCAGAAATATCCTCGAGCACCTTGCGCGGAAACAGCAGCGGCACCTGTGAGTTGGAAACGTTGACCAGCATCCACAGGAACATCTCCCGCGGATTGTCTAGATCGCAGTTATCCTGCGTTGGAATCGACATTTATATCAGCCCCAATTCCTTGATTGACGCAAAGAAGTCACGAGAAAGACCCAGCAGATAATCCACTGGGTCTTGGTCTGTTTCTTCGTCACCAGTGGTGATTTCCCACTGATGCGGTTGCTCGGCTGACTGGGTGAGCACGATTGAGCTGACTTGCTCAACGACCACCCGGCCTTCCTTTGAGCCGGGTATTTCCCCGCCTACACGGTCGCCGAGGAAGAAGTGTCCTTGGCCGTTATCGCCGACCAGGTACGGTGCTCCGCCCTGGATGTTCATCGTGTGGGCAGTGCGCTCACGGGTCTTAAAGAACCCAGACCGCAGGGCGATGAGTGAGGACAGCGTGTAGGCCTTATCTGCCCCGTCCTCGAAGTTCTCGAGGTAGTGGTCCCACCCGAGTTTTCGGGTTCGCAGTGGGTTTTTCACGCTCATGAATGCGCCCAGTACATCCTCGTAGAGTGGTGCGGCTGCGCCGTCGACGATGGAGCCCAGACTTGGCTGCAGAATAAATGACCCGAGGATATTGAACACCAACTTAGTAGCAATACTGATACTTTCGTTGATGCCCGGAGACGAATGCCCACCCACAGTGATCTGACCGACCGTCGCCGGCTGCCACGTGAACCGCGTCGACACCGCAGTGTTGTACGGCTCGTTGGTGCGGTACACCACCCACGGTTGCTTCGGAGCGATACCCAACCAACCGGCCAGGGTGTACTCCTCCGCGTCCTCGTACGTCTGTAGATGCACGCGGGCTTCATCCACCAGGTTCTCGGCCAGCTCCACACCAGTGCGAACCAGGCCACCGGCAATAGTGCCACCAACGCTGGTTTGTTCCCACCAACCCGACTTGTCCACAACGTCGAAAATCAGTTGACCATCACGCTTCAACCCAGCACCCGGCCACGGCTGCGGGTCGCCAGTAAACCACCGGTCCAGCTTCACCATCAACCGCCCATCCGCCAGAATCGGCTTCGCAACCTCATCGAACGTCTTGAAACGCGATGACACGATGCACCACGGCGAATCATCCAACAGCAGCGAACCGGGTTTGACCAGCATTGGCCAGTCCTTGTAGTTCAGGCCACGCACCCAGGACTTGAAATCCAGAGGGTCATCCGGCAACTGCCACAGGCTACCGAAGTGCCGAAACAGGTTCATAAACAGGGTTAGTTTCAGCACGTAGGCTGCGGGGCCGGGCATAACCCACGCCTTAGGAAACTGAACCCCAGCAGGTGTTAGCGGGTTAGGCCACAAGTCAATGTGCTTCAACTTCTCGTAGTCATGCAGGAAGTTGAGGGTGACAACGCGGTCACCGTCCTCATCCTGCTCCGACACACAGTCCGAAAGCGTGCCGCACCAACGCGCACCGTCCTTATCCACACGGACATGCACATTAGCCTTATCCCGCTTCCAGTACTCCGCCACCCACCGGGCAATATGATGCTCAGCCGGCAACGTGATATGACCGGCGCCGGTGTCATTCAGCTTCCACTCAAACGACAGGTCACGCTCACCGAATACCTGCCCGCGGTACTTCCAGTCACCGTCATAGATATGCACCGCTGGTGGTTTGCGGCGCAGGTCATCCCGCTTCCGCCTGGCCTGCATCGTCGAGGAATAAATCCGCTGGAGTGCAGCATAGTTCGCCTCCGCCATCGTTTAACCTCCCCACGGTCTCGTGTGTTGCGGCTCCACAATGATTTGTGCAGTCGCGCCCGCAATGTTGCCGATACGCCCGTAGGTTTCACGGATGATGCGGGCAATGAAATCAAATGTCATCTGCACCGCAATGTCAGGCACAATTGGGTCGAGCCAGTCTGGCTTCACGCCGTTGATCCACTCGGTGATTTTCTCCGCGATGTCCTCTGGTGTGAGCGCCAGGAATTCCGACAACCCAATCGCGTCGACTAGCTTTTCTAGTTTCTCGCCAATCCAGATGCGCCACGTTGTGGGCAGGTCGAACGGCAGCAGCGGGAACGGGTCAACATAAACGGGAAGCTGTGTCGGCGGTAGGTGTGGCGGGAGCTGGTTCTGGAAGAACTGACCGTTCATCTGCGCCCACAGCAGCGTCCCGTCGTTGGTGGTAATCATCTCCTCGAACGGGTCTGTGTCCACCAGCACTTCCCTGCCGTGTGGCTGGAACGGCAAATACACGAACCGGTCTAGCCGCCTATCTACCGGTGTTGACAGGTCAATGTCCGGCAAACCATATTTTGCGGGCGCAGTGAGCACCCACTTCGGCCATGCAGGAACATCACCCGGATTCGTTACCGTCACGCTATCCGACGCCCAGTTAGAGCCGTCGAACACGAACTCATCCGTAATCGGCTGCGACTGCCAAAACGGGTTCGCCGCCACCACCACAACCTGCATCCGCATGTTCGCCTGCTCGTGCGGATCAAGGTTGTTCTCAACCTCCGGGGCTTCCGCCAGTCGAACATTCAACCAGCGGCGCCCAGACAACTCCGTGTCGCAGATGAGCTGGAACTCCCGCTCGGCAGACAGGGAGCGTCGGAAACGGGAGTCAACCCGCGCCCAATCCCCGCCGGTATCCCCAGCAATATTGAGTCGCAGCACAACGTTGCGTTCCGCGTAATTGATTCCACGGAACGACTTGCCGGGCTTGCCGGCAACACCTCGATACACCGTGGAAAACGGTGCATCAAACAGTTCACCGACAGCGCCCTCACGCAGCCTTACTGGGGAGCCGATGGAACGCGGCCCATGAATATGCCACTCAACCCCATCAACGCCCCTAATAGTGATATTTGCTTGTTCAGCCAGCATTAGCGGGCACCTACCTTCCCCTTCTTAGCCTTCTCACGGCGATACAGAGACTGCATCTGCCCGAAATCACTAGCGTTGAACACGTACGTGTCCCCAACCTGCTTTGTGCCGTAGCCGGCTTCCGGGCTGAACCGGTTCTGAACCGAGTCCTCGAGAACACCGCGCAGTTCCGCGAGTTCCGAGTTCTCCGCGATCATCGCCGGGTTCAGGCGGTTCATGCCGAAAGCGTTCATGACCTCTTCGACTTGGCCGACGCCGATGTCGTACACGCCGAGGGTGGCTTCTGCCAGCGCGTTGCCGATACCGGATGTGACCTTGCCCGTGTACCAGGACGCCACATCACCGGCGACGCCGAATAGCCCCTCGATGGGCACCATGCCGGCCATGCCCGCAACACTCGGCGGAGTAGGCAGACCTGGAACGCCCAGCATCGACGGTCCGATTCCAGCGCCAGCCAGAGCAATATCCGCCCCAGCAGCACCAGCCGTTAACGCAGACCGAGCACCAGTGCCCGCCAGCTGGAAACCAGCCGCAACACCCATCGACGCCAACTGCGAGAACGTATTAGACGCGCCATAAAGGTTCTGCGCCAACATATCCCGCATGCTGCCGGACAGCTTAAACTCCGGAACCGCATTCAGCGCGCCACCCACCGCGTCACGCAACACCTGGTCACGTACCGCGTCAGGGCCAGCGTCGTTAAGGGTTTTTGCCATATCCGGGTCGGCGTCCACAGAATCGGAGTTGATGACCATCTCGCCCTGCGACAGCCACGCGAGCACATCATCTAGATTCTTGCCGTTACCGCCATAGACCATGCCGCCCTTCTTAAAGCCCGGCAGCATGCCCTTAAACCGGCTCATCACCGACTCAGCCTTAGCCATATGGCCGGAGTACCGAGACGGAAACGCCGAGCGCTGCACAGCCTGCGCAGCCGCGCCCGGATCCATCGACTCCCAGCCCGCAACCTTCGCCAGGGCGTTAAGGAACATCATCGCCGACGCACGAGCATTCATACGCTCCGAGATGTCACCCCACGCCCCGTTATTACGCTGCTGGAACAAACCCGACGAGTCATGGTCGGAACCAATCGCGTCATACGGGTACTGCTGCGACGCGGTATCCACGCTCGATGCGTACATCTTCGCCGGGTCACCAACCTCCGTCAGGACCGTAGCCCACGCAATCTTCGCAGCATCAAATCCCATACCGAGCATGGCAGCAGCCTTGGCGACCTCCTCAGCGAAGAAGTCCTCGCCGAGCTTGTACTCGCCCTTCTGCACGGTTCCGGCTGGCACCTGGGCGATAGCGTCAGGCTTCTCGACCGGCTCCGCGTCCAACTCAACAGCGGTAGCGTCGAGTTCGTCAACGTCCACCGGAACATCGCCGTCAACAACCGCTGTGGCGTCCTGCGCTTCCAGTTGCGCGTCTGCCGCGTCCTCAATCTGCTGCTGCGCCTTCTGCCCGTCCGGGTCACCCTGGGTAGCCTGAACGAACATCTTCCGGGCAGCAACGATGATTGGCGGAATCTCATCCGGGATACCGAACACACCGAGGATGTCCTTGATGTGCCCGGACACAAACGCCTTGGCCATATCGCCGATGGCGTCAGACCAGGTAGTTGCCTCACCAGTAGTGCTGGTGTCAACCATCCCAGCCTGCTCCGCCTTAGCTGCCACGTCATCATCAAGCGGAACCATGTTCGGGTCAGCACCGGTCGCCGCCGTGGTTGACGTGACAGCTGTAGACGCGCCGCCAGTAGTGTCGGAGAAATCAACCTCCGGCACATCAGCCACAGCATCATCCATACCGGTCGGGCCAGTGTAGCCCGGCGCGGCCGGGATCCATGCGTGGTGTGTGAACTGCGGGTGGTTCCATGGGACTGCGCCGCCGCCGATGGCTCCGCCGCCGTTACCGCCACCCATCTCAACGTTGGTTCCGTCCGGCAGGGTGCCGGAGGTGTGGCCAAATTGTCCGCCGCCGTTGTCGTACCAGCCGACGCGGTAGGAGCCTTCTGGTCCCATGCCGATGTTTGCGCCGTTCGACCGGAGCCATGACAGCTGCGAGCTGGTGGAGAATTTTCGTGGCCACGGGTTTAGGCCGAGCATGAACGCGGCGATGTTGCCCTGCGTGTAGGAGCAGTCACCCCACGCGCCGTCACGTCCTGGATAGTTCTCATATGGTGCGCCTTGCAGTGAGCGTTCTGCCTGTACGCCGGCGACGTTGTCGCCTTCGACGAATCGGCGGACTTCTGCTGCGGTGCGGATGCCGCCGTTGGCGAATGCGCGGACTGCGCTGCCCTTCGGTCCCGTGCCGCCAGGTGTGGTGGCGTCGACGCGGTTGCCGTCGTTATCGACCAGCTGTAGGCCGAAGATTTTGGCAACATCGTTGAGAATTGCGGTGGAGCGGCCGCGCTTTGACCGAGCAAGTGGGATGTAAGCCTCACCGCCGGTTTCTGGTTCTGCCCAGAGTCGCCAGTCGCCTGCGTTTGCGATTTGTGCGACGTGCTTTTCGCGTCGGTGTCCACCGTTGGCGTACTGCTCCAGTCGGCGGATACCGCCGTTGGCGTAGGCGGTGATGCCGCCGTCGACTAGGGCGATGCCGCCGTCGCCGAGCGAGATAAGGCCTTGGACAGCGCCAGGCAAGATACTGCGGATAGCGTTGCCGACAGTTCCGGCCATTGACTTAATGCCGTTGATGAGGCCTTGGATGATGGCCTTACCAGCGTTGACAAGCCAGGAGCCAGCGTTGGCGAATGCGTTGCGGATGTTCTGTGGGAACTGCTTGACGTGGTTCCACGCTTCATCGATCTTGGCCTTGACCGAGGACGCGAATTCTTGCAGCTTCGACACCATCGCCTGCACCGCATTAGAGACAGCAGACTTGATTGCTTCCCATACGGCCTGGGTGGTTGCCTTGATTGCTTCCCAGGCGTTGGAGATTAGGTTCTTGATGTTCTCCCAGGTGGAGGACACGAACCCTGTGAACGCTGACCATGCGCCGGAAATGAACGAGGAGATGGCATTCCAGATTGTGGTGACGGCGTTCTTAATCCCGTTCCATACGCTCTGGATGATGGTGAGGATAGTGTTCCACACGGTGGTGACGATGGACGTGAATGTTGTCCACGCTGCTGAGAAGAACGCGGCGATACCGTTCCACACGGTGGTGACGACAGTCTTGATGATGTTCCACACGGTCTGGAACACCAGGACAATGCGGTTCCACACGGTCTGCACCAGCGAGGTGAAGATAGTCCACGCGGTTGTGAAGAACGTCTGGATACCATTCCACGCGAGGATGACAATGTTCTTGATGCCTTCCCAGGCGGTGCTGAAGATGCTCTTGACGAACTCCCAGTTAGCCTGGACTTGCGCCTTGTATGCCTCCCAGGCGGTCGCGAACCACTCGGTGATGGCGTTCCATGCGTTGGAGATAGCGGTCTTAATGCCCTCCCACGCCTGAGAAACAATACCCGTGACCGAGTTCCACTTCTCAGAGAACCACTCCGGAATACCGTTCCAAACCTGGACAATCCACTCCCACGCGGCCTGCGCCCAGTTCTTGATGTTCTCCCACACCTGACCCATGAACTCCATGAACGAAGCCCACAGACGCTTACCAGTCTCAGTCTGCGTGAAGAAATACACCAGCCCAGCGACAACCGCGGCAATAGCGGTAACCAGCAGGCCGATTGGGTTAGCAGCAATCGCCATCCCCAGGGCCTTAATCCCACCGACCGCCAGCTTCAAGCCCTTCACAAGACCGGAGGTGATGGCCTTGCCAGCCATCTTCGCGTACACGCTGGCCTTACCAAACGACAGGCCAAGCTTGCCGACAGCGCCGGACACGCTCTTCAGCGAACGGCCCATCTGCCCCATCTTGAACGCGCCCTGGAACATTTTCAGCCCACGAGTCGCCGAGGTAAACCCAGACTTGGCGACCTTCGCGAACCCAGTGATACCAGACGCCGACCCCTTAATCGCGGGGCCAATGCCTTTGAACATCTTCTGCAGCTTGCCGCCAGACGACGCGACCTTAGCGAGTCCACCAGCGGCAGCATCGACTGTCTTGAACCCAACAAACGCGGTGACAAGAGCGTTCACAACGCCCTGGTTCTCGCGCATCAGGTCACCGACAGTCTGCAGGATCGGTGCCAGCACATCCGCAAGCAGCGGCGCTACTACGCCGAGCGCGCCGGTGATAGACACAATCGAGGCGGTCATTCCGGCTTCGCCCAGCGACATGCCGACATCCATCAGCGCTGGCATGATGTCCGCAGCTGCCTGACCAATCTCACGCAGGGAACCGCCGAGCGCACCGAATATGCCGGAGGCATCATCTCCACGTAGACCGGACTGGAACTCACCCCAGTTGCGGCGCACATCGTCGAGCATTGCCATGACCTCATCGGCCTGCTCACGGGTGCCGAACGCCTTGAACATGTAGCCCTCGGTGTCCACGCCAGTCTGCAGGTACTCGATACCGGCCTTAACTTTGGTGTTGACATCATCAATCGCCCTGCTAAGAGCGGAGAAAATCTGCGGCCCCATCTTAAAAGGCGTCGCAAGCAAAGTTTCACCGAAACGCCCCAAAGCGGCATCAACATTCTTCAAGGCACCAGTGAACGTCTCACCCTGCGCCAGCGCCTGTCCGCCGATGGTTTTATCCATCGCTTCCTGCAAATCCTTAAAGCTGATTTGCCCCTTGGAAGCCATTTCCTGGATTTCCTCGCCCGTCTTACCCAAATGGCGAGCCAAAGCCTGGGTTGCTGGAATAGAGTTTTCTTCCAACTGGGTCAAGGTATCGCCCATCACCTTGCCCTTATTGATGGCCTTGGTGAAGATTGGTGCGACCTCGGAGAACTCCTTATTCGAAAACGAGGCGGCGTCGGCGATAGTGGAGAGCACACCGGTCATCTCCCTGCCTGGCTTAATGCCCGCTGCCATTGCCATAGCAGCCGCATCGGCGGCTTCCGATGTAGCGAACGCCGTGCCTGTCACAGCATCACTGACGCTCTTCATAGCTGCGTCCACCATCGGAGCATCGTTGTTCGCCAACGTCATCAGTTTTGCCCGCGCCTGCTCAATCGCGTCCAGGCGGCCAAAACCTTTCTGCAGAGCGCGCCCCAACGTAGCGCCGGCAGCCGCACCAGCGCCAAGCGCACCCTTCTTCAGAGTCGACTTAATCCCGCTAGACAGCTTGGAGCCAATCTTCGAGCCATGCGACGTCGCCTTCGACTCCACCCCAGACAGCTCCTGGGAAATAGCCGAACCAATCCCCTTCGCCGAGGGAATGATCTCCACGTACGCGGTCGCAAGATTTGTTGCCACGATGACCTCCTACACTCCGAGGAGTTTCGCGAGCTCCTCAGCTGGCACCTTCGTGGTGCCGCCAATCTTCTTTCTGTCAACGCCGTCATCAACGCCGGGTCGTTTAATGGGCTTCGGGAACTTCCGGCCCATCTGCCCATCCGGGGTTCTCTGCCAAATCAGAATCCGCAGATAGTCCGCATTCAGGGCCAGCAGCTGCTCCTGCAGCCCCCACATCGCGTCCTCGCCAAGCTCCGCGCGAACAGACGCAGAACCCTGGTCAAGGCCTGAGACGAAAGCCACGAGATCGCCCCAGGTGTAATCAGACGCTGGGAACCACCGCAGCCTCATCCCGGCATTGATGAGGTCTGCTTCCAGCGCCCGCCGTTTTTCGCTGTCCTCGAGCCTGTCGACCAGGCTTAGGATTCCCCCTGGGTGACGCCTGCGTCCTTCTGCCACTCCTCAACAAGCTTTTCGATGTCCTTCATGCCCATCGTGTCGATGACAGCCAGCGCCTTATCATCGGCGGCGAGCTCGAACATCTGGAAAAACTGCTCCTCATCCGGCAGTTTGCGGAGCTTACGGATAACGCCGAACGGCAGCTGGTCGAACTTCGGCAGGGTGAACTTCTTGCCGTCGTACTCGTGGTGGAACTTTTCAAGAGCCATAGAACTGTCCTTTTTTGTGTGCAGTGAAATGAGAGAAAAGAGGGGCGGTAACTTCCCTTTAGCGCGACCGCCCGGCGCGCTGCCTGGCTACTGGTCGCCGGTGGCTGGGTCGGTGTTGTCCTCAGTCGTTTCAGATGCGCCCGCGTCAGCTGGGTCGGCAGCAGTGGACTGAGTGGTGTAGACCTTGTTGCCCTGCTTATCGACGAAGGCCTCCACAGTGACCTCAACCGACATGACAGCCGAGTGAGTCATCTGCAGCTCACCAGTCTCGATGATCTGGCCATCGGGGATGAACTTGTCAATCTTCGTGGCGCCATCGAGCACCTGGATCATGAAGGACTTGTGCGGCAGAACCTTGGAGTTCTGCTTAACCTCGACCTTGCCGTCGGAGCCAACGGTGACGTTCTCATCGCCGTAGATGAGCTTCAGAACCTCCGGGTTACCAAGCTCGAAGAACGAAAATGCGAAGGTCTGGGTGTGGTCGTTCTGCAGGACACGCACGGTGTCGCCACCCCACGCCTTGACCTTCTCGGTGTCGCGCTCATTGGCTTCGGTCACGCCGTCTTCGGAAATGAAGCCGACGTGAGTCCAGCCATCGGCCTTGAGGTCAGCGCCTGCCTTCGGGTACTGGGCCGGGTCCTCGATGAGGTCCTTGACCCACAGGCCGCCGGCAACATCAGGGATACCGGCGAGAACATTCTTGGTATTTCCAAGTGCCATGTTTTTCTCCTTAAAAACGAGGAAAACCCCGACTGTGTTAGTCGAGGTTCGTTGCAATCATCAGCTGCCCGGAGAATTGGTACCGGGTCAGTTTTGAGGTTGGGTCAGGGAAGTTCGCGGGCCCGGCTGATTCTTTCCACCACCGCACCCATGCGTCCCCAACCATTGTTGTGCGCGCCGCGAATAAGGCTTCGCGTGCTTTGTTTGCCATGTTTGCCGCTTCTGCTGGGTCAGCCGCGTATGCGGCCACAGCCAGCATCGCAGCGTCGGTCACCAGGTTCGACATGATGCCGCCGACACGATTGACTCGGATATAGGGCGCTGTGGCGTCACGAGGTGGTGTCACATGCGCCCGGAAACCGGCGTCGCGGAGAATCTGTAGTGCGACTTTTTCCGCAGAACGAATAGCCACCGGTTATCGCCCCGCGTCCAGTGCTTTGAGCAGTGTGTTGTTTTCCGCTGTGTCCTTGGCGGCTTCATACGACTCGGTAATCACAGATACGCGGTGACGGGTCTTACCGGAGTAGGAGGACACCTCGTAGCCGGAGCCTGCAGCGTTGGCGATAGCGTGGCCGCGGGCTTCCAAATCGGCTACTAGGTTGGCGTCTTTGCGCATCTCTGTAAAAGCGGAGTTGTGCAGCTTCACGCGCTTGACGTTGAACTTAAGATCCATCGCGGTCACCTACTCTTTTAAGCCTGACTTCTACGAGACCAGGGCTGAACCACGGGTTGTTATCCCAATTGGACGGTTCACCAACCAGGGTGAACTCGCCGACACCAGGAAGGCGGACACGGTCACCGGCATGAATACGGGCTTCCACCGGGGCGTAGAGTGTGGCGTCCCACTCCACCTGATAGACGTGCCCGTCTGGTCGGCCTTCCACGCGCCCGCCGACGTACCAACCAAAAACGGCGACGGTCTCCGGTGCTCCTGGCACCTCAATTTCATCGTCGAACTCATTGACAATAACGGCACGCCGCAGCACCTCAACGGCATATTCGCACTGGTACGGACTAGTCATCGCGCCCCCAACCACCAGCCAGGCCGGAGTGTTTCACCGCATGCCTCACACGGCGAGTTAACCGACCCCATCAGGTACGGGCAGCCCTCGTAGTCACGCACGCACCGCGACGGACGGTCGGCAATCGTGTCGATACCAAACGCCCCATCCGTATTCGATGCTTTGCAGAGATCCTGCAGCTCCGTTATCTCCGATGGGAAAAACAGCGAGCGCCGCGACTGCCGGTTATCGAACGACAGGTTTTGTGCGAATGGGCCAGCCGACATTTGCCGCTGCGTGATACCACCGGAGCCGGACTCCGCCCAACGGAGAATCGCGCCACGGATAATCGCCGCTGCAGCATCAGCGAATGCGAATTCCTCATCGTCGATGCAGGGCGCTACACGCCTGGCGAGCGCCAAACCATCACGGATAAGAATCTCGGCCTGTTCGGTGGGGATGTCCTTGTTGAAAACGTGGATGTCCTCAACGGTGATGATGACTGGCATCACTTCCTCCTCCCCTAGCAGCAGAGCTGCTATTCAGTAGCTGTCTTCGAACGCGAAGTCCGCCGCGTGGTTTTCTTGGGCGCGTCGATACGCTCCCATGTGCCCTCCGAGAGCAGCTCCTGGCCGCGCTCATCACACACAGACACCTCGACGCCGTTCGCCTTGTTGACAAGCTTCATCGCTCTAGCCCTCGCTACCGAGCTCGTAGGCAACGAATGCGTCCTTGTCGAGAATTGCCCAGCCGAAGATAACCTCCGTCAGGAAAGCCACCGCGTTGCGGCGCTGCAGGTCACCATTGCCGAACGGGTCACCGTACTCGATGCGCTTGAGGGAAATATCCAGAGCGCGACCGAAACGCAGAGCATTCCAATCGCCACCGAACGCGCGAACCTTCGTGTCCGCCGATGCGTCCATCTGGCCAGACACCGAGCGGGACACAGCCACAGGCTGGCCTGCGTAGTTAGTGACCTGGCCGCCCATCGGAATCTCCGGGTTCAGGCGACGGCCTTCCTTATCGCGGGCATTGGCCAGCATGGACACCATGCGCGGGTCCATAGCGAAGCCGGTGAAATCGCGTGCAGTGGAGCCGCCGACAACAAGGTCGTAGCCCTGCCATAGCTCCGAGTCCGCGGTCTCCGGAGTGCCGGCAACCTTAACGCGGTTAGTGGTCTGGTTGATGAACTCCGGGTTGCCGGACAGTGCGGCGCCGTCGGATGCCTGGCGGCCGTGGATGATTGCAAGGTCAATCTGGCGGGCAAGAGCTGCCGACAGTTCCTCGCTCATCATGTCCATAGTGTTCGCCGGGTTAGCCACCAGAGTCTCCATAGAAAACTCCAGGCCCACAACAGCCTTAATCGGCTTGATGGACTTCGCGCCAACCTCGAACTCGGAGTCCGGCTTGTTGCCCAGCTCGCCGACAATCGACGCGGACGGGCGCTTAGTCAGCACCGGGATGATGTTCTCACCCAGAATCACCGGGTGAGCCTTCGCCAGCGTCGGCACAATCGACTGTGCGGTCGCTGCGTTCCAAATCTCATCAGAGACGCTGCGGGGCAGCAGCGCGGAGCCGCCGTTTCCCCCAGTCAGAGTCTCTGCAGTCAGAGTAGCCATAATGCTACCTGTCCTTTCTGCCACACATGGTGGCCTAGTCTTGTTATTTCAGGCCGAGGATTGCCCTGGCCTGCGAGTCACGATCAACGCCACCACTTAAGCGGCCGACCGACTCAACAACCGGAAGACTCGGCTTCGCCGACTCCCCCAGCCGCTTGTCCACATACGCAGCGATAGCCGCCGCAGACTCCGCCATCGATTCGGCATCATCACCCGTAATCAACTCACCAGGAATACCGTGCTTAGCTGCGAGCTCTGCGCGTGCTGCGGCAAGAACACTTGCCTGCTTTTCCGCCTCCAATGCCGCAATCCGCTCCTGGGCTTTTTGCAGCTCACTCTTTCCAGCCTCTTCGGCTTCCTTAGCGCGCTCCGCCAGAGGGCGAAGCTCCTTGTTTTTCGTGCGATACTTAGCCGCCTCACGACGAACCTTTTCCAACGCGGACTTGTAATCCTCGATGGTCATTTCCTGCTTCTCTTCCGCGCCGCTAGTCTCGCGAGCAGGTTCAGCCTGCGCCGGAGCATCTGACGTGGAATCGGTGGTCTGCGCATCAGCAGCCGCTTCATTCGTAGACATAAATTTGTTTGCCCCTCCTGGGAGAAAAACACTTCGGGTACGCAAAAACCCCACAGAGCCCGCCAGGGGAATGTGGGGTCAATGCCGTGGCCATACAGGGAATTGCACCCTGCCCTACCCGACTAGGTGGCCTCTATTTTTGGGCATGAGAAAACCCCGAACCACCACAGTGGAACGGGGCTAAGAAACCTACACGCGCTAGGCCCCCTCTGGGGCATACTCTCTCGGTTGTCCGCCGCCAAGCGGTCGGTACAGATATTCCCTTCTCGAACCCGGGTCGATTGATTCCAAATCATCCCAGTCGAGACGTAACTCCCAATCAGTCTCAGCGCATAACTGTGTGAACAGTTTTGCGAACCTACTAAGTGGGACTTCATCGAGTGCATCTGTCGAGATACTCGTAGATCCATCGTCTTGATGGGTGATATCCAACATTGAATGCCGATATTCTCCCATCGGCAGTGACTTTTCGGGGAGTACATGCCGGATGACGTTCTCTATCTCGCTCGGCGCCGTCGGCCCCGAAATTATTTCAATAGTCGGATAGATGCTCATCATGCTCACCTCTCCCAAAACAACGTAGTTTTATCACTAATAATCACGATTCTATCAAGTCTGTCGCCATAATCGCGTATTGCATTCTTGCTTGACGTGACAAGATCTTTTTCATCAATCCCTGATTTTCGAGCATCATAAATCAGCAAGGTTGACTGTTGGGAACCTCGTTTCGCATTTTTATGAATCCCGCGTTTTGAGGTGATTGTTTTAACATCGGCAGTCATGCCATCGACGATTAAGTCCGGAGTTTTCTTTTGCCCCTCCGGCAATGAGGGAATAGCGTCGTTCGCAATTCCAACCCTTTGAATCTTCACCGCGCCGTTGCCAGCCAACCATTCAATAACGCTCTGCTCATTTTCGTAAACTTGTTGCTCTCGCTTTGAGCGCTTGGTACCTGGCAACGTCGACACAGATTCAACAAGCGCATGCTTTTCCAAGTCAGGAATGGTCTTAACTCCTGGATGCATTCCTCGTTGATGTTGAGGTTTTTCTTTTATCCTGATTGCTTCGAAAGGCACCCAGTCAGGGGTTCTATTCCTGTACCTCAGCAACGCCTCTTGGAACTGCCTGTCAGTAGGCGTGTCACCGAGCTTCTTGCCTGTCGCCTGCCACAGCTCATGGAGCTCACGGTTAATCCTCGGCAAGTCGGCATCGCTTTTGACTTCGACGCCAACACACCGACAATTATCGTGGTACCCGTTTGCCGACTGCACCGACGCTTTGGAGTAAGCCGCTCCTCGTGATGCCAGCATGAGACAGAAACTACATGCCCCAGGCTCTGGGACACGCGCATACCCTGTGCCAGCGGTTTCTACTGCCTTGGCAACTGTGTCATGAGCAGGTTGAGAAACCAGCCGATTAAGTACCCCAGCCAGTTTCTCCCGCGCCATCGGCACTAACTCCGGGGCGAACTCCTCACGATACTTCGCCGTCGCCCAGTTAAACCCAGCCCGCGCTTGCTCATACCCTGCCGGGTTAGAAACCTCCGGGAACTCCAACTCAGACAGCGTGTCATCCAAAGAACGCTGCAAAAACAAATAGTCTGCAGCCAAGTACGCGGCTTGCTCTCCATATGTCGCTTGTATCGCATGGAACGCCTCACGCAGCGTATCCATCCGCACCGGCGGCGCCAACCCATCAGTGTTAGCCCACCAGTCCGCCAAATCCTGCTGCGCCAGTATCCTCAGTTGGTCAAGCGCAAATGCGTACTCATCCATCCCGGAAGGCATGTTTGCTCACCTCCGCTACAGACCGCTGGAATCACTGCCACGTATAAACTCATCAATCCCAATTTCCGCTGCGACTGGCTGCTCAGAACCAGATAAAGCCTTGGCTTCATCACTTACGGCACGCGAAGCGCCCGAAATCAGCGCCACACGATTCTCTAACCGCAGCTGCGCAACCTCACGTTCCAACAGGCGCTGCTCCTCCGGAGTGAAACCGACACGATCCCAAATCACCCGAGAATTACCCGGCGCGAGCCCCGCCTGCACGGCCTTGACCATCGCGTCCATCGTCGCACCAACCGTTGGTGTCGCCGGGTTGCCCCAGCGTGTACGCGAGGCCTCAACGTCAGCGACCGGCATACCGTCCCGCCCGGCGCGTACCAGGCGGGAAACCTGCGACCAAGAGCGGCCAAATGATTTTTGGCGGCGCTCCGCGCGCTTGACGAGGCGGGCTTCCATCGCACGGATAGCGTCGGCTGATGTTGCTTGGTCACCGCGTAAACCGAAGTAGTGTGACGGCAAACCAGCCTCGGCAGCAGCCAACTGCGCTAGTCCCTCGATTTGGTCAAGGAATGGCCCTGGTGGTTGTGGGTCGAATTCACCGAGTTTTGGTTCGCGTTCATCGTCGCCGACTTCGCCGGTTGACCACACGCGCCCAGTGAGGATCTGCCACGGATTCAACGGGCGACCGTCAGGGCCAACGAAATCATCAGCGCTCATGCCGATGGCGTAGCGCTGTGGCGCGGAGAAGAACTCACGGTTGACGTCCATGGAAATCAGGGTTCGCACTGCTGCGTCTGCGTAGCGGCGCAGTGGAGCGGTTACTTCTGATTTGCCGCCCCGGTCGCCGATGCGGGCACGGTTGATAAACGGCACGATCTGTACCGCGCCGAGGTTGTTGCGTTTCCGGTCGACAATCTCCCACGGGGAACCATGGCGTTGCCTGCGGGCCTTGACTACCTGGTCTGGTAACCACAGGTCAACACCGACGATGTCGCCGTCTTTGACCTCGCGAGTTAGTGCCGCGTCGAACAGTCGGGTGCGCGGGTTAAGCATGCCTGTGGTGTTGTTTGCGTCGTGGCCACGAATGAGCTGCTTCGGTTCCCCCTCACCGCCACCAGTGACTGAAACGAACCCGATGCCGTAGATCAGTGTGTCGAGGTGAACCTGCCCGGACTCCTCATCCAGCGCGTTCGTTTCAAAAGCCTCGACCAAGTCATCATCAGCGTAACCGAGAAAGTCCAGGCGTTCCTCGAGCACATCAACTGCTGTGCCAGCCCAGCCGGAGACGGTTTTTAGCATCCTGCCGATATGCTCCGGAGTGGAGATGTTCAGCAGGTGGGCGGTGAATGAGCCGTCGTAATACGACTCATGCTCACGGTTCGCCGCCGAGTGGGACGCAATCTGCGCCAGCATCGAATCCACCAGCGCCTTCTCCTCGCGGGAGAAAACATCCGCTACCATACCGTCACCTTCCTTCTAGCCCTCACCGGTTTCACCGGGCGCTTCGCTCTCGTGTATGTCCGTCCTGTGCATGCCAGCGTCGCTGCCACCAGTGGTGTGATGTCCGCGTCCGGGTTCGACCGGTTCCACGCCCATGCGTCACCAAGTTTTCGTTTCCTGGCAGCTGCAGCGGCAAGGTTCAGAGAGGGCTGATCCAAATGCCGGAAATCATGCGACATCACAGCGTCGTAAAGCTGCGCCGTTGCTGCGGCCATGATGTTCGACCCGATGCGCGAGACTTTGATGCCCTCCGCTTCCAACGGGTCAATCAGCGAGCCAGCCGGCGACAACACATCGATGAGTACCGCGCGGGCTTCCTGTTTCTCCAAAATTGCCTTCAACCGCGGGATAACCCACTCAGGTGTGCCACGGCGGTTTTCAATCACATCCGCCCACACATGACCATCAACAGTCATGCCAGAGGCAGCGATAGACGCCGAATCACGCGACGGAGCAATATCAATTGCTAACGCCACCGGCTCCCCATCATCAGACAAGTTCGGGTCAGCGCACGCTGTCCAATCTTCAATCGGCAAGATTCGCGCACTACGTTCCTGCTCCCACATGCCAAGCCGCTCGCGACGAAACGACGAATCCGCCATAGCTGCACGCTCCGCAGCGACAGTTTCGACACGCATACGCTTTCCAAGTGCCGGGTTCGCTTGGTACCACAGGTCACGATCATCAGCGTCTATCTCGACATCGTCATCGGCGAGGACAGACCACTCTGCCCACCACAAAGTGTCATCTTCGTTAGAGTGCGCGGCGTCATGCATTCGCCGGAACACCTCACCGTTAATGTCTGTCGGGTCCGGCGGCGTGCCCGTCATGATGATTTGGGGGTCGCCGGCTGGCCCCGACGCGATCGTAGGCAGCAGCGCCTCGAGCGCTTCGTCCCGAAGCTCTTGCGCCTCATCAAGAACCAGAGTATCTACCGTGAAGCCACGCCCAGAGGACTTTGACCTAGCGATAAACTCACACGAGCCACCGTTGGTGAGAATAATCTGCTCCTGGCCATTGACCTTACGAATATTCTTCACCAACTTCGCAAGCTCATCGTTCTCCTCGAAGAACGACGCCAAACGAATAAACGCCTTACGCGACGTTTTCACTTCGTGGCTTGTATGAATAATCCGCCGCCCGGACAAAACCATCTGCCCGAGCTCCAAAACCTCAAGGGCACCGTTCTTACCATTCTGGCGAGGAACAGACAGCCCGGCGCGTTTAGCGACGAGGTGCCCGTCTTTGTCTCTTGCTGTGATGCCGGTGATGATGCCTTCTTGCCATTCGTCTGGGATAAGGCCGCAGGCGCTGGCTAGGGCGATGTAGTCTTCGCCGTCGTAGATGTCGGCTACGGGGGTTTTCGGCTTGGCGAGGAAGCTTGGCATTTGGCTACCCAGCCTCGGGGCGCTGGGCACGGCGTGCAGTGAGTTCGTCAAGGAAGCTTCCTCCCTTCTGCGAATCGGTGTCTGCGTCTTCTACTCGGTCGAGGACGTCGATGAGGCGTGCTGACAGCGGGGCGATTGTTTTCGGGTCGGTCGCCTGGTCGATTTCCATTGCAAGGCGTAGGAGCAGTTCATCCAGTACGTCTTGTTTGTTGTTGCGGCGGACCGCGCTGGTGATACGCCCGGCGCGGGGTATCTCTGCGGGCGGTTGTGCCGCGGGGTTGGGCTTTCGGGCTTGTGGTTTTGGGTAGAGGTCGGGGTGGCGTTGGCCACGTTTTCTGCATCGGCCTGAGCAGTAGAACCGTTGTCGCCCCGTCAGGGGTGTGGAGCAGACGATGCATGTAAGCCGTTGATTCATTGGCTGCTCCTTTGTTCTGTTTTTGTTAGGATGTCCCTACCTGGTCACACTTCATTTTCGCAGGTCAGGGGAGGTATCCAGGCAATGCAGTGCCCCTTTTGCTTCCGTGGTCGGGACAGGGTTCCCTCCCCAGGGGCTTCACATGCGCTACCATTTTCTAACGTGCTTAGGCTTCACCTTTGCTGCCCGATGTCCTTTAGCTCCCTCCGCTTGGTTGCAGCACAGGTGCATCGGTTGGAGGGGACCGAGATTATGGCCACCGGCGGCTACTGGGGTGATGTGGTCAGCCGTCGCGCTGAATGGATCTGGGAACTTCAGTGTCTTGTCGATGGGTAGTCCGCAGCGGGCGCAGACGAGACCGTCGCCGGCTAGTAAGCGAGCTCTTTTTGCTCGGTAGTGAATGTTTCCAGTTCTGGACATTGGGAATCCCTTCCCGGCTGTGCCACTGGCAAGGAGAGCCGCATACAAGAAAATGCCCTCAAACCTAAGTCCGGTTTAAGAGCATGCGCTTCAGTCAAGCGTAGCTTAGCACACGGACTGTAAACCGCAGGTCACGAAGTTCTACCCTGTCGACCGCGTGTCGCCGCCACACTGATGCGCTGCGACTGCGCGCATGCAGTCTGCGATGTCGAAGAGTTCCACGCCTTCAGCGTTCAGCGTCGTTGGAATCTCGCCTTGCTTCGCCCACTTCCTCAACGACGTATGACTGACACGCACACCAAGCACCGCAAGAGCATCGGCAACCTGACGCGCAGAACCCTGCTGCGGAACCTCCCGCCGCGCCACCGGCTCAGGTGGACTCACCCTATCGCCTATCACCCGCCGATGATGCTCCACCTCGACGAGCATGCCATCAGCCCACGAACGCTCCGCGACATCATGCACACGATCATGAAGCCAACGAGCCACGTGCTCAAGGCGTCGGCTGGTTGGCGGCCGGCACTGCACCTCGTAGGCCAGCGCCTGCGCCCAGTCCCACAGACACAACTCCGCCGCGTGCTCCACATCCAGCAGGTACACCGGTAGTGGCGGGCGAGACCCCCGGGTACTCGGGGGACGGCCCCCATTGACCCCGGAGGCAGGCGGCGAGGGGACCATCATCTCAGCGAGGGCGGGGGCCATAGATTCAATCGCGGACAATGCACGACCAAGCTGCTCAACCTGGTCCGGCGACAACGGTGGCATAAGGCTCCAATCAACAAGCCACAACAAAAAGAACTAGAGAACCAACAAAGGTAAGGGGGGTGGAAAGAAGGAGAGGGGGAGGGATATTTAAAAGCCCTCCCGACCCGTCCCGACCCGTCCCGACCCTGTCTCTTATACACATCTGACGCTGCCGACG
>OJLZ01000031.1_pt1 | contig 34042 bp, 29 predicted proteins | sample 1597091 | NCBI WGS metagenome assembly OJLZ01 (sample SAMEA3904684, study PRJEB24821) | metagenome | biome: Builtin; feature: hospital; material: surface | place: USA | collected 2013-06-06
CTACACGTAAGGAGTCGTCGGCAGCGTCAGATGTGTATAAGAGACAGCATCAGGACCGGTCATCTTTATTACCAATAAATACGGTGATATGTATACGAAGTTGTCCGACTATGACGTTCGCGGTGCCGACCCAGCTCAATTCCGCTACCAATGGAACGACCCCAACAATCCGGACGAGCGCTCGTCGGCAACTAATGCCCTTCAACAGCGATTGGATAACAATACAGCGCCAATAGCGATTGAAGGGCAAGAGTGGACTCCCCAGCCAAAAATTCCTGGCACAATCACGAGCAGGATTTCTATTCACACGACGGCGCCTGGCTCGACGAACCGCGAACTCAGGGTAGAGGGCACGAATTCCGATGGTGAATCGGGTTATTGGCATAAGGCTCTGGCCGCTAAAAACTGGGCTTTCACCGCAACTCACTTACCGCTAGAGGGGAAGAAACTTGAAAATTCTTCCACCGATCGAAGCACAGATACATTGGCGGACGAATCAGCCTTTAGTTACGAGGGGAAAGTAACCGACAATGCGTCATTAAGCATCGATCACTTCGCCTACGCAAGTGAGAAACATGACATCACCGTAACGGTTAATGGTAAGAAGTATCCGCTGCTCCTAGAGACCGTCGATGGTCGCCTGGGAACTCCTTTATCGCAGCGTGTGCTGCCAGGTGAAGGAGAATTCGGAAGCAGACCTGCCGGATTGGTTGAAGGGATCCCACGAAATTACGTGGCAGCACTACGTGTCCCGCAGGAAACCAAGCAGGCCGCAGAACATGACCCCGAGTTGAAGAGTTTTCTGGACACATATCTCAAGGGCGAAGACCCGCACCAAGTATTTGCGCGGGTCACGCCGAGTGAATTCCAGATTATTAATTCACCAGTGAAAGATGTGGCGGTACCGGCTCCTGGGGCCGTGGCAACGCTTAATTCAGTGGAATAAAACCGGATCCGTCCTCACTGTTAGGTGCTTATAGGTTTCCCACGGCCTCCTGAACAGCGTCGACTATCTCAGCGCGCGTTGTCGCTTCGCGGAGGCGAGTGCGGAAATTGTCTCTCATCAGGGCACGCGCTAGCTGGGCGAGAATCTTCATGTGTTTCTTATTCGCCCCCTCAGGAACGGCAATGAGGAACACGAAACGCACAGGCTTGCTATCCGGGCTGCGCCAGTCGACGCCGTCCCCCGGAATCCGGGCGAACAACACCGTCGGCGTTGCGACGCCAGCTACCCGCGCATGAGGAATGGCCACTTCATTTCCCACCGCCGTCGTAGATTGTTCCTCGCGAGCCAGCGCTGCCTGGATCACTGCTTCACCATCGGTAATTCGGCCGGCCGTGACTGCGTGGTCTATCAAACCGCGAATGACGTTTTCGCGGTCCCCAGAAGGGGCGTTATCGTCCAGGACAACGAGTGTTTCGTCGATAAGGTGAGGAGCATCTGGCTCCCCAGCGCGCTTGGTGTCGGAAACAGCCCCGGCAGGTTCAGCGCTGGTAACAGCGCCAGTGTTCTGCGGGTTAGAAGCACCAGCACCAGCACCAGCAGCAATTAAACCGCCGCCGAAAAGAAACGCCGTTTTATTGAACGGACCGCCCATGTCAAAAGCGATCATTGCGCCCAAGATGGCGCCCAGCACCACAGACGACGTCCCATTCATGCTGGATAGCCAGTGCGTCAGGGCGTCGAAAAGTGATGCAATTGGTGCGCCGATGACATAAATAACAAGCAGGCCGACAATGAGCGTGGTTACAATCGGAATGACAATAATCGGCCAAATAGGGGCCACATACTTATTAACGGGAATCTTTCGAATAGCCAATGCTACGTAACCGGACAAAATACCCGTGACAATGCCACCAATAAATCCAGTGCCCGCCTCGGAGCCATACAGTGAACCGGTCACAGCGACCATACCGGTAATAAAACCGGGCGCCAACGCGGACCGGTCCGCAATTCCTTCCGCGATATAGGCCGATAACACCGGCACCATCAGGCTGAACGCTAATGTGCCCAGCTGATTAATGTCGTACCAAAAGCTATTTTTTGGTATTTGCATACCTTCCGATGTCGGGTGGCCACCCAAGGACAGCGCCACGGCGATGAGCAGCCCACCCGTCACCACGAAGGGGATCATGCGAGATACCCCAGCCATCAAGGCTCGGTAGATCACCGTCGCAGGGTTCAATGATTCACCGCTCGCTGATCCGTTCATCGACGTTCCATCGGCGTCAGGGGAGGAGCCCCCGGAGGCTCCCCCACCGGCGCCCGCGCCACGGTCACCGTCGCCACCCAGGTTCCCCTTGCCATGCTGCCCCCACTGTGGAGCGACCAGCGCGCGCCGAAGAAGATTATCAGGATGGCTGATTGCAGCATCAACACCCGTCGTGACCAGCCGTTTATTCACAAACCGCTCTTTGTCAATCGCAATATCCGCATGAGAAAAAGCATTATCGACGCCGATCGAGCCGTGAGTTTCCACCTTGATCGTCGCACCGGCCTCCTTGGCCGCGGCCTCGAGCTTCTCCGCGGCCATATACGTGTGCGCAATACCCGTCGGACATGCAGTAATTGCCAGGACCGTTGACCCCGCGACCGTGGGGTTCTCCCCGTCAACGGCGCTGCTCCTGTTAACGGTGTTCCCGTCAACGGCGGCTGTTCCCCCTAATGACGGCTCCCTATTTCCATCTGTGCTCATGGGAACGACCCTAGTTTGTGAAAGCCGGCTTCACGTGAGAGGTATATCAAGCAGAAAAACTGACTTAAGGCGTCGATACCTATACCGTTATTAGATGGCAAGGGAGGGTTACACCTCCGTCGAACTACGAAGGGCTCACGCTGTGCCAGCCTCATCCCATAGCTCCCCGCCGGAAAAGCCCGGTTTCTCACATTCTCGCCGCGGAACACCGCAACAGGTCGGCCAGGCGCTCAAGCGAGCCGTTAACCCAGAACCTCGGCTCCACCCCGGCCTCATCCCTGGCATCAGTGTTGAAGACACGGACCGGAAATTCCCCACCAAAAAAACGGTCTTCGTTGTCGCGCTCACCGTGGCCGTGGCGGTGGTCCTCTGGGCAGCCGTCGCGCCGGGGAGCATCAGCGTCGTCGGCGCTGACATGCAAGAATGGATCACCACTCACTTTGCATGGCTGCTGGGCGGCCTCATGATCGCGGTCCTTCTTTTCATGCTGATCGTCGGGTACGGTCCCACCGGGAACATCAAACTGGGTGCCGACGATTCTCGCCCGGATTATTCCACCGGATCGTGGATCGCCATGCTCTTTGCTGCGGGCCTCGGCATCGGCTTGATTTTCTACGGACCGCTGGAACCCCTGACGCATTTGCTCGCCCCGACGCCGGCCACCGACGCCAAGTCCGGCACGATGGCCGCGGTGTTGCCGTCGATGTCCACGACGATCCTGCACCAGGCCAGCCTGGCGTGGGCGATTTACGCCTTCGTCGGCGGTGCTATTGCCTACTCGTCGTACCGACGCGGCCGCCTCCCACTCATTTCCTCCATTTTCGAGCCTGTTTTCCCCGACGGGACGCACAAAATTCTGGGCGGATTTATTGACATCTTCGCCGTTCTTGTCACTCTCTTTGGGACGGCGATTTCCCTCGGTATCGGCGCCCTGCAAATCCGCACAGGAACGTCGCTATTAACAGGAAAAGAAATTCACGGCAACGCTTTCCTGATCGGAGCCATGGTTCTCCTTACTGTGGTGTTTGTTTTCTCTGCAGTCAGTGGAATTAAACGCGGAATCCGGATGCTATCGAACGCAAATATGATCATTGTGGTGGCATTGGCTGCTTTCGCATTAATCACCGGCCCCACCTTGTTCATTCTGGATCTTTTCCCGACGTCTATTTACGCGCTGTTCCAAAACTTCATGGCGATGATGTCCATCTCGCCGAGCCAAGGTGATGCCGAGAAGGAATTCTTGACGTCGTGGACCACGATGTATTGGGCGTGGTGGGTGTCATGGTCGCCGTTCGTCGGAATGTTTATTGCAAAAATTTCGAGAGGGCGAACGCTGCGCCAATTCACCACCGTGGTGATTTTTGTTCCCGCGCTGATCTCCACCGCGTGGTACACGATTTATGGCGGCACCGCGATGTGGATGAATATGAAAGGCCCTGGTCTTGAGGTTAAAGGCTCGGGCGAAAACGTGATGTTCGATCTGCTGGATAATCTTCCTTTGACACCCATAACATCGACCGTCGTTCTTATTGCGGTCGTGATCTTCTTTACGACGGCTGCTGATTCCGCCACCAATGTGGTGGGCTCTATGTCTCAGTCGGGTCGAGCTTTGCCGTCCACTCCGATCACGATCATGTGGGGCGTTACCCTTGGGCTCATCGCGATTTTCTTGTTGCTGGCCGGTGGTCAAGATGCGCTGTCGGGGTTGCAATCGATCATGGTGACCAGTGCGTTCCCGTTCGTGTTCATTGTTATCGGGATCATGATTGCCTGGGCGAAGGACCTACGTCAGGATCCGTACATGATTCGACGCACCTACGCGCGCGAAGCCATTTCACGTGGTGTGCATCGCGGCATTGACATGTATGGGGATGATTTCGTGTTCGGTACCTCGCGTGTCCCGGCGGAGCAGGGTGCGGGTGCCGAATTCCGCAGCGACGATCCGTCCTTGACGGACTGGTACGTCGACCATCGAGGTGCGACCACCGAGGGCGATGACGACAACGAAAACGGATAACCCCGGCGAAAACGCAAACTCGCCGGGGTCACATAACGTCAAATAACGAGGCTGAGCAGCATAACTGAGAGCAGCCCCGTCACGGACAAAATCGTCTCCATGAGGGACCATGTTTTGAACGTCTGTCCCACGGTCATCCCGAAGTACTCTTTGACCAGCCAGAACCCGGCGTCGTTGACGTGTGAGAGAAATACCGATCCGACGCCGATGGCCAGCACGAGCAGCGCCGTGTGGGTGTCGGTTAGGTTGGCAGCTGCGGGGGCCATGATTCCGGCGGTGGTAATCGTCGACACGGTTGCTGAACCGGTAGCTAACCGAATCGCCACGGCAACCAGCCACCCGGCCAGGATGGGGGAGAGCCCCACACCGTGGATCCAATCGCCAATAACCGTCGCGACACCCGTCTCCACCAGCGTTTCTTTGAAACCGCCACCGGCGCCCACGATCAAAAGAATCCCCGCGATGGGACCGAAAGAGCCGCCGGCGACGTCGGATGTTTCCTTTAGCGAATGCCCTGTGCGCAGCCCCAGCATGATCATCGCGTAAAACGTCGTAATGAGCAGAGCAACCAGCGGCTCACCAACAAAGTCGAGGGCGTTGCCGAATGCGCTTCCTTTATCGATGCCGATTGTTTCCTCGACGGTCCTGGCCAGCATCAACACAACGGGAAGCAAAATAACGGAGATGCCGACGCCGAAGGATGGGCGGGACTCGCGCGGGATGTTTTTATCCGTGTCGAACGTGTCCGGCGCCGGCACAGGAACCCACTTCGCCATGAACCGCGCCGAAATCGTGCCAGAGATAATGACCGTCGGGATGGCGACGATTAACCCAAGACCCAGGGTCAGCCCGAGGTTGGCGGATAGGGAATCGATCGCAATAAGAGGGCCGGGGTGCGGCGGGATCAAACCGTGCAAAGCTGAGAGACCGGCAAGGGCGGGGATGCCCAATAACACCACGGGCGCGTGAACACGCCGTGCCACCAGCATCACCACGGGGATGAGGAGCACCAGGCCGACCTCGAAGAACAGCGGAATACCAATCAGGAACGCCAGCGTCGCCATCACCCAGGGGAGGCGGTGCTCGGCGGTGTGCTCGAGGAACGTGGCAACAATTTCGTCCGCCGCGCCGGTCTCAACCAGCAGCGCACCAATAATAGCACCGAGCGCGATCAGAACACCGACGCCGCCGACCGTCGACCCCATTCCCGCCGAAAACGCGGTGAAAGTATCGGTCAGCGTGATGCCCGCCAGCAGCGCCAGCGCCCCAGAACCAACGAGCAACGACAAGAACGGATGCAGTTTCAGCCACGTGATCAGCACAATAATGAGCGCGATGCTCACGCACGCTGCCATGATGAGCTGCCCGTGGGAGGCGTGCACAGTGACGGTGGGGTCAGCTGCAAGCGGCGTGAGCATCACTCGTGACCTCCGGCGTCGGCACTTCGCTGAGCAATGGCCAGCACCTGTTTATCCAGTTCCTCAATGGTTTGGGAAATGTCGAGGGTGATCCCGTTTTCATCACCCTCCAGCGTTTCCAGCGTGTCGAACTGGGACGGCAACAGCGACCGGGGCATGAAGTGGCCCGACCGTAACTCCATCCTGTTAGCAATGAGTTCCATAGGGCCATCGAGGTGCACGAACAGCACATTGCCGTGGGCTTCGCTGAGCAGATCACGGTAGGCGCGTTTCAGTGCAGAGCAGGTCACGACGGTTGACTCGCCGGCGTCGCCGTGCTTAGACATCCAATCCCGGAGGGCCCGGAGCCACGGCCAGCGGTCGTCGTCGGTAAGCGGGATGTCGGATTCCATTTTCTGGATATTTGATTGCGGGTGGAAGTCATCGGCCTCCGCGTAGGGGAAGCCGGTCGAACCATGGAGATGCTGGGCAACGGACGTTTTCCCACTGCCACTAACCCCCATGACGACAATATGGAGAGGCGCTGAAAGGTCCATAGTCGTTCCTTTTTGATATGTGGTTTGGCTCACTTAATTCCGCGTAGGAGCCGAGGATTACACCTAACCGTACTCATGAACCGGACATAACCCCACGCATGGGCGGGCGTTCCTCCCGCATTTTCACCCCCGACATTGGCTCATGCGACGGTGTGAGCGGTAAATCGTGCACGTGAACGACGGTCATACAGTCACGACGGTTACCCCCCGCTGTTGCTGCATTCTTTACCGGCTATACCGGATATATCGGCGCGGAGGTAGGCGAACCTTATTGCTGCCTTATTGCGGAGGAGTCCACACGACGGGGTCATGTGACATCACATTGAGGTCGATGGCCTGCAGAAGTTCGGGTGCCGACGTGCACTCCGGGTGGCCGAGGGATTGCGCCACCCACGCCCATGCTGCGTCGTGGCCGAGCTCACGTATCGTGACCGCACCATCGCGCTTGGCTAATCGTTTGAGCTGGTGATCGGTGTTTTCATGGTCTCTCATTTCTTGCTTAGTGACGACGAGGGGCACGTGGTTGTACTGCCAGCGCGTGGGCGGAACGGCCAGTGTGGCGGAGGTGTGACTAGCCCACGGGTGCAACACCGTGGCCAGGAAGTTTTGGGCGGGCGCGGACGAGAGGAGGTCATCGCCGCGTGTGATCTGGTCAACGCCCATGGTGAGGTCATCGACGACGACGGCCAGGTTGTACGCCCAATTGCCGTCTCCGCGGTGAAGGACGATGTCATCGACAGGGCCTGAATAACCGTTGGGAACACTAGATCGTGTGGAATCGGGCGATGGCGTGGAATCGGGCTGCTGACCGTGGGTGGCGAAATCTTCGTGGACAGTCCAGAGCCCTGGGGTGGTGCGGCTATCATCCGCGCCGGCGTGATCATCATTCGCGATGGCGTCGTACGCGGCGTGGGCATTAAAACGAATAGCAGGTTTACGCCCTTGAGCAGCAAGTTTGGCGCGCTGCTCCTGGCGTTCCTCGTCGGTAAGGTCTCTGCAGGTCCCGGGGTACATTCCGGGTTCCACATGTGGCGCGCGAGATGCTTCCCGGATGTCCTTACGCGAGCAGTAACATTCGTAGACCCAGCCACGCTCGGCTAGCCAGTGGAGGGCATCGTCGTAAAGCGAAAAGCGATCAGATTGTTTGATGGGGTCACCGTCCCAATCCATGCCGAAGGAGGCAAGATCCTCCATCTGGTCGAGAGCGGCGCTGTTGTGGGAGCGTTGCCGGTCGATGTCCTCGATGCGGTACAGCATGCGCCGGCCCGTTGAACGAGCAAAAAGCCAGGCCAGGGTGTATGTGCGCAGATTGCCGAGGTGAAAATCACCGGACGGGCTAGGGGCAAAACGGCCCGCTCCAGGTGTTGAGCGTGCCCCAAGAGTTGAGCCTGCCCCCGGTTCTTGCGTGTGTTCCCGTGCTATACCCACTGTGTATCGCTATTTCCGCTCTCCGCTATTTCCATTCCGGTGCGCGCCCACCGTTGGCATAATACCGACCGAGAAATTCATCACGATATTCGTGGAAACGGCCCTCGATAAGAGCCTGCCGCGCATTATGCACCAGTGACACAATGAATTGAATGTTATGAATACTGCACAGAGTTCCCGCTAAAAACTCTTTAGCTTTGAGCAAATGGTGAATATAGGCGCGGGAATACTGGCTCACATATCCCTCTATTTCATCATCGATGGGGCGGAAATCTCGAGTAAACCGTGCCGTCTTCAAACTCAACCGGCCGTCTAACGTATATACGCCTCCGCGCCGGCCCAGCCGCGTAGGGGAAACGCAATCAAAAGTATCTGCCCCTGCCTCTATGGCGGTGAATAAATCATCAGGCTCACTAATTCCCAACAAGTGGCGTGGTTTATTCTCCGGCAACACGTCAGTGACCCATCCGACGATAGTTCCCAACGCACTTTTCTCCAGAGCGCCACCGATTCCGAAGCCCCCGAATCCACGACGCCCCTCAGCCTCGAACTGGTCCGACATATCGACCAATGATTGCGCAGCGTGGCATCGTAAATCTTCATATTGAGCGCCCTGAACCACACCCCACAAAGATTGAAGTGGCTTACCGACGCGGGCCTCCGTCAGCCGATTATGTTCCTCGAGGCACCGCTGAGCCCACCGTCGGGTTCGCTCCACCGACTCCTCTTGGTATCCGCGCGAATCCACGAGCGTTGTCAGCTCATCAAACGCGAACATAATGTCGGCGCCTAAACCATGTTGGATTTGCATCGATTTTTCGGGTGTAAAGCGATGCTTGGACCCATTAATAACGCTGCGGAAATTAACTCCATCATCATCGACATGAGCGTAACGCTCTTTATGCCGGGCTTTCACATCCTCGGGCTTAATATCCTTGGTGTCCATGGCTAACACCTTTTTAAACCCGACGCCCAAGCTCATCACCTGAAATCCGCCAGAATCCGTGTATGTCGGGCCATGCCAATTCTCAAACTTGGCGACGCCACCGGCCTCATCAATCAGCTCCGGCCCTGGCTGAAGATAAAGATGGTACGCGTTAGAGAGGATCGCTTGAGCGCCGGTTGCTCTGATTTGCTCTGGAGTGAGCATTTTTACCGTTGCTTTTGTTGCCACAGGAATAAAGGCTGGCGTGGGAATATCGCCGTGGGGAGTATGGATTACTCCGGCACGTGCTTTTCCCGCGGAATTAATGACGTCGAATGACGTATCGGTGGCACGTGAGCCCGCTACGGTAGGGGATTCAGTCATGACAGCAAGAGTAGCAACGGAATGCCCACGGTTACGAAGCTCAGTGGCATGAGTACGTTTCGGCTGTGGTCACCGTGGGCCCGCTGCCCGCTAGCTTTCCCACCATTGACGCTCGGGAACTGCCATCGTGCCGTCATGAAGAGGTTTCACGCCCAAGACCTGGTGCAATTGCACAATATTGTGGTCGAATCCCCATGCAGACCCGGCCATATAAACCCCATACAGCTTTGCGGTCGCTTCACTTACTTCGTCGCAGGCAGCATCCCAATTCTCTTCCAAATTGCTGCACCACGCTTTGAGAGTACGAGCGTAGTGAGGACGTAAGTTTTCCTCGTGCATCACTTCAAACCCGGCACCCTGCATATTCGCAATAATATTTCCTGAACAGTGCAATTCTCCGTCCGGGAAAATATAGCGATCAAGGAAGGGGCCGGCGTTGGTCTTGGCTTCATTAATCGGGCGAGTAATGCAGTGGTTGAGTATCAATCCGCCCGGCTGAAGCTTGTTGAAAAGAAATGAAAAGAAGTCGTGGTAATTAGCCGTACCGATGTGCTCCAGAATGCCGATAGCTGAAATAGCATCGAAATCTGACTCGGGAATATCCCGATAGTCTTGGAACCGCACCTCGGCGAGGTCGCCAAGCCCCTGACGAGCGATTTCCTCATTAGCCCACTCGGCTTGTTCCCGTGACAAGGTTGCCCCGATTGTCTTGACCTCGTGACGCGCGGCGTAGCGAACCATTCCGCCCCAGCCACAGCCAACATCAAGAAGTGTGTCCCCTGGCTGTAAACGTAATTTATCGAAAATAAGGCGGTATTTATTTTCTTGCGCTTCCTCCAAGGTGGAGGAGGAATCGGGATAATACGCGCACGTATAGGTCATCGACGGACCTAAAAACAGTTCATAAAACCTATTCGAGACGTCATAATGGTGGCTAATTGATTCTGCGTCGCGTTGCTGAGAATGCCGGGACAAACCATCAATAGCTCGCTGCCAAAAGGGCACCATTTCCTGTGGTGGCTGGGGCAAATTCCGGAACGCATCCATGGCCGCCAACGAACCAATAATCCGGCGGACCGTGGAGGATGACAACTTTTTCAGACGAACAGTCCGCAATACCCCGAACAAGTCATAGGGGTTCGCAGGATGAGTGCCACTCACCCGCAAATTATCGGTTAAATACGCACGAGCAAGGCCTAATTCACCAGGGGCTGTGGCGATATAGGTTAAACCGTCTTTAGTGATATGGATTCCCATCTCCCCGGAAGCGCCCGCGGAGTTTTCACCGGTGCCACCTTTTCCACCACCACTCGTCGGACCGGCCGAAGATCCGTCGAACGCAGTCACACGAATAGGGAAGTCAGCGATGGCGTCGATAATCTCGCCCACCGTCATGGGGTGGGACACGGGCCGAATCAACTTGGTCAATGGGGTGCTGAGCAGGGCCGACATGATCGTTGGGTCAGCACCGACCATGCTGGTTGCGTGGCGGGCAAGTCCAGGAATTTTCACCATGACGTTTAACTGTACTAATAGCTACGTCTGCTAGCTACGCTTTCCACCAGGGACGCAGTGGAAGATTCCACGTCCCGTCGTCGGGAAGTTTCTGGGCCAACACCTGGTGGAGCTGAATAATGTTGTGGTCAAATCCCCACTCGGAGCCGGCCATATATAGACCGAACAAACGTGCCGTGGACGGCTCCACCAATGTGCTGGCCTCGTCCCAGTTCTTTTGTAGATTTAGGCACCAATCATGCAGCGTGCGAGCATAATGTGGCCGCAGATCTTCCTCATGGACAACATCGAAACCGACGTCTTGCATGCGGGTGATGATGGTACCAGCGCCGGTGAGCTCGCCGTCAGGGAAAATGTAGCGTCCAATGAACTGACCCGTCCGCGTCGGGCGGTTGTGTGGCCGTGTAATGCAGTGGTTAAGCATCATTCCTTCAGGCCGCAATTTGCCATAAAGGAAGCTAAAGAATGATCGATAATTCTTCGGACCAATGTGCTCCAAAATGCCGATAGCAGAAACAGCATCGAAATCGCTCTCGGGAACATCGCGATAATCCTGGTAACGGACCTCCGCGAATTCCTCCAGGCCCTGACGCTTAATTTCTTCATTTGCCCACTCAGCCTGCGCATGAGACAGCGTTACGCCCAACGCATGAACACCACGTTTGGCGGCATAGCGGACCATTCCGCCCCAACCGCAGCCGACATCAAGAAGACGATCGCCCTCTTTCAGCCGCAATTTATCAAACACTAACCGATATTTGTTTTCTTGGGCCTCTTCCAACGTTGCATTCTCAGTGGGGTAGCACGCACAGGTGTACGTCATGGATGGCCCTAAGAAATGCTCGTAAAAGCTATTCGAGACGTCATAATGATGGCTAATCGCTTGTGCATCGCGAGCCTTAGAGTGCCGACGAGTCGACTTCGCCACTCCCTCCATCGCGCCCCGGAGAGCCTTGTGCCACCCAGGGATAACTTCCTGGTGGGGGATGGGGAGGCGTCGGAAAGCGTGATGATTGCGTAATTCATGGATCAGCTTGGCAATCACACGAGGATTCTTAGAGATCGAAACGGTTGAATACGCCTTTTGTAATTCGTCGAAAAGGACATACGGATGGGCAGGATGAGATCCTTTGCCCTCAACAGTCAATGCGCCCGTCACATAAGCGCGGGCAAGTCCCAAATCGCCCGGTGCCGTCGCGATATAGGCCAGAGCATCCTCGTTTTCCAGACGGACAGTAATATCGCCCGAACCAATGGAGCTTCCGTCATAAGCCTCCACCTTGAATGGCAGCGGCCCCTTCGTAATAGATGCGATGATATCTGCGACAGTCATACTCAATGCGCCCGACTCTTTTCTCTTCGTCCTCAGGTATTCGGCTGGCGCAATGGCGCTACACGGCAGGTATTCGCCTAATGACCTCGCATGTCGGTAGCGTCATCGCGTCGCAAATAGTTACAACCATAGTAGTACTGAGCGCTTCCCTGTCCACGTCGGGCGGAATTCGCTTATTTTCCGCCTACTGCTTTGTCGAAAAGGCCAGGGAAACGATGGTTCGGGTCATAAATGTTCTTCACCAGCTCTGGAATACTGCCGCCATAAAGCGCGGAAAATTCCTCTTTCGAATAAAAAGCCTCGGAATAGAGTGACTTATGCCCACCCAAGTCACGAATCTTTCTTTCAATAACACGGTTAAACGCGCCGGGTTGCGGATCATCCGTCAAATCCACAGGCGCCGAGGACCAAAAACCGATATTGACCCACACATCACCCACCGACAATGGGTACAGCGGCCACGGATGCGAACCAGCTCCATCCGCCAGGGCAACATCAGAGGACAACACATTGCCGCGCGTCGTCAACGATGACGACTCCTCCGCCAGCTTGATCGGGCACAACCACACAGGCTGGATCTCGCTGGCCTGGAAGAACCACTCCAGGAACTCCGGCACCTTATCCGTCGTCACTTCGACATCCTGGACGACGCGCTCACGGGCAGGGCGGCCGTGGTGGGCCTCAATCCGATCCGCCAGATCCCACCGCTTGTCGGCCCCCACAATCTTCCAATAGAACGACGACCGTAACAGCCCAGCAGGCCACATCCGACGGATCGTGGGATTCTGCGCACCGAACGCACGCGAGCACCAGAACCAGTCCGTATCCCATCGCCACAAGTAATCATGCATGGTCAACGTGTCGCGAGTCGTCCCCTCGGGGTGCTGCAAGGAACGGTAATAAATGTGCTCACCCGTGTAATCGGACACACGAGGCGGAACGTCCGACGATTGCCTACCCAAGACCAAATAGCCCTCGGTAGGAGAAAACACCACACCATCTAAGTAATCGACAGGCTCGCCGTCGTACTCGTGGCTGGACACAATGCTGTCAATAGCCGCAGCAATAGAAGTGAGGTCATGAAAGCGAACATGCCTAAGCTCCACGAACGGCTTAATTTTTTCGATCTTTATTTTGATTCGAACCGCATACCCTAATGAACCATACGAATTGGGATAGGCGCGGAAAAGATCAACATTTTCGACGGGACTACAGGTTACAATATCGCCCGTGCCAGTCAAAATATCCATCTCGATGACGGATTCGTGGGGCAGACCATTGCGGAAACAGCTGGACTCCACACCCATGCCGGTAATAGCGCCGCCCAATGTAATGGTCTTCAACTCCGGCACAACATAGGGCGCGAAACCAAACGGAAGTAAGGTATCCACAAGGTTTTCATATGTGCACATGCCTTGAACGTCGGCAGTCTGTGCTTTTGTGTCCACGGCAATGACCCGGCCGAGACCCTCGACATTCAAACCGGGCGTCTTTGTTGCCGTTCGAGAGCGGAAAAGGTTCGACGTTTTCTTCGCCAACCTCACCTGGGCTTCTGACGGAATAGCGTCAAAAGATTTCTGAAGCTCATCGATACCTTTTTGGTGTTCAAACCAGCCAATGGGATCGATGACGCGCCGGGACCCATTACCCCAATGCGCTGCAGTTAACTCCTCTGGAGGAAGACCACCCCGCGGCCCCGGAACCATATCGGGATCAACCCCGATATGGCTGCTCATTCGAGAGACCCCAGAGACCGCGGCACTGGATAATCCTTGCGCCGCAGATCGGGCGGTCGTGCCAAGGGCGGAGTCGCCAAAAAGGGCAGAGGGGCGGAGATGGTCACGCAAAGTCATGACGTAAAGTCTATGCGCTCCCGGCGAAGCTGCGACACCTCATTGTTTAATTCCGTAGCCAATTCGAGATGCTTCGACCCCATATCCAGGCTATCCAGGTCACCACGAATCGACGGATCGATGTCATCGCCCAGCGGTGGGAGATCATCCACCTCCACACCCAGCGCCCGAGCGATAAGTACGTCGGCAAGCTGCGGATTCCGCGCTAGCGCCGGTCCATGCATGTACGTCGCAATAATCGATCCTTGGACGGCACCTTCGGCCGAGGTCTGATAATCAGCGTCATTGCCGTCAAGGTGGACCGTCTCCGCGCCATAGGCATCACAATTGCCGGTCCCGTGAAGCACGCGCCCCAACGGGCGGGCATCCGGGCCCAAAATCGTTGCACCCATGTGGTTCGCAAAACCAGTGAGTTGGTCAGTCAGCCCGCGCGTGAAGTTATCGGTTCGTGCCGACGTCGTGCTCTGCTGCTCAGCCTGAAGCGGCTCCGAGCGAAGTTCACCGATCATGCGGACCTTCAGACTCGACGTCGTCGCATCCAACAGTCCAAGGCCATCCACCATGGAACCGGACGCCCGGAAGGATTGCCCAAACACCTGCAGACCAGCGCAAATAGCAAGAATAGGGGTGCCCTTGTTCGCGGCGCGAATAATTCCCCTGTCGGCACGAAGATGCTCGGAAGCAAGAATCTGGGCAGTATCCTCACCACCGCCGACGGTGTACAAATCCAAACTGTCCGGGACGGGGTCGCCAAGATGAATCGGAACAATCTCTGCAGCCACCCCGCGGAGACGCAGGCGTTGGCGCACAATCAGCGCGTTGCCGTCGTCGCCATAGGTGCCCAACACATCGGGCAAAATCAGGCCGATCTGGAACTGCGATGATGACTGCCGCGAACCTGACGGCGAAGACACAGCGTGGGATTTAGCGGGCATCGGTGTCCTCCTTGTCTGCGGTGTTCTGCTTCGAGCCCTTGGCAACGGCGCGGTCAAGGGCGCGCTTGAGGTCGCGGAAGGCCGTGTAGTTGGCCAGCACTTCCACCCGACCAGGCGGGCACATTCTGATGGCTTCCAGTGCATCCTTCACCAGTTGGTGGCGGACGCCAGCGTATCCCAGCCGAACGGCCAGGTCAGCACCGCGCTCGCCTGCGGCAACCAACGCTAACTCGTCGAGGTTCTCAAACCGAACGTCCCATAGCCAGGACAGGTCTACACCGTCGGCGACCTGCCCATTTGTCGCAATGACCAGGCCATCCGCGGACCGATCAACCATGCTCAGTGCCTCTTGCCAGCCAGCGGGATTCTTAGCGAGCAATAGATGAACGTCGCGCCCCGCGTACGACACCGCGGAATAACGGCCGGCCACGGACTGCACGCTTTCGGCTGCTGCCAGACCTTTTTTTACGTCTGCACCCAAGGCCAACGCGGCCACCACCGCTTGGGCTGCATTGCCACGGTTCGCGTCTCCCGGCAGCGACAATGTCAGGGGGAGAACGGTTCCCACGGGCATATTCGTCGCCTCTGCCGCGGACGCAGAATCGATCCGTAGTCCGTCGGGCGTCATCGAATAATCCGGTGAGGGGCGTCGGAACTCAGACCCATCGGGGAGGGGCTTCGCCGCGTACCACTCAACATGGTTAGTCGGTTGCGACGACGAACCAGACGCCGTCGTATCCGACACCTCGCGGCGGATAATCGCACCACCAGTACGCGGGCATGATGTCGATTCACCCTGCCAACCTAAGCCAGCCGACACCCACACCACGTTCGGACTATCCCACGCGGCCGACGTCACCATGACATCGTCGCAGTTAGCCACCACGGTCATGTCGGGGTGCTTATTCACCGCCCCCCGCAGCGCCCGCTCAATACTGTTGATTTCTCCCACGCGATCAAGCTGGTCACGGCTCAAATTGAGAAGAACCAGCACCTGCGGGTCGAGCTTGTCGGCAATGGCCGGCACATGCATTTCATCGACTTCCAACGTGGCGACGTCATAATCGCCACCTGCACGCAACGCGGACACAACCCCCGCGTCCATGTTGTCCCCGCCTTCATTGGTCGCGGTGGTGAAAGTGGTGCGCGCGGCAGCGGCCAGCATCCGAGTCGTTGTGGACTTGCCGTTCGTTCCCGTCACCAACGCGACGGGGCGGCCCGAGTTGATCCGACCCATGATCATCGGATCAATCGCTGCGGCAATCATCCCGCCGATCATCCCGCCAGAGCCACGGCCCGTTTTCTTCGAGGCCCACGTAGCTGTGTCGGCAAGAGCAAGAGCAGCCCGACCCTGAGTGTTTAATTGGGCCTTCGGAGTATCGCTGGTCACGCTCGTGATCCGAGCTTCCAGGGAGTCACTGACACTATCCGCGCTGGAGCGAAGTACCTGATCAGCGCGCTGACGGAACGCGTGCAGCGAGCTCACGGCGCGTTCCCGTACGCCAGAACGAGTGGAATCCGAGTTTTCGGTCATTGTCCTAGAATACGTGGCTCCCGGACACATGCCACTTCAGTACGGGAGCGCTGTGAATCCTTTTCGGGGCCGCTTGCCCTGCCGGGAGTGTGAGTTATGGCTGGTCGGGGGCTATTTATTGCTGTCCGGTTTAGTGCTGCTCGACGTCGGTAGCCTCCTCGGCCAAACGCATAAACTCGGTGTCGCGAACCAGGGGAATACCCTTCCGATGTGCATGCAAGGCGCGCCCCTCGTGAGGAGCCCCATCGTGCTCTAATCCGTGGCCCGTGCCATTGAACACAACCAACGACGTCTCACGGGTTAGCTTTTCGGAATAAGTCAGCCCAGCCCGCACAGCTGCTTCGATCAGATCATCAGGATTCATATCGACCTCGGGCGCGACCGTGACAACCATCCCGCGCTTGAGCTTCTGACCCGGCGACCACGCACCCGGATTAGGCGCAACGACCGGGGCTAATGCCGCATCAATTCGTATTGCCGACCGCTGCAGCCCCACTCGATCCGCCCGCAGATCATGCGGATCACGCTTATCGACGTTGTCCCAGGCGTCATCATCGGCCCACACCAGCGGGGTAAGGGCATCGTCTGGACGCGCGTTATCGTTCTTGCCGACGCCGTTCTCGTCGCTGTGATCTTCGTCCTCGCTCTGGTCCCCACCATGATCCTCGTCGCCATGGTTATCCCCACGACGCTCGCGCACCTCGTGCAACGCAAACGCCGCAGCGTTGATGGGCTCAATCCCGGCGCGATCAAGCTGTTCCATAGCCAGCTCACCCACCAGAACAGCGTCGGCCTGAAGAAGTTGCAGAGGGTCGATGCTCCGTCGTCGCTCAGATGCCTGCGCCCCAACGCCGGGAAGCGTCGTGTACGTATCGGGCGAGGAATCCATGTCTAACACTGTGGTCGCCGGAAGTGTGTCGTCGACAAGATTGTAAGCGGCAGCAATTCCCCGCAGGCGAGTTTCGGCGATGGGCAGCCCCTGCCGCCGGGCCGTCGCTTGTGTGTCGACGATCGATACCGGGCGAGGGACGTGCCCATTATGGCGACGCCTGCGCTGCCGACGGTTTTTTGCCGACGCGGAACGGACCGTTCGACGTGCCTCCTGCGCGATGAAACCCCAGGTGGTGGCGGTGTCGTGGACGATCAGGACGCGGCCGTCGATAACGCGATCGATTTGCCGCAGCGTGGAACTGAAGCGCGGGGCCGTGCGGAACGCCTCGGGGGTGAGGCCGAAGAGGTGGAGCGGGCCGGGGTCGGCGTCGGTGTTGAAGACTCGTTGCCAGTTGGACACGGGCAGGCCGTCGGCGTCGAAAAATGCGGCGTCGAGGGCCAGCATGCGGCCTGTTGAGGGATGGATGTTAGTTGTGCGTAGTACGACGGCCACCATCGGCGCGTCATCGATGGACGGGATAGGCTCCCGCGGCGAGCGCACATGGGTGTTTCCGGCGTTGTATTTATCCTTGTCCGGGTTTGTGATGACGCCTTCGGCCGCCAATCCTCGGCGAGTGCGATGCGGGCCTGGGGTTGCGGGCGCTCGGGTCTCAGACTTTCGGTGTGAAGGTGCCCGGGTTACGGATGATGGCTGCGTGCTCGACGAAGACTTCCGACGTTCCGGCTGCGTCGACGAATCCGATTGTTCTGGCTGCCGCGCCGGGCATTGGTCCTTCGGTTCGTGCTGTTGACTGCGCTGTCCGGCGTTGGGTGCCGCGGCCGGCCGGTTACTCCGCCGCCGGGCCCGTCGGCGATTCTTCTTCCTCCCATGCTGCGAGCTGGAGTTATCCCCACCCGAGGACGCGTTCGAGGCGCCGCTCCCCGAGTTCTCCTTCGCGCGCTGCTGCTTATTTCCGTGCTGTGCGGAATAGGTGGCGCGGCGTCGACGTCGCTCACGACGCGCACGCGAATTATTTCGGGAACGGCGATGCCCGTCGTTCGATCGCGACCCTCCGGTGTTGCTTCCCCCACGGTCGGGGTCGACGTCGTGTGAATGTGACGTACGAGCGTCGGAGCCCCGGCTGGTGGAGGAGTGATCGGAGGTCGATGTCATGCCCGATATGCTACCCGGCGACAAACTTGTTGACGTTTCGGGTAACGAATGACGGAACAAGGCGGATCAGGTAGCGCAACGTGAGGTCCAGGCCTGACACGGAGTAAAAATGCCGCTGCCGCTCAAAGATATTCGCGGGGTGAACAGCTTTCCACACAACCTCAGCCACCTGCTCCGGCGTGATCCGCACACCGAGTCGCTTCGTCGACGCGGCATCGACGTCGGCAAGAGCGGTTTGTGCCCACAGCGGTTGAAGAGCGACAACGCGGATCTTGCTTTTCCTCCACTCAAGATCCAGCGCCTGAGTGAACCCCGTGACGAAGAACTTGGACGCGGAATACGGCGCGATGTGCGGTTGGCCGTAGAGCGCCGCGGCGGAACCCATGTTGACCAGGTGCGCGCCGGGTGTGCGTGACAGGTACGGATGTGCGGTCCGTGCTCCGTAAATAACGCCGGTGCAGTTGATGTCGCACTGTTTCTTGATGATTTCGGGGGACTGGTCGACGATGTCGTGGTCGCCGATGATGCCGGCGTTGTTATCGAGCACATCCAGCCGCCCACCGGTGTGCGCGGTGAAGTCTGCCAGCGCCTCTTCCCATTGCTCGTAGTTGGTGACATCGAGTTCACCAGTGATGATGTCGGGATAATCGAGGGATAGTGCCTCGAGGGCAGCGGCGTCGATATCGTACACACCGACAATCCAGCCTTCCTTGTGGAATCGGAGTGCGACTTCGCGGCCAATACCCGACGCCCCGCCCGAGATAAAAATGCTTTTACGTTGTGAAGTACTCATGTGATCAATCTAACCTTTTTTGGTCGTCCCTCGCGTACACTTCGAAATATGTTTGCACCCAAATGTTCTACGTTTCTTCCGGACCGGCTGTCGCAGGGCCCTCTGCCCGACGATCTCGCCACGGAACTTCGTGCGTTCACCGTCAACACCACCACCGGCAGTGTTGCCACCGAAAAGAGGCACAACGTAGAGAGTCCGTGGGACGGCACCACCGTCGGCTGGGTGGGTATCGGCACCAAAGACGATGTCACCCACGCTTTCCGACGTGCCCGCGAGGTGCAGAAAACATGGCGCGACACCCCCTTTGATCAGCGCAAACAAATACTCACGCGCTTCCACGACCTCGTGTTGAAGAAACGTGACCTCCTACTCGACATCATCCAGCTGGAAACGGGGAAGGACCGCGCCTCGGCCTTCGACGAGGTAATGGACGTCGTGAATAACGCACGCTATTACGCAAACTCGGCCGAAGAACTAATGCGTTCTGCCCGACGGACAGCCGGCATTCCCGTGCTCGGAAAAGCGCGCGAATATCGTTCGCCGAAGGGTGTGGTAGGGCAAATTACCCCATGGAATTACCCCTTCACCCTCCGAATATCCGATGCCCTCGCGGCCATCGCCGCCGGAAACACGGTGGTGGCCAAGCCTGATTCCGATACACCGTTTTGTTCGCTCATCTGCGTACAGCTGCTCAAGGATGCCGGACTGCCCGACGACGTCATCCAGATCGTCACCGGCCAAGGTCGTGTCGTCGGAATCCGCCATTGCCGATGCGTGCGACTACCTGATGTTCACCGGATCGACGAAAACCGGCCAGCGCCTGGGCGAACAAGTAGGGCGACGGCTCGTCGGCTTCTCCGCAGAACTGGGCGGGAAAAACCCGATGATCATTACGGGAGATGCCGACGCGCGCCGGGCGGCGTCATGCGCCGTGAACGCGTGTTTTTCCAACTCGGGGCAGCTCTGTGTGTCCATCGAGAGGATCTACGTTGTCCAGGACATGTACGACGAGTTCGTCAGTGCTTTCATTGCCGAAGTCAACCGCATGAAACTCGGCGCTGGGTTTGATTGGTCCGTCACCATGGGGTCCTTGGTTAGTAAAGAGCAGCTCGCGACGGTGGAGTCTTTTGTCGACGACGCGCGCGAGAAGGGTGCACGCATCCTCGCAGGTGGGCGTGCTCGCCCGGATCTCGGCCCGTGTTTCTACGAGCCGACCGTGCTGGAGGGGGTCACGGATGACATGAGACTCAAGCGCGAGGAAGTCTTCGGCCCGGTGGTTTATGTCGAGAAGGTCAACACTGTGGACGACGCGCTCGCCCGTGCAAATGACACGAACTACGGGTTGAACGCGTCCGTCGTCGGCCCGTCCGACACGGCTTGGAACATTGCGCGTCGTGTTGAGGCGGGAACAATCAATATTAACGACGGCTATGCGGCGGCATGATCGACGGTCGACGCACCTCTAGGTGGCGTGAAAGACTCCGGAATGTCCCGCAGACACGGGGCGGAGGGGCTACTGAAGTCCACGGAGTCCCACACCGTCGTGGAGATGCGGGGCATGCCGGTCAGTGGCCCACGTTTCCTCAGCCGGAAGCTCTATGCCTCCATCATGGGAAGGCTCCTCAGCGTCGGACAAAAACTGCGGTTCCTGAAGTAGCCACCCCGGCGGCCGGCCCGAAACCGCCACTGCTCAACTGAGCAGTCGTCGGCAGCTCTACGCCGCCGCCCGCGCCCTGTTGGCCGCGCTGGTCACCGCTTTCAGCGACGCGTAGGTAATGGAGCTTGCAATGCCAACACCCCACACCTTGGTCCCGTCGACGTCGGCCAGGATGTAGGCGGCTGCCTCCGCGTCGTCGCCGGACGTCCTGGAGTGCTGCGAGTAATCCTGCACTTCAACGTTAATTCCGACGCTTTCCAGCGCATTCGTGTACGCGGCCACGGGCCCGTTTCCGTGCCCGGTGATTGTTTGTTCCTCGCCATTGATAATGAGGTGTGCGGACACCTCCGCGCCTTCGTTCTCATTCTGGCCCCCGTCGACAGTGATGCTGATGGTGTCGATGGGGTCATCCCGGTCCAGGTATTCGCCGGCAAAGATATCCCACATGTTCTTCGAGTTGACCTCGCCGCCTTCAGCGTCGGTGACGGCTTGGACTACGCCGGAGAATTCAACCTGCATTGCGCGCGGCATGTTGATTCCATGGTCGGTCTTCATGATGTAGGACACGCCACCCTTGCCGGACTGCGAGTTCACGCGAATGACGGCTTCGTAGGTGCGGCCGACGTCCTTCGGGTCGATGGGCAGGTAAGGCACTTCCCACGGAACCCGGTGCACGATGCGCTGCCGGTCACGTTCGGTGTCCGCAGTGTCGTTGGTGGCATTCGACTTTTCGGCCTTATCCACCATCGCGTCGAGGCCCTTATTAATGGCATCTTGGTGCGATCCGGAGAACGCGGTAAACACCAGGTCACCGCCGTAGGGGTGGCGCTCGGGAACTCGCAGTTGGTTGCAGTATTCGACGGTGCGTCGGATTTTATCGATGTCGGAGAAACCGATCTGCGGATCAACGCCCTGTGTCAGCATGTTCAGCCCCAGCGTGACCAGGCACACGTTGCCCGTGCGCTCACCGTTGCCAAACAGGCAGCCCTCGATGCGGTCCGCTCCTGCCATGAACCCCAATTCAGCAGTGGCGACGCCCGTTCCGCGGTCATTGTGCGGGTGCAACGAGATGATGATGGAATCACGACGGTTCAGGTTGCGGTCCATCCATTCGATCGAGTCCGCGTACACGTTGGGCGTCGTCATCTCCACCGTCGAGGGCAGATTAATGATGATGGGGTTCTCCGGGGTGGGATCCATGATCTCGACGACGGCATCGCAGACTTCCTTGGCATAGGCCACCTCAGTGCCGGTGTAGGACTCGGGGGAATACTCCCAGCGCCAGTTGGTCCCCGGATAATCAGCGGCGATGGATTTAATTAATTCCGCGGCATCCGTCGCTAATTTTTTAATTCCATCTTTGTCCTTACGAAAGACAACATCTCTTTGCAGAATAGAGGTGGAGTTATAGAAGTGGACGATGACGTTTTTTGCGCCTTCACACGCTTCAAACGTGCGTCGGATCAGGTGTTCGCGTGCCTGGACCAAGACCTGGATGGTGACATCGTCCGGGATCATGTCTTGTTCGATGATTTCACGAACAAAGTTAAAATCCGTTTCCGATGCTGAGGGGAACCCCACTTCAATTTCTTTGTATCCCATAGTGACCAGCAACTCGAACATCCGACGTTTCCGCTCGGGGCTCATGGGGTCAATCAGAGCCTGGTTACCGTCACGCAAATCGACGGCACACCAAACGGGTGCGTGATCAATGGTTTTATCCGGCCATGTGCGGTCGGGCAGCGTGATGTGTTCTACCTCGGTGAAGTAGGGCTGGTAGCGTCCGGCGGGCAGCCGCGAGGGGCGCTGTTTATTCCACGACGGTTGATCAGCAGGAATGTCGCCGTCGGGAGTAGAAATATGGGCAGGGGCGGAAATGAATTCGTCAACGGGTGACATGCGGTTCCTCTTCGGTTTCCGGAATATGTGTCAAGTCCCGACCGGCACAGCGAACCCCCGCGACGGGGAGCCGATCGGTTATACCCGGGCCCCGCCGCGGCACATAAGGAGGAGAGCCGCGCAGCTAGATGTTCCGCTCAAAGAACGCATATGAAAACCGTAGCACGGTCACTGCGCATGTGAAGGATTATGGGAAATAGATCTCCGACTAATCGACGCCTTTACGCGAGAGCACCGTGGTGGACACGATCATGACAACCAGAGCGATGGCCATGACTACCCACCCCATGCCGTGGACCTGGAAGTATTCGCCCAACACGATGTAACCCAAGCTAAACGCGACGATTGGTTCCGTGATGGTCATCGCCGGCAACGAATTCTTCAGCGCCCCCGCATTGAAGGACGACTGCTGGACCGCCGTCCCAATCGTCGCCCCGATAATGAGGGCATAGGTTTGCCACGCCAGAAGTCCCCCGACGATTCCGTCTTGGACAAAAACGTCAATCGCAGCTTTGGAAAACACAGCGACGTAGCCGAACACGGTACCCGTGACCACCCCGAGCAGCAACGCCGGTTCACGCCGAATCTGGCGGTACGCAAATCTGTCGATAGCCGTGAGCACCACTATCCCTGTCACGACGGCAAGGATCCACGTCATTAACGACGGGTGCGTATTCCCGGGGATGGGTCGGCCGAGAATAACCAGAACGGCCACCGCCGCCGTCAGCAAACCTGCCCATGTCATTTCCGATAACGACACACGACGCCCGTCGTACCGCGCGGACAGCGGGAGCGTGAACATGAGCGATAACACCAGAATCGGCTGCACGACCAGCAGCGTTCCGAAGGCCAACGCGATCACTTGCAGGCCGTATCCACCCAGCGCGCAGAACGTCCCCGCCCACCACAGAGGTTTGGTGATCACGGTTAAAATGGGTGCGCCGCCGTCGTCGTCATTGGGTACTTCTTCTGCGATTCGGTGACGAACGACAGTGCCCCACGCGATGGCCAGCGCGGAGGCGAGGGCGAAAAGGATAGCAAGGGCGTTGTTATGCATCGCCCATAAATTTAGCTGCTCGGTAGTTGAGGTATCCTCAAGGCCACACGTGTCGTGTCGGTTGTTGATGGTTTCATGTTCATGATGGTTCCGTCACGAGGCCAGAGCGGATGAGGAAAGGCAGAACCCGGTGGCTCTAATCGTCCAGAAATACGGTGGTTCGTCCCTTGACGATGCCGAGCGCATTCGTCGAGTGGCTGAGCGCATCGTCGAAACAAAGAAAAAAGGACACGACGTTGTTGTTGTGTGCTCCGCAATGGGCGACACGACCGACGAGTTCCTTGATCTTGCAGCACAGGTTAACCCCGTGCCGCCTGCCCGCGAGATGGACATGCTGCTGACCGCGGGGGAGCGCATTTCCAACGCGCTGGTAGCCATGGCTATTGAGTCCCTGGGCGCGCATGCCCAGTCTTTTACGGGCTCGCAAGCGGGGGTATTGACGACGGAGCGCCACGGGAATGCCCGGATTGTGGATGTCACGCCGGGCCGTGTGCAGGAAGCGCTGGATGAGGGCAAGATCTGTTTGGTCGCCGGCTTCCAGGGGGTCAACCGTGAGACCAAAGATGTCACGACGCTGGGCCGCGGTGGCTCGGATACCACCGCTGTTGCTCTCGCGGCGGCATTGAACGCGGATGAATGTGAGATTTATTCCGACGTCGATGGTGTGTACACCGCGGATCCGCGAATCGTGCATAATGCGCGGAAGCTCGACACCATTAGTTTTGAAGAAATGCTGGAGCTTGCGGCGGTGGGCTCCAAGATCCTTGTCTTGCGCAGTGTGGAATATGCGCGCGCGTTTAATGTTCCCATGCGTGTTCGGTCATCGTATAGCACAGATCCAGGCACTTTAGTTACCGGCTCAATGGAGGATATTCCCGTGGAAGAAGCAGTACTTACCGGTGTGGCCACCGACAAATCAGAAGCGAAAATCACCGTTTTAGGTATTCCGGATACCCCCGGGGAAGCGGCCCGCATCTTCCGCGCGGTTTCTGATGCAGAGATCAACATCGATATGGTGCTGCAGAATGTGTCGTCCCTTGCCGATAACAAGACGGACATCACATTTACTTGTCCGCGTGCCGACGCCTCCCGCGCGGTGGAAATGCTGAAGAAGCTGTGTGAAGTGCCGCGGGATGAGAACCCGACGGTGCCTGTCTCCGATACTCCAGCCGACGCGGCGAAGGCCTCGATGCAGCCGGGGTCCGGGGCGTCCGAGTCCGCAGCGACGGCACAGCCACGCGTTTTGTTTGATGATCACGTCGGCAAGGTGTCGTTGGTAGGTGCAGGAATGAAGTCGCACCCTGGTGTCACCGCCGATTTTTGTGAGGCGCTCCGTGACGCCGGTGTGAACATCGAGCTCATTTCCACGTCGGAAATTCGCATTTCTGTGTTGATCCGTGATTCGGATCTGGAGAAAGCCACCCGCGCCTTGCATGAGCGTTTCGCGCTGGGCGGCGACGAAGAAGCCGTTGTCTATGCTGGAACAGGGCGCTAAGCTGGAGTTTCACTGCTAGGTTTCACCTGGCCTGGCTTGTTTTGTTTGGCTGATCCGTACTGTCTGGGAGGAATCACCTGATGACCGCCATTGCCGTCGTTGGAGCTACTGGACAAGTGGGGCGCGTCATGCGCTCCATCCTGGAGGAACGCAATTTCCCCTGCGATAAGGTTCGTTTCTTCGCCTCGTCCAGAAGTGCGGGAACAACATTGCCTTTCCGTGGCGACGACGTTGTGGTCGAGGATGTTGCCGCTACCTCCGATGAGGACCTCAAAGGCATCGACATCGCGATTTTCTCCGCCGGCGGTGCGGTGTCGAAAGAGCAGGCACCACGGTTTGCGGCCGCAGGCGCAACCGTGGTCGATAATTCGAGTGCTTGGCGCAAGGACCCTGAGGTCCCACTGATCGTGTCTGAGGTTAACCCCGGTGACAAGGACAAAGCCGTCAAGGGGATTATCGCTAACCCGAACTGCACCACGATGGCAGCAATGCCCGTCCTCAAAATCCTCCACGACGAGGCGGACCTGAAAGTCTTGCACGTGGCTTCGTACCAGGCGGTGTCGGGTTCCGGTTTGGCCGGCGTGAAGGCCTTGAAAGAGCAGACAGATGCTGTGGAGAAGCGTGACGACGTCGACCTAGCGCATGATGGTTCCGGTGTCCAGCGTGTCATTGATGAAGAGAAGCTTAGCTACGGCCCGTATGTAGCGCCGATCGCGTTTAATGCGTTGCCTTTTGCCGGGAATTACGTTGATGACGGTTCCGATGAGACCGATGAAGAGCAGAAGCTGCGTAATGAATCCCGGAAGATTCTGAATATCCCTGATTTGAAAGTTGCCGGCACGTGTGTGCGTATCCCAGTGTTCACTGGCCACACCATGGTGGTGCACGCCGAGTTCGCCCGGTCGATTACGCCGGAGCGGGCTCGCGAACTGCTGGATAAAGCCCCGGGCGTTGAGGTTGTGGATGTGCCGACGCCTCTGGAATCGGCCGGTATCGACGATTGCCTCGTCGGCCGCATCCGCCACGATCAAACTATCGACGATGATCGTGGATTGGTTCTTGTTGTGGCTGGCGATAACCTGCGTAAGGGCGCGGCGTTGAACACCATTCAGATCGCTGAATTGCTGGTGTAGAGAGCTGGGGGAGTCGGAAGCTCCCCATTTAGCTCATACTGCTAGCGAACCATGTTTCTTGAGTGTAACCTCACCTTCAACCTTAAAAACGAGAAATCATACCTGGGGTGCGGTGTTCGCGTTCATCCATGGAGAGGTGGATTATGAGCTCCCTAGCAGTAGTGAGCAGCTTTATCTTGGCTGTCGTTCTTGCCGGCGACGCGTTGATGTCAATCAAGCCCCCTAAATTCATCAGTCGGTGCCTGAATGGTGTCAACTTCCCTCAAGATTGGTGGTGGGCACTCATTGGGATCAAAATCCTCGCAGCAGTTGGTCTTGTTGTCGGGGCTGCTTCACACAATGCGTCAATCGCTACGACAGTCTCTGTCGGAGTGCTCAGTTACTTCGTCTTCGCCATCATTGCTCACGTCAAAGCAAACTTCCTCGGGCAAGAATTTTGGGTTAATTGCCTCGGCATGACAGTGTTCAGCGCAATTGTTCTTGTTCTGAATGCGGCGGCAATGTGATCATCGGGCACCGTGGCAGAACGTCCACGTCTAAGCGAGTTATGCACGTCACGTTGCCCTTGTAATGCAGCTTTTGCGGTGGATAATCCCCGCCCCTACTGGTGGATCACCTGTTTATGAGCTTTTTAGCCTAAACCTATGGGGACGTAACCGACGTCGTCGTTACCCGTGTGCCCGTTCCTGCACAACGCTGAGATGACGGTGTTTTTTCGCTGCGTGGTTTGATGTTGCGTCGATGAGGTCAGCACGTGCCCGGGCGACCCGCGACCGTATCGTTCCCACACGAACACCAACGATTGTCGCTGCTTCGTCGTAGGTGTATCCCAAGACCTGCGTCAGGATGAGCGCTTCTCGGCGGTCCGGATCCAAATTCTCCATCAGGAGCTGCACGTCGACCCAGTCCGACCAGGAATTGCTGGCGGAAGTATTCGTCGCCGTGTGCTGATCAGCCACAGTTTCCCATTCTGTACCGGTGGACCGTGGCCGAGCCATATCATGCCGAACGCTATCGACCCACACCCGTCGCGCAACAGAGAGCAGCCACGTGCGCGCACTCGATCGGCCCGCAAACGTCGGCAATGCAGAGATGATGCGCAGGTAGGTCTCTTGAGTGAGGTCGTCGGCGCGGTCAGTGTCGGCAAGGTGAGCAAGGAGACGCCAGACGTCCTTTTGGGTGCGTCGGATGAACTCGGTGAGCGCGGCCCGATCCCCCTGGCCGGCACGGAGAGCTAATGCTGTGACGCGTGCGTCGTCTTTGTCATGTCTTGTCACGGTATTCACCTTACCAAGTTGACGAAGAAAGTCACCTCTACCAGGGGTCTGTAGGAAGGCTATGGATCTATCCCTCATTAATCTTAAAAACCTCTAGGCGCAAAGAACTTTAATAGGGTACAGTTAAAGACGTATCGCACCACTGGTGGGCTCTTTACCCCTGAATGACGACGACATGAGCTCACCACATGAGAAGGAGGATCCATGTCGAACGATAGTTCGCACGATCAGCGTTTTACCTCAGACTACGTCGCACAGCGCGGAGCGTGCCCCGTCACCGGTCATGGTGCCCCGCAAGCCAATGGCCGGAGCATCTCAACCCGGGTCAACGGCGCTTCGAACGCATCTGAGGAACATAGCGTGACCGTCGGCCGTGAAGGCCCCATCGCCTTGCACGATGTGTCGCTGGTGGAAAAGTTGGCGCACTTCAACCGTGAGCGGATCCCAGAGCGTGTCGTCCACGCGAAAGGGTCAGGCGCATTCGGTGAGCTCACTATCACGGAAGACGTATCGCAGTACACGAAGGCGGACCTGTTCCAGCCGGGGCGCGTCACCCCGATGCTCGCCCGCTTTTCGACCGTCGCTGGAGAGAAAGGTAGCCCGGACGCCTGGCGCGATGTTCGTGGCTTTGCCCTAAAATTCTACACCAATGAGGGCAATTACGACCTCGTTGGCAATAACACCCCGGTCTTCTTCTTCCGCGATGGCATCAAGTTTCCGGACTTCATTCGCTCCCAGAAGCGGCTAGCGGGACGCGGCACGATTGATGCCGACATGCGGTGGGATTTTTGGACCCGTAGCCCAGAGAGCGCACACCAGGTGACCTATTTGATGGGCGACCGGGGAATTCCAAAGACCTTCCGCAATATGGATGGTTTCGGCTCCCACACCTATCAGTGGATCAACGCCAAAGGGGAGCGGTTCTGGATCAAGTACCACTTCAAGACACGCCAGGGATGGGATTTCCTGACCGACGAGGAAGCCGCAAAACTGGTCGGCGAAGATGCTGATAGCCATCGTGAGGATCTGTATGCCGCGATTGAGCGCGGTGACTACCCAACGTGGGACGTCAAGGTACAGATCATGCCTTTGGAGGAAGCCGCTGGCTACAAAGTCAATCCGTTCGATTTGACGAAGACGTGGAGCCAGAAAGATTATCCGCTGATTCCGGTGGGGCACTTCACGTTGAACCGCAACCCGGAGAACTTCTTTGCGCAGATTGAGTCTGCGGCATTTGAGCCGTCGAACCTGGTCCCAGGGATCGGGCTGTCACCGGACAAGATGCTGCTCTCCCGGGCCTTCGCTTACGCTGATGCGAAGCGTTACCGCCTCGGTGTTAATGCTGACCAAATCCCGGTTAACAAGCCAGTGTGCCCGGTGAATAGCTACGCCAAGGACGGCGCCGCTGTGCACGATTTCCCGCCGGCTTCTGAGCCGACGTATTCCCCGAACCGCTTTGAGCGTGGCGGCGGGTACATGGACGTCGACGGTACCGACGCTGAGGGCACCGGTGCTGTACAACGCGACATTGCGCCCGGTGAGTCCAAATACGGTTTTGGCCGCGGTCAGGAGTCTGGCTTAGGTGCCGCTGAAGAACTGGGCCTCTGGGACGACAACTATGGCGGCGATTTAACTCGCGGTGCCTATGTTCGTCACCCGGAGGACGACGATTTCTCACAGGCCGGCGACTTAGTCCGCAACGTCATGGACGACGCTGCTCGCGACCGCCTGGCCACCAACATTGTTGATGCAATGGCCGGTGTGTCAGACCAGGTTGCTCAGCAGGCCTTCAATTACTGGACCCACGTTGACGAGTGGTTGGGTGCAGAAGTCGAAAAGCGTTTTACCGCGTCGAAGCAATGATGTCGGAATAGGGACATCGATGTAGACATAACTCACAGTATCCCTACCGCAGTAACCCCAGTCCGTTTTCACATGGGTGAAGGGATCGGGGTTTCCGCGTACCGTGGGAGGTGTTTCGTATCGACAATGAAGTTAGGAGTTTTTATGTCTGATGCTTTGTACACCGCACGCGTGACCTCTACAGGTGGCGGCCGTGATGGTCATGTAGCTAGCGACAATGGTCATATTGATCTGGATGTTCGCCCGCCGAAGGCGATGGGCGGATCTGGTGAAGGAACGAACCCCGAGCAGTTGGTTGCTGCCGGATGGGCTGCGTGCTTCAATAGCGCACTTCAGTTGATCGCTAAGCAGGGTGGCGCTGATCTGGACAAAGCCCCAGAAGTGACCGTCGAGTGCTCTTTGGTGAAAGACGAAAAAGACGGCGGTTTCAGGATTAAGGCTGCGTTAGATGTCACCATCTTCGGTGTTTCTGAGGATCAAGCGCGTGACTTCGCGGAGAAAGCCGACGCGATGTGCCCGTATTCCAAGGCGTTCCGTGGCGATAGTGAGACAAGTGTTACTGCGCACGCGAAGTAACACTGAAAGCAGCAGCTGAGCAACAGAAAGCCGCCACAAGTGTGGCAATGCCACAGCGCCCCAATGGAGATCGGGATTCTATCCTGGCTATTCCGACCATTGAGGCGCTGAGTGCTATGTGCACATAAAACCCCTCACGGTGGGTTCTCCCCTGGGGATGATTGGCCACCGTGAAGGGTTAGTGGTGAGCGCTGGAAAGGATAAAAGCAGCGTTCACACGGCTATTAGTTAACAAGCGTATTACTTGATAAGCGCGCCAACGAGCTTGATGATGTTGGAGGCGAGTCCGGAGAGGCCTCCAATCCAGCCTGCAACGGTGTTGGCGTCGATTTGTCCGGCAAGATCTCCGGCCTTGGAACCAGAGTTAACAGTGTCGTCCATTGTGGACGCTGCAGCGTCGGCTGCCTGGGAGTAGTCGAAGTTCATGGGATCCCTTTCGTAAGAGGTAGCTGGAACGTCGTAGGTTATTAAACGAACTTGCCGATCGTGTCCAGGATGAACTCGACGATGTTCACAGCGTAGCGGGCTGCATCTACGTCAAAGTAACCGGGAAAAGGCTGTTGACCAGTAGGCATGAGTGACCTTTCGTTGCGAAAACCCCGTCCTCACGGAGGGGATATAGAGGTGATCTAGTTGTAGGAAATGGTTGAGTTAGCGTCGTTGAAGTTGCTGTGTGCCGCAAGGGGAGCCACACGTTCACACATCAAAGCGCATTTGCTATCAACCTTTTGGGGACGTCCGTCCTGACGCACATCGTTGGCGTTGTAGACATTGACCGTCCCGATAACCTTCTCGCCGGGCTGGATGCTGTTAGGCGATTTGATACCGAGGTCGATATTGATCTTGCCGTCCTGGGTGGCGCGGTAGGTCTGCCAGGTGTAGACCACGATGTTGCTGGTCTCGGTGGACTTCACCAGGCCAGCACGGACGGTGTAGTACTGCCCGGGAGTGAAACCGGTACCGTCAGCCTTGACCTTGACGGTAGCGCCGCTCTTTGCCTTAACCGTGTGGCTTCCGTCGCTCTCGTTGGTGAAGGAAACATTGTTCAAGGCGCCTTCGGCGTGGTCAGGGTTGACCGGGGATTCAATAACGTTTGAAGGATCCCACCAACGCGAGGGCCAGTCGGCACTTGATGCCATGGCCGGAGTGGCGGACCCGGCAACGACGGCGGTAGCTGCCAAGGTTCCAGCTGCGATACGGGAAACTTTTGACGTGAAGAAGTTCATTCTTAGAGCCTTCCGAGTGCGAAGCCGATCATCGAGTTAGCAGTCTCGATGAGGTATGGTCCAATTTCCGTGATCCAGTGAAATGCTGGGTATGGATCGTTCGGCGGATCGAGCGGCTGATATGCGTTCGGGTTGGTATCTGCACCCATGTCTTTCCTCCAAGTGTGATGAGTTTTGTCGACGAAGGATGGAGCAACCACAACGTAGGGAAACTTATCGACGTCGAAAACGTGTCGTGCTGTATTCGGCGTTGGCAGGGGCCGTCGTCACTGTTTTGACTGGCTATCTGCCTGCTCATACAAGCATGCAAAAGACCCCTGAGGGGTCTTTCACGGCACGCAAATCTTTTAGCCAGCGAGGCCCTTGACTAGGCCCATGATTGCGGAAGCCAAGGTGGTGGCTGAGCCAATGAGGCTGGTCACAGTGTTGATGTTGAAGCCGTCGAAGAAGCTGCTGGCGTGCTCGCTAGCAGAAGAAGCAGCATCGGAAGCAGTTGAAGCATGCTCGCTAGCCGACGATGCAGCGGAGGAAGCGGCGTCAGAAGCGGAAGATGCGGAATCGGAAGCGGCCTGCGCTGCCTCTGCGGCGTAGGAAAAAGCGGACATAACAATCCTTCCAAGAACGTAGACAAAGTGTTGTCGCTAGCTGATGAGGACGTTAGCACCGTCTTCCCGCTGGCGGGAAAGGATCGGTCAGTCTCATCAGGCTTACCGTTCCATAACTTACGAGGCTGACAAGTTAAAAGAAAGGAGAACTGGGATTATTTCACCTTCTGTTAACCGAATCTCGCGGAGTTAAGTCGTCGAAGTTAGCGACTACCTGGCTGCAGATGTTAAGTCGTTTTGAGGAAAAAATCCACGTTAGCTGGGATCAAACCCGGCTCGATGTTGAAGACAGTTATTGGCCAGGAAGCTAAGTCTGTTGATTCTTTCACACTGTTACATTTGCCCCTATATTGGGGGTGGTTGCGCGCTGTACGCACAGTGACCGGCCGAAAGTGGCGCTATAAAACGTCCTCCTGTGGGCCTTTCTGCAGGGAAAGCTCCGCCCACTAGACGCATCGAGGACTCTATGCAATGGATCGAAGGGTACTAATGAGCTGATCGGTCTCCTCGGTATTCGTGGCTGTTATCCGTACGCCATCGCCGCTGAAGCATCGGATAAGGATATGCTCCTTCGCTAAGGCCTCGGTGAATGCATCAGATTGGTCTCCAAGAGTTAACCAAACGAAGTTCGCCTGGGACTCTGGAATATCGGCTTCGGTCAGATTCCACCGCGAGGAGTGGACGAATTCCTTAATAAGGAAGTCGCGCAGGCGATGGCGCTGCGGAATCGTCCTCGAGACTCGCTCAGCTTTACTCTCAGGGCTGTTGAGGCACGCGATTGCAGCGTCGTGGGCGAGCGTGCTCACCGAAAAAGGAATCTGGGTGCAATTGAGTGCGCTAATGATCTCTGGAGCCCCAATCACGTAACCAACACGTGCGCCGGCTAGGCCATAACATTTAGAGAACGTCCGGGCGAAGCAGACATTAGGGTGGCGCTGTACAAGGCCCAGTGAATCCGGTTTGAGGTCGTCGTCCGTGTAATCCAGGTATGCCTCGTCGATACACACAGTGATGCGATCGGGTACGCGGGCGAAGAAGGCCTCCAGTTCGTCCTCTGTAACGAGTGTTCCCGTCGGGTTATTGGGGTTACATAAAATAATGAGTGACGTTTTGTCGGTAATGGCATCGGCCATGGCGTCGAGGTCGTGGCGATGGTAGACATCGAGTGGGACCGGGACAGGGGTGGCTCCGGCGATTCTGCTGAGGATGGGGTATGCCTCGAACGATCTCCACGCGAATAGTGTTTCGTCTCCGTCCTTACAGGTGGCCAGAATTAGCTGCTGGAGAAGCGAGGAGGATCCACATCCGATAGCCACTTCATTAATGGTGACCCCGTGGAGATCGGCGATTGCGTGATGTAAAGGCGAAGTCGCCATGTGAGGGTAGCGGTTGAGGGTGTGGGCTGCGGATGTAATCGCTTCAATCGCGGCGGGGAGCGGTGGCTCAGAGGTTTCGTTGCTGGCTAGGACCAGGGCATCGTCGGCCTTTTTACCGGGCGTATATGTGGGAAGTTGGTCTAAATCGGGGCGGATCATTCTTGTAATGGTAAGCGGGGAACTATGCGGCGCAAAAGTGGCACAAAAGTATGGTGGCGGTCGCTGGAGAAATGTCGGGGGTTGTGATGGTTCTTGGTAGTGCCGTCGAGTAGGTGCTCGCGTGTTGACGTCGTAGGTAGTGGTGTTTGTCTTCTCTACTTGGTCCCGTGTAGTATCGCCTACGGAATTCGCGACAGCCGTGTCGTTTCTTCATCAGTGGAAACTGTTCAAGATCGACATCGTTTGCCGTGATTTTCGCTGGAGGTGTGCCAGAGCGGCCGAATGGGGCTCCCTGCTAAGGAGTTGAC
>OJLZ01000038.1_pt1 | contig 30537 bp, 44 predicted proteins | sample 1597091 | NCBI WGS metagenome assembly OJLZ01 (sample SAMEA3904684, study PRJEB24821) | metagenome | biome: Builtin; feature: hospital; material: surface | place: USA | collected 2013-06-06
GCGTAGCGTCTCGTGGGCTCGGAGATGTGTATAAGAGACAGATCCAAAGACGGAATTGGCGTTATCGATGGCGTTAATGCAACCTTTGGAAAGACCTATGCAGCCTAGCCAGACAAACTCATCGAGCAATTGCGTAATGACCCAGCCGTGATGGATGCGGATACGCTCATGCTGACTATTCCCAGCCAGCTCGGCGTCGAAGCAAATAAGAAAATTCTTAAATCTTTCGCTTTGTACGTCGCTCCTGAACTCGGCTGGGAACCATCTAATCAGGAGTAATTAACTGATCAGGATTAGTTGTTAGCGGGCTTGATTTCGTCCTCGACGACCCACTTGTGGTTGGTGACTTTCATGCCATCGGCTTCGTAATTCACCATGTACACAGTTTGGTCAGTAGAGGACACAATTTTTCCTTTGGCGCCTTTCATTCCTTTCATATGGTCTGCTTCGATAGTGACCTCGGGGCCATCAGGAATTCTTTCGGTGCCAGCATCTTTTATCTCTTGCTGAACGACCCACTTGTGGTTTTTCACCGGCTTGCCGCCATCCGTGGGTGTGTAATCCACTTCATACGTGTAAGTGGAGAACGCTCCCGCGATCGTGGCCGTCGCGCCCTTCATTCCCCTCATATGGTCAGCGGTCAACGTGACTGTGCTGCCGACGGGGTAGGTCGGGTGAGCATCAACCGTGATGCCTTCCGGGGCACCACCGCCGCCCATGGAATGATCCATCCCCTGGTGAGCGTCGTTATCCTGCGAATCACTCGGCGTGGACGACTCTGGCGTGCTCGTTTCGGATGATGACGACTGCTGAGACGCAGTGGTGGTTGCCGAGGTTGTGTCCTCGGATGACTGGTCAGAATCTTCATCGACCGTGCACCCGCTGAGAACGAGTGCACTGCTGACAGCGCCCACGGTGAGTAGTGAGGCAATTCGGCTTCGGCGGCGTAATGAACGCAAGATCCCTCTTCTTTTATTTCTTATACTTCGCTATTCTATACCACTAATACGCCCACTGTAATACGCCATTTTTCCCGAGGGTAGCGATTCACTTTTATCGCGCACCATTGTTTAGACATGGCAATTCAACTTCGTGGATTACTTGCTGACGTGTGCATCGTCGGCGTGCCGACGAAGGACGGGGCTGAGAACCGCGACGCTCAGACGCCTGAGTGACAGAAGAGAGGAAGACCACAGCGTCGAAATGCAGCTAGCGCTTCATCGTCGGATCCGAGCTCAGTAGTGGTCCATCGGATCCTGAAGGAAAGCTATGCCAATCTCACGCCATGGGGTCATAGAGTTTCGTATGAGTGACTAACACTTCGCGATCACCGGTGGGCTGTTGGAGTTCTTTATTCAGCTCCGCCATGACTGCTTCGCGTGCTCCGTCGTAGTCATCAAAAAAGCCGAGTACGTCACTATCTGATTTCTTTTCACCGTTATTCTTAACGACCACATAGGTGGCGGCGTCTGGCGCAGAAACCTGATGCTTAGTGTGGGTAAAAGGATCTCTATAGATGAATGACGTTGACACGAATAAGTCTCCTGAGTTCTAAGTCCAGATTGTTAGGGCAATCGCCGGAAGTAAGTTTAGTAGTTAGTTCACCAAAAGTGGGCGTATATACCCCTCTATTTAGTGTTATGACCAATTATTGATACGGGACCGTTACAGTCCCGGTGTTCTAGCGCCCTTATTCATGGAGTGACGCGACAAAAGACCACAACAGATCCGATGCCTGCGGAAGCGCATGAAGGAAACCATCAGGCTGATCAGCAGTTGAAGGATGCCATGTCACGCAATACTCGAAGGACTCGGGCTGGGGTGTGTAGCTAATCCCGAATCCCTCCGGCACACTGGGAACGAAGGCATAGCGCACGAAATAGTCGGCCCCACCAATTGACGTCGTGGAAAGAAAATCATATGTGGTTGCCGCAACACCCGGGTCGGTTAGAAACTCTGTCCCGGTGAGCTCCTGACCTTCCGCTTCCATAGAGGCGACCGTAAACCGGAGACCCAAAAGGTGGCGATCGACGCCGGCCCCACGCTTGCACGCCTTGACCCACGCTCGATGGGCGCCGAGGACGTCGTCAAGATCCTGACGCGTTGCGTTCCCACTAAGTAACAATGACGCGAATTTCACAGCTTGCGGAGTGACCGCACGCAAACACTCCGTGCGCCCGGCGCGATATTCACGCATGTCAACGGTTTCGTACACTCCTCGCGCCCGGCCGTAGGTCAAGAGTTGCGCAATCGTCAAAATAAGCTGCTGGGCTGCGTCGGCACTAATTCGGAAGGGAAGCTGATCTGCCGGTGGGTGGGGGACCGTCACAATGCGCGTGGCGATATCGGCGAAATCCTGGGACACGTCACTGGCAGCTTCCTTGAGGGTGGCGATGTCCTTATCTGGCCATTCCCAAGTCACTTCTTCCGGTGGAGCAGGCGTCTCAGAAGAAGTGGACGGCGGCATGGTGACATCGTGCATACGACGTATCGCGGTGACCAGCGTCGCGCCGTCCACGGTGGAATGCTCCACGTTTAGGCTCAACCAGGAGTCGGCTAGGCTCATCTCGTAGCTGATGGGTTTGTACGCCCAGCTGTGTCCCGGTTCGAATGCGGAGCGACGGAGGTGGTCGGCGTCGTCACGGACCTCGTCGGTGAGGGTGATGGTGAAGAGGAAGTTCGTCAGGCGTCGGTAGGTGTTTTGGATGTGGGGCTGCTTGAGTGCTCGCTCCAGGATGGGGGCGAGAGTCTCGCTACCGACGGCCGACGGTATGGCAAAGTCGAGGTCAGCAGGGGTCTGCTCACGTGATTCAGGGTTGTCCCCACCGGGGTGAATAATTGCGTTGATCGACGCCGCAAGGGATTCAACATTGCGAAGTGAGCCGTCATGGTCGGATACGGGCATGGCAAAGAGACGTCCTGCCCAGAACACACCTATTTCCCTATCACGGTCGCCCAAGTCGGCGCGATGGATGGTGTCGAGGTCGGGCTGTGGGTGGCGTATTCCGCCATCGAAACACTCCCATTGGTCCATGGTGGTGGGGTTTCCGCGGGCATCGGTTTCCTGAGGAGTGGTGTCTCGGGCTTGGTCGAGGTGAATGGTGGCGGCGCGGTAGATGAACTCCGCTGCTCGGCCGACACCCGGGTTAGAGGGCAAGAATCCCGGGTTGATCTGGAACGACACGTTCGTACTGTGAAGCAATGAGGTGCGGGTAGAGAGGTAGCCGCGTAACCATTCCGCCGAAAACCAGCTTCGGCCCGCCTCTCGCTCGGTGGCCGCGAATTGTTCAAGCTCGGCCTGGATTTTTGGCCCCGAGTTCTGCAAGAAAGCTGAACCCGGGGTGCGCGTGGTGTCAACGACGTCCGCGGGTGCGACTGCACGAGCAGCGGAAACGAGCGCTGCGACAGTCTGTTCAAGTGAAGGCAGGGGAAGGGTTTTCGGTTCCGGTGCGGTCATGTATTTATTCTGTCTACCCGGAGAGCCGACAAGCAACCCCCACGAGCTGTTGTCCACCCCCTTGCTGCACCCGATCGCCACTTTCCCTATAGCCGGCTACAGCCCTTCGGTGTCATGTGAATTGCTGAGCGTCCGGAGCCCAATAGCTGCGGTAACTGTGAGCAACCCGGCAATAATCGTGAAGGCAATGCGCTGCGAGTGAACGAATGTGTCGACGACAGCGTCGCTCCATGCTCCATGCGGAAGGTCCACACCCACCACGATCGCCATGACAGTACCGATAACCGCAACGCCGATCGAGTTGCCGAGCTCCTGCGCGGTGTCGTTCAGAGCCGCGCCGATCGAGGTGTGCTCTTCCGGCAGCGAACCAATCAATCCCACAGCAGCGGTGGTCATCACGGTCCGCATGCCGATGGTCATGAGCAGCATTCCGGTCGCGCACCAGGCATAGTTCGTGCCGACACCGACCCACCACACAACCAGGCTGACCAGGACGAATGCAGTACCAACGGCACAGGTGAAACGCTGTCCGTACTTTTCAACCATCTTATCGACGACGGGCCCAGCGGCCAGCATGCCAATGACGAACGGCAGGTTTGCTACGCCCGCAACCCACGGCCGCCATCCCCAGGCGTATTGGTACAGTTCGGCCGACGCGAACATGACCGCCGCCATGGCCAGCTGAGTTGCGACCTACAGGATAGCCGAGCCGGTCAGGGTAGGGATCCGGAAGAATGACAGGTCCAGCATCGGGTCTTTAGCTGTGTGTTCCCGCCAGATGAAGGCGACGAGCGCGAGAACGGATCCGCCAAGGGACATTAGGGTTCGCGGAGCACCCCACCCGAGTTCTGCACCGTTCGTCAATGCATAGAGCAACAGGCTGACGGCTAACCCGGAGAAGATGGCGCCGGCGAAGTCGATCGGGCCACTCTTTTTCGCTTGTGTGTCGTCGTGGGCCAGTCCGAAGTAGACGCCTAACCAGGCGATTAACGCTGTCGGAGCATTGAGCATCAGCAGCCAATGCCAGTCCCAGTTTTCGACGGCCAAACCTGACAGCACGGGTCCGATAGCGAAGCCCGCCATCGATACGGTGATGATCACGCCGATGGCTTTTCCGCGTAGGGCGTCGTCGTCGAACAATCTAAAAACCAGAGACATGGTCAGTGGCGCAATGCTGGCGGCGAAGGCGCCCGATAATGCGCGGATGGCGATGAGTTGCCCTGTGGTGTGGCAGAACATCACACATAATCCCGCGAGACCGAAGAAGGCCAGGCCCCACAATAAAGTTCGACGACGGCCGAGTCTGTCTCCCAGGGTGCCGCCGACCATGAGGAACGCGCCGAAGGTGAGCGAATAGGCGCTGACGATCCATTGCAGGCCGGTGGAGGTGGAGCCGAGGTCGCGGCCGATGACGGGGAGGGCGATGTTCAGAATCGAGTTGTCGAGCATTTTGACGAGCATCGTGAGGCAGAGGCTGAGGAGGGCTGGCCACGCTTCGAGTAGCGATTGAGCTTTTCTGTCCTCGCGAGGAGGAGCCGTGATGGTTGTCATGAGTGTTCTTTGTTCGAGGTTATTGGTTCGTGTTCGTGGAACAGATTCGTGAAAAGACTGATCGAGTACCGCATTCGGAGGGGCGGCGCTATCGGTAGCGATCCCTATCGAATGACGTTCGGTTACTCGAATTATGTTCGAATATAGAACGGCGTTCGTTTGGTGTCAAGGGGAGAGGCCGGCTGATATGATCGAGACATGCCCAGCAGCGAAAAGACAGCCGATCGGAAGCGTTCACCAGGTAAAAAGCTGCCCCCCTCGGTGCAACGACCATCGGCACGCCGATCGGCCCGCCGCGCGGTGCTGTCAGAGGAATCCATCATTCGCGTGGCAATTGCGCTTCTGGACCGTGATGGCGCGGACAAACTGACCTTGCGCAAGATTGCGTCCGAACTCGACGCCGGTGTGGCGAGTTTGTACTGGTACGCCAGTGGAAAAGATCAACTTCTCGCCATGGTGTCGGATGAACTCATCCGCAGAGCGATCGCAAAGAGTGAAGAACTTGAGCAGCACGGACTACTGGCGCCAGACGCTTTCTCTGAAGTGTCCTTTGCTGAACCTCATCCCTCGACGAGTGACGTAGCGGCTGAGGCCTTGGCTCAGATTCGACGCTTATTATTGTGCCTTTTTGAACAAATGATTGAGCACCGTTGGCTCGCCCTTCAATTAATGAATAATGGCCCCGACCAGTGGTATGCGCTCCGGTTTTGGGAACTGATTGGCCGACAAATTCAACGGTTTGGTTTACATAAACGCGAAGAATTATTCGCCACCAACGCCGTCGTCAATTATGCATCGGGAATTGGTGCGGAAGCATCGAGCCACAAAGGGCATAAAAACTTGGATCCAGCTGAAGCTGAAGAAGATATGCATGCTCAAATTAACGAGTGGGAACAATTAGACCCAGTGGAGTTTCCGTTCGTTCACGATATCGTGGAGGAATTTACCGAGCATGATGATATTGCCGAATACTCCTACGGCTTAGAGTTGCTCCTCGGTGGACTGGAAAGGCAAACCTGGAAATAAACCTGGGCCCCTGGGGGAAACGGGTTGCGGCCTACCCGCGTAAGAATTCCTCCCACCGCGGCCATTCGCGTGCTACCTGTTCAACGCCCATTTCATAGGACTTCTGCAATTTCTCCACGTTTCGCTCTTTATTGTGGACAGGCATCTGGTCGGGATAGAACACCATTGCCCGTCCTTCTTTTTCCCATTGCGCTATTTTTTCTTTCGAATGGTTGTAATGTTCTGCGCGCTGAAGAATAGCCTCTGCAACAGCAGGTTGTTTGCGGAAATAACTCCGAATCAGACGCGTCTGTGACATAGGTTCCCGTCGAAAAGACTTCGGGCGAGTAAGGATGAAGAGAAATTTGGAATAACCATCCTCGATGGCGGCATCATAAGCAAACCCACCCGTCGGTCCCATTGCGCCGTCGTAATACTCATGTCCATCAACATGGGCCACAGGCATAAAGAAAGGGATCGTTGAGGACGCGCGCGTATAGGCCGATAGTTGTTCTAGCGTCTGAACGTCGTCACGTCGCCACCATGTCATATCCCCGGTATCAGCACGTAGTGCCCCGAGAGCGAAGTCGGGCGAACTTTTCATAAAGGCGTCGAAATCCATCTCCGCTATTTCGCCAGGTATAACGGATTCGGTGTAGATAAATTCAGTATTGAAATACCCTTTACCTTTAGCGAAGGTTTTCCATCCGCCGAATCGTGGGTCCTCAACAAAATCCACAAAAGATGCTTTAGCTCTCGTCCGATTCTTAATGAGGAAATTGACCACATGCGTTGTTCCTGCTGATATTCCGCCGACCCACCCCGGATTAACCTTGTGGTCAATGAGCGCCTGAACTGCCCCAACGGTGTAACTATTCCGCATTCCGCCGCCTTCGAAAACGATGGCAACATCTGGGCAGTCCAGGGGAGAATCGGACGTTCCCCACGGGGCGGTCGAGGGATCTTCAGCAGATGACGTCATAAACTCAGCATAACCTGAGTGTTATCCTCAGATCAGTACTTCGCGGGAGCCCAGCATAGAGGGCTGAGAAAACACTTTTCCTTCACCGCGCGGATATCGTCGTCGTGCCGATATTGCGAACGGATATCACGTGCCGGGGAAGAATGTTGACCGTATGAACCTGATCCGGGTTATACCGGCGATAGGGAGTAAAGCTGTGAGGAAAGATAAAAATACCGGTACCGCGCGTCCTGCCCGACGGTGGCGGGTCGTCGACATCATTACGGCCGCCGTGTTGGGCGTGGCGACGGGCTTAATTTTCTGGGTCTGGAACGGCCTGGGTGGCGCATGGTACAGCGCTATCGAGTCCCTTTTGCCCGGTTTTGGTGGCCTCGTGACCGGGGTTTGGCTGCTCGGCGGCGTGTTAGGTGGCTTGATCATCCGCAAACCGGGTGCCGCGATCATGGTAGAAGTCATCGCCGCCATCATCTCTGCGGTACTGGGCAACCAGTGGGGGATCACCACGGTCTATTCCGGTTTGGCACAGGGAATTGGCGCCGAGCTTGTTTTCATGGCGTTTATGTACGCGCGCTACACCTTGACCGTCGCCATGTTGTCCGGGGTGGGCGCCTCGGTCGTCGAGTGGTGTTACGAATGGGCGTCGGGAAACTACGCCCGGTCCGTCCAATACAACCTGATCTACATTGTCTCCCTATCCGTGTCCGGTGCTATTCTTGCCGGTGCTCTGGGCTTCTTCCTGGTTCGGGCGCTCGCGCGTGCGGGTGCGTTGGATCGGTTCGCTGCCGGGCGGGAAAGTACTGAGCTGGTCTAGTGGCGCACGTACACGACGACGTTCGGACGCCCGCGCGGGTAGTGGCCGAGGACTTCGGATGGCGGCATGCGGGGCGTCGACAACCGGCGCTAGCCGATGTGAAATTTCGCATCGAGCCTGGCGAGAAAGTCTTGCTCCTCGGGACATCAGGCTCGGGGAAATCGACGCTGATGGCGGGGATGGCCGGAGTCCTCGGCGACTCAGATGACGGCGACTACGCCGGCCGATTACTCATTAACGGGGTGGATGCTCGCAGCGTTCGCGGGCAGGTCGGCTTGGTGCTGCAGGACCCCGATTCGCAGGTCATTTCCTCGCGGATTGGTGACGATATTGCCTTCGGTTGCGAGAATTTGGGTTTCCCGCGTGCAGAAATCTGGGAGCGCGTCCGGTGGGCCCGTGACCTCGTCGGGCTTACTGTTCCTCTCGACCACCCCACTGAGCAGCTTTCCGGCGGGCAGAAGCAGCGCTTGGCTCTTGCTGGCGTCCTGGCCATGGGTGCCGGCTTGATCCTCTTGGATGAGCCGACGGCGAATATCGACCCCGAGGGTGTGGCCGATGTTCGCGAAGCTGTGATCGCCGCCACCGAGAGCACCGGTGCAACAGTCGTCATCGTGGAGCACCGTGTCGACGTCTGGCGCGATGTTGTTGACCGCATCATGGTGGTGGGCGATTCTGCGATTCGTGCCGACGGTCCCACCGACGAAGTTATCCGCACGATGGGGGAAGAACTCGCGCATGATGGAGTGTGGATTCCGGACGTTCCTCTGCCGCTTGATAATTCGTGGCGACGGGAGCGTCAGGGCCGCGTTGCGTCTGACCAGCAGCGCGCCGTGTCGGGCGAAGCAGGCGAAGGCCGTGGAACACCATCGACGAACACGCTGCTCCGGACGCATGACTTAGCTGTGGGCTGGGATGGGCGCGCGATCAACACGGGAATCTCGCTGGACGTGACTCCCGAGCCGACGGTCATCACTGGGTCCAACGGTGCTGGTAAATCAACCGTTGCCTTGACGCTCGCGGGGCTGTTGGCACCGATCGAGGGGGACATTGACGCATCAACACTCATCGCCAGGGAAGGATCGGGCAAGGCAACGTCGGTAGCAATCCATAGAAAGCGTGACGCCAGTAGCAACCCGATGGAGTGGTCGTCGAGGGCTCTAGCTCAGCGCATCGGGACCGTCTTCCAAGATCCAGAGCATCAGTTTGTGGCCCGCACCGTCCGCGACGAATTGCTCGTCGGCCCCCGGGTGTGTGGGATTGATCCCGATGTCGGTGAGCGCCGTGTCGATGAGCTGCTCCGACGTCTGCACCTTGAGAACCTAGCCAAGGCGAATCCGTTTACCCTGTCGGGCGGTCAGAAACGTCGGCTCTCTGTCGCGACCGTGTTGTCCACCCATCCCGATGTGGTGATTGCGGATGAACCGACGTTTGGTCAGGATAGGACCACGTTTATCCAGCTCATTGAGCTGCTGCGTGAGATGAGTGACGACGGTGTGGGCGTGCTCGCCATCACACATGATCCGCTGGTAGTGGATCTGCTCGGTGTGCGCCACGTCCGGTTGGCCTCGGGAGGAATGGAGGTCCAGCGATGACCCGCGGAAGGCCCCGAGGTGTGAACTTCAACCCGACGGCTCGCATTGCTGCGATGGCTCTCATTGCGACGCCACTTCTCATTTCAGTCGACATCGTGTCAGCTGGTGTCGCGTTGATCTGCGAACTGCTGGTCGCGCCGTTCTTAGGGAAGGGGTGGGGCCGGATTATTCGTCGCGGATGGCCGGTTTTTATGCTCGCACCACTCACCGGCGTCTCGATGTTGCTCTATGGCCGGCCTGAGGGCAAAGAATATGTGTCCTTTGCGTTCGCCCACATTACGGATAATTCGGTGTCCCTAGCTCTAGCGATCATGGTGCGGGTTTTGGCCATTGCGTTGCCCGCAGTCATCCTGTCCGCGGATACCAACCCCACCCGACTTTGGCGACGGCCTAGCGCAAATCTGGCATTTGCCGGAGCGATTCGTCATCGGCTCCGTGGCCGGGGTCCGCTTGGTGAGTTTGTTCCAGCGTGATTATTCGGCGATGCATCGTGCTCGTCGTGCCCGTGGCCTGGCGGATTCCGGCCGGATCCGTCGAACGCTCACTATTTTCTTCGCCTTGTTAGTTCTTGCGCTTCGTCGGGGTGGGAAGTTGGCGACGGCCATGGAAGCGCGCGGGTTCGGCTCGGACCGGCCGCGGACCTGGGCTCGAGAATCACGCCTGCGGTGGCCGGAATGGGTATTGATGGTCGGTGCGCTCCTCGTTGCGCTGATGGCCCTGGTGACGGCATGGATGACCGGGTATTTGCGCTTCTTGGGGGCATGATGCGGAGGCGGCGATGACAAGCGACATCACCACGTTGTTTCGCGAATCGGGGGCAGCGTCATCTCGGTTAGCCTCCGCTGTTGGAATCAGAGTGGCCAGTACCGACGAGGGGCCGGCCGTATTACGTCGGTTAGTTGACCAAGGAACGATTCCCGATTGTTTTTCCGCGGAGCCGGGGAGCACCGTGCTCATCGACGGATTGTCGGGGTCGGGCAAAACAACGCTCGCGACATACCTGGCGGAGGCGACCGGGGCCCGAGTGATCCATTGTGACGAGTTTTATCCCGGATGGTCCGGGCTGATAGAGGCCTCCCGGATCGTGGCGGATTCCGTTTTGACGTCCGCCGACGCTGGTTATCGTCGGTGGGATTGGACTGCCAACGCTCCCGGGGAGTGGGTAGCCGTGGATCCCGCCGAGCCGCTCATCGTTGAGGGCGTCGGCGCGGTCACACCCGCGTCACTGGAGGCTGCCCGTCGGCGACTGTTAGACCAGCGACGGTTGCGAAGTGGTCTGCGGTCGCGTCGAAGTGGTCAGCTCCCGAAAAACCAGGAAAGCGGGGACATCGTGGCTATCGAGGTGCGTGCCGATGGCCAGCGTCGACAGCAGCGAGCACTCCACCGCGACCCAGGTTTTCAAGAGTTTTGGGCCATGTGGGCTGAGCAGGAAGCCGACTATGAAGCCTGGCGCGGGAGGCCAACCGTCGCGATATGGAACGACCTCGCAGCCGGATAAGACTTCACCGTTCACATTAACCGCGTTTACTGGCCTAGTTCCCCGGCAGCTCCGGCAAATTCCTATTTCTTAGTGATCGGCCCCACATGCATGTCAACGGTATCGCCCGAGCATGCGTCGGTGGGGTAATCAACAAAGAGCGCAGCCTTTTCATCGGGCGGATATATCCGCAGGCCACGAGCCTGTTGGGGCTTACATGACTGCGGGGAGTAATTCCCCGCCTGCGCCTTCTTGACCGTCACAGTGGCAGCCTTCCCAGGGGCAACGGTGACCAGAGACGCCGTGGCATTGCGGTCCTTATCAGCCGGCTTACCAATCTGGTGCCCATCATCCCCCCCCCCGACGGCACTCACGCCGGGATATCCATAAAACGTGCAGGAATGATCGGACTGGTTAGTCAGCGTGATCGTGAGATAGCTGGACCCGGCTGCTCCGCCCTCAGTCTTCAGGGAAGCTGAGATATCCGAGGTGTGGCACCGATCACCACGTCCTGTCTGCGCAGCACCCGCCGCTTGATGCGCTGCAGCATCGTTAGATTCTGAACCGTTCGTCGTCGACGGCTCCGCTGTCTCTGACGAGCTCGACAGTGACGGCGACGGTGCAGCGGACGACTCTGACGGGGTGCGCTGTGCCTGTGAGCTCGCGGAAGGAACCGTCGACTCTGACCCCGTGTTCGTGGAGGACGTACCGCTCCCACAGGCTGCGAGGACACACGTGCTCACCGTAAGGGCAGCGAAGACGGCGCCGCGCCGGGCTAATGTTCCGCGCCGGGCCGATCCATGAGAGCGTGCGTGTCGCTGGGGCATCGGTGAGTGGTTCATATATCCGAGTGTAACCGTCGGCAGTGGTGGGGTTGGGTGGAGAAAACCAATTTAGCGTCGAATTACGTGAACTATGTCTCATAGATCGCCGGAAGCCTTTAAAATCACAGTCATTCGTTGTTAAAAAGTGGCGTATCTGTGTCTGATTGCGGGCGTGCGTCTTACCGATTTCTATGTGTGAGAGGAACCGTCATGGCTCTGAACTCTGACTTTGATCTATACCAGCTACCGGAGGATTACCAAGGGGTGCGCGAGGCCATCCGGGAGATTGCGGAGAAAAGTATTGCCCCGTACGCCGCTGATGTCGATGAGAACGAGCGTTTCCCTCAGGAGGCCTTGGACGCCCTGGTAGAGACGGGTTTCAACGCTGTACACATTCCAGAGGAGTATGGCGGCGCCGGTGGGGATTCGGTCATGGCATGCATCGTTATTGAGGAAGTCGCGCGCGTGTGTGGTTCGTCCTCGTTGATTCCGGCCGTGAACAAGTTGGGGACGATGGGACTTATTTTGAAGGGCTCGGAGGAGCTGAAACAGCAGGTCCTCCCGGATATTGCCGGCGGGAAAATGGCCTCGTACGCGTTGTCGGAACGAGGAGCAGGCTCCGATGCGGGATCGATGAAAACGCGTGCTCGCAAAGACGGTGACTCGTGGATACTCAAAGGATCGAAGTGTTGGATCACTAATGGCGGTAAATCAACCTGGTACACCGTGATGGCGGTCACCGACCCGGATAAAGGCGCTAACGGCATTTCTGCATTCATGGTCCACGCCGACGATGAAGGATTCGTCGTCGGCCCCAAAGAAAAGAAGCTAGGTATCAAGGGGTCTCCGACGGCTGAGCTGTACTTCGAGGATTGCCGCATTCCCGCTGACCGCATCATTGGCGACGAGGGAACAGGCTTTAAGACCGCCCTGGAAACCCTGGATCACACCCGCCCGACGATTGGTGCGCAGGCTCTCGGCATCGCGCAGGGAGGGTTTGATCAAACCGTGAAGTACGTGAAAGAGCGTGAACAGTTCGGCCGTCGGATCGCCGATTTCCAGAACACGCAATTCATGCTTGCCGACATGAAAATGAAGATCGACGCTGCCCGCCTCATGGTGTACACGGCGGCGTCGAATGCTGAGCGCGGCCACGCCGAGGGCGGGGAGCGCTTAGGAATGCTTGCCGCGGGCTCGAAAGTCTTCGCATCAGACGTCGCTATGCAGGTGACGACGGACGCTGTGCAACTGTTCGGTGGTTATGGATATACCCGTGATTTCCCGGTTGAACGCATGATGCGCGATGCCAAAATCACACAGATCTACGAGGGAACGAACCAGATCTGCCGCATGGTCATGGGGCGACAAATACTGAAATAGCAGGTCAAAGGCTATTTTTACCCCCCTGCAGATCATTTTACACTGCCCACATCAGCTCCATTTTCGCCGTCCAGTCCGCAAAAAGTCCGCACCAGCTTGTCGGCAGCTCCACGAGCACGCTCCGTATCATCCATCCACAAATGGGTATAGGTATCCAACGTGGTCGATGCCGAGGCGTGCCCCAACAACTCCTGAACCGCCTTCACCCCTAACCCCTGCCGGATCAAATGGGACGCGTACAGGTGCCTGAGATCATGGAACCGGAACCCGAACGGAGCCATCGCCGCGCTGACATTATCGGACCTCCACATCTTCCCGGACGGGGTGAGGAACAACGGCCCATCCGGCGAGGAACGGTGTTTGAGCCGGTGTTGCAGAAGCCTCTGCAGTGTCGCCGTGGGCAGCGGTATATCGCGTCGGGAGCTTTGCGTTTTCAGCTTCGCCCATCTGGCCTCCCCGGCTGGCTGGCCTTTGGTGTGTGAGGAGGTGGCTTGCTCAACGACCCGCACAATATGTCGTCGGCGGTCAATGCTCCTCCATCTCAGCCCCGCGACTTCACTGGATCGCATGCCTGTGGATGCAGCCAGAATCACCATAGTGGCTAGTGTGTCCCGGCCTGTGGAGTCGCAAACCTGAATCAGGTTGTTGACTTGTTCCATTGTGGGGATGCGGTATTTTTCGACCGAGTTTTTTTGGGGGCGTGGCCGATGCTGACCCTATCGGTGGGGGCTGCGGCGAGTAGTCCGTCTTCGACGGCCATGTGTAGGCATCCGCATAGTTGCGTCCAATAGTTGCGTCCAATAGTTGCGTACGGTGTTGTCGGCTAGTCCGGTGTCCCCGGTGATCCAGGGGCGTCCGGTGCGGAGGTGAGCTACCCAGGCCCGTAGGAGTGCGGGGGTGATCTGGGTGATTTGTAGGGTGGCGAGGTCGCCGAGGTTTCGGCCTACTTGTTGTCGGACGGTGAGGGTTCCGGGGGTGGTGGCGGTGGCTTCCCAGGTGGGCCAGAGCTGGTTGAGTGTGGGGGCGGTTTTCTCGTCGATCCATTCGCCGCGTCTGAGTGCGCGTTGTTGTTCTTGGAGGTGGGCTTTGGCTTGTTTTTGTGTGGGGAATGTTTTGGCGTGTTCTTTTCCGGTGTGGTCGCGGTAGCGGGCGACCCATTTGGTTTTGCCGGTGGGGGTGGTGCGTTTGCTGATGGCCATTGGTGTCTTCTAGGTGTGGGGGCTTTTGAGTTTGTTGCTGGTGGGGTGGTTGGGGATGGGTGAGCCTGGCCGGGTGGTGTGCCAGGCCTTCACTTCGGCTGCGTTCCATAGTGGGGTGCGTTTGTCGAGGTGTCCGACGGGTTGGGGGGAGTGCCTGTGGTTGACGTATCCGCGCCAGGTAGAGGTGTTTATGGTGCAGTGGTCAGCGCACTGTGTGGCTGTCCACAGTTCGTTGCCGGTGGTTTTGTCGATGATGATGGGCTGGATTGTCATTATTCCTCTTTGCTGTTGGTGTAGAGGTCGGTAAAGAGGGCGACGGCTGGGATGATGTACAGCCAGGTGGGGAGTGCGGTTATTGCGATGAAGAGGGCGAATAGAGCCGCTTTGAGGGTGAGTGACATGGTGGTTCCTTTGTGGGGTGTAGGGTTGAGGGTTAGCCCCTCCCCGCTATTAGGGGTAGCGGGGAGGGTGGCTACCTTTTCTTTTTCCTTGTCTTTGTCGAGGTGCTTTCGCCATTTCAGTGCTGAGTCGCTGATGATGGCGATTGCGGTTGCTGTGGCGATGATGATTTGTGCCACTTGATTCAAGTTTTTCACCTCCTCTCGGTGGTGTAATACACTATATGCAGCGCTAGCGATGTAAGTTCAAACAGGGAAGACGATTTCTAACAAGGGGGTCAGAACTGTATTCCGCGTGGCCCACGTACCCGGAATCCAACAGTCATGATGGCGTCTAGGCGGCAGCGGTCCATTGATCGGCCCTGACCTGGTTGTTGTAAAAGTTGTTTACTCTTTGTCGGTCTGACCGGGTACTTTCAAGAGTTTTTGAAACTAGATTATGCTTCTCTCTGTCCACCTAGTTTTCGGGAGGGGCAGGGAATTGAAACTCCTCCTGGGTGCCGTGTGGAATTGGAACTACTCTGACCATCTCAAAAAAGTAGTGAGGTTCAGAGTTGTCATGCCTAGTTACCCTGCGAATCCTCATCGTCACTTCGAACATGGCTTGCGATGAAAACTGGATATGGCCACCAATAACAGCCTCCGCAAAATCTTTATCCAAGAGATCAGCTGTATTCCGACCGTATTCTTGTGAATAGAACCCCCACTTTCGACCTAAGGGGTTAGCGACGTGGGGATGGTCTAGTCGAACTACAAGAACTTCACCATACGTTTCTTCTGTAACGGGGCAATCCCAGCTACTAATTTCCTCTGCGTCAGCCTTATCGAGATTAAGTAATTCACCCTTGGATCCGTGAATATCGACAATGTCGATCCCATCTTCTTTGAGGGGGCGGGCTACCAGTTTCACTCCCTCTACGAATCCTTCATCGTAGGCAAGCTTCTTTATTTGCTCTTCGTGCGTAGTTATATCGTCGCAACGGTGTCGCTTATTTCGCCATCTTATTGCCTTAGCAATGAGCCCTACCAACGTAATCCCTGATACCTGCGCAAGATCTGCAGTTGTGTCGAGCGATTCCTTTGAGAATAGGCCTTTTATTTGCTCGAGTATTGAAAGCTCAGCGAGCATGCATATTTCGAAGCTACCTGGGCGGAATTCAGTAACCTTTACTTTTGGGGTACGTGTGTCCAGCGGGTTGGCTATCGAGTATGCTGCTTTGACCATCTGCCCGAAGCCCATCAGTGCGGGGGCGAGGGCGGCTATGTCCATCTTGTGGGTGTCTAGTGCTGTGCCGTCGAAGTGGGCGGAGAAGTGTTCTATTTCAGTGGTTTCCATGTCTTCTCCTTGAGGGGCTGTTTTTCGGCTTTGTCGTGTCGGGACCTTTGGGGCGTTATCAACTGGAATAATAACCGGTGTTTTGTCTTATTGTTGCACGATTGGTTGGTGGTGTTTCCATACGGTGACTAGGTGTACGGTGACGCCGAGTTCTGCTGCAATAGCCCCCGGATGAGGGTCGTAGAGCATTTCGGCTAGCCGGTATTCGTCCTCTGTGATGAGGAGGTTGGCGGCGAATCGGTCTGCTCTGTTTTCTTGTCGTGTGTCGCCGTGGCCGAGGTCGTGGGCGAGGACACTGTTTTCTTGTGGTGTGCTCATTCCGTGTCGCAGGCTGATTTGTTTGCGGTGGTGGTTGTACCAGCCGGGTTGGCCTGCCCTGTGGTAGGTGATGTGCACACCTAGTGTTTCGGCGAGTGTGTCGAGTCGGTTACGTGTCGAAACCGTATTCCCCCCGTTCTTCTCGTAGTTTGTCTTCATCTGGTCCTCCGTAGGCGGCTGCGTCCTCTGGCATGATTTCGTCATCATAATTAGGGGGTGTGACATGGCGACGTTGCGCGAGTTCGTCCACGGGGGAGTCAACGGTATTGCTGGATGATTCTGCTTGAGCAGCGAGCTTTTTAAGCTGGTCAAAGAATTCCGGGGAAAGGGTCTCATTGAGTTGTTTCATCGTGTTTTCCTGAATCCGTTGGAACACACGGGCTTTTCGTTCGAGGTCGAGTGCAGCTTGTGTTACTGACCCTGAGTGGTCAGAGTCCATGTGTGCCTCTTTAGCCGTGATGAATTCAGCTGCGACTAGCGCTTCCAGTACGTCTGCGTTATAGGCGCGAGCAACTTTAACAACGAAGTCGGGATCAGCGCGTGCCCCTTTCTTCCAGCGGGTGAAGTTCGAGGAGCTTATTCCTGATTTTTTAGCAGCTTCCGTGGCTGTTTCGTTCCCCATGAGGGAGCTTAGATACTTCCACCAACGTGTTTCACTCATGCACATATCATATATTGCAGCGTTGCAAACATGCAACATATTGCAAGAAAACAAAGGGGGGTTGCAATGCTAGAAAAAGTGTGTATAGTGTGTTGTAGCGCTGCAAGATGGAAATGCAGTACTGGAAAACATGCAGATGGAGGGAGGTTTTATGGCTTCAATTGATACTACTAAAGTGCGCCAGGATTGGGTTGATAAAACCCTGGAAGAACTCGGAACCGTTAGTCGGTTCGCGGATCGTTTAGGGGTTCCGCCGTCCACAGCGGCTAGATGGATTGAGCCGGGGAAGGACGCTACAGGCCGATTTATCGGTGCGGTTCTTAATAACTTCCCGGTCAGTTTTGAAGATGCGTTTGTGACTGTTCGAGAGGAAATGCCCGACACGAGGGTTCGTCTTCGTCGGGCGCGGTACGTCAAGGAAATCGTTGCCGCATAAGAAATGCCCCTCGCGGAAACGAGGGGCAAGGAGTTCCAAAGGAGGAACAAAAATGGACCAGTTAGTAACTATACCAGTTCCGGATGCTAACGCGGAACTGAAAGCCGTTCAAACCGAGGACGGTAAGAAATGGGCTTCCGCACGTCACGTCTCAGAAGCCCTTGGCATTGATTGGAAAACCCAGCACCGGAAACTGGACTCTAAATCATGGGCAACCGTGGTCATGATGACCACAGTTGCTGAGGACGGCAAGCAGCGCACTATGTCAATGATCGATCGTCGGACACTCACGATGTGGCTCGCCACGATCGACACCAACCGCGTTACCCCGGAAGCCCGCCCCACACTCGAAGCATTCCAGAACGAAGCAGCCGATGCTCTCGACCGCTACTTCAACGAAGGTGGGGCAATCAACCCACGCGTGACCGAGCACCAACAAAAGGCGTTGATGTTTGAACTGCGCTCACAGATGGAACTCGCCCAAGCGGCGAAAGGACTTATCCACGACGATTTTCTGGAAGCCAAGGCCCGCATCATTCTGGCCCGCGGTATGGGGGAGGCCCCACAGTTGGACCCGGCCCGGAAACCGCTGTATGTGCAGGATTTCCTCAAGAGCAAGGGCCTGTCGAAGAAACAGTTGTCGGCTAAAGCCCCCATGTTTGGGAAGCGTTTGAAGGCTGCGTGGACGGATGCTCATGGCGTGGTTCCACAGAAGGTACCGGTCGAGTTGCCGAACGGTCGGGTGATTGAGGCTTATGGCTACACGGAGGCGGACCGGTCTTTGATGCAGCAGGTTTGGGACGAATACTTCGCCGTCACCGCCTAAAAGGAAAAGAGGATGAGGATAAGGATCATGGAAAACAAAACATTGAATACGGCTACACGGATAGGGGTGAAGAGTGATGAAACCAGCTTTGGAGTTTCGGTCGCCAGAGCTCCATCTAGCGACCGGTGACGGTGTTGTTGTGCTCTCCCTTGGTGATAAGTCCATAAGGCTAAACGGTGAGGATGTTGAAGCCCTAGTAAGGGTTCTTCGTGCTGCCGACTTCTTAGTCGAGCACGGGTACGTATCCGGAATGACCGTAGATAGCCAGAACACTATGTGAAAGGAGTGAGTGATGCGCAAGGTTGCGAAGCTCAACATTGAGGCAGATGAGCGTGGAATCAATCTCAATATTGATGGTGCCTCGGAGGGGATTCTCATTGAGTACGAGATTGTCCCGAAAGTGGCTAAAGCGGTACTGGCGGAAATCCTGGACCGACAAAAGACAAACCAGGGGTGAGCAGTGATGAAACCAGCTAGTGCCATGTCATTTCACCAAGGAGAAAACGATAACGCCACCACGGTTCTCGCGGTAGCTGACGCGGTGCTTGAGAGTGTCCCCACAGTTCCGGCCGCCGGGAGTTGTCCACGTGAGGATGACGACGATTCCAAAAACGATGGGTTTACGCCCGTTGTACACCAGTTCGTTACCGATAAAAGCTCCCGTCTGACGGCGTTGGGCTCGCGTCTTGGAGATCAGCTCCGGGCAAATGCTCTCAATGTAGAACGTCAGCTCAGTTCCAGAGGCTACGCGGCTCTCTTCCCTGTAGAGGCTGGCCAGGGTGCCTATAGGTTTTCCAGTGGGTTGTGCCTCGACCAGCATGGTGAGGTTCAGCGCCTCGTGGGAGCTCAGGTTGGTGATGTTGACCCTCCCATCGTTGTTGACCCGGAAGACCCACTGGTACTCGAAGTCCTCGCTAGAGATGTGGAGCGCGCGCTCACTGACCGTGTTCGCATCTTTAGCCAGCTTGTTTGCCTCTATTGCGATGCGATTCGCTTTGGCGGCTTCCGTCAGTGCCCTTTGGGCGATGCTGTTCGACTTTTGCGCTGTGCGGTGGGCGAGTTGCGCGATGAGCAAGCTGCCGATTCCAGTGGCGGCCCCGATGGCGCCGATGATGATTGACCACCAGTTCATGGTGGGGATTGTACAGGAACAAATTTCAAGCCCCCCGCTGTGGGGCGAGGGGCAAGAGAGAATTACAACAAGGAAAGGTTATCACATGAAGACGAAGGGTTTGGTGCGCAGGGCGTACACGGTGGCGGAGGTGTCGGAGATTAGCGGCATCCCCAAGCAGACGTTGTATGGGCAGATCAGGGAGGGGCGTTGTCCTGAGCTTCGCCCTGTTCGGTGTGGAACTCGGACGGTGTTTCCGAAGGCTCATATTGACAAGTTGTTCGGTGTTGGGGAGTCGAATTTGTAGTTCGTGCGGTGTGTGGTTCGTGTGGTGGGGAAGCCATGCGAAGGAGATGAAGAAAGGAGGTTGGTTCAGTTGGTCAGGTTGCAACGCAAACCGTCGTCGGTCGATAAAAAGGGTTGTTGTTCTTGGTGCGGTAAGCCCGTTGCGTACAAGGGGCGTGGTCGAAAGCCGAAGTATTGCTCGCGTTCATGTAGGCAGCGTGCATATGAGTACCGATTAATGAGTAATAGTGAGTTGTTCACGTTTTTACGGGAATTTGATCGTTGCTATTTGTGCGGTGAACGTCTCGATTGGTCGGATCCTTTGGATGTTTGTCTTGACCATGTAATTCCCACGATTCGTGGCGGCTTGACTATCCCAGAGAATCTTCGTCCTGTTCATGTGAGATGCAACGCGATTAAGGGTGAGAAGCTCTTAGATCCTTCTGAGTTTGGTCTCAGGTGATTGCCTCATTCGATGTTGTGTGGCTAGACGTGTGTCGTTTTGTTTCGACACATTCGTCACAACACACCCTATAAACATAGAAGCGTTGTTTCGTCACGTTAGCTCTACGAGTAAGACTCCGCCGGATTCGTGATCTGGGTAGGGCACAAGGCCTCACGGCCGGTGTTATTTGATTAATCGCATAGTGAATAGCCCTGTGGGATACGGGGAGTGAGCGTGTTTCTTAGATCGCGATGACCTTCCTACACCTGCTGCTGGCGTCGGCCGTGGTGGAGGGAACGACACAGGGTGTTAACAATTTTTTGGGGTGGCGCTGGTGTGCCCGTGCAACAAGGTATTTCGGGGTGGTCAACGCTTTACGGCCACTTGTGGGGTTCGATTCCTCACCCATCCACAAGGGGACTTTGTGTCCCCTGATGTGCAAGGAGACCCCGCGGTATGGATTTGGCGACCTACGCGCGGGGTCTCACACATTCACAGACCAATAAGAAAGGAGTCTGCAGTGGGAAAGCATACAGAACGGTTGTCACCTACTCCACATGTCCGTGAGGGGTTGACTCAGGATGAAGAGTGGCTCAAGTCGATGGTAGATCACCCGGCCGGGAGACGTTGCCACGGCGATGAGGAGGAGCTGGATTTGCCGTTCCTTAATGACGGGGATGAGCCGTGGAGGGTTCCGTTGGAGTGGATTTTTGACGGTTTTTGTCTGCTTGTGGCGTTGATTATGTTGTTCGTTTCGGTTACTACGTTTGGGGTGCTGTAGCGGTGGATGGTTTACCTTTTGAAGTTCTTTCGTTTGATGATGAGCAGGAGTGGCTGGAAGCTAGGAAGCAGTATTTTACAGCGACGATGATGGCTGATCTGGCGACGGGCAGCTCGGCTGCGTGTGAGAAAGTCTACCGGGATCGGCATGGTTTGAGTAAGCCGTTTGCGGGTAATTCGTATACGCAGTGGGGTCACGAGCGTGAGCCGATGTTGGTGAATTACGCACGTGAGCATGTGGACTCCAGGCTGGAGCATAACACTGGGTTGTATGTGTCCACGGTAGTAGAGAGGGCCGCGTGTACCCCGGATGCGGTGGGTTGTCGTGAGGATGGCTCTGTTGCGGTGCTGGCCGAGGCGAAGACCACGACGAATATGTGGTGGAAGCTGGAGGATGTGCCGGAGCGGTATTTGTGGCAGGTTCAGTGGCAGTTGTTGGTGACGGGCGCTGAGGCGTGTGTTCTGGTGTTTGAGTATCACGAGGATTTCGAGTCGCGCGGGATTGACCGTTTTATCATTCGCCCGGATAAGGAAATGCAGGACCGGCTTGTGGCTTTGTTGGCCCGGCAGAAGGATTTTGAGGCCGGGCATGTGGAGGCCACGTTGCCCGATTTCTTTGTTGATCGTGTCCGCGAGTTGTCGAAGCTGAAGGAGCAGGCCCGCGAGCTGGAGGACCAGTTGAAGGCGGAGATCAGGGAGTTCACGGGCGGGAAGGATTTCAGTTATTCGGATGATGATGTGCAGGTAACGCTGTCGACGCCGAAGCGGTCGTCCCGGTTTGATACCGCGGGGTTCAAGAGGGCTGAGCCTGAGTTGTATGAGCGGTTTGTGAAGCCGGGGAAGGCCCCTTCTCAGCGGGTCACATTGAAGTGGAAGGGGGCCGCGTAATGGCCAAGATTGATCTTGAAAATTATGAGTCTGTTGAGGAGCGCATTCTTCGTTTTAGGAGGGATTACCCGAATTTTCGTTGTCTGACTGAGTTGACGTTTGAGGGTGATCCGGGGCAAACACGCTGGATTATTAAGGCCAGTGTGTGGCGGGATGCGGGGAATACGGGGATGCCGGATGCGACCGGCTACGCGTTTGAGCTTGATGGTGCGGGTATGACCCAGCGGACTGCGGCGTTGGAGACGTGTGAGACGTCGGCTATTGGCCGTGCGTTGGCGAATCTTGGGTATGGAGGCAATAGGCGTGTCACCCGTGAGGAGATGCGGAAGGTGAAGCGTGATGAGGATCGCCGGGGGATTGTTGATCGGTTGAAGTCGGTGCCTGATGTGGGGGCTTTGCGCGCGTTGTGGGAGGACGCGAAGGCTGCTCAGGTTACTGACCAGTCGTTGTGGCAGGCGTTTAAGAAGCGCACGGATGAGCTGGAAGGTGGCGGGCCGGATGAGTGAGTATGCGCCGTTGAATCCGGTTCAGATTGAGTCTGAGATACGTAGAGCGACAACGAATATTGCTCAATGTATCGAGCCAGCGAGTGAGGCGTATAGCCAATGGCAGCTAGCGGAGCTGGAGTTTAAGAAGGTTTTCGCTGAGTATTTTGTCTCTGAGTCGGGGTCTGTCGAGGATCGTAAGCAAAAGGCGGTGTTGAAGTCGTATGATGCTGCGACGGCGGCTCGTGTTGCGGAGGCGAAGTATAAGCGGATTGTGGATTATCAGCGGTCGTTTAGGGATAAGTTGTCGGCGTTGCAGTCGGTGCAGAAGTCGGTGAATGCGGCGTATCAGGCGGCGGGTCACGATGGGTAGAAAGAGGATGCCTGGTGAGGTGGCCCGTGTTGTTGGTGATCGTGCTGCTGGCCGGTGTGAGGCGATGGTGTTTCCGGTGTGTACTGGGGGTGCTGAGCAGCTTCACCATAGGAAATACCGGTCGCGGGGTGGTGAACACACGGTGCCGAATTTGGTGTTTATTTGTCGGGCTTGTCATGACTGGATACATGCGCACCCGAAAGAATCCGCTGATATTGGTTTGAGTGTTCATTCGTGGCAGGAGCCGGGGGACGTTCCTGTGGCGTATCGGGGCCGCCCAGCTGTGCTGGATGATGTGGGCGGGGTGACGTATTCGTATCTCGATAAGCCGGAGACGTAGTCCTAGTCAGATGATTGTCGGTTGTCGCTGTTGTCTCCGGTTGAACCAAATACGGCAGCTAGCCCAACTAGATCAAGACCTGCGAGAAAGGCAGCAAACCAGGGATGGGCAAGATATAGCGCGATTGTCGCGACAATGAGAACTGCTAGTACGGCAATCAAGCCATACTTTCGGCCACTCGCAGCGTTGTTGATAGGCTCGGTGTAGGGGGCTGTTCGCTCGATATAGTCAGCCTCAATTGAGCTGTTAAGGGCGTGAATATAGGCGGAATAGAGTTCGGGAGTTTCCTTCTTTAGCTCGGACATCTTCTCAACATCAGGGATGGGAAGCGGTAGGGAGATGTTGTTTTGTTGAAGAAAAGCTATGAGTTTTTCGGGCTCTTCTGGCTGTTCACTAGTTGAGCTCCGTTGAGGAGTGTTTCGGTTACTGATGTCCGTGTTCTCGGGGGTGGCATCAGTTTCTGTGTCTGACGCATCGTCCAGGCTCCTTTGAGGTCAAACAGGGACAGTATCCCGAGTCTTATTCCCTGCTACTTGGTCGCGGCTTTCAGGCTGGTGGGGGTTGTCATGTGACATCAGTCCTCCTTCCTTCTTTCGTTAGCGATTGTACCTGGCGGTACGGGTTTTGGGTAGGCGGTATTTTTTCGACGTTTGTTTTGTGAGTATTTTGTTTCGCCTTTTTTCTAATCATTGTATCGAACGTGTGTTTTATTTTTGGAGTTTGTTGTGAAGTCATGGACTGAGTTTGTGGCCGGGCTGCATGGTGAGGATTTTTGTGCTCATTGGTTGGTCCGGATGCAGTTAGCGAAACCCGTAGGAGGTGAAAAATGATGACTAACAGTCGTAATCGGGTTGACGTGTATGACCACTCCCGGAAGTTTGCGATGGTCCCCCAAGATGTGATTGAGACTGTTCAGGATGGGAACGCCATTGCCTTGTATGCGATCTTGAAGAAGTACGCGAATGGGGATGGGGAGTCTCACCCGTCAAGGAAAACGCTATATGAGGCGTTGGGGTATACGTCGTATCGGCCGTTGTATCGAGCGCTGGATAAGTTGAAGGCTTTAGGGCTGGTTCGAACGTTCCCTCGGTATCGGGATACGGAGGGGAATGTGTCGCTTGAAATGTCGGATGAGTTCAACGTTCGGACATCGAATGGCTATGTGATCTATGACACTGGGGATACCCACCGGGGGTATAAAAAAAGTCACGGGGTCGTGACCTCCAGGTAACGGGGGTAGTGACCTATAGGTCACACAAACTAGAACCAGTTGAACTAGATAACACTAATGCTCAAAACGTTGGTTCACGAACCTTTGGTTCGCAAACCCACAACTTGAGCGAGCGTGATCCACAGTCTGATCGGTTTGATGAATTCTGGGATGCCTGCCCGCGGAAGGTCGGCAAGAAGAAAGCTCGTGCCAAATTCGCGGCGGCCGGTAAGGCTGCCGGGGATGTTCAACGCGTCATTGACGGGGCACTGAGGTTGGCGGCTGATCCCAACCTCCCGGATAACCAGTTCATTCCTCACCCGACCACCTGGTTGGAGCGTGGCGGCTGGGACGACGAACCGCTCCCGTCCCGTTCCCCGTTTAGGCAGGTACCGCAGCGGAAGAGTGAAGCCGAGCAGTGGGACGATGTGCGCCGTGAGCTGCGACAACAACGAGAAATGCGCAACCAAGCAACCATCGTTGACGGCGAAGTCCTGGACCAGCAGGAGATCGAGCCATGAACCAAGATCAGGCTGAAGAACTGACCCTCGACATCCTTGAAAAGGGTCGCTACCTGGCCAAAGACAGTTTTCCCGTCCCTGACGCGAAGACCGTGCAGGCCTGGGCTGAGGTGGTGGGCCGCTACCACCTGCCAGGCTGGCTGTGGCTCGAGGCGGTCACGATCTTCTGCACCGAGAAGATCAACCAGCGGATGGTGACCCCGCTGGACATTCTGGAGGCTGCTCGGGTGGCTAAGTCCAGGTGGGAGCGGTCGTCGGAAGGTCGCGCAGCGATAGCGAAAGCTCGGGGTGACCAGCCCACCACGCGGGCGGAGATCGAGGCCTACTACGACAAAAGAGCTGTTCAAAGCGGTGAAACGCCGCGTGAGTACCAGCAGCGTGTTCATCCGCGAGTAGCCCGGATGATCGCTGAGATGGTCGAGCGTCGGACGAATTCCCCGCCGTACAAGGCTGAGCCGGGCCACTGTTGGAGTCCTAAGAAGCTCTAAATTCGCTCTCATTGGCCCCTTAGGGGCACGAACATGCCCTCCCGGATGTAGTTGCCTACCGACGGGTGTTCAAACGTCTTAAAACCCTGTTTTGTGACAGGAGTGCCCCACATGGCACAAAACACTATCCACAGCACAGTCGTCGGCCGCCTCGCCGCCGACCCCGAACAGTGCTACACCAACGACGATCAACCGCTCTGCCACCTCCAGCACCGCGCGGTGCTGGAGGTGGCAGTTGTCACCATGTTTTTCGGCAGTGCCCGAGTTTAGATAGCCGTTACTTTACGAGGTTAAGACGCCCGTCAACCATTTCGTAGACCCTGTCGCAATTCCCCAGGACTTCATGATCATGTGTGACCATGACGCCGGCGATGTGGAAGTCGTGGCATTCCTGCATCAGAAGCGCGACAATCTCCTGCGAACGGTTCCGGTCGAGAGCTGCGGTCGGTTCATCGACAAGGAGGACCTGCGGGTCACCGACAAGGGCACGCGCAATGCCCACCCTCTGCCGCTCACCACCGGACAGACCGCCCGGGCGGTGATTCGACCTCTGAGCCATACCCACCTTGTCCAACAGTTCCGCGCCCGTGTACCGGCCCCACTTCCCCGACACCCGGGCGGCCAACTCGAGCTGCTCCTCTGCGGTGAGTGCGGACGGAAGGTTCCCCGAGGATTGAAAAACGAAACCGATGTGGTCGCGTCGGACACGCGCCAGGGTGGCATCGTCGCACTCGGTGATGTCTTCACCCGCTACCGAGACGCGCCCGGAGGCAGGGGTGGTCAATGCTCCAGCTACCGCGAGCAGCGTTGATTTTCCTGACCCAGACGGGCCCACGACCGCAACAAACTCTCCGGGTTCGACGCTGATACTTACATCGTCGAGTGCAGTGACCTGTGAATCACCGTCACTGTAAGTTACGGTGACATCTGTCAGTTCCAACGCGGGGGTCATCGATTCTCTCCTAGTGCTGCGAGCGGGTTGGTTCGAGTGACACGCACGACCGCAACGAGCGCGCCAATAAATCCGGAGACGAAGAGGATTGCTCCTCCGCCGAGAACCGAGGCGAAATCGGTGACGTAGGGCATTGCGGTGGTTTCAAGCAGGCTTCCAATGCCCACTGCGATCAAGAGCCCTGCAAGGATCGAAATAGCGAGGATGACGATCGCCTGGCCCAGGCTGTCGCGCAGGAGGAACCCCTTTGTCGCACCCATGGCGCGCAGGGTGGCAATGTTACCCGCACGCTGGATTGTCCAGACAAGGAAGAAAGCACCCGTCACCAAAGCGGCGATGGCGAAAAGGAACCATTTAATCATGGATAGAGTCATCATCTCCGCGGTGTACCCGGGTGACGAGTCGAAGCTCGCCTGTGGGGTACGAACGTCCAACCCGGACTGCTCCGACAATGCCTCCGTATCGGCCTTGTCCTGGGTGCGCGCGATAATGACGGACGCTTCTTCGTAGGCGGCGGGATTTACCGGCTCACCGTTGCGTGCACCGGCCTGGATTTCCTGCCACACGTCGAGCGGAAGATAGGCAACATCGACGTGGCCAAAGGTGCGTTGGCCGTCAGTGAAGCCTACGACATGCAGGGGGATGTCCAGGCGATCGATCGTGATGGTGTCACCCACCGCGATTCCTTTTTCCTGGAACGTGGAGGATGCGATGATGTCGTGCTTCGTCTCTGTGGGGCTGCCCGGATGTGGCCGGGAGTTGATTTTCGGCAACCCCTCCGGAGCGAGGAACGAGTCGGGGTTAACACCAAAAAGCGTGAGGTCCACGGGCTTTGCGTCCTGATTGTGTGCGTTGACGATGGACAACCCCAATGGGGCGGAATCGGTCACGCCGTCGATGTGGGAGAAATCCTCGGCCGCGGCAGAATCAACAACAGAACGGGTGAAGGCGGAATCCGTTTGGGTTCCATCAGCGAAGGCTATGACATCGCTATCCAAGGACTTGAGGCTGGAAACGCCGTCGTTAACCAGTCCCGCTGTCAGGCCGGAGATAATGACAACAAGCACGGACATGAGTGCCAATACGGCGCCCATCAGGAGAAACCGGGTACGCGCGAACAACATTTCGCGCCAAGCTAGGTACATGCGAAGACTTTCTGGATAGAGGTGGGGAAAGGCAAGCTGCCAAGCTGGCACGTTACATGTTAGCAACAGTGTGTCGCTATCTTAGCGACGGGGTGTCCCGTATCGACTTCATCTTATCAGGGCGGCAGTTCCACGCTCCACCACTTCACCCGGTTAAGAGTCTGTTTAACAGCACGACTTTACCCAGTGTGAGTCCGCTTAGGTGCGCTGAGGCGCTGCAGGCGGGAGTCGCGGGACGGTCAGAAACGGTCGAAGTTGGATTTGACAGCCGGCGAAGCTGGAACAAGTGTTCTAGTCGCGGGCGACAAAAAAGGGGGCAACACAAGTCAGCCCCGAAACCAACACAAAAACCCGTCAAACGGAAACGGTTGGAATAACACTACCCCGGGCAACAACGGGTGGAACGCGGGAGGATTCAGCGCCGACGATGAACCTCCCTTCTGATAGACATTCCCACCAAGGAGACGCCGCAATGAGCACAATCAAAATCCCCTACACACACCCACCCATCCACGACCCCAGACCCACACCACAAAACAAAAAATTCGCCACCCTCATGGGCCGCATGCTCGAAGCCCACATCCGCCAATGGTGCAGCACCCACCACACTCACACACCGGGAACAATCACACTGCACTACCAGCCCCTACACCCCGAGCCAGACGACAAACTCAGACTCGCACTCACCAACAGGCTGCTGAACCAAGTAGCCCGCACGATGTACCCCACAGCCACCGTTGAAACCCCCCAACTCCACCCGCCGGGACGAAACCCACACCCCGTCTGGCTCGACATCACCCCACGAAAAGCACAACCGTGAGCACTTTCAACCTCTTCAGGATAGAAACACCCAAAGAATTCGGCCCTCCACCCATCACCGCACACAGACTGTGTGACGGCAACACCGAATGGACGACTGACAGCGACAAGGAGGATATGGCCGACGATTTCATCGCCATCTGCCACCAATGCCCGGCCCTCACCGAGTGCGAGGCCTACCTGAAGGCTCATGAACGGGCCGGTGTCCCGGTGTTTGGCGTGGTGGCGGGCAGAACCTACCGCAAGAAGGAAACCTCATGAAAGACCCGAGACTTCTACCGAAAACACCCGATATTGACCCACCTCTTATTACACGCCGCAGGCTGTGTGAGGGGAGACCGGAATGGTCAACGCCTAATCCACCCGAGAGTGCACGCGACCGGCTCACACGCATCTGCCACCAATGCCCGGCCCTCGCTCAATGCGAGGCCTACCTAAAGGCCTATGAAGATGCCAAACTCCCCATCGCCGGTGTCATCGCCGGGCGTGAATGGGGAGACACCGGCCGCGTCACCTGCCGCAACGGCCACCCACTCACCCCCAACACCACAGCAATGCGATCCGGCTACCTCTACTGCAGAACGTGCGAGCAGCTCACCCAACGCAACTATACAGCTCAACGACGAGAGGAGCGCACCTATGCCGCGTAACCGACAGTCTGCGAAGAAAGCCGGGACTGCGTTTGAAACCGCGATAGCCACCTACCTAGCCCGTGAGCTGGAGAGCGATTTCATCGAGAGGCGACGTCTCACCGGCGCTAATGACCGTGGGGATATTGCTGGCGTGCGCGACGCGCGAGGATAAAGACTCGTCATCGAATGCAAAAACTACGGAGGGCGCATCACCCCCGGCCCGTGGGTTGAAGAAGCCCACATCGAAATGGGCAACGATTCTGCCGTGGCGGGAATAGTCGTCGCCAAACGCAGGGGCACCACCAACCCCGGAGCCCAATACGTATTGATGACCGTGAATGATCTGGTCGCCCTCATTCGTGGCGACCGGCCAATCACTACCTCAAAGCAACAACCCCGCCACCACAACAAGCGGTAACGGGGCTGAAGATGGGCCAATAAGAAATCGAAACTACCACAAAAGCTGGCAGTTACGACACCAGAAAAACTTCTACCTCGATCCTACCATTTCAGGAATTAGCCTGCAATAGTTAGTTATCCTGACCCTGGGGGAGCAAGCTGCCCTCGAGATGCGGCGCAAAATCACCATGAGAGAAGTTTGGCGCAAAATCACCAACAGTCTCAGGAAGCTTCACTTCCACATCGGGAAGAGAAGGGAACAACGACTGGGTGACATGAAGGGTTAAGTCCTTAATAGGGCCTTCGGTGATTTCATTGATTTGAAGCATTACATCAATCATAGAGGGAACCTTTCCTCGGGGGAACAAATGCCAATAAGAAACATAACCGAACCCAAATATTAACGCACTAGATTCCTGGAAAAATAAACACTGCTCACAAAAACCCACACTAACCCAAAAAGGGGCGGTCGCTAGTCGCTCTAGTAGCCGACAAACTCACAACATGGTTTTGTAAATATTCGGAAGTACAGCCCAACTCAAGAAAGGCAAATCCATGCATTTAAAAACCGCGAAACTGGCACTTTCAGCCGCACTCGCAACAACGATCGGCATCAGCACAACCCCAATCGCAAACGCCGAAGAACCCACCACAACCAAAACAGGCGCACCATCAAAACAACAGGCGCTCATGCTCTCCAAAGTCAAAGACAAAGTCCTCAGCAAAGGCAAGCACGGCGAACTAATCTTCGACCACAAAAAAGCCGCTGAAAACCTCGGCGAAGTCAACGTCAACAGAATCATAGAACGCGTCAAAGAACTCGAAAAGTTCAACGAATGCGTCGACGCCGACTCAAACGCCATCCAAGAATCCCTCGATAAACATCACATCAACCAAGCAGCCAAACTAGTCTTCCAAGACTTCGCCGCAATTGGGAAAGAAGAACCCGGGGTCATCGAAGCCTCCGCACGCCTCATCTACTGCCTCATAGACTGTGCGGTGGAGCCTAACAGGAACAATGTGGCAAAGAACCAAAACTCGACCTCTGACGCCCCAACCAAAAAGTAGATCACCCCAGCCCTAACGATCCCAGACTACCGCCCACGAAAAACTTCCGGCAAAGCCATTACACCTGTACCTCCAACTATAACCGGAAGAAAAGTAACGCACCATGATAACAGCCAGACTAATATCATGGGGTATTACTCATTGCCACAACCCGAAGAACCAGTACACAGCCCAAAACCCGACTACAACAAAAACTAACCCTCAGCCCACTAAAAGCACAAAGCACGTCATACGCCTAACGGCTAAGACTCGTACACACCGATAGCGCCTTAGTCGCTCGGGGGTGGTGTGGGGTCTGTCTCTTATACACATCTCCGAGCCCACGAGACGCTACGCTATCTCG
>OJLZ01000056.1_pt1 | contig 24785 bp, 27 predicted proteins | sample 1597091 | NCBI WGS metagenome assembly OJLZ01 (sample SAMEA3904684, study PRJEB24821) | metagenome | biome: Builtin; feature: hospital; material: surface | place: USA | collected 2013-06-06
GGCTCGGAGATGTGTATAAGAGACAGCCACAGACGCCTGCGACGCCCGCGACGCAGCCTCCGAATGCTCACGCGCCTGCGCAAGGAAATCCTTGGCCCCACCAACCGCATCGAGCGCTTCTGTCGCTTTCTGCTCTGCGGACACCGCAGCAGTCCGTGCCGACGACGCATCACGCGACGCTTCCGTAAGCTGCCGCTTGTCCTGCTTCACTTGGCGGCGCAGTTCAGCATTCGACCGCTGCAGCTCCGCCATATCCGAGATCAGCATGCCGCCGACATGCACACGCCACGCGACTATGCCCTCGGAGTCGGAGGAGACGAGGGTAATGTCCGTCACTGGCAAAAGCAGGCGGGACAGTCCACCCCACAGCTCCACGGTGACAATGTCGCCGACCTCGAAGTCGACGCCGGGGACGAACCCGCCGAGGCCGACGATGGTGATGTCGCGCTCGAAGAACACGTCCCCGTCGGCCTGCTTCTGCGCCGCATCCACGGTGACCTCGAGGTCAGAGGTTTTTGTCTGCAGGTCGTTGGTGACGTCAGCGCGGACGAACCCCACATCAAACGGGGCCACCGACGCTGTGGGCCGGTAGATGTAGCCGTCCTTAATGCGACTATCCGGCTCTTCCGCGCGCTCCATCCCCTCCGGCAAAATCACGTTGAACTCACCGAAAACGAACGTCGCCACACGACGTCCGGCGGTGATGTCGCCACCGTCGGCGACGAGCACCACGTCCTCTAGCACAGCCAAGCTATTTCACCTCCTGCATTTGCTTTACGCGCACGACGATCTTCGGCGCAGACAGTTTCAGCCCCTCCACGGGTGGTTCGCCGGGAAGCCACATCCGTGCCGAGATACGTACCCCGGCGCGCGCCGCAGCCGGTGCCACCGTGTCCAAAAGCTGCTCGTCGGTCATCCGCACCAGCACCTCCGGCGATTCAAGACCAGACCCTGCGGGGTCGACGACAATCGGCGGGTCCGCCATAACCGTGTCGAGTCCGGTGGCGCGCCACCCCGTCTCCAAAGACTTCTCGATTACATAGCGGATGGTCTCTTCCGCACTGCGCCCCGCGCCAAGCGTCACACCGTCGGCGACGGTGATCATTTTCGCGTCCTGCAGCTCACGAGGACGCTTAAAAATCGTGTTGACGTTGTCCGGCCCCGCCCAGTCACGAGCAAAACGCACGTACTTGCCGGTAATGCTCTTCGGCGCGGTCCACGCGATGTGCCGGTTCAGCTCCATGAGCATGTCTGTTCCGTGAATCTCCATCTCGCCGGGCGGAACATTCCCGTCACCGGACACCACGACGTGCGTGATGCGGTAGGCGCGGACGATGCCAGGGCGAGCAACCACCACAAACCGCGTCGCTTTCAGTGACAGGGCCATGCGGCCCTCGCTGTCTGCCTTAGCCCCGGAGACACCCTGGGCGAACAGCTCGTCGACGAGGGGGTCGACTTCGCCGGTGGGTGTGCGTACCACGACGGTGGCGCGCAGTGACACGGGCACGTTGGTGGTCTCCGGCGCATCCAAAGACAGCAACGGTGGCAGCACCATCAAGTGCTGGGCGTGCTCATCCAGCAGCCCCACCCACTGGCCCTCCGTCGCCACCACATAATCGCGGTGCTTCTTATGGTCTTCCCACGTTATCTCCACGGGTCGAGCACTCCTTCCCGCCACATGACCTCCGCACCCTCAGGCACTGTCACGCGGCGCGACGCACCGGCGGGCACGAGCTCCGGCAGGGCGGCGCGCAGCTGCTTCCACAGCTTGCGGTCCATTACCCCGCGGTCGTCACGCACCGCCAGTGAGTGCTCGCGCGATAGCCAGATAGTGCGCGGCGCGGGCACCTCGGGCAGCGTCAGGCGAGCGCCGGACGGCATCACTACAACCCCGCCCGCGCCCTGCCACCTGATTTTCAGGGGTACTGGCACATCACCCTTATTCGTCACTGTGACGAGACCGGTGCCGGACTGCTCGGCGAGCCACCACAGGCCTTCGTCCGTGACGACCGGCACCTGCACGCCAAGCACTACTTCCTCGTCCCACGACGGGTCCTCCACCGGGTCAGGAATCGGCCCAGACAACCGCACCCGCGCTTCCGCCACACCGAGTGGCGAAGACACTTGCAGTTGGTTCTCCCTGCCGAGCATGGGTGAGAACGCGGCGCGCAGATCGGCTGCGACCTGCCCCGCGTCCCGCTTCCCAGTGGCGCGGCAGTTGAACCGCAGCTGCCCCTGGATTGGCACCATCCGCTGGGACAACACCACCTGCCCATGCCCGGACAGGGCTTGCGCGGTGACGTCCTCGGTGGAGCCGACGAGGCCGTCGACGCCACCGGAGGTGATACCGGCGGCCCAGTCGCCGGTGAATTTCCAGGTTTTGCCCTTGTGGTCGACCATGCCGACCGCGAAGCGATCTCCTGCCACAACGGCCTCCTTTCCTGTTTTTCTAGACGCGGGCGAAATAACCCACACCGCTTACCTGCGACTTCGACGAATCCGGCATCGCAGCCAAAATCCCCTTCATCAGGCCGGGCAGCTGCTTGACTTGCTCAAGCTGCTGCTCCTGCACCCCGCGGGACTCACGCTCAGCAGCGAGCATCTCCCCGTGGTGCTTCTCCGACCGCGCCTTCTCCGCCGCCGCAGCCTCCCTGTACGCCTTCTCCAACTTCTCGTTGGCGGCACCCACCGAGTGCTGCATCAACGTCGCGAACTCCAAATCGGACTCAGCCTTGTCCAGGGCGTAGATGTGGCTGATCTCCTTGTCGAGCGCCTGCTGGTTCAGCTCCGTCTCACGACGGGCGAAATCACGCTCAAGCGCCTCCGTCTGGTCAGCATGACGGCGCTCCATCGCCTCCATCTGCGTGTGAATACCCGCAGTCACAGACCCGACAGTCGCATTGACGATCTCGCTGCCCAGCTCGGCACCAAGTTCCGCACCGGCACCGCCACCGACGAAACCACCAGCACCAGCGGCCAGGCCACCGACGGTGGCACCGCCGATGACAGCGGCCTTCTTCCCAGTGCTCATGCCCTTCCAGGCCTGATCCATCTCCTTGCGGTTCGCCTTGACCTTCTTCGCACCACGAGCCGTCTTCCCGATGCCCCTGAAGGTCATGATCAGACCAGGTATAGCGCCCAGCGGCCCGCCTGCGGCGAAACCAGCAGCGGCCAAGCCCAGACCGCCGACCATGGTGCCGACACCGCTGGCGGTCTCACCAGCACCATCAAACCCAGCCGCCGCACCAGTGGCCTGGTTCTTCGTCATGCCGTTGAGCTTCGCGCTGGCTTCCATGAGCTGCTTGGTCTGCAGCTCGAGCAGCTGCGCCGCTCGCGTTTGGTGCAGGGTGGCTTCCGCCACCCGTAGTGTGGCGAGTTCGCGGGCGCGGGTTGCCTTCAGCTCGTCGAGCGCTGCCTGCCGCTGCGCGACAATCACACCCCAACGGGCTGTCTGGACTTCCTTACTGCCCTCAACCTCAGCATCCGTCAACTGCTGGATGCTGAATTTGCCGGTCTCGTAGTAGCGGTTCATCGCACCGGACAGCGCCTCAATCGACGTCTCCCCGGCGCGCTTCGCACCATCACGAGCTTGCTCAAGCTCCCACTCGGCCTCGGCCACACCGATAGCGCCCCGCAGGCGCGCACGGTCAACGTCAGCCGTTGCGATTCGCAGCTCCGCCAGCGACTTCAGCCGCTCAAGACCCAGCGTCTTCTGCTGCATCCCCAGCTTCGACACGTTCTGCCGCAGGTCGTCCACATACCCTGCGAGCCGAGCAAACTCGGAGAACATCCTGCTGATGCCTTGGAAGACACCCTCGAGCTGCTCACCGAAACCAACCGCGAGGTCGGAAATCGCCTGGTAGCGCGCAGCAATCGCGGCCCGCTCCGCAGCCTCAAGGTCAGCCAAAGCCTCCTCGTGCGCTTCACGGGTGCCGCGCAGCGCGTCCTCCGCCTTGTTCAGGCGGTCTTGCGCCTTGCGCACCTCCTGCGCGTTCTTGTCCTCCGACTTCGCCAGGGCTTCGTCGGCGTCCTCGCGGGCACGGGTGAGCTTGCGCTCCGCGTCCGCGATCTTGCCCGGGTCACCATCCTTACGCGCCTCGGTAAGGCCGCGTTCCGCGTCCTCGAGCTTGCGCTTCTGCGCAGTCGACAGCGCCCCGCCCTTGGCTTCGGCTTCTGCAAGCTCCTTACGCGCCTGCGCCACCTCATCCTCAGCCTTGCCGATGTTGTCAGCCTGCGTCGCAATGTTCGCGCGGGTGTCCAGAAGGCCCTGTTCTGCGTCGCGGACGATCTCGGTGTTGCCGAGGAAGTCGCCGCCGAGCCCACGGCCCGCCGACAAAACTTGCCCCTGGGCCTTGTCCACCGCGCCGGAGAACTGGTACGCCGCAGCGGTCATGCTGCGGCCTGCCTCCGGCAGGGCACGCGCAATGTCAGACTGCACCTTCCACTGCGAGTTCGTTAGAACAAGCTCGTCCTTGGTGGACTGGTTGCGGCCCATGACGCCGCTTGGCCAGCGGCCACCGACGTCGAAGCTGGGCATGCGAGACATCGCACCCGTTAGGGCCGCGGCAAGGCCACGGCCCATCTTCTTGTAGTCCTGCTCCCAGTATTTACCGCGCGACGAGTAGTCACGGGCCTGGTCAAACAACGACTGCGCCTTACCCCACGACACCGACTTACCATTCGACAAGGTGATACCGGACGTCGACGTCGACGCCACATGAGGCATCGACGTGTCATAATCCGAATCCTTCTCACCAAATTCGACGGTAAGCCCCGCGTCAAGCGGATAGTGCGCGTGCTCCACATATTGCGAGTGCGCCGCGCCAGCTGCAGCACCACCGATCTTGCCCTGTCCACCAGCACCGCCACCCATCTCGACGTTGACGGACTTGCCGTCATCGAAGTGGATGGTGCCGGAGGTGTGGCCCCCACCGGGGCCACCGTTAAGCCAGCCAATGGCGTAGCGGGCACCCGTACCCAGGCCTGGCTTGAAGCCGATGGAAGCAAGCTGTTCCCGCTCGTTCGCCGTGGCCATGAACCGGCCCTGGTCGGCCTGCTTGCCGACAGCGAACAGGGCACCCTGCCCCTGGGTGGAGGAGCAGTCGCCCCAGTTGGAGCCGCCGAAAACATAGGGCGCGCCTTGTAGCGACTGGCGGGCCTGCTGCCCGTTGACCCGCTCGCCCTTGAAATAGCGCAAAAGCTGGTCGGGCGACACGCCACCATCCGCCATGAACGTGTGCGACTTCGGCGCAACCGAAGTCCCATCACGACGAATCTCATTCCCGCCACGGTCGACCAGGCCGAGGCCGAAGATACCGGCGGTCTCCGCGAGGATCTGCGTCGACCGCTTCCGCTTCGACATCGCATGCGGGATAAACGACTCGCCGTGCGTCTCGTCCTCTGCCCAGGTAATCCACCGGCCACCGGGCTGGATTTGTGCCTGCTGCTTCGACAACGCGCCACCAGCGGCCATAAACCGCTGCGCGCCGCTGACCCCGCCATAGTTGACGAGACCATCAGCAGCAGTGTCGTGCCTACGGGTGAAAATATTGACGACGCGGTCTTTAATCGACCCCAGCAGGCTCTTCGTCTCCTGCACACCGGAGCGCACACCGGACGTATCCGTCGTAATCTTCGGCTGAGTCTTCACACGCTCCAACGCGCCCAGGTCTCCACGCGACGTCTGAATACCCGCCGACAACAGCGCCTTATCCAGGTCCGCCTTCGGCACCGACGACTGCGCATCCAAGAATGCGAGATCACCGAGCGCAATGGAGTGATTCTGCTGCAGCTGATCAATCAGCAGCTGCGCCGTCGGCGACGGATTCTGCAAATCAAGCGTATCCAGCACCGTCTGCGCCTGCGCCGCAGAGAACTCCACCTGCGTGGTGTCAAGCAGCACCCGGGGTTCGACCTCCTTGTCGCCGAGCTCGGCGGCAAGCGTCGTCACACGCTGGATAGCCTCAATCGCCTCATCATCCGTCGCAGACAGGATCATGTTCTTGCCATCAGCGGTTTCTTCCCACTTGATGTCAAGCTCGTCCATGACGGCCTTAGCGTCGTCGCCGACCGCGGCGATCTCGAGGGTGGTCTGCCCCTCGTTTTTCATCTGCTCGACAGCCGCCCAAACCTGGCCGATCTCCTGCGCGGACTCCGACGCACCCTCAAGCGCAATCGCGGTAATCAGCTTGTCCGGCACACCACCGTAGGCGGCGATAAGCTCACGCACCCGCTCCTCGGACACATTGAACTCGCGCGCGGTGGCGGCAATCGCCGGAGCCATGGACTCCATTGCCGCCTGCACGTCACCACCATTGACGGCAACATCCTGCAGGTCACCGACCATGCCGGTCAGTCGCTCGTGCAGGTCACGCGCCGACTCGTTCGCCGGGTCGAGCTTTCCGTCCATGTCGAACAGCGCGTCGCCGAGCTGCTCAACCGGGCGGTTGGCCTGCTCCGCTGCCTGCACGATCTCGTCGACCGCCGCGGCAGCGTCCATCATGGCCTGCTCCGCGTCCTTCGGCGCGAGGCCCATGGACTGCATCAGTGTCTGCAGCGCCGACAACTTGTCCTCGCCGCTCGCGGCGGAGTCGGCGAGCACCTGGATCGCGTTCGCAGCTTCCTGTGCCGCAGGGTCGAGACGACGCGCCGCGGCCACCGACTCGTCAATGACCGAGCGGGCGGACTCAAGCTTGTCCGCAGCCATGTTGCCCTCATCACCCATGGAGCGCAGCGAGGACAAAAGCTGCTGGTACTCGGGCCCGCCCTTGGCGACGACCTCGTTGACGTCCTCGATGGACAGGCCCATCTTGGACGCGGAGTCCTCAAGCGCCTTGTACGACTCGCGGGCCTCCTTGTTGGCCCGGGTCATCTTGGTGGCGGCTTCGCCACTGGCGGTGGCCATGCCGGGGATCTTGCCGACGAGCTCGTCGATAGCCACAGTGGACTGGTTGATCCGCTCGTCGATACCGAGCGGACGCGAGCCCTCTTCGACAAACTTGGCCATTTCGCCCTTAGCGATACGAGCAGCAGCCGCAAGACCCTGCTCACCAAGCTCACCAGTTGTGCCAGCCAGCGCCGCCTGCAGATCCTTCTGCGCGGCCTCACCATCACGAACAGACTTCGTCATCCGCTCATGCGCGCCCTTGGCCCCCTGCACCGCGGCCTGCTGCACAGCAATCGCCGTACCAGCCGCTGCCAGGCCCACAGCCCACGGGCCACCGAAAGCGTTAATCACCTGCTTACCGGCGTCCTTGAATCCGGTAAGCGCGGCGGCACCAGTGCCCTTGAGCGTGCCCGCGAAGTTCGTCACGGTCGCGGACATGCTGTGCCCGGCCTGCGCCATGATGCGGTCGGTGGCGACCCACCCGTCGCTGGTCTCGAGCGCGGCGAGCTTCGCCGCCTGCGCGAGCGCCTTCTGCTCACGCGCAAAACCCTTCAACGGCTCAGACGCACGTGTGTAGGCCTGGCCCATCTTCTGCGCGGTGCCGGAACCGGTGTCGCCGAGCGCCATCATTTTCGCGTCGAGCGCGGACACCTCCACACCCTGCTCCGACAGCGCGGCACGCACCTTGTCAGCGTACGGGGTGACGGTGTTGAAGCCGTCACGCATACTGCCGACGCGGTCATTCAACCCCTGCAGGGAGCCGGACAGGCGCTCGGTGATGCCGGGCATGAACTTGAACCCAGCCCACGCCCCCACGGCGGCGGTGACAAGCCCCGGGTGATCAGCAAGCAGACCGGACACACTCCCCAGTGGCCCGGACAGCGCCGACGCAGCAGACGCCGCAGCAGACAACGCACCAGCAAAAGCACCCCAGGTAGCAGACCCCAGCGACATACCAGCCTGCCCCAGCGACACAGCAAGGTCCCCGACCACGGGCAGCAGCGACTGCCCCGCAGCAAGCACCTCACCCAGCACCGCGCGCGCCGTCCCCAGACCATTCTGGAAATCAGCCGACTGGAAAAACTCGGCTGCAGCGGCCTTCGCCGCCTCAAACCCAGGCACAACCTGGGAATCCATGAAGCTCTTGATCCCCGCCGCGACAGGCTTCAACCGGTCGTTGAAACCGTCCAGCCCGGCGGTGAGCTCCTTCATGCCGAGCTTGGCGACGTCGACAAACGCCCCCTGGAATGTGGCACCCGCGCGGCCAGCGGCGGCACCCATGTTCTTGAACGCGCCCTGTAGCGTGTTGCCCGCTTCGAGTGCGGCACCGCCGACGTTTTCACGCAGCGCCGCCTCAAACGTCTTGAAGTCGATCTCGCCCTTGGAGACCATCTCGGAGACCTCGGCAGCGGTCTTGCCGGACTGCTCCGCGAGCATCTGCAGCACCGGGATACCGCGCGACTGCAGCTGCATCAGGTCATCGCCCTGCAGCTTGCCGCGCGCCGCGACGGAGCCAAAGATCATGCCCATCTCGTCCATCGACGCACCCGCAATACCCGCGGTATCCGCGACGGTAGTGAGGACCTGCTCAAGCTCCTTGCCCGGCTTCACACCAGACGCCACCGCCATGGCGGCGGTCGTCGCCGCGGACTCAAGCCCGTAGGACGTGCCCTTCACAGACGCCAAAGCGTTGTCCATGATCGTGGACACGTCGCGGCTGGAATTGCCAAGGCCCTTGAGCTTCGCCTCCGCGTTCTCAATCGCCGTCAGGCGACCCATGCCCTTAGCCAGCCCGGCACCGATGAACCCACCGGCAGCGACACCAGCCGACGCGGCACCAACCTTCAGGGTCTTGCCGATGCCCGCGGCGAGCTTGCCTCCCATCGACTGGCCCTTGGACTCTGCCTGCCCCTCCGCAGCACCGAGTGCTTTCGCGATACCGGGCGAGATCTTCGAGACCTCCGGGACAATACTGATATAGCCAGTGCCGAGCTCAGCCATAAGAGAATCACCCTCCTTAGGGAAACGCCCTAAGCAGGGCGGAAATTATCGTTGTTTCTGTGCGCGGTCGAGCTGCGCGCGAATCTCCGCCGCAGAACGCTTCCGCTTCTTCTCCCCTGGCTCCCTAACCCCCGACTGCCGCACCTCACGCCGCGGCTCCCGCACACGACCAGCCAACCGCTGCACAATCCCCAACTCCGACGGCTGCTGCCCAGCACGCAGCAGAAGATCCGTCTCCATCAGGTCGTAGAGCTGGCCGAGGACGATGGTGTGCGGCGCGGCTAGTGACTCCACCCATGCGGACTGCCTGGCTCTTTCTGGCTCCTCCTTGCGCCAGAAATGCGACGTCACCGGCAAATGCAAAATGAACGCCCGCAGGTCAGACCAAGTCATGGACCGGCCAAGCTCACTGAGCGAACGGCCACGCTCCATCAAGTCAGCCCGCAGGGCGTCAGTTACTCCTCGGTCTCGGAAGATTCGTCGGTGGAGGTCGAGGATTCCCCCACAGAGAGGCCCGACTCCTCCGTCCAAAGCTCGTCGATCTGCGCAAGCTGACGCGGCACCAGCCCGTCAATCGCGTCAACCTTCTGCTTGCCAGGATTGAAATACTTCAGCATCAGCCGCACCAGCGCCGCGGCGTTCCGGTTCGGGTCGTTGGCGAAGTCGAGATCCTCGCCTTCCAGGGCGCGCAGCTGCTCGTTTATCGCCGCCGTGTCAGCAGGAGCGATACAGTCGTACGGGGGAACAGACAGGGTAAGTTTCTTGCCCTTGCCTGCGGGGATGTCGAATTCGATCATGTCGAAGCCGTCAATTGAGAAAGCCATGCGGACCAGACCTTTCAAGTAGTTGGTATCAGGGACCGGGCGAAAGCATTAGGACCCACCCGGCAAACAGGGCAGGCCCGGTCCAAGGGGAATGATGAATCCCTAAATGCCGGGTGAGAATGGAGAGCAGATGGTGACCCTGCTGCTCTGCCCAGGGGAGGCGCTTTTGGCTAGCCCTCAGAGCCCGCGCTCGCAGCGCCAGACTCCGCCGGAACACCGTCATCTCGGTACTCCACGACGTACACCTCACGCTCACCGTTAGCGTCCTTGAGCATGTGCGGGAACGTCTTAATCGTCACGTTGTACTTCGTCGACGCGGTGTGAACGTCCGCCGTCTTCTCCGCCGTCGTGATACGACCACGCGGGATGACGTAGGTCTTCAGCTTGTCGCCGTCGACCGCCTTCAGCACGTGCGACTTGATAGGCAGGCGCTGCTTGGTGTGGTAAATCGTGCGCTCGGTGCCCTCGGCACCGGCCTTGGTGACGACGTTGTCTTCACCGAAGATGGACGCGACCACGCCCTCGTTGTCGTCCTCGAGGAACGTGATGGTGACCTCCTCGGTGTAGTCGGTCTGCAGGTCAACCCAGTCGCCACCGCCGAACATCTTCTCGGTGTCAGAGTTGCGGGTGGGCTGGACGTTGAAACCATCCGGGCCGATAGCACCGTGGTCGACAAACTTCTCGTCGAGCTCCGCATCTGCAGAGGTCGGCAGGGTGGTGCCGACCGGGGCGTTGAAGTACACGCCGCCGTCAATCGGCGGAGTACCGACGAAAGCGTTGTTAATGTTTACAGCCATCGCTGCTCATTCCTTTCAGGATTGTGGACCGGGCCTGAAAAGGAAACCTGCAGCACCATTTACCGGCGTAGCTGCAGGCCACCCGTGAACTGAAAGCGATGGTGCTTCAGATCCGGGTTGTCGTAGCGGGTCAGATTGTTGTCGGAATAGCCGCGGTGCAACGGCTTCGGGCCACGAAGCCCCGCCCATGCATCCCACGCCTCGTCCGCAAGCTCCTCGGCACCTAGTTCAGAGGTGTCGTAGCACTCGATGAGGAAGCGTGGGTCTTTCGTCGCCCAGTCATCCGACCCGCCGCCGATACGCGACAGGACAACGAAACGCTCCGGCCTATTCTTACTGTCCGGCAGTTGCGTCGACACACGTACCCCAAGGGCGTCACGTAGCGCGGCAACCGCCACCTTCTGCGTGGAAACTCCTGCCATTAGCCGAGCACCCGCATCATCACGTTCTCGCGCGCGTCTCGGTGCTTCGCCGACCACGTATCCGGGAAGACAATCGCCCGCTGGCGAGTCTTGCCCATCCGCTGCGACGCGACGAAACCGTCACCGCACTGGGCAGCGACACGCTCCGCATGCTGGGAAACCAGACTCGCGGCAGCAGTCGAAGCGAGCACCTCGCGCAGCCCCGCACTATTCGGCACGTACTTCGCCATCACCTGGCTCCTTCCACTCGAACGACAGCCACCCACCGGGTCCGTAGGCGCGATTCACGATCTTCATGTGCTCGTCCTTGAAAATGATCAGCGAGCCACCGTCAAAAGACAGCGACCCCGCCCGGACGTAGTCATCCGAGTCAGGAGTCGTGACCAGCGCCCATCCTTGATTCATACTGTGCCTCCTAGGTTTACGACCTCAAGGCCGGGTGACCAGCCGAAAGGGTTGTGCTCGTAGTTTTCTGGTTCGCCGATGACCTCGAGCACGTCATCACGCTCCGGCAACTCAACCGCATCCTCCGGTCGAAAAGTCCCCACCGGGGCGAAAAGCTCGATCTCGACGGTCCGCCTGCTGTGCCCAGCAAGTTTCGGCTCATCCGAGCGAGGCACCGCCCACCCCGCAACACGAACAGTGTCACGAGTCTCGACCACAGTGTCGTTGCCAAGCGCGTTAGCCTCAACCGGGTTGCCGAGCTCGTCGTACACGGTCTCCACCGCAGGCTCAACATAGTCATGCGTGCGACGCACACGCACCACCTCGAACGGCAATCGAGTAAACGCCATAAGCCCTCACCCGATCCCAATCGTGTAAATACCGCGCCCACCAGACCGCGCGCGCCGAAGCGCCTGCTTATCCGCAGCCGTCAGCCACGGCGCACCACCAGAAGCACCAGTCGAGAACCGCTTCGTCTCCGAAAACGGCCCCGCAGCATGCTGCACGCTCTCCGCGTAAAACGCCTCTGCGTCTGGCTGCTCTAAGACACGCGCAACCATCCGCGACGCCACCACAGTGACCCGGCGCGGCACCGGCTGCGGAATCTCACCGAGAAAACCCTCGATAAGCACTTCCGCTTCTTCCAAAAGACCCTCAACAACAACCTTTTCATCGTCGTCGAGGTCCCGGCCAAGGCGCTTCGCTACCTCACTTGGTGTCGCTGCTGGACTTCCCACGGCTACCTCCCTTAGCGGTCGGCGCGTGCAGGTCGTCACGCACCTCCACACCAGAAGGCACCGTGTCGCCCGCGCGCAGTTTCACAAGATCGCCATTCTTCTTCCGCGCGTAGATCACGCCGAAAAAATCATCCTTGATCTTCGCCATGCACTACCACTCCCCTTAGAGGACAGTTGCGGCCATTGCGAGGTTCGCATTAGCCAGCACAGGCATGCCGATGGCAGCGGCCTTAACCCACGCAGCAATCGGATCATTGGTCTTGTACGCGCCAGCAACAATGCCCGGACGCTCCTCCAGCTGCAGACCATAAGCCGGGTCCAGAGACTCAAGGGTGGTACCCCAGAAAGTCTTACCCAGGCCAGCGTCTGCGCTCGGCAGGAAAAGCAGGGTCTCCTCAGGAATCACACGCGAATTCTGGCCATCAACACGCACACGACGGTCGTACCTGACCAGTGTCGGCAGGTCCTCAGATTCCAGCAGGGCGTTGATCTCATCGAATTTCGCGCGACGACGCACAGAGTCCTTCGGCAGGAAGCCATCAAACTTCGACAGTGCCGCAATCGCCTTAGTCGAAGCCAGAATATACGACGGCGACTCACCATTCTTGTCGACGTACGCTTCCTGCCAGTCCAGGATGTCCTGCACCGGGTCAGCGCTCGCCTCGCCCCACTTCGTGCCAGCGGTGACCGTCAGCTCCTCGTCACGACCAAAATCAGAATCAACGACGAAACCGTTCTCGTTGATCGCGGCCTTACCGGAGACCAGCACGCGGCCACGCTCAAGCTCAATACGGTCAGCGACAGCCTGTCCACGCTGCACAGCAGCACGACCAATCGCGTTGCGCATCGCAGCCTCGCCGCTATCGCCGAGGTGGAGCAGCTGCTCATACTCCGACACGCGGCGTTTCTGGCCCAGCGGCGGCAGCTCAAGCGTGACACGACGTCCCCCCTCACCGCGGCCACCAATCGGGGTCTCGGCGTCGTACGCGCGGTACTCCGCGGCCTCTACTAAGCCGTTCTCGCCGACCTCGAAGGTGACGGTGTGGCTCAGGGAGTTCTCGTTGGTCAGGAATTCGCCCAGGTTAAATTCGTTGCGCTGTTCACGATCCTGCGCAGCGCGCCGAGCAAGCTCAGTCAGCTCCTGCGGATCAGCAGCATCAGTCCAAAGCTCCATTCTTAGGCCTCCTTAACAAAAATGAAGTGCGGGTTGGCCGGCATCGCGGTGACGTCCGGCGCGCCCTCGGGCAGGTACTTCACGCGGATACGCCCGTGGTCAAGCAGCGGCGCGATCACATCCGTCGCGGAGTTGACCGGCTGGTCGACGAGTAGGAACCCGGCGAGCTCATCACTCGCAGTCGCCGGGGCGAACTTTCCGCCCTCGCCCGCTGTAAGCGGAGTGCCCGCCGGGACGTAGCCCTGCTTGGTGAAATTGTCGAGCTTCGCGCCGTCAATAGTGACGGTGCGAGCGTTGTCGGTGGCGTGCGCGGAGCCGAGCCACTTCTGGTCGGACACCTCGCCACGCACCTGGAATCGTGGTGCAAGCTGCATCTTTTCCTCCTATGCAGTGTTAGCTGTTCTTCCCCGTCAGCTCCGCGTACCAGTCATCGGCTTTTTGCTTCGAGCTGGACTGGCTACCGCGGCCCTGATTCGGGCTTTCTGGGTATTGCTGCTGGGGTTGCTCCCCGAGACGTTGCGCTAGCGCGCGCATCTCGTCCTCGGTGCCTCGCAGCAGATCAACATCCGTTTTCGCTAGCCCAAATTTGGCACCGAGCTCGTATTTCAGCCGCTCTGCCTCGGCGCGCTCGGCTTCGGCCTGCGCGTCCTTGAGGCTCTGCTCGACTTCGGCGAGACGCGCGCGAATATCCGCACCATCGTCACCGCTTTCATCGTGCTTGGCTTTTGCCCGGTCTTCCCATTTGCGGGAGTGCGCTTTCCATTTCTCGGCGTCCTCGCGGGCCTGCTCGTAGCGGGCCTTCCAGTCCGGCGCGCCGTCTTCGTCGCCGTCGGTGTCTCCGGTGTCCTCGTTGCCCGTTTCGGACTCGCTGGACTCACCAGAAGAGCCACCTGACTCAGCGCCTTCGACGGCGCGCAGCCAAATCGGATACTGCTTAAACATCGTTGATCATCTCCCTGTTTCAGGTGTGGGTTGCCCATTGCGGGCATGAGAAAACCCCCACACCTTCCGTGTAGGGGTTAGCGCCAGCCACGGGGCTCGAACCCGGGTGCCTGCCAGCCTGGCCGTTCCTAGAATCCGCCGTCCTCGTACGGCTGGAACACGCCGTCGAGGATCTGCTTCTGCGCGCATTGCAGCATGCCTGCGGCCACAGTCCCGGTGAGATTGGGTGACGTGTACGGCATGACCTCGTCATCCCCGTCGAGCGTCTGGCGGCGCATGATAAGGATAAATTCTGCGCTCTCGTTGACATTGTCACCTGGTTCATCCAGGTCCTCTAGCGCGAGAGTTACAACGTCAGTGAGATCAGACGGTATCGATCGCATACTTCTCCTTAATGCTTAATCCCGTCGATCTCGCGCATACGCGCCAGAATCGACCGGAAATCAGTCGTCGTCGACGCCTTCTCCGACGCCTTGTAATACGTCTCCGCCCATTCGTTGACGTAGTCCGGCAGCTTGTACTCCGATGCCAGCACCGGAATGCACCGGCAATGCTTGTGGTACTGATACCCACTCGGCCCCTTCTTCGAAAACGCCGAATTCGCCGACGTGTACGGCTCCCACTCCGTAGCACCACGAGTAGCGAGCATGCGGCAAAACGCACACGCGTCAGCCCGCGCCGCCCGATACCACCCCACACCAGCCTGCGCGAACGCCTCATTCGCATAGTCACGGCCACCACCGAGCACCATCTGCTGAATCACACCGGAAATCAGACCAACAGGCGAGGTCACCCCCTTACCGAACACCGCGTACCGCAGCATCTGCTCAAGTTGAGCCTCATTGATCCGGCCTGCGGTAGTCGCCGCAGCACGGCTATACCCGACCCCTTGCGTTTCGCTGTAAAACACCATCGCCGCGTCAGCCTGCGCATTACGGTACAACTCGACGATCTCCGGCACACCGGCCTGCAAACCGCGAAACAGCTTCTCTTGGTCCTGTCCTTCCAGCGCGCGCCACAGCCCTACGAAGTCGGCCTGCGCCATGCGATTGATCTGGTCGATGATCGACCAATAGTCAGAAAGCTCAGCTGCACCTAACGGCACGCCGACCACCTCCTATTCCGCGCGCTGCCGCGCCAGCTCATCCGCTAGCGGGTCATCCGGGATCTCCTTCTTCGACGCCATCGACAGAATCTGCCGGAACGTTTCTTGCGACCACTCCTGCTGAATGCGCCGAATATCCGCGTCCGAATACCCCATCCGCTCCAACGCAACAACAGAATTACGCGGCAGCGCCCCGGCCTCGATCTGCTTCGTGACGGCGTCCGTGGCAGCCGACACCGTCGGTGTCGCTGGGTCACGCCACCGCGACGAGATCGTCGCCATGAACTCAGGCGTCGGCACCTCCACGTCCTCGTGCCGCTGCGCAAGAATCGACTGCGCAATAAACGCCACATCCGCGTCCATCGGCCCGGAATACGACGTGCAACGCCGCTCCGACATCTTCACATTCCGCGCCTCGAGCGCACGCTGCCCCTCCGCCGACGGCGGATTATCCGTATGAAACCCGAACCACGACGGAGGAATACCGGAATACGCCGACAGCAGCTGCGTGATCATCTTCAGCTCGTCGATGTACGGCGTCGGCGGCGCGGACTGATACTGCCCCGTCGACGGATTCTTCCCGTCCTCCTCTTGGGTAGGAAGAATCACAGCCCGAGTCATCGCAACATCGAAGCCCTTCTTAATGCGGTCGTACTCCGACATCTCCACCTCAGAGTCTGGGTCAAAACCCAGATCCTCCGGCAGAATATTCGCAAACCACTTCTGAGGAGTCGTATAAATCTCGCGGTTGTACTCCATCTCCAAAATGGTGCGTTGAGCATGGTCAATCGCATACCGCACAGGCTTCGTCAACTCTGACTGACCACGCACACTCCCCGCGCGCGACTTATTCGGAAACGCCACCAGACCACACCGACCGCGACGGTGCCAGTGACGACTCACCTCAGACTCGCCGTCCCATTGCACCACACTCACCGTCACATCCGGCAAATACAACGTCAACAGGTCCTCGCCATCCGGGCCGCTCTTCACCACCAAGCCCGCGGCCACGCGGTTCGCGCGATCATCCCACACATACGTCGCATCCGAAGACGACACCGCATTAATGATCACATCAGGCTCCCCCACCCCACCAGCAGTGACCTCGAGAAAACCGACACCAGTGACCAGCGAATCAAGCTTAACCTTGTTGAACTCAGTCGACAGCCGGTTCTCGCGCGCAACGGCCTGCAGCAAATCCGCCTGACTATCGTCCGATGTCCACCCCAACCAATCAATGCGCTCATCCAGCGCGTCAACAATGACCCCGCCCCAGCCGATGGACGCCTCAACACTGATCATGTTCGACGGCACCGCAATATCCATGTTCTTCAGCCGAACTTCACCATCGTAGTACTTCCACTTCTCCCCATTCTTCTTCCGAAAACGCGCCAGATCAGACCGCAGACGGCCCACCAGCCGCGCCTCATCATCAGTCAGGTCACCAGCGACCACCACAGGCACAGTCACAACAGCACCGCCTTCCTACGCTTACCGCTACGTTTCTTCTTCGCCTTCTGCTTCGCCAGCGCCCACACCATACGCGCGCCGATCATGCACACGCCGGCGTCAATCTTCTTCAACGACTTGCGCGACTCCTTGCGCGGCACAATGCCAAACCGCCCCTCATGTCGGCGCATGTTCAGCACGTGCTGCGTCAACCGCGGATCACCGTCATGAGTGAACAAGTGCTGGCGAATCTCCTGCTCGACAAGTTCCGACGCTTGGGTGAAGTCGTAGTCGTGCGAGCGCATGTCCCACGCGATCGGTGCGGCCTTGCGGCCACCCGTCGACGCCCACAGCCGGTACGACTCCTTGTAGCGCTCCGGCCAGATGTTGTGGACGTAGGCTTCCCACTCGCGCACGTCTGCGAAAAACGCGACGACACTCCAGCGTTTATGCGCCCGGTCGACTGCCGCGTCGACAACCTCGTAGTCGATCATCGGGCGATCATCCGGGGTGTCCTGCGTCGGCGCCCACACCCCCACAGTGAAGATGTGTCCGTCGTCCATCCGCGCGCCGATGAGCGCGGTGTGGTCGTTAGACATCGAGCCGTCGAAGAACAGCACCACGTCCTCGCCGTCGTCCGGCGCCACACCGGGCCGGGCCATCTGCGCCCAATCCTGCGGGTCTACCCACGAATCCGACGACGCTGTCGGCCAGTTCAAATACTTCCGCTTCGAATCGTCCACCTTCGACGACGTCTTCCAGATACGGGAGATCATCGCCTCGATGTCAGCCCACGGCGCGTCCTCATAGACGAACTCAAGCCCGGCGCGCAGAGAGGCCTCGTCCGCCAGGTCCGTGTCCGGCGGCGCGATCCGCGCGTCGTACAAGATGCGGGTCTTCGCCTTCGCCATACCCGACTCCTGGGCAACCCAATCATCGAACACCGACTCCCCCACCGAACCGATACCGGGCTTCCACGCATTCAACGTGCCGATGAACCGGCTACCGGACTTCGTCAAATTATCCACCAGCGTGTTATGCAACTCCACGCCGCTGTTTGACGGTGTCCAGTGCTCCAACTCGTCACCAATCACACAGGTAACCTCAGCGCCCTCGGCGGTTGCCGCCGAGGACGTGATGACTTCAAGTTTGCCTTCCGGCGCGACGAAAATCTGTGTCTTGCCGACGTCGAGGTCGTAGTCGCGGTGCAACTCCGGTGCCCGCTGCGGAGCCACCATCGCGCGCACGTGCCGCATGGTGTTCTCCGTCTGGTCAAGCGACACCGCGGCGATCTGCACCCACGGCATGTTCACCGGCTTACCAACACATCCTCCCGGCATGTCCGGGTCAAACCGAGCAAAACGCACCGGAGCCAACAACTCAACCAGAGCCATCACAGCAGCAAACGGCGACTTGCCAGAACCCTTCGCCAAACGCCGATCACCACGGTCAAACAACCATCGACCGTTCTCGTCAACCGCGTAGAACCACAACACGAACCGGGCCTGCTCACGCGAGAACTCCCACGGCTTCCCGGCCCGCATACCGTTCGTGTGGCGCAGGTACGTACCCGCCCACACGAGGGCCTCATACCCAAGTGTTAACTCCGGCACTCCTTCCGGCAGCGTGACAAGTCGATCCTGTGGGGCAGGCACACTACTCATGCCCACCTCCTACTCCGACAACTTCTCCCGATACCGGTCCATAATTGAGACGACCTTCCCATCATCATGACCATCCTGCGGAGCCTGCAGCTCCACTCGCAAACGACGTCGCTCCCCCTCCGTAGTCATCAGCGACGCGGCGGCACGGTTAAACTCCGCCAACATCGACGCTTTTACTGGTTCATCCGAGTTCAACTCCTGCGACATAATCTCCGCCAAAAGGCGCGCAGTCTGCCAATCCGACGCCTCATAGAACTGCGACTGACCAGACTCCTTCAGCGAACGAAACCAATCCTTCATCAACGGGTGCCAACCAGGCGACACACGCGGCAGTTTCCCAGGACCTCGCCCTGGAGCTTTCTTCATCTCAATTCGGTCACCATACTCTGCGCCCTGGTGGTGGCGCTGATTCGACCTTTTAGGGACTGGCCCCGGCATTACTGCCACCTCCTACATCAACGCGAGTTGATCTCCACTCCCACGGTCTGCCTTTAGCGCATTGCAGATCAAGTGAGAGGCTTGAACATTTTTCATCTCATGAAGCCCGCCTTTATTAAGTGGCACGACATGGTCCACTGACGCAGATCGGGGATCGGGATACTTGGCGTGTTTTGGAATTCGCTGCCCACAGATCCCACACTTCCAGTTATCCCGCTTCAAAACTTCTAGGTGGTTCACGTTCTCGACAAACGCATCACGCTTCCGAGCCCGATACCGAGACGCACCTGCCGCCGCTCGATCAGGATTGCGTTTTCTCCACCACGCTGAGTAATGAGAACCACACATCCCGCGCGCAAGCGCTGGACGTCCGCACCGAGCTATTCCGCACTCAGGCGCTCGAGCCTTGTCATAGCATCGTTTCGCTTGCTGGCACTCCGAGCTCGAGCAAAAACGAGCATTCCTACCACTCCGCAAATGCCCACCACAATGCTGACACTTAGGTCTGCGAGGATCTTCCCGCACCGCTTTCGCCCTCTGGGCTGCTTCCTCACGCGCGCGCTGCGCCTGCCGTGCCACATACTCCGGGTGAGACCGGCGAAACGCTCTCACACGACAGGCTTCCGAGCACCACTTGCGCGGATTTCCACTCTTTTGTTTCGGTAATTCAACGCTGCAGCCGCGGCAACGATTGGTAGTTTGGTCCATGTCAGCTCCTATCAGCTGGCCGTAAACCGGGGCGGTAGCCGCCGCCGCCGGTTCTTCAATTTCTGCGGGGGACAAACGGAACAACCGTTTTCTCTAACTTGGCGCGAGCCTTTTTCCCTATGCCCTCGGGGCGATCGCGGCACCCCGTGGGGAGGGGGTACCCCCTGGGGTGTCCCAATGGTGGGGTTAGCCAATTAGTCCGGGGTGGGGCTTTTGCGGCAGTCGGCGACGCTCGTAGTAGCGCTGGTGCCCTCTCGCTTCCTCTGCTCTGGTCTTGCGCCGGTGGCAGGTGACGCAGAGTGTTTGCTTGTTGGCGTCGGTGTCGTAGTGCGGCCCGCGGGTGTTGTCGATGTGGTCGACTTCTAGCGGGCCGTGGGTGTCGCCGCATTTGACGCAGCGGTGGCCGTCGCGGTTGAGGATGCGGCGGCGTTCTGCAGCACTGTTATGCCCTCGGTTACTCCATGCCATCAAGATCACCTCCGCGCATAAGAAAACCCCCTGGCCGGTAAATCGGTAGGGGGTGTCGTCGCGTCGATTATATCACTTAGGTGGGCGCGGGCGCTAGACCAGCGACTCTAAATGCGCAAGGCACTCGCCGAGAAGGTACCCGCCGTGCCCGTTCGGCATGACAATGCGGGTGATGTGCCCGCGTCTCGCCCACCCGCGAACCATGTCAGCCGTAGCACTGTGGCCGCGTGCGCGGAGTTGCTTGGCTACATGTTCTGCACCATGACGTTGCACCGGCTGCCCTGTGTTGTCTGCGACTGGGTACCGGTCGTTGATCTGCGTGATGATGTAGTCCGCCTGTTCGTCGAGTAGCTCGGCGAGCTCGTCGGCTGCGGGAAAGTGGTCGCAGATGGGTCCGGCGGTGTAGGCGATGTGCATGCACAGGATGACGGGGTCGCGGTCGGTAGCGCGGTCGTGCTCGCCGATTGTGGTCAGCGCGTCGCGCGCCATGACCAGCAGGCCACCGGGGACGTTGTCTTCGCGTGTCTCCCGCAGCAGTGAATCTGTCAGGCTGACTGCCCAGTCGCCGTCCGGCGTGGGTGAAGCAGGGCCGAAGATGGGGATCATATTGCGGGCCAGGCGTGGTGGCGCGGGTGGCGTGTGGGCGTAGGTTGCGAGTTCTTGCCAGGCGCGGCGGGCGCGGCGGGCGGTGTCGCGGAGTTGGTAGACGTTAGTCATGTGGCTCCCCCTCGTCGTCGAGTTGGATGATGTAGACGGGCTTGGCTATGTCGATTGGGATGAAACCGTCGATCCCAATCTGCGTTGTGCCGGTGACTGTCTTTCCTAGTGGAGGCATGCCATTGGATTTGTGATGCAGGGACTCCACGTACGCGCAGTAGATTTTCGTGCCCGGCGGGACGACGATGCTTTGCTTGGTCATGCTGCTGTCCTTTCTGCCGCGTCGAGCTCGGCGGCGACTGCTGTGATGAGTGCCTGCTGTGTGGTGTCTTTGCGGGCGAGTGCTTGGTGGACGGTCTGGTCAATCGAGTTGGCGGTGTCGATGTGGATGATGCTCACCGGCTCTGTTTGTCCCTGACGGTGAAGCCTGGCGTTGGCCTGATCATAGAGTTCCAGCGACCAGGGGGTGGTGAACCAGACCATGATGTGCCCGCCTGACTGCAAGTTGAGTCCGTGTCCCGCCGATGCGGGGTGGATAAGCGCGACGGGAATCTTGCCTGCGTTCCAGTCCTCGAAGTCCTGCTGGGTGTCCAGGACGCGCGCGCCGGGGATCGCGGCAAGGATGCGGTCTCGTTCGTGCTTGAACCAGAAACACACCAGCATGGTGTTGCCTTGGGCTTGGTCGACGAGCTCGGCGAGGGCTTGAATCTTCTCATCATGCACGGTGATGTAGTCGTCGCCGTCCTCGTTGTAGATCGCCCCGCCGGCGAGCTGCTGCAGCTTCAAAGACAGGGTGGCAGCGTTGGTCGCGTCGATGGTGGTGTCGTCGTCAAGGTCGACGACCATGTCACGCTTCAGCGTGTCCACCTGCTGCTGTTGCTTGGGTGTGAGGTTCACGGTGATGTGCTGGGTGGTCACGTCAGGCAAGGTCAGGTAGTCGGTGGTACGCATGCTAACGGTGATGTCGGCAATGTTGTCGTAGATCGCCTGGTCCGCGCCGGGGCGGATGACCCAGTTGTAGACCACATGCCCGCTGCGCTTGCCCGGCGTGAAATATTGCGCGCGGTAGTGGGTGATGTATTTGCCGAGTCGTTGGCCTTGGTCGATGAGGCGGAATGGTGCCCAGATGTCCAGCAGGCTGTTGGGGGCTGGGGTTCCGGTGAGTCCGACGATGCGGGTGATTTTGTCGCGGACTTTCAGGAGTTTCTTGAACCGCTTGGCTTGCGGGTTTTTGAAGCTGGAGAGTTCGTCGATGATGACCATGTCGAACGGCCAACGCCTGCCAACGTGGTCCACCAGCCACTGCACGTTCTCGCGCCCGATGGTGTAAATGTCCGCGTCCGCGCGCACCGCGGCTTCGCGCTGTGCTTTAGTGCCGATGATGGGGCTGACGCGGAGACCTGCGAGGTGATCCCACTTCTTGATCTCTGCGGGCCACGTATCGCGGGCGACACGCACGGGTGCGATAACGAGTGCGCGCCGGACTTCGAATCGGCAGCGGATGAGCTCGTCGATGGCAGTGAGAGTGGAGATCGTCTTGCCCATACCGAGACCTAGCAAGATCGCGCACTCGGGGTGGTCGATGATGAACTGGGTGGTGTAGCGCTGATAGTCGTGGGGTACGAACTTCATTTGCGTTCTTTCCTCCTGAGGTCTCCCTGTCTGCGATGAATTTCGATGTGCTCTCGCTGTGTCATCACCTGGAGGTTTTCGGGGTGGTTGTTATGGATGTCGCCGTCGATGTGGTGGACAATCTCATCGCTGCGTAGCGGTCTGCCGATCTTCTGCTCAGCAACCACACGGTGGACGTGCCTGCCGTGAACCTTCTGGTAGGTCTTGCGGTCGCCTTTTCCGAGGTGTGCTTCGCGGAGTTTTGCGCGGGTCTCATCGGTCATGCGGGTGGGGTTGAGTTCGGCGTTGATGCGCTTCATGTTGGCGGACTGTGCGCTGTAGTCGGTGACTGTTTTGTAGCCATCTGGGTTGTGGGTTTTGGATTGCGCCTTGGCATAGCAGTCCCGGTTGCAGTAGTTCTTCGTTCGCACGGTGGATGGCCAACGTTTGAAAGTGGTGCCGCACCATGCGCAGGTGACGTCGACGGCGGGGTGCTTCTTACGAGTTGGTGATTTCATTGATGAGGTCCTGGATTTGGTTGGGGTGGTCGAGGGTGCGGACCATGCAGCCGAGTTGGGTGAGGCGGTCCATTTGGCGGAGTTGGAGGGGTCGGGGTTTTTGGCCGGGTGCTTTGAGTTCGACGAAGCTGACCTTGCCGCCGGGGAGGATGATGAGTCGGTCTGGCATGCCTGCGTTGCCGGGGCTGGTGAATTTTGGTGCGATTCCGCCGTGCTTGCGGACCTCGCGGACTAGTGCTTGTTCGACTTCGCGTTCTAACAATTTTTTGTCCTTTTTGGGGTGTGGTGGAACAAAGTCGGGGTGTTTTCTAGTTAGGTCGCTGTTTTAGGCGTTTTACACCTATCTGGGGGTAATGTAGGCCCCTATTTTCTAGAAAGTCTTTAGATAGATATTTTTTGTTCCGTTTGTTCCAGTGTTGCTGTTTCCCCCGCTTGCGCGTGGTTTCAGGTGTGGAACAAAGGGTGGAACAAAGTTATTTTTTGTTCCGTTTGTTCCATTTCTTGGGTGGGTGGAACAAAGCGTGTTGGGCTTTGTTCCCGACTTTGTTCCACCCTTTATGCAGCTCGAACATCTTCGCTAATTTTGGTTTTTTGGAAGAGTCGTTGCTTGCCGTAGATGGGCAAGGTTCGGGTTTTCCCGCTGTCTTCCCATCCGTCGATTTGGCGCATGATGGCGGTGATCTCGTGTGCGTCGATCTTGCGCATGACGTCAGGGTCGCGTCCGAAGCATTCTGCCCAGATCTCCATCCGGGAGACTGTTTGGCGTTCGACTGTTTGGTTCCACATGCCTGTTTCTCTCAGGTGGTCTGGGAGTGTGCCTTCGTCGAGCCAGACGCGGCGGGCCATGAGTGGGATTGCGTCCCAGTTGGGTGGCAATACCTTGTTGAGGTATTCGGCGACGATGCCGACGCGGTCGTCGGCTTCCACGGATTCTGCTTGGATGTGCTCGGCGACCTCGAGCAGGTCGCCGGTGAGGTAGAGCTTTTCCCCTTCCTTGTCGCGCAATCGTGCTTCTGCCCAGACTTGGTCGATGTAATAGTCGTCGAGGTCGTGCGGCCTGCCGAGCCACCCCTGCCCCGCGACGGCGACGGGCCACCAGCGACGGTTGCCGGTGGTATCGCGCAGGAAGCCTTCGTCGGCGTTGGTTGTGCCGACGATGATGCACTGGCGTGGGTAGTGCTGGACGGTGCGTCCGTAGGCGGGGCGGTATTTGTCTTCGTTTCTTGAGATGAAGCTTTTGACTGATTCGGCTTCTGCTTTGCGCATGCCGGCGAGCTCTGCGATTTCGATGATGAGGTTGCCGGCGAGTTTTTCTGCGCCGGTTTTGTCTTTCATGTCGGTGATCGTCAGTGAGTCGGAGAACCATTGTCCTGCCATGCGGGCGAAGATGGTGGATTTTCCGATTCCCTGGGGTCCGTTGAGGATGAGGACCTGGTCGAACTTGATGCCGGGGTGTTTGACGCGGGCGACGGCTGCGACGAGTGTCTTGCGGGTTACCGCGCGGGTGTAGGCGTTGTCTGGTGAACCGAGGTAGTCGATGAGCAGTGTGTCGATGCGCGGTGTGCCGTCCCACTCGGGCAGTGCGTCGAGGTATTCGCGGACGGGGTGGTACGCGCGCTCCGCGCTGGTTGCGATAAGGGCCTCCTTGGTTTTAGTCGGGCTGTAGAGTCCGTGGACTTTTTCGACGTAGATTTTCAGGTTGGCGAAGTCGGTGTCGGTCCAGCCTGGCCGTATTTGTTTCCACGGAAGCGGGTGGCCGTCTCTGACGTCGATGGCGTCTCGGTGCTCGTTGTAGGCGATGCCGGCGAGGTGCTGGTCGTGGCGCAGGATGAGGACATGGTTGTTGAGGGTGTCTTTTGGTTTCTCGTTGCGGCCAAGGTCCAGCCTCCATAACCCAGTCGTCGACCTCTGGGACTGTCTCTTATACACATCTGACGCTG
>OJLZ01000057.1_pt1 | contig 24456 bp, 17 predicted proteins | sample 1597091 | NCBI WGS metagenome assembly OJLZ01 (sample SAMEA3904684, study PRJEB24821) | metagenome | biome: Builtin; feature: hospital; material: surface | place: USA | collected 2013-06-06
TTGGCGCGGGAACAGCCTCTGGGCAGGAGGGGCTGCAGTTTTTCGTCGCCTTTGGGCGCTGGGGCTTGTGGGGCGTTGTCCTCGCCGCGATCTTGATGAGCATTGCCGGCACCTCCGTCTTTATCCTCGGTAGCTATTACCGAGCTCAAGAGCACAAACGAGTCATCGATAGTTCCGCGACCAAGTTCCTGGCCATCTTCTTGGACATCGGCATTCTGGTCACCCTGTTTTCGCTCGGGTTCGTGATGTTCGCGGGTGCAGGCTCCAACCTCAATCAGCAATATGGCCTGCCGACGTGGGTCGGCGCGACAATTCTCCTGGCCCTCGTCCTGTCGTCAGGCATGTTGGATATCTCTAAAGTCTCGGCCATTATCGGTGCGATTACGCCGTTCATCATTGTCTGTATCACGATTGTCGGGCTGGTGACATTGATCGGAATTCACCCCGACTACAGCCACTTAGATGCGTCCGCAGCCACCATTAATACGAATCTGCCGAATTGGTGGATTTCGGCGCTCAACTACGTGGGCTTCAACCTTATTTGTGGTGTGTCCATGGCCATCGTGATCGGCGGTTCCTATTTTTATCCGCGCCAGGCCGGAATTGGTGGCGGCCTCGGAGGCCTGATTTTCGGGTTCTTGCTGATCGTCATCGCATTTTCGCTGTATGTGAAGGTCGATGATGTTAAAGATGCGGATCTTCCGATGCTTGCTCTCGCATCGAATTTCAACGGCCCGTTCGGGTGGATCATGTCGATTGTCATTTACGGCATGATCTTCAATACAGCACTGGGCGTTTTCTACGCTCTGGCCCGTCGGTTGACTGCAAACCATGAGGAACGCTTCCGCCCGACGTTCGTTGTGACAGCTCTGGTCGCTTTCGTGATCAGTTTCTTTGGGTTCAAAACGCTGGTGTCGAATGTCTATCCAATCTTGGGATATGTCGGTGTCGTCCTCATGATCGTGTTGGTCTATTCGTGGAGGAAATCGCGGATCCAGATTCAGGAAGAGGGGGACCGACGTCGGAAGCTCCATGAGTTGGCTGAGCGAAAGTTGGACCCCACCAAGCGGTTCACCTCTAAACAGAAGCGCCAGCTCCGGCACCTCATCGGCGAGTCGAATATTGATGACGATGTGTTGCGCGACATCCTCGACCGCAACGACGTGTAGGCGTTCGGCTCTGTTGTCCCTTTACAAGTTGTTGAACACTCTGGCGCTACACTGTTGGTTATGACTTCTCCCGCTCAGTCGATTCAGGATTATTCCGACGATGTTATGGACTATGACGACGTCGTCGCGCAGTTTGATCCCGTTATGGGAATGGAAATTCACGTTGAGCTCGCGACGAAATCGAAGATGTTTTCGTCGTCCTCGGTTGAGTTCGGTGACGCCCCTAATTCCCACGCCGACCCGTGCTGTTTAGGTTTGCCGGGTGCTCTGCCCGTGGTGAACAAGAAGGGCGTCGAATGGGCAATCAAAATTGGTTTAGCCCTCAATTGCTCTATCGCCGAGCGGTCGCGGTTTGCGCGAAAGAATTACTTCTACCCGGATCAGCCGAAGAATTACCAGATTAGCCAGTACGACGAGCCCATCGCATACGACGGCTATTTGGATGTTCAGCTCGACGATGGCTCGATATTCCGCGTGGAGATTGAGCGCGCCCACATGGAGGAAGACACCTGTAAATTGACCCACATCGGTGGGCAGGGTGGTCGCATTGCTGGCGCAACAAAATCTCTTGTCGACGCTAACCGCGCTGGTGTGCCGCTGATCGAGATCGTGACTAAGCCCATCGTGGGTGCAGGCGACCGTGCGCCGGAAGTGGCTCGTGCTTATGTCACAGCCGTGCGCGATCTGATGAAAGCCCTCAAGGTTTCGGACGCCCGCATGGACCAGGGCTCGATGCGTGTTGACTCGAACCTGTCCTTGCGGCCGATCGGTACGGAAGAGTTCGGCACCCGCACGGAGACAAAGAACATCAATTCGCTGCGTTCAGTGGAACAGGCTGTGCGGTTTGAGATGCAGCGTCAGGCTCAGTGCCTGAAGCACGGCGTCGAGATCGTCCAGGAGACACGGCACTACCAGGAGATCGACGGCACGACGTCGAAGGGCCGTCCGAAGGAAACGATGGCGGATTACCGCTACTTCAACGATCCTGATCTACCGCCCGTCGTCGCTCCATCTGAGTGGGTGGAGGAAATCCGTGCGACGCTGCCCGAGCTTCCGTGGGTTCGTCGTGCCCGGATTCAGAAGGAATGGAAGCTTTCCGACGAGGAGCTCCGCGATCTCGTGAACGCGGGTGCTTTGGATCTCGTGGTTGACACGGTCGACGCCGGCGTTACGCCAACTGAGGCGCGCTCGTGGTGGGTGTCCTACCTGTCGCAAAAGGCGAATGAGCAGGAAGTCGAGCTGGATGCGCTGCCCATTAGCCCTCGTCAGGTTGCTCGCGTGGCGAAACTCGTCGCCGATGGGAAGCTGACCAATAAGCTGGCCCGTTCCGCCATCGATGGCGTCCTTGTCGGCGAAGGTAAGGAGAACGTTGACGATCCCGAGAGCGCGGACGTCGTCGACAATGTTGTGAAGGATCGTGGGCTTGAAGTGGTCCGCGATGACGGTGCCCTTGAGAAGGCTGTCGACGACGCGTTGGCGGCTAACCCGGACATTGTCGAGAAGATTAAGAGTGGCAAGACGAAAGCAGCGGGCGCTATCGTCGGTGCAGTGATGAAGGCTACGCGTGGCAAGGCTGATCCGGCTCGTGTTCAGCAGCTTATCGTGGAGAAATGCAGTTAAGGCGTTGCGCTAACTATTAGTTGCGGTGCCTCGGCCGGTATGATTCCTCAATAGAAAGCTAATCAACCCTTTCTTGAGGATTCGATGTTCAAAAGAACAATTGCTGTTGCTATGTCGGTTGTCGGCCTTATCGTCGGCGCCGGCTTTTCATCTGGTCAGGAAGTACTCCAGTATTTCGTGGCCTTCGGGAAAATGGGGATTTGGGGGGCCGTTATCGTAGCGGTCTTGATGTCCGCTGCGGGAATGATCGTGTTGCAGCTGGGAAGCTATTTCCAAGCTGATGAACACGCCGGAGTATTACGGACCATAGGCACGACAACGGTCTCGTGGATCCTGGATATCGGCATTGTCTTCACACTGTTTTCCGTGGGCTTCGTCATGCTGGCCGGGGGCGGATCCAACCTCAACCAGCAGTTCGGAATTCCATCGTGGGTGGGGTCGGCGATTCTGCTGGTTCTCGTGTTGGCTGCGGGGATGCTTGATGCCGATCGCGTCAGCACAGTGATCGGAGCCATCACGCCGTTCATCGTGGTTGCCCTTGTTGGTGCGGCAATATGGGCATATACCCACACCGACGGAAGCTTGTCGAGCCTTGAACCGCTCACCCAGAACGTCGATACCAACCTTCCGAACTGGTGGATCAGCGCCCTGAACTACGCGGGACTTGTCCTCATGGTTAACGTGGCGATGGCCATCGTTATTGGTGGCTCTCATCTCTACCCACGCGAAGCCGGCCACGGTGGGCTCGTGGGAGGCATCACGTTCGGTGTGCTGCTCATCATCAGCACCCTGTCGCTCTTCCTGAAGATCAAAACCGTTCAGGGGTCCGATCTGCCCATGCTGACGCTGGTCGACGACGTTCACCCAGCCTTAGGCGTGGTCATGTCCTTGATCATTTACGGGATGATCTTTAACACCTGCCTGGGCCTGTTCTATTCCTTGGGTCGTCGCCTGACTGCACATCACCCGGAGAAATTCCGGATTGTGTTTACGGTCGTCACCGTGATTGGCTTTGCCGTCAGCTTCTTCGGATTCAAAACGTTGCTGTCCAGCGTGTACCCGATCATGGGGTACGTCGGGTTCGTATTGATCGCGTTGCTGTTCATTGCCTGGTTCCGGGGACGGACTGCGATGCACGACGAAGGTGGCCGTCGCCAAGAAGCGCGTGAACTTGCCGAGCGCAAGCTCGATCCGAATGTGCGGTTTACGTCGAAGCAGGCTCGTCGGCTCCGGCACCTGATCGGGGACTCGAACCTGGATGATGACGAACTCCGGAAACTTATCCGCGACGACGTGACGAGTGATACCAAGACTGATGAGGCTCCTGAACCCGAAGAGATCGATGAGCCGGATGCAGATGCTAAAGACAGCGCCGGGGGAGACATTGGCTCAAGTTCCACGGTGTCAAGCACCCCGGTGAAGTAATGACCCCGGGAATAGCAATCGATCGTTAAATTCGGAATAGATAGAAAGTTAGATCAGTGGTTAAACGCACAATAAGTATTGCGTTGTCCTTTGTTGGATTAATTGTTGGTGCAGGTTTCGCGTCGGGCCAGGAGATCCAACAATATTTCGTGTCCTACGGAACGTGGGGAATTCTGGGTGCGATTCTTGCCGCGGTCATTATGGCGGCAACGGGGTACACAGTGCTCCAACTGGGCAGCTATTACATGGCTGATGAGCACAATGAAGTATTGTCCGGCTCATTGCCTACCTGGGTATCGAAATTTCTCGATCTCGCTATTATTGCCACCCTATTTTGTATTGGTTTCGTGATGTTCGCAGGTGCGGGGGAGAACCTTAAACAGCAGCTGGGGTGGCCAGTGTGGGTCGGCTCGGTCATCATGCTGGTATTTGTTTTAGCGGCCGGCATGTTGGACGTTGATAAAGTTTCAGCCGTCATTGGTGGTATTACGCCATTCATCATCGTTTTCGTTGTGGCTGCGTCGATCTATTCCTTCGTTGATCGCAGTGATTCCTGGGGTCATCTCAGTGAGGTAGCCTCATCAATTCCCAATAGCTTCCCGAACTTCGCATTGTCGAGTCTGAACTATGTGGGCCTGTCATTAATTCTTTCGGTCTCCATGGCCATTGTTATTGGCGGTTCACACCTGTACCCGCGTGAGGCGGGCTGGGGAGGCTTCTTCGGTGGCCTTACCTTCGGTATTTTGCTCACCATTTCCGCAGTTGCTTTATTGTGCTCCACGGCAACTGTTAAAGATGACGCATTACCCATGCTTTCCCTGGTGAATAACATCAACGGCGGCCTTGGTTGGGTCATGGCTGTGGTTATTTACGGCATGATCTTTAATACCGCCATCGGAATGTTTTACTCATTAGGTCGACGGCTATCGGCCAAGCGTCCCGATAAATTCCGCATTATTTTCATCACTGCGACATTGGCGGGCTTTGTTTTGAGCTTCCTGGGGTTCAAGTCCCTAATTGCGACGGTATATCCGGCCTTAGGCTATTTGGGTGTTTTCCTGATTATCGTGTTGTTGATTGCCTGGTTCCGTGGACATTCCCGCATCGAGGACGAGGCCGAACGTCGTGATCGAATTAGCGAATTAGTCGAGCGACGTGACAATCCGAAGAAGCGCTTTACGTCAAAGCAGCGTCGGCAACTACGCCACCTTGTCAGGGCGTCAAATATTGAAAATGCCGAGCTGCGGGAAGCGGTCAGGAAAGAGCTCGATGAGGAGTCAGATGATGACTCACACGACGCCTCTTCGGATGAAAAACCGTCGGGTGATGGGGATCATCTGCACAGGGCGATTCATCCGTCTCTGAGGCTGAAACGCATGGTGCGGTCTCCGGCAGTGAATCGAGTGATAACTCCGGTGGGCGTTCGGGAATCGTGCCAGCGTCGACGTCGGATTAGGTGACAACGGGGACTCTTGTGAGTCCCATTATCCCTGGTCGCGAGGATATTAGTCGACACACCACGTAAATTATCTGCGTTGTGTCACTGTTCACCTTTAAAGTGGGGTTATGTTCGGAAGAAAGTCCCGCAATAAACCTAATGACCCCACAGCTGATACCTCTATTCCCGCCCGCGAATTCCGCGACGAGATCGATGCGCCTACGTCGGATACGTCCACATCGACGGGGAATAACGCCGATGCCGTGCGAGGGAACGCATCGGCAGAAGGGCAGTCCCACGAGGTGAAGGAAAAGTCCGGACCGTCATTGTCTTATGGTGCGATAGACCATCGTGGGCTGGATCCCTGGGATAAGAAGTCACGCGGGGCCTCCGACGCAAGTGGCTCGCGCGATTTAGACGATCTTCACGCAATGGATGATTTAGACGACATTCCGACGGTTGCCGGATCACGGCCGGTCAAGCCCGCTAGTTCGGCTAGCTCTGCTAGCTCTGCAGCGTCAGAGGATCGTTCGGGCCATGATGATCCCAGGGCCGATCACGTAGGTGATCGCGGGGCCAGTGAATCTGAGCGCGACGCGACCCATGACGTGCCTCACCACGTCTCTAGTGGTGATGCACAACCTGAAGCGCGACCTGATGAAGATTTTGCAGCTGACGAACTCACGGTGGTTGAGCAGCGCCCGCAGGGTCGGCGTGACATTTATTCCTTGACGGGGCGGGCTGCACCACAGGTGATTACGCCTCGTGAGCAGCCTCAGGAACCGGAAAACCACGACCCATTATTTGATCAGCCTGAGGACATTCCAGGTGCGCAGTCAACGTCGGACGAGGATGCCGTCTTCGCTAACGCTCCTGTGTCAGATTTAGACATGGCCACCATGGATGAGGAAGAACCTGCCTCGGCAAGCCGGACCTCGGTTTCGGCCGATAGGCGTGCATCGTCGGAACCCACGCCACGCTACGGGACTCACGACACATACGTCGATCGATCTGATGAGCAGATCAACGAGACACGCGTCGATATGCCGACGTCAGGTGCTTATGACCGCGACCACGTCGATAGGGTCCACTATGCCGACGATTGCCAGAATGACAGGGCGGCTGCCGGCGTGATGGCGAGTGACGGTGCCGCTGGTGAATACGGGGATGACGCTGTCCCACGGGGGGAGGACGACCGCCCCATTGATAGCACTGGTGACGTCGACGTCGATGATGAGATCTATGAGGATGAGGACCCACGTCGCGGAACCACCGATTTCGGGCTCTTCCTCATTCGCCTGGCTCTGGGCGCGATGCTGCTGTTCTACGGTGTCCGAACTCTCTTCGAGCTAGGAGGCAGCTCTGGCGTCGATGGTCTGCACAATGACTTCTACTTTATGAAGGGAAATGAGCTACTCGCCTGGGCTGTGCCCATCATCGAAACTGCCGCCGGGGCGTTCCTCGTGTTGGGCGTGCTTGCCCCGCTCGGTGCCTGCATGGCGGTTGCGGTATCGGGCTTTATGGCGATGTACTCGATTGACCTTCAGCCGGGCGCATTCTCACCGTTCAATTTGGCTCCGCACGTACAGGTGTGGTTGTTGCTCACCGCGCTATCCATAGGCGTAGCGTTTAGCGGTCCCGGAAAGTGGGGAGTGGACGCCACTCGCGGCTGGGCCCGACGCCCGCTAGGGAGCGGTTGGTTCAGCACGATCATTGGGTTGCTCGCGGGAGCAGCGGTGTGGGTCGTCGCCGCCCAGTCAAACCCATTCAACTAACCCAAATAAGTCGGCTCCTCACGCGTTCAACCCTGGCGGTTGAGCCCGGAGGGACCGTGGAGGTCCTGCGCAAGAGCGAACCGAAACCGGTAACTACCGACGGTCGTTGACTTTCCGAACCGCACCAGTATCAGCGCTGGTAGCCATCGATGCGTACGCCTGGAGCGCCTTGCTCACCCGACGCTGACGGTTCAGCGGGCGCCACGGGTGCTCAGAGACATTCATCTTCTCCCGACGCTCCGCCAACACATCCTCAGGTACGTCAAGAGTGAGCTGGCGCTTGTGGACGTCGATAGTAACGGTGTCACCGTCGTGAATAAGACCAATCAGCCCACCATGTGCCGCCTCGGGTGAAATGTGCCCAACGGAAATTCCCGACGAGCCGCCAGAGAAGCGCCCATCCGTGATCAGCGCGCACTGAGTTCCCAGGCCAGCGCCCTTCAAGAACGCAGTGGGGTGCAGCATTTCTTGCATCCCCGGGCCACCGGCGGGACCCTCATACCGAATGACGACGACCTCGCCCGGCTTAATCTGCTTGTTCAAAATAGCGTTAACGGCATCCTCTTGGGATTCCAACACGTGGGCAGGCCCAGAGAAATGCCATAGCGACTCATCAATTCCGGCAGCTTTAATGACGGCTCCGTCTTCAGCGAGATTCCCGCGCAGAATAACTAGCCCGCCATCAGCGGTGTACGCGTGGTCAACGTCGCGGATGCACCCGTTTTCGGAGTCCGTATCGAGCTCGTCCCACTTATTATCCGTCGAGAAGGGGACCGTTGTTCGCACGCCACCAGGGGCAGCGTGGAACAAATCCAACGCAATCTGTGTCGGGTTATCTGTACGGATATCCCAGGTCGCGAGCCAGTCCGACAGAGACTGCGCATGAACCGCATGCACATCGTCGTGAAGTAGACCCGCGCGGTTGAGCTCACCGAGGATCGCGGGGATCCCACCCGCACGATGGGCATCTTCCATGTGGTAGTTCGAGTTCGGCGCAACCTTGGAGAGACATGGAACTTCCCTGGACAGACGGTCGATATCGGCAAGGTCAAAATCGATGTCGCCCTCCTGCGCTGCAGCAAGAATGTGCAGAACAGTGTTCGTCGATCCACCCATGGCCATATCAAGGGTCATGGCGTTATCAAAAGCATGCTTATTCGCAACGTTACGCGGGAGGACACTATCGTCATCGTGGTTGTAATAACGCTGGCACATGTCAACGATCGTCCGGCCAGCGTTCTCAAAGAGCGCACGTCGGGCTGCGTGGGTGGCCAGCGTGGAACCGTTACCAGGGAGTGACAGCCCGAGCGCCTCCGTCAAACTATTCATAGAGTTCGCGGTAAACATTCCCGAACACGAGCCACAAGTCGGGCACGCCGAATTCTCGACGATCGAGAGCCCTCGGTCGTCGACACTATCGTTTGCCGACGCAGAAATCGCTGTAATGAGGTCGGTCGGAGTATGCGCAACCCCATCGACGACGACGGCTTTTCCCGCCTCCATGGGGCCACCGGACACGAAGATGGCCGGAATATTGAGCCGCATGGCCGCATTGAGCATTCCCGGCGTGATCTTGTCACAGTTGGAAATGCAGACAATCGCGTCCGCGGCGTGCGCATTGACCATATATTCGACGGAATCGGAGATGATTTCGCGGGACGGGAGTGAGTAGAGCATTCCACCATGGCCCATGGCGATTCCATCATCGACGGCAATAGTGTTGAACTCTCGCGGAACGCCGCCGGCTTCACGGATGGCACCAGCGACAATGTCCCCGACGTCCTTGAGATGCACGTGGCCGGGAACGAACTGCGTGTAGGAGTTCGCGATGGCGATGATGGGCTTGTTAAAGTCACCATCTTTTAAGCCGGCGGCTCGCCATAGCGCGCGAGCTCCAGCGGCGTTGCGGCCTTGGGTAGTGACCGACGATCGTAGGAGGATCATGGGGTTGGCTCCTCAACAGTGTGATGTCTGGAATGGTCGGGCGCCGCTGCTAATCCTGGTCAGGTTTTTCCGGTGTGTCTGACTGGTCGCGGTGGCTTGTCTCCGAGGTTTCGTCGGATGTGGAGTGCTGGGCTGCGCGTCGTCGTTCCATCTCGGCGGCGATGAGTTTGGCATTGTGCTCCCTCGTCGCCTCCTCGCGGGTTTTAACGACGGCGTACCCGTCGCGATTGACGGTGGTCAACTCGTCATCATCGCGGTTTCGCCCCGGCGTAACAGGGTCAGGGATGAGTCCGCCGGAGGCCTTGGCAAGTTTCGGAAGGTTATTAAACGTCACTCCAGGTAATGCGATGGTATCGCGCTTTTGCCTGGGTCGGCTGGTGCGTCCGTGCTCCGCAGCCTGATCACTCGTCCCCTGATCCGGCCCATTCGGCACGGCATAGGCTCGCCCACCACGGCTGAACTGGATACCGGAGAAGTCATCCCAGGATAGTGTTCGGCTGGAACGGAAAAGATACCGTGCGGTAATACCCGTCGGTGAGATCTCAGTACGAGCACGGAGAACCCACACGGCGAAGAGGATAGGGAAGATTAGCACCCAGAAAAGGTAGGCGGGTTTATAGCCTACGAAAATGAGGAAGATCAGGAACATGACGATCGCCCCGATGAGGTTCATTCTGTCGGGACGGATTGTCGTCGTTTTCCTGATCTTTTCTTTCTGTGTGCGGGGTGAGGATGCCGCAGGGCGAGATGCCTGTCGGCCCGCACCCTGACTTGGTCGTGCGTGGTGTGGGCGTGGGTGAGAGCCTGGGGTGTGCTCGCCGGACGGAGTCGAACTCATGGGGCCATTGTAGATGCTGTGTTGTTGTCACCTTGACCGTGGCTCAGATTCATCTGGCCAGAGTTGTCATTCCCACTGTTGGAGTTGCCGGACCCTGAGCCCCGGTTGCTGGAGTCAGTGTCCTGTTGGTTGGCCCCTCCGTTATCGGAGTTGTCCCCATTGGAATTGGATCCCGCATTCCCGTTATTGCCGGAATTTTGGTTTCCATTCGTGGAATTCTGCTGGTTCCGGTTGTTCTCCGTATTCGTGGCGGTCGTCGTGGGCTGTGTGCGATTCGGCGTTGTCGTTGGAGTGTTGCTGCCGTTCTCGCTATTGCTATCCCGCTCCGTGGTCGGATTCTCAGAATGAGTATTTGACTCCGGCGTCGTGGGAGCCGAGCTCTCCGACTTGTCGTCCGACTCCTTTTTGTCGGAATGCGATTGGAATGACGAGGGGGCCAGGACTCCAGAACCACGGTCACCACCGTCATAGGTGAGCCCTTGAAGGATCACCAAGGTGATGAGAACCAGCACGATGGCCGTCGTTGACGCGCGGCAGCGTCCGCCGATCGAGAAGAGGCGTTGGATCCTTCGATCATACGAAATCTTCCTGAACAGACCATTTTGCTGGGCATCTTCCGCTTCTTTTTCTAGCGACGTACGCGTGTCTTCTGCCGTCTTCGACGTTGTTGCGTCTGAAGCATCGGCGCTGCTGGTACCCCGGTCGGTCGGGTTAACCCCATGATCGGAGGCCTGGGCAGCACTTTCGGCAGCTGCCGTGTCGTCCTCAGCTGAAAAGACTCGCGTTTCCGCCGTTGAGCCTGATCCGGAGCCTGATGCCGAGGGGAAGACGACGGTTTCCGAATCGCTGGCGGTGCCACTGCCATTGCCACCGGCATTAGGTCCGACACCAGACATGGTCTCTGACGAAGTAGTCCCTTGCGCATCCGACGACGTTGGCCGGCCTTCGAATTCGTCTTCTTCGTGTTGCAGTGTCGCAGCCCACCGTCGTGTTGTATCCAACGCCTGAGTGTCGTTGCCGCTGGTCGCCTTGTCTGTGCCGGAAGTTGTCGACGCGTGTGCACCGTCGCCACTGCGTCCACCGTGGTGCCCGTCGTCACGCCCATCACCATGCGCATCGTGCGACTCTCCCGAAGACCGAGTGAGTCCCGGCAAGCTCTCAATGGTCGACCGGGAATACGATGCCCACATCTCATCCATGACAGCTGACCGAAGAGCACGTTCAACAGTCCACTGCTGTCCCGGCTCGACGCGGATAAGGACGCGGTACTGGATGCTCCACGGAACGCCCGCCGATGTCGGCGGAATCAGATCCAGCGCAGGCAGGATGCTCACGGCATCGGCGTCGTCGCTCACGAGGCGCGCGATCTCAGGTTTAGCCAGAGTGCGGTTCACGCAGCCGTCGAAGAGCGTGTTCAAGTCCTCAGTATTGTCACCTGCGGTAAGTGGAACAGGGATATCGATCTGAGCCTTCGCCCACCCGGAAGAAGCGTTAACAGCCACCAGCGGTACCGAGTTAGGTACCACGGCCTCTTGGCCATTGATCGTCCGCACCGTGGTCGACCGCAAGGTAATAGCCGTCACTGTTCCCTCGACCGGGGCGTCCTTATTTTGAAGGATGACCCAGTCACCGACGCCATACTGCCGCTCGGTAATGATGAAGAATCCGGCGAGGAAGTCGGCGATGATTTTCTGCGCACCAAACGCAACCGCGGCAGAAACAACGGTTGCGGGAACGGCCGCGCCTGTCGTCGAGAATCCGAAATCTTTAAGGATCCGGATGGCGACGAAGAAGAAGGCGATGGCCTCAGCGATGTAGACCAGTGCGCCGAGGATAGCTAGCCGGCCTTTGTAGCCTTCGGTGTCGGCGATCTCTCCGCGCCGTTCTTCGTGCTCGTTCATCTTGATCGTCGCCCATCGGACCACGAGTCAGCCGATGCGCGGTATGAGTATGGCGATACAGATCAAGATGGCAAGGGATAGGCCGGTGTTGGCCACCCACTCCCACATGGAAGTCAAATAGAACTTGAACGGCATAGGCTTAAACTTAGTCACGAGATTGTGCGGTTGGCCACGATGTGAATGATCTTTTCACAGATCTCCGTGAATATTCTCAGTGAACTATCAGCACGGGGATGGTAGAGGAGTGGACGTTCGGTCTCGTGTGGCTCGCCGTCCTCCCGTTTTCGGGCGCGTTCCTTACCATTCGGGGGTGATAGTGCACCATTATCGGGCAATTCCGGTGATTTCTCGCGGTCCTAGTTGGTCTGACGTGTCTGTGCCCTTATAGTTCTAAGTATGACGAGCGCAACGATGACCACCATCATTCTTGTAGTACCGAGAGGGCGTTAGCTTTCCTGGTTACTCGTCACCGCCCTTTCGCACCACGCGAGAAGGGCTTTTTTCATATCCGATGCTTTATCGGAACTCGCGACGATGGCGCTACCACGCTCATCCGTCGGGAATAACGTTCCGCTGAGGCTGATACCCCTGATAACACAGTGAGGAGAGCACCAAACCGTGAACGCCCCCTCTCAACCGCCCACTCCGGCGACGGTTGCGGCTTCAACTGTGGCAACGCAGTCGGGAGCACCCAACAAACCCACTCAGAAACCCCGAAAAGAGAAGCTCACCGGCGCAGAGCTTATTGTCCGTACCCTCGAGGTATTGGGTACCCGGACTGTTTTCGGCCTTCCGGGTGGCGCTGTTCTTCCCCTCTACGAGGCCCTTTACGAATCGACCACTCTCAATCACATTCTGGTGCGCCACGAGCAGGGTGCTGGCCACGCCGCAACCGGTTATGCCCAAGCAACCGGCGAAGTTGGCGTGTGCATTGCGACTTCAGGACCCGGCGCGACAAACCTTGTGACGCCGCTGGCCGATGCCAACATTGACTCTGTTCCGGTCGTCGCGATTACTGGGCAGGTGGGGCTGCGCTTATTGGGAACCGACGCGTTCCAGGAAGCTGATATTTGCGGGGTGACCCTCCCCGTCACGAAGCACAACTTCATGGTGACCAAAGTTGAGGACATCCCGCGTCTGATTGCGGAGGCATTCCACTTGGCATCCACTGGGCGTCCTGGTCCGGTGCTTGTCGACGTGCCGAAGGATATTCAGAATCAAGTCGCTGAGTTTGAGTGGCCTGTTGAGCTGGAGCTTCCTGGTTATCGGCCGACGACGTCGCCGCACTCTCGGAAGATCAAGCAGGCGGTGGACCTCATTGCGCAATCCCGTCGCCCGGTGCTGTATGTCGGTGGTGGGGTGATCAAGGCTAATGCCAGCGCGGAGCTTGCGGAGTTCGTCGAAAAGACGGGTATTCCCGTGGTGACGACGTTGATGGCGCTGGGGTCGTTCCCCGATTCCCACCCGCTTCATATGGGCATGCCGGGGATGCATGGCAGTGTCTCGGCCGTCGCTTCATTGCAGAAAGCCGACGTTGTTATAGCGATCGGAACGCGTTTCGACGATCGTGTCACCGGTGATGTTGAGTCCTTCGCTCCGGAGGCGAAGTTTATCCATGCGGATCTTGACCCTGCGGAGATCGGGAAGATTCGCGAGGTTGAGGTCCCCATCGTCGGGGATGCGCGTGAAGTTCTTCAGTCTCTGACCGATATGTACAAGAAGAAGAACCTGAAGCAGCCTGAATGTAGCCGCTGGGTTGATTATCTCCATTCTTTGCAGAAGACCTATGCATTGGGGTGGGAGAATCCCGACGATGGCAAGTTAGCTCCCCAAGCCGTCATTAAGGCTATTTCCGACGAAGTTGGCCCCGACGCGATTTACTGCGCTGGTGTGGGGCAGCACCAGATGTGGGCGGCGCAGTTCGTCGATTATGAGCAGCCGCGGACCTGGTTGAACTCGGGTGGCTTGGGGACGATGGGTTATGCCGTCCCCGCGGCGATGGGTGCTCAGGCCGGTTCGCCGGGGAAGGAAGTCTGGGCTATCGATGGTGATGGTTGCTTCCAGATGACCAACCAGGAGTTGGTGACCTGCGCGGTCAACGATCTTCCGATCAAAGTCGCGGTGATCAATAACGGCAACTTGGGCATGGTTCGTCAGTGGCAGAATTTGTTCTACCAGAGCCATTATTCGCACACGGACCTTCACCCGAAGGGCGAGTATTTGCCTGATTTTGTGTCGTTGGCAGAGTCGATGGGGTGCGCGAGCTTCCGGGTTACTCGGGAAGATGAGATCGTGCCGACGATCAAGAAAGCGCGTGAGATCAATGACCGGCCGGTGGTGATTGACTTCATCGTTGGTGAGAATGCGCAAGTGTGGCCGATGGTTGCGTCGGGACACTCGAATGATGAGATCCAGTACGCCCTCAACCTGCGGCCACTGTTCGACTCAGATCAGATGATTGATGAAGATTCTGTCACTGATGTGAGCGACGTTATTGAAGAGGATCAGGCTCGGTTGGCGGCGGAAGGAACCACCGCAGCAACCGATGACCAGCGCGGCGGGGGAGAGGAGTAGGGGCATGCAACATACGTTGAGTCTCTTAGTAGAAGATCAGCCAGGCATTGTTGCTCGGCTGTCCGGGATGTTCGCCCGGCAATCATTCAACATCATTTCGATGACGACAGGTACGACTGATCTGGAGGGGGTCAATCGGATCACCATCGTCGTCGAAACAGATGAAGTGTCCATCGAACAGATCACGAAGCAGCTCAATAAATTGGTCCCGGTGCTGAAGGTTATTCGGCAGAAGGACGATCAAATGGTGTCTCGTGCACTGCTCATGGTCAAGGTTGCGGCGAATAATGAGAACCGGGCACAGGTCGTAGACGCTGCCAACCTGTTCCGCGCTCGTGTGGTCGATGTGGCGCCTGAATCGGTGGTCATTGAGGCGACGGGGCAGCCGGGGAAGTTGGTTGCTCTGTTGGATGTCCTCCGCCCGTTCGGTATCCGCGAACAAGTGTATTCGGGGGTGGTTGCTTTAAGTCGTGGTGCAAAGCCCATGATGCCCAAACGATAATCTCACCCTATGATATGATCTTCTCAACAAATGGAACTCTTGAAAGGAGTTACAGTGGCAATCAAAACTTATTACGACGATGACGCAGACCTGAGCATTATCCAAGGTCGCAAAGTAGCGGTGATTGGCTACGGTTCACAGGGCCACGCGCACGCTAGGTGCTTGCGCGACTCTGGCGTCGAGGTTCGTATCGGCCTCCGCGAGGGCTCCAAATCTGCGGAAAAGGCCAAAGAAGCTGGCTTCGAAGTGCTCTCTAACGCTGAGGCCGCTGAGTGGGCTGATCTGATCATGATCCTGGCCCCCGATACGTCGCAGATCGCGATCTTCGAGAAGGAGATCGAGCCTCATCTGAAGGATGGCGATGCTATTTTCTTCGCCCACGGCTTGAACATTCACTTCAAGAAGATCGTCGCTCCTAAGGGAGTCACGGTGGGCATGGTTGCACCGAAGGGCCCCGGCCACCTGGTTCGTCGCCAGTTTACGGAGGGCAAGGGCGTTCCGTCGTTGATTGCCGTGGAAAATGACCCTACTGGCGAGGGCACGGCGCTGGCACTGTCCTATGCAGCTGCTATCGGCGCTGGACGTGCAGGGGTTATCGAGACCACCTTCCGCGAAGAGACCGAAACTGACCTCTTCGGTGAGCAGGCAGTTCTCTGTGGTGGCTTGGAAAAGCTGATGATGACGGGCTTCGAGGTTCTCGTCGAAGCTGGTTACGCACCGGAGATGGCGTTCTTCGAGGTCTGCCACGAAATGAAGCTGATTGTGGACCTCATTTTCGAGGGTGGCCTGTCGAACATGAACTACTCGATCTCGGAAACCGCTGAGTTCGGTGGCTATGTTTCCGGACCAAAGATCATTGACGACCACGTCAAGGAGTCGATGAAGAAGGTTCTTTCTGAGATTCAGGACGGCACCTTCGTCGACGCCATGTTCAAGGATGTCGACGCTGGTCAGCCTGGTCTGAAGGGTCTGCGCGAGGAATACGCGAACCACCCGCTGGAGAAGGCAGGTAAAGATATGCGCTCCATGATGAGCTGGATCGCTAACCCGCTGGACGAAACCGCTTAAAATATCCCCAAAAAGGGATATTATTCAGCATAGTCTTCTTATTCCGCCATAATGTGCTGGTAGGAGGGCTATGCTTTTTGTATATCTGCGCCCGATCATCCGGGCCATATACGTGTTCACCCCCAACCCATACGATGGAGTGCACCTGACCGTGCGCTGTTTCACTAGGAGGACCAAATCGTGAATCACAACTGCTTACCTGTGGTTCTTATCGCTGACAAGCTTGCTCAATCAACAATCGAGGCGCTAGGAGATGGCGTTGAGGTCCGGTGGGTAGACGGGCCTAACCGCGCCGAGCTCCTGGCCGCTGTCCCTGAAGCAGATGCGCTCCTAGTACGTTCCGCCACCACGGTGGATGAAGTAGTTCTCGACGCCGCCAAAGAGCTGAAAATCATCGGCCGCGCGGGCGTCGGACTGGACAATGTTGACATTGAAGGCGCGACACAGCGTGGTGTGATGGTGGTCAACGCGCCCACGTCGAATATCCACTCAGCCTGCGAACATGCGATCACCTTGCTGCTCGCGGCCGCTCGCCAGATCCCCCAGGCTGATCAATCGCTGCGGCAAGGCGAGTGGAAACGGTCGTCTTTCAAAGGTGTCGAGGTCTACGGCAAGACCGTGGGTATCGTCGGCTTTGGACATATTGGGCAGCTCTTTGCTCAGCGTCTCGCCGCTTTCGATGTCGAGCGCATTGTTGCTTATGACCCCTACGCCAACCCGGCCCGCGCCGCACAGTTGGGGGTCGAGCTCATTGACCTCGAGGAGCTGATGGCGGTGTCTGATTTCGTCACCATCCACCTCCCCAAGACCAAGGAGACGGCGGGCATGTTCAATGACGCTCTCCTTGAGAAGGCGAAGAAGGGGCAGATTATCGTTAATGCTGCTCGCGGTGGTCTTATCGACGAAGAAGCACTGGCTCGTGCGATCGATTCCGGCCACATTCGTGGCGCGGGCGTGGATGTGTACGCCACGGAACCGTGCACGGATTCTCCGCTGTTTGAGCGGCCCGAAGTCGTGGTGACACCTCACCTAGGCGCGTCGACGGTGGAGGCGCAGGATCGCGCCGGGACCGATGTAGCGAAGTCCGTCTTGCTCGCCCTCGCGGGAGAATTTGTCCCCGACGCGGTGAACGTCTCCGGCGGCGCCATCGGCGAAGAGGTTTCCCTGTGGCTGAACCTCACGCGCAAGCTGGCAGTGTTGGCGTCGGCAATTCAGCATGGTGCGACGACGTCGGTGGAAATGATCGCGCGTGGTGAGCTGTCCTCGGAAAATGTCGACGCACTGGGTCTTGCGGCTCTGCGTGGTGTGTTCGCGGGCACGGTGGATGAAAAGGTGACATTTGTCAATGCCCCGGCCATTGCTGAGGATCGCGGTGTTCAACTTTCCGTGACGACGGCTGCCGAATCGGTGTTGCACCGCTCGGTTGTTGAGGTTCGGCTGGTGACGAATACGGGCGACACCGTGTCGGTGGTGGGTGCCCTGACCGGCTTGGACGGTGTGGAAAAGATTGTCCGCATCAACGACCGAGGGTTGGATCTGCGCGCGGAAGGTCGGAACGTGTTCCTGCACTACAAGGACCGCCCGGGCGCCTTGGGTGCCGTCGGATCCCAGTTGGGCGAGCGTGGAATTAACGTCGAGGCCGCGGCATTGTCTCAGGATAAGGCCGGGACTGGCGCTACGCTAGTCCTTAGGGTGGATAAGGCGGTTCCTGACGATGTGATGGAGTCGATGAAGGCGTCCTTGGATGCGCAGTATGCCATTGCTCTCGACTTCGACTAGGTAGGGCGCGTCTGCCTGAGTCGGGCGAAAAACCGCCACTATTGACATTATGTATCATTAACGCTTTGGAGGATGTGTAGTCAGCCAACCGCGCCGGGAACTGGCTGACTAGCTTTGGCTGACTACCGTCCTCCATCTCAACTGGTGCGTTATGTCCAGCTTCGTGCTGCGACTGACGCGGAGAGACGTTAAGGGGATGCACAGTGTTTGAAGAGCGCCATATGGACGATGTGGTGAAAGAAAACGTCCGAAACGCCGACATGGACGACTTTCGGCCGACGCCGGTGACGGTTTTGTCGGGGTTCCTCGGTTCGGGGAAAACCACGCTCCTCAACCACTTGTTGGCCAACCGCGCTGGCCGCAAAATCGCGGTGATCGTCAACGACTTTTCGGAAGTGAATATTGACGCTGCGCTCATCGCGGGTGAGGGGCACCTTGAGCGCGGAAGTGACCGTATGGTCGAGCTCTCCAATGGCTGCATTTGTTGCACGCTGCGGGAGGACCTCATTGAATCGGTGGCGTCGCTCGCGGCGAGCCAAAAGTTCGACCATATCGTTATCGAATCAACAGGCATCTCAGAGCCGATGCCTGTCGCCGCAACTTTCGAGTGGGAATTTTCCGACGGAGTCCATCTTGGTGGCATCGCTCCGATCGACACGATGGTCACCTTGGTCGATGCGACGACGTTCCTGCCGCAAATGCACAAACGGGGACGGCTCTCTGACCGGGGTTTAGAGGCCGCTCCCGACGACGACCGCACGGTTGCTGAGCTGCTCGTCGACCAAGTCGAGTTTGCTGACATGATCTTCGTGACAAAATGCGACCTAGTTCGTGATGAACTCGCCCAGGCAACTGAAGACGCAGTTCATGCCATGAACCCGCGCGCACGCATACGTCGTGTCGTCAATGGCGAGATTCCCATGGAAGCCGTGCTCGATGCGCACCTTTATGACGTTGAGGAGTCCGCTGCAGCTCCCGGGTACCTTGATGAGCTCGCGAATCCGCATACTCCGGAAACCGAAGAGTACGGTATTTCCTCAGTGGTGTTTCGATCCCAACGGCCCTTTGACCAGCGCCGACTTATTGCAGCCGTGAAATCCATGCGCGGTTTGGTTCGGTCAAAAGGGCATTGTTGGATTGCCGACCGCCCAGAGCTCATCCAGATGTGGTCCCAGGCCGGCCCGAACTTAACGATCTCACCTGCAGCATTGTGGTCGCAGGCATCGGAGGCTCCGTCGTCGGAAATTGTCCTTATTGGTGTGAATTTTAATGGTGCCGACGCCCTGGCTCGGCTCCAGGCGGCAACACTAAATGACGACGAATCCCGCGCGCTGCTTAAACGTATGGCTGGAGCGTCGGCGATCGGTTAGACTCACAAGAAACCCGTGATGTGAGAAAGGTATCTCAGGATATGAAACTGGCGGTTATCCCTGGCGACGGGATCGGCACAGAAGTAACGGCGGAAGCGCTCAAAGTGATGCGAGCTGCGTTGGCGGGGAGCGGCGAGTCCATTGAGACCACGGAATATGACCTCGGTGCCCTCCGGTACCTCCGCAATGGGGAGCTTCTCACTGACGACGACCTCGCCTCCTTGCGTGAGCACGACGCGATTCTGCTCGGGGCCGTCGGTGATCCGCGAACTGTCCCATCAGGGGTGCTGGAGCGGGGGCTCTTGCTGAAGATGCGATTTGCCCTCGATCACCATGTCAATCTGCGCCCGTCGGTGCTGTATCCGGGGGTAACCTCGCCACTGTCGGATCCGGGGAAGGTCGACTTTATCGTCGTTCGTGAGGGAACCGAGGGGTTGTATGCCGGGAACGGCGGTTCAATCCGGGTGGATACGCCTCACGAGGTCGCCAACGAAACCAGTGTGAACACTCGGTACGGAGTTGAGCGCGTTGTTCGTTACGCCTTTGACCGCGCGCAGGAGCGGCGCAAGAAGTTAACGCTGGTGCACAAAACGAATGTCCTTGTGTATGCAGGTGGGCTGTGGCAGCGAACCGTCGACCAGGTTGCCCAGGAATATCCCGACGTTGAGGTGGATTATTGCCACATCGACGCGGCGACAATTTATATGGTCACTGACCCGTCGCGCTTCGATGTCATCGTGACGGACAACCTTTTTGGCGACATCATCACGGACCTGGCGGGAGCTGTCACCGGTGGTATCGGGTTGGCTGCATCGGGCAATATCGACGCGACCGGCACGAATCCGTCCATGTTCGAGCCCGTTCACGGCTCTGCTCCTGATATTGCCGGGAAGGGGATCGCGGACCCGACCGCTGCGATTTTGTCGGGTGCGCTGCTATTCCGTCACTTGGGTAAGATCGACGAAGCCGATGCCATTGAGGCCGCGGTGCGCAATGATGTCGCCTCGAGGGATGGCAGCATCCGCACCGAGGAAGTTGGGACTCGGATTGCGAACAGCCTCGACAGTTAGCTGTGGGGTAGGGGGTCGCCGTGTTACCACCTGAGATTTGGCCGCCGTCCGGCCTCCGCATAAGGGCGGGCACGCTGGAGCTCCGGCCTATGGATGAACAGGTCATTTCCGACGCCGTTCGCGCGGTGTCCCGAGTAGATGATGTGTTCGCTGATCCCACAGGTCCCGAGGTTTTCCATGGATCGGTGCGCCGAAGTATTCCAACGCTGCGTTTCACCTGAGCACGATGGCAAGCCTTGGGACTGGGGACCCCTCATCGTCCGAGTGGACTTTGTCCTTGGTTATTCGGCATCGCGGCGAGTTTATTGGTGTGATCGATCTCCGTCGGCGTCGAATTCCTGGCTCTGCCTCCTCAGGCGGGGAGGATCTGCGCGGACTCCTTCGTGACCTCGGCCTCAAGGCTGGCGATAGCTACGTCGAGACCGGGTCGTATATCTTGAGGCCTTTTCAAGGGCACGGCTATGGAACTCAGGCCCGACGAGCCGCACTCACCCTGGCATTCACGTATTGCGGCCTTGGCAGCGCTGTATCCGAAAGCTGGCTGACGAATGCTGCATCTCAAGCGGTATCGCTGTCGTGCGGTTACACATTCCTTGGCGAGAGTCGCTACGGCATCAATGGTGCCTCCGCCACCGTCGGTGGGAGTGACGTCGGCAGTAACAACGTCGGCAATGAAAATGAAAAGATGCGAATGTATTGCACCCCAGACATGTTCAACTGTGGGTCTACTTCGGTGCAGGTCGATGGGTGGACACCGGAATTGGCCACGATGCTAGGGGTGCAGACGCAACGAAGCTAGGAAGAGACGGCCTCGATCACAGATGGTCTTCGATGTCAGCGTTGCGTCCCGTTGTGCGCACCCCGAAGACTCCGATGTCGATCATCATGATCACCATGGCGACGGCGACGACAGTGAACACTCTTCCGGGGCCAGCACTATGAAGAATGGGCAGCAAGATGAAAGGCATGACGCCCGCCGAGATTTTCGATAGCGAGTAGGCGAAACCAGCAGCCGTGCCCCGAATACGCGTCGGGAAGTTTTCCGCCAGATAGGTGTGGTAGACACCGGAGAACATGTTGCTTGACGCTGTAAACAATCCGCCGGCGATCATGACAATGGCGGGCGTGGGGGAGAATCCGAAGACGAGACCGAAGACGCCCATCATGATGGCGGTGGCAACAATGAGGTGTTTGCGCTCGAACCGGTCAACCAGGGGAACCATGAGTAACGAGCCGACCGGATAACCGATGTAGGTCACCGCGGTATATGCGATGGAATCGACGACATCAAACCCTTTCGCCGCCAGAGCGAGGGTCGCGATCGTGCCAAAACCGTAGTACCCGAACACCTGAAGAACACTCATGATGGAGACAACGAGCGTGCGTTTCCTCACCGCGGGGGCGAACACTTCCGAGAACTGCACGTTCTTCTGGTGGGCAGGTCGCACGCGGGTGTCCGGCTCTGCGAGGGTGTGGCCCTCTTTTCGTGCTTCATCCTCAAAACGACGCGCGATCTTTTCCGCTTCATCTGTGCGGCCATGAGCCTCAAGCCAGACCGGCGATTCGGGGAGGAAGCTGCGGATAGCCCACACAATTAATCCACCGACACCGCCGATGATGAACATCCAGCGCCAACCGTCGAAACCCAAAGGCTCGAGGGGAACGAGCCACCGGGCGAGGAACCCTGATACAGGAACACCGAAGAAGCTCACCGTGTAGGCCCAGACAATGTAGCGGCCGCGGACCTTAGACGGGAGGATATCGGCAAGGTACGAGTCCGCCAGCGCGTATTCCCCGCCGATGCCGATTCCCGCGACGAACCGCGCGAGGATCAGAACGGAGGCATGCGGCGCGAGGCCACACACAATCGAGGCGAGCGAGTAGACCAATAAGTTGATGATGAAGGTATGTTGCCGCCCGATGCGGTCCGCCAACCGGCCCATCCACAGCGCGCCCACAAATTGGCCCAAGAACGCCGACGCCAGAACAAGCGACAGCTGAGTCCCGCCCAGTTCAAAGTGCTTCTTCAGCACCGTCGACATGATGGGGGCCAGGAAATTCTCGTATTGATCGAAGAAGACTCCCAATCCGATCACAATGGTGATCAATTTGTGTGACCGAACGACGGGGAGCCGATCCATCCGCGCAGCGACCGAAGGAGAGTCCTTAGAGGTTGTGTAATCAGAAGATGATGGTCGGGAGCGAGACATAATCCCTTAACATAGACCGCTTAGTCTGGAAGTGGAAATAAAACACGCGAAAGTAGTGCAAGTGAAATACTCGGGAAACACACGTAAAAACACCGCGCAAATTCGATACGGTAGGGGACATGACGGTTGAGGTCTCAGAGATCACCGATTTCTTAGCACACACCCCGCCCTTTGACAGCATTCCTGATGATCACCGTGCGCGGGTCGCCCGGAACGGGACGATGCTCTATGTCAAAGCGGGCGACAAAGCCGACGCCACTTCAGATACGTCACCCAGTCACCCACATGTCAATTCAGATGACGACACCATGACCGGAATCCGCATCGTCCGATCCGGGGCAATCAACTGCATTGGTGAACGGGACCAACTGGTCGACCGCTTCGGCCCCGGCGAAATTTACCCGCGTCGGGTATCGGATAAACCGACGCAGCACTATTCCTATTGGGCGCATGAGGATAGCCTGCTGATCGAAATTCCCGTCGAGGTCATTGAAAGCCTCCAGAATTACCCCGAAGTTGCCACATTCTTCGGGACAGTGACGACGAGGCGTCGCAGCTCAGCTAACGAGTTGCGGGAGGCATCCGGCACAGGGGGAGTCGCGGATATCGGTGCTCTCCGTGCAACCGTCGGCGAGGCTGCCGTGAAACCGGTCATCGTCTCGCCCGAAACCACTATCCGCGATACCGCGATAAAAATGAGTGAGCGGAACTTATCCAGCGCTATCATCGTGAAGGTAGCTGACGAGGGGCAGCGCTCGAGCAGGATCGTCGGCATTGTGACGGATGCAACGCTGCGGTCGGAAGTGCTCGCGAAGGGGGTGGATCCGTCGGGCCCAGTGAAGCACATCATGTCGCCCAAGCCCATGGTGACTTACGCAACCATGCCACTGTTCGAAGGCATGTTGCAGTTAACAGAAGCCCGGGTGAACCACCTTCCCGTGATCGACGATGACGATGTTGTCGGAGTCTTGACGACGGGTGCCGTCATGCGGCAGCTCCAAGGGGATCCGATTTTTGCCGCGGCGCAATTCCGCGAAGCACGAACAGACCAGCTCTCTGAGTGCTTTGATGCGGTGATCGATGTGGCCGTGCGTTTCATCGGCCGCGGTGCCACACCACACGAAGCCACAAGACTCTTAACCCTGGGTACCGACGAAATGATGAAGCGGGTCATCGAATTAGTACAGGAGGAAATCGGGCCTGCTCCGGTCCCATTCTGCCTTGTTGTGATGGGTTCGTTGGGCCGCTCCGAAATGGTGCTATCTAGTGATCAGGACCATGCCATTATCCTGTCCGATGAGTACGACCCCGATAAACACGGTTTTTATTTCAAAACGTTGGGCGAAAAGTTCAGTAGCCTCGTGCACCAAGCCGGGCTGCCCCTGTGCCCCGGTGACATGATGGCGTCCAATAGCAGGTGGCGCCTGACCGCGAGTGCCTGGGAAAAAGAATTCACTCGGTGGACTGATGACCTTGGCCCGAAGGCATTAATGAAGGCACAAACGTTCTTCGACATGCGCCCCGTGGTCGGAGATAGTGAATTATGCGACGATGTCCGCTCCGCCGCTCTCATGACCGCGCGCCGGGATCGACGCTTCCTGAACACGCTGGTGAAGATTGCGCGCCATCGTGAACCACCGCTGGGATTCTTCCGCGGGTTCGTCCTGGATCGCTCTGGTAATTACGCCAACACTCTTGATATTAAGAGGGGAGGGCTAACGGCTGTCGTTCAGCTCGCGCGGTTGTATGCGATTCAAGCGTGGGTGGATGAGG
>OJLZ01000060.1_pt1 | contig 24220 bp, 20 predicted proteins | sample 1597091 | NCBI WGS metagenome assembly OJLZ01 (sample SAMEA3904684, study PRJEB24821) | metagenome | biome: Builtin; feature: hospital; material: surface | place: USA | collected 2013-06-06
GTCATGCCGCTTTCGGCCAGTTCTGTCATGACGTCGAGGACCTCGCCGACCATTTCGGGGTCGAGGGCGGAGGTGGGTTCGTCGAAAAGCATGACTTTCGGCTCCATCGCAAGGGCGCGTGCGATTGCGACGCGCTGCTGCTGGCCGCCGGAGAGCTGTGCCGGATATTTTTCTGCCTGGTTGCCGATCCCCACGCGGTCGAGCAGTTCGCGAGCGCGTGCGGTGGCGTCGGTCTTTTTCACCTTGCGGACCTTGATGGGGCCCAGGGTGACGTTGTCCAGAATGGTCAGGTGCGGAAACAGGTTGAACTGTTGGAACACCATGCCTACGTCTGAACGGAGGTGGGCCAGTTCCTTCCCTTCGGCGGGGAGGGTACGGCCGTCAATTTCGATCGTGCCTTCCTCGATGGTTTCGAGGCGGTTGATCGTCCGACACAGGGTGGACTTTCCCGATCCGGACGGTCCCAGCACTACGACTACTTGTCCGCGGGGGACTTCAAGGTTGATGTTTTGTAGTGCGTGGAAGTCGTCGAAGTACTTCTCCACACCCACCATGCGAATCATGGGTTCGGCAATCTCCTGTGTCATACAGCGCACACTAGGCCATAAACGTGACCTGCGTGATAGGAATAGGGAAAGTATTTGTAATTACCAGTTAGGTCTCGGCGCTTTGCCTGGTTAGACTGTCTCGCCGTGACTACGGCAAATACCTCTGAAAACACCACTTCGCGCACCTATGAGGTGCGGACGTTCGGCTGCCAGATGAACGTGCACGATTCTGAGCGTCTTTCGGGTCTGCTCGAGGATGCTGGGTACGTGGCGGCAGACGAGGGGACTGAGCCCGACCTGGTGGTCTTCAATACCTGTGCGGTGCGTGAAAACGCGGATCAGCGCCTGTATGGCTCGCTCGGACAGTTGAAGAACACGAAGGCGAATCATCCGGGCATGCAGATTGCGGTCGGCGGGTGTTTGGCGCAGAAGGATCGCGACACGGTGATTGAGAAGGCACCGTGGGTCGACGCCGTCTTTGGCACGCACAACATCTCCGCATTGCCGGCGTTGCTCGATCGCGCACGGGTGGAGGACGAAGCCCAGGTAGAGATTGTTGAGTCGCTCGAGGTGTTTCCGTCTGTCCTGCCGGCGAAGCGCGAGTCTGCCTACGCCGGTTGGGTGTCCGTGTCGGTGGGCTGCAATAACACGTGTACGTTCTGCATCGTGCCGTCGTTGCGTGGTAAGGAGCAGGATCGCCGCCCGGGCGATATTTTGGCGGAGGTGCAGGCGCTCGTCGATCAGGGTGTGTCCGAGGTGACGCTGCTTGGTCAGAATGTGAATGCGTATGGCGTGAACTTTGTCGACGAGGACATGGAGCGCGACCGTTCTGCGTTCTCCAAGCTCTTGCGTGCCTGTGGCGACATCGAGGGCTTGGAGCGTGTGCGTTTTACGTCGCCGCACCCGGCGGAGTTCACCTCGGATGTGATTGACGCGATGGTGGAGACTCCGAACGTGTGCCCGCAGCTGCATATGCCTTTGCAGTCGGGTTCAGACAAGGTGCTCAAAGAGATGCGTCGTTCCTATCGGACGAAGCGTTTTATGAGGATCCTCGACGAAGTTCGTGAGAAGCTCCCTCAGGCCTCGATTACGACTGACATTATTGTTGGCTTCCCTGGAGAAACTGAGGAAGATTTCCAGCAGACACTCGATCTCATCGAAAAAGCACGGTTTACGAGCGCATATACGTTCCAGTACTCGCCGCGTCCAGGGACGCCCGCAGCGGCGATGGAGGATCAGGTACCAAAGGCCGTGGTGCAGGATCGGTATGAGCGACTGGTTGAGTCTCAAGAGCGAATCAGCGCCGAGCTCAATGCCGAGATGGTTGGGGACGTCGTCGAGGTCCTTGTTCAGGCTGACGATGGTCGACGCTCGGCTCAAACACATCGTTTGTCGGGCAGAACACGCGACGGTCGCCTGGTGCACTTTGCCCCTGATGCTGCACCGATGGAAGAAACAGCCCGGGCATGGGATTCCATTGGAGCAACTCCGATGGCACATCCGACGGCTTCCGGCGGAGTTTCCGTTGAAAAGTGCGTGAAACCGGGTGTTGATCGGGCGATCCGCGCAGGAGATGTGGTGTGGGTGCGTATCACCGATTCACGCTCTCACTTCCTGTTGTCTGACTCGGGTGTCCTTGCTCATCGTCGTATGCCGGCGGGGGACCGGACTGAGGCTGCTTCCGCTCCGACGCCACGCGGTGTTGGTCTGGGAATGCCGACGATCAAGACGATGAAAAGGTAGCCAAGCTTGGTAAGAATCACGAATGAGGTTTACGGATTAGGGTAAGAGGCATGGCAATGAAAAAGAGGTCTGGACGTAGTGATGGCGACGGCTCGGCTCAGCGGCATCAACCTGCGAAAAAGCCCCAAGAGATGACGGCTGAGGAGCGCAGAGAAGCGCTTCGAGCTTTCGGCGAAAGCAAACGCGCCAACATCAATGTGGAAGAACGCTTGGCGTCGAGAACCGTGGTAATCAACCGTCAGCTTCCTTTTTTCTTGCTCGGGATGCTGGGGGCGTTGTTCGCCATTTTCCTCCCGCACTCGGGGAGCGTGTATGGGTTTGACGTCCTGTTTTACTCCGACCGCGCTCAAGAGATGGTCACCACATGGCCGGAGCGTATCTATGTGTGGTTGGCGCTGGTCGGGGGAATCTTCTTACCGATTGGCGTGATCGTTTCACGCTCCACTCTCGTGGCTTGGGTGACGTGGGTTGTGTCCGGAGTTGGCTGGGTATTCGGTATTTTCGCGATCTGGATGCGGCAGTCACGTCCACCGACAGAGCCGGGATCCGGTCCCTCGTTCGGGCTTATCTTTGGTTTCGCCGCGATCATCGTTATTTTCGCAACCATCTCTACCGTCGTTTTCCGTCGATCAGTTCTCCAGCGCGTTTTGGCAGAAATCCGGCGTGAAGAAGCTGACCGCGATGATGAAGCGCGGGCTGCCCAGCAGCATCTTCGGACCGGTTTGACCGTTCAGGAGTACAGGGAGCCGGTGGATAACCGACGTGCACGTGCAAGAGAGCGCGCACACCAAGTGGCGGAAAACCAACGTAAGCGGAAACAACCGCCCGCGGATAAATAGGATCCTTGATTCAGAACTCCCACAACTTAGAACTAAAGACCCGCGAATCAATATCGGGCATCAGGCCCGGTTACTCGTGGGGCTTTTCAGTTCTCTGTGTGCTGTTCAGTCCACCATTCGCTACTTAGTCAACCGCCTGCTGAGCAGTCTGAGCCCATTGCGCCCACTGCTCGGCTTGAGCCCGAAGGTCTGCGGCTTTCTTGCTGTTCCCAGCTTTTTCAGCGCTGTCCGCTGCCGCTGAAAGCTCATTGACTTTAGCCTCAAACTGGGCGACGCGAGCCTGCCGTTCGGGATCAGTCTTCCGCCATTGCTCGTTCTCAACGTCACTGACCCGATTCTCGAGCGCACGGATCTTATCCTCGAATTCGCGGACACGACCCCGCGGTACGTATCCGATGCTTTCCCACTGCGATTGCAATTCACGAAGAGCTTTCTTAGCAGCGCCCAAGTTCTCCTCAGGGGTAATCTTGTCGCTGTACTGCTCTATGAGCTGGTCTTTCTTCTCAGCGTTGGATTCATACTCACGGTCTTTAGCCTCATTAACGGCCTTCCGTGCCGAGAAGAACGTGTCTTGGGCGTGACGGAAGCGCTTCCACAGCTTGTCATCGATACCACGTGGTGCACGGCCAGCAGCTTTCCACTCCGTCATGAGGTCGCGGAACTGACGCGCGGTGTCTCTCCATTCCGTCGAATCCTGGATCTTCTCCGCTCTCTCGCAGATATCTTCCTTGAGACGACGAGCCTCATCGCGTTTCCGATCCAACTCGGCAAAATGTGCACCGCGGCGCTGCGAAAACTGCTCACGAGCAGCAGAGAAACGCTTCCACAGTGCATCATCCGTTTTCCGGTCGATACCGTGGATGCTCTTCCACTCGTTCAGCATCTCGCGCAGACGATCGCCGGATTCTTTCCACTCCGTCGAATCCGAACCAATGCGCTCAGCCTCGTCGATAAGCTTTTCACGTTGGGCAATCGCGTTCTCCCGGCGCTGTTTCTTTTCAGTTTCGGCCTGTTCAGCGACGGTGTAGCTGTCGTCGATAATTGAACTGAGCTGGTCATAGAGGCCATCGACGTCACCAAGAGCAGCTGATTCGGCGACTTTAGCCTGTAGTTCCTCGGCCGACTTGCGAGTGGTGGCAGCCTCTTCGGGGTGGGTGTGGAGACGTACGCGGAGGATATCCGCCTCAGTTTGCAGACTATCGAAGTGCTTACCGAAGAAAGTGAATCCTTCGCTCTTCGAGCCGGCTTTCCACTCACCGATAGCGCGCTCACCGTCACGAGTGATTAACCAGACTGTTCCATCATCGTCGATACGCCCGTGGTCTTCGGGGTTGTTCGTTCGACGGGGCGGTGTCGTCGTTGCTGCATGGCCAGACATGGATGCCGGTGTGGGATGAGCGCCTCGGGGTCCAGGGATAGGCGCTGAAGGGACCGAAGAAGTAGTCATGGGCCGGTGTTCCTCACTCTTTCTTTCTTTGCCGCGCGGCACGGCTGCCAAACACAATCCACTGTTTAGACTGCACGACTTCCCGCCGAGAGTCTACCCGTTAGGGTAGTGATGTGACCCATTCCCACTCGGCTTCACCGGCTTCGTCGACCACACCCGCGTCGCATCGACGTCCAGATCCAACCGATAGTTCCGACGCCAAGCCTGGGACGCGCCGGGGGCGCATTGTCGTGCTTCTGCCGCCAACTCCTCTGCTTATCCCCGAAGCGACTGGTCACGCCCAGTATCCGGCACAACTCCGCACAGAAATTGACCGTGCCCGGCAGTGGATACTCCCTACCGACGGGCCCATCACTATTGCCTTCCACCCCGACGATTCCATGGCGACACGTCACGTTGGTTCTCTCAAGGCATGGGGAATTGACGTGAACGTGGGAGCTGGAACGTATTTACCCGATCTCGTTTTGCGGGCCCTTCTTCGACGGTGGAGATACGACGGTGAGATCATCAGCGTCGACATCCACGACGTGCAGTTTCTCGCCGACGATGGGCCACTTCTGATTGCCGCCGACGGGGGAGCGGGACTTCACCCCGACGCCCCTTTAGGCGATGTTCCCGGAGCGTGGGCCCTCGAGGAGCAACTTCGGCGTTTTGTTATCGATCCTGCAGCTCAGGCGTCGGCACCATTGTTTGACGTGACTGCTGCAGCACACTGTGGGATTGACCCGGAACCGTGGATCGCCTGGGCTGACTTTTGTCGATCCCACCCTTCCGGTGTGAGTACCCTGTATCACTGGTCCTCTATCGATGACCGCGTTCAAACCACCGCCGAGCAACACGATGATCCGTGCACACATGACGGCCCACCGGCCTATGGAGGAATAGGTTTCCATTGTAACGTATGGCAGCTCACCACCGTGATGTAGAACAGGATGATAACGTGCCAGCATCTTTGCCTTTCCCCGTGGCCATCGTCGGTCCCACCGCGTCGGGCAAGTCGGCATTGGGGCTCGCACTCGCGCACCGCTATGACGGGGAGATCGTCAACGTCGATTCCATGCAGCTCTATTGCGGTATGGATATCGGCACGGCAAAACTGACGCCTGAAGAGCGTGAGGGCATCCCGCATCATCAGCTCGATAAACTTGATGTCACCCAGCAGGCGAGCGTCGCACGATATCAACGATCTGCCGTCGACGATGTTGAAAACATCCGTTCACGAGGGAAAACGCCAGTTTTGGTGGGTGGCTCCATGCTGTATGTCCAATCGCTCGTCGATGATTGGCAGTTCCCACCTACCGACCCTGCAGTGCGGGTTAAATGGCAGCAGCGCCTGGACGACATAGGTGTTCAGCAGTTGCACAAGGAACTTGCTGCTATTGACCCAGCGGCTGCCGACATTATCGAAGTCAATGATCCGCGTCGGACTGTCCGCGCCCTGGAAGTCATTGAATTGACCGGGAAGCCTTTCGCGGCATCACAGCCACCCATCAACGCGCCAGCACGATGGGGAACACTCATCATCGGATTACAAACGTCGTCGGAGTGGCTGAACCCGCGAATAGAATTACGCACCCACACCATGTTCGACCGGGGCCTCATCGACGAAGTCAACGGCCTCACCCAGCAAGGGCTCATTGCGCAGTCCACCGCTGGGCGAGCGATCGGATACTCCCAAGTACTTGCCATGCTGGCCGGCGACATAACAACCGACGCCGCCATATCATCCACCATCACAGGAACCCGTCGCTATGTTAGACGCCAGCGATCCTGGTTCCGTCGCGACCCACGAACCCACTGGATCGACGCGGCAGGGGACACCGTCAGCGAAGCGACGTTGATCATCGACAACCACGTCTAGAATGGCCCCATGCCCGAACAGACAACCCTCTTCAGTAAAGGCCACGGCACAGAGAATGATTTCATCCTCCTGCCAGACTTCGACGCTGATATCGACCTCGACCCAGCACTCGTTCGTGTCCTGTGTGATCGACGCGCCGGGTTGGGTGCCGACGGCGTGATCCGCATTGCTCGCACCGAAGCCTTGATCCTTAAAGGCATCATTGCAAAAGAGACTGTTGGTGAGTCCGGTGATACCGCGCCGGCAGATGCTCCCGAATGGTTCATGGATTATCGCAATGCCGATGGGTCGATTGCTGAGATGTGTGGGAACGGATCTCGGGTATTTGGGCACTACTTATTCGCGCATCATCTCGTGAGTGATTCGCCGACTTTTTCGATTGGCACGCGAGCGGGAATAAAGCGCTTAACCGTCGTCAACCCCTCACAAACGACTGACTCATCAGCACGGATCGCCGTCGATATGGGACGTGTGGGCATTATTGGTCAGTCCGTAGCTGCATTTGATCGACAGAGGTTTGCCGGTGTGGGGATTGATGTAGGTAACCCCCATTTAGCATGTGTTATTCCCGATCTTGACGACGCTGGTCTGCGCGAGCTTCCTCTTCACCTCAAGCCTGTTCTCGACGAGGAGTTCTTTCCGCACGGAGCCAATGTCGAGGTTCTCACTCCTCCTCGCGCGGATGACAGTAGGGGTGGGGACGGCACGGTGTCGATGCGCGTCCATGAGCGCGGGTCGGGGGAAACCCGATCATGCGGGACGGGAACGGTCGCGGCAGTAGTGGCGGCCTTGGCTGACCGAGGTCAGATCGACGGCACCGTCCACGTCGTCGTTCCTGGTGGTGAGGTCACGGTGACTATCAAGGACGAGCAGGCCACCTTGGAAGGTCCGTCGGTAATTGTTGCGTCAGGAACAATTAATATCGACCAATTGCGTGAATACGCCTCGGCGCATTATGCGCCAGCATTGCGTGGAAAAGACGACCTATAGCTAGAAACCCCAGGAGTCCATCCATATGTGGACGGGCTAGTACGTGTCTGGCTTTCAGGAAGCTGTACCACCGGGCTGTCGACTTGGCTAGCGTACTGCCGAGCCTCAACCCACGCTTCCTGTAGTTCGCGCGCCATCTCATCTGTTGCTGAGAGGATGTGCTCCAGCATGTGAATGGTGCGTGCGTGAGTAACGACGCCCTCAAGATCGTCGATAAACAGTTCGCTCGACACTCTGGCTTTGTGGAACCGACTAATGATCGGATTCTCCTGGTGAGATTCATCCAGAAGCACGGAACGCGTGGATCGATCGGTAACAGCCTCGGCTGACGTGCCGTTCTGAAATGCTTCCCACTGGTCCAGAACTGCAGTGATGTCCGCAGCTGACAACTCAATGGACTGACGAACTTGTTCTTGTTCGGCGGAGAATGTTGACGTTCGTGCGATAACGATGGCGACGACAGCGCACGCGAGAACAAGTCCAAAGCCGAGCCAGTGGAAAATGATGATCAGACACAGGGCGATAACGGTGAGGATGGCGCTCAGAGCGATAAGACGCCATACCCGGACATCACGGTGAGGTGACGTCAGCGCCGGAACACCATCCTTATCGGTAGGGGAGCTGGTCACTTTTAATGGCCACCGCAGCCGCAGCCACCGCCTCCGCCACCGCAGCACCCGCCAGCGCTGGTATCGGCCGCGACTGACGCTGTGAATAGCACCCTCCCAGCGACAATATTGCCCTTAGTTATGCTCTCGGCGGCAGATTCAGGAAGGCACAGATCGACGGGGAATGGCGCGTCGACATTGACGTGCCAGAACGATTCGCCCGTGAGCCCATTCGTCCGTTTTTCTGCAGATGTCACGACGAATGATACGTCACCTGCGGCTGACGGCTCGGTATCGCCTGATCCCGCATTGACCACGGCTGCACCGTGCGAGATAACAAAACCGGTCGTTGCTCCGCCGGCGTCGGAGAACGCTTTTTCGTCGGAGTAGACGTAGGTATCAACACCAAGAGCAGAAAGATTGACCGTTCCTAATTGGGTGGGTTCATCGACCAGAAGCGGACCTTGGGCGAGGTTGGCAGCAATGTCACACACAACGTTGCCCTCGTCATCATGAACGCTGAGCAGCGCCAAGACGTCAGATAGCATCGAAATTTCCGCTTCGCATTCGGTTAATGCGTCAAAGCCTGCATACGCGGCATACGGTGGGGCGGCAAGGATGAATAGCTGTGCTCCACTGGCGTCATTAAACGCGAGCAATTGTCCATCTGATAGTTCACCGGTGACAGACAAAGTGCCGGTTGAATAGGCTTTTTCTAAAAGCTCTTGCCAGGGGACGCCCCCCATTCCAAGTGCTGTGAGCCCCGTCGTGGTGCGTGCTCCCGCAGTCTGGGAGTCAGCGGGTGTTTCGGTAGGTGTGCTCATAGAAGTCGATTCTAGCTCTCTTATGAATTCAGCCGTTCACGGGTTTGCTCACAGTGTTTGTTCGCTTCCCTCATTTTTTTGTTTATGCCCGTTTGTGTCGTGCTACCATGAAAACAGTTATAGGCCGAACAGAACCACAATTCTGAAAGACCTGGAAATAAGTTAAGGAAAACCAGACCGAGGACAACCACCCGCAGACCACCCCTCGGTGAGCCTTCCAGATGGCTCCCTCTCTCTGGCAAGTATGGAAACGCGGTCACCGTGCACTGGGAAAGGTAGTGCACGGTGCACGCCGATGAGGAGACCTGGAATGGGAAAGATTTCCATGAGTCGCTCGGACCGTCACGCAACTACTTCTTCGCCTGCCATGAGCACTCTTTACGACGTGCCACCAGGACATTCCGCAACGATTGTGGGTTCCGACATCGATGCCCTTTTTGCTCGTCGACTCCGTGAACTGGGGTTGCGCGAAGGCACTACCGTTCATGTGGCTCAAAACGCCGCAGGCGGCGGCCGCATCGTGAAGGTTCTTGACGCTCGATACGCGCTCGATGCTTTTACCCTCAAGCACATTGCCATCTCGACCTCGTCATAGAGGTCATTTCCCCATGACGGTAGGGGATTCTCGGAGGAGAAAATGAATGACTCTTTAGGTCCTCAGACGGAGGGTGGTGTCGCAACGTCCAGCACGGCGACGGCCACATATACCAAGGACCTCACAACACAATTCGCCGACGCACCATCCGGTCACTGCGAAAGCCACGGAACAGCCATGGCGCCGGAGGGCTCACCAGTCATCGCGCTCGTCGGTGCGCCGAATGCCGGTAAGTCAACCCTGTTCAACGCCCTCACCGGTGCAAAAGCCAAAATGGGCAACTGGCCGGGCACGACCGTCTCAGTTTCGCGTGGTGCATGGAAAGTAAAGAAGGACAAGCACAGCGCTGTCGATCACGCAGACACGTGCGACGAGCACGCGGGTTCCGTTCAGGTCGATTCGGCGGATGCATGCCCTCACTGCTCCAGCGAGCACGAGGAACCGAAGGCAGAAGAATCGACAAAGGGTGGACACCACTCCGAGACGCCACATGGCTCGGGTGAAACAGTCTATAACGTCATCGATTTTCCGGGTGCTTACTCTCTTGACCCGATGAGCCCTGATGAAGCTCTCACACGTGAACTCCTTTTGGAACGTGACGTCGAGGAGCGGCCAGATCTGGTCATCGTCGTCGCAGATACCGCCACAATTTCGCGTGGCCTCTACCTCGCGGCGCAAGTAGCTGAGCACCCATATCGTATGGTTGTCGTCCTCACTAAGGGCGATGTTGCACTAAACCAGGGGTTTGAAATTGACCCTGATGTGCTGTCGCGGAAGCTTCAGGTTCCCGTCGTTGCGGTCGATCCTCGTAAACGTCGCGTTGGTGAGCTGGCATCTGCCGTTGAAAAGCAGTTACAGATGCCGGCCGATACCGTCCGGCCGATGTGCTGCCAGCACATTCCCGATGAATTAGAGGGTCCGGACCGCGATCTGGCTGTCTCTGACGCACGTTTCAGCTGGATTGATAAAGCCGTCTCGAAGGCAACGATCCACAACGATCACACCCGGTCCGTCTCGGAAAGAATCGACCGGGTTGTTCTTAACCCCATCGCCGGGCCACTGATTTTCCTTGCGGCTATGTGGTGCGTCTTTGAAATCACGACGACGGTGGCCGCGCCTTTGCAGGATTGGCTGGATAACTTTTTCAGCGGTCCCGTCAGTGATGGGGCGACATCGTTACTTCAGGCATTGGGGCTTGACTATCCGTTCGTTCACGGGTTGATTGTCGACGGCCTGATCGGCGGCGTGGGAATGGTTCTGACCTTCGCTCCACTGATGGCGTTAATGTTCTTATGCCTGGCTGTGCTGGAGGATTCGGGCTACATGGCTCGTGCTGCAGTGGTTGCGGACCGGCTCATGCGAGCGATTGGCCTGCCAGGTAAGGCCTTCATCCCGCTCATCGTGGGATTTGGATGCAACGTTCCGGCCATTTCCGCAACACGAGTTTTGGGCAACGCTCGTCAACGGATCTTGACTGCTCTGCTCGTGCCCTTCACGTCATGCTCCGCCCGGTTGACCGTTTACGTCATGCTGGCCGCGACCTTCTTCCCCCACAACAGCGGTTCTGTTGTGTTCGCCATGTACGTCATCTCTATCGCGTTGGTTGTGCTCACAGGGCTGCTGATCAAGAACACCTTGTGGCGGCGTATGGGGTCGGAACCGCTCGTTATCGACTTGCCGGTGTACCAGTTGCCAGTGCCTCGATTGGCACTATCCGCTATGTGGATGCGTTTGAAAGGGTTCCTGCACACGGCTGGCGGGATCATCGTCGCGACGGTCATCGTCGTGTGGCTGCTGCAGTCGACTCCCGTCGTCGGCGGTCACAGCTGGGGTGACGACGAACTCGACCCGCAGGATTCGGTCTACGGCGCGGTATCGCAAACAGTGGCACCTGTGTTCGCCCCGGCTGGCTTCGATTCCTGGTCGCTGTCGGGTCCGTTGATCACGGGCTTCGTCGCCAAGGAAGCAGTGATTTCGTCGTGGGCTCAGACATACGCCCTGCAGGACCCGTCGGATGAAGATGCCGTGGACCAGGGGCACTCTGCGCTGGCTCAAGCCATTCGCGAAGACTTTAACCACTCATCGGGTGGTCACACGTACCCAGCAGTGTGGGCCTTCATGGTCTTCCTGTTGGCGTACACCCCATGCGTGGCTACACTGGCTGCCCAAAAGAGAGAAATCGGATTGAAATGGACGGTGGTGGGGATAGCCATACAGCTGACAGTGGCCTGGGCTTTGGCCGTCATTACGTTCCAGGCACTACGCCTTTTCTTCTAGATTATTTCCTCTACATTGATTCGTGAAAGCAGTGATAGCAATGCTGTTTCGTCGAGAACGAGATTTATCGCGACGCGTACCTTCGCGGGGTGACTCCTCCGGGCGTGCATCGGCATCGTCGGCTTCACAAGGTCCGCTTGCCATGGTTCCTGACGCCATTGCCTCTGGGGCCGTTGACTGTTCACGGATCGCTGAAAATACGGGCCTTGCCCGAACCACCGTCGATGCCTCCATCGAACACCTCGAACGCATGGGCTGGTTGACCAAGAAGCCACTGGGAACATCATGCCCCGGCGGGGGATGCTCATCCTGCCCATTGGGTAAGGCCGACGGAGGGGCTGGATGCGGATCGCACATCGGCGGAACGGGACCGGTTGCGCTGGTTTTAACCCGTCGCCCACAGTGCTGGCCGGCTGCGTCCACGTCGGCTGTGCCTGAAGCTGTTAGCTCCGCGGGCCGGCACTAGGTGTAGAGCCGTGGCCTGTGTGGACATAGCGCATGCACGCTACGGTTCATCAGCCTATAGCGAACGCACTACTGCGTGAGGGCTAGTTGTGAGACACTTGTGAGCAATGACTGAACCTTCACATAATTATCCGTCTTACTCGGACTCCGACACTCACCTCACCGATGATCATGGCCGACGCGGGGGAGGCCTACATAACGACACAAGAGTTCGCTATGCGCACATGCCCACCGCTGGCGAACTCGACCTTAGCGAGCGTGACGAACTCCGTGCGCTGTCGCGTGGTAGCCAAGCTCACACCACCGAGCAATCCGACGGCTATGACGTCGAATATCGAAAGCTGCGGCTAGAAAGAGTCATTCTGGTCGGCGTATGGACCGCCGGGACGACCGCTGAATTCGAAGCAAATCTGGAAGAACTCTGTGCCCTCGCGGAGACAGCGGGGTCTGAGGTCCTCGAGTCTTTTTACCAGCGGCGCGAGAAGCCCGACGCGGGCACGTACATCGGATCCGGCAAGGTCGCTGAGCTCCGTGACGCGGTCCGATCATTGGGCGCAGATACAGTGATTTGCGACGGTGAGCTGAGCCCCGGACAGCTTATTGCTTTAGAAAAGCAGCTCGATGTCAAGGTTATTGACCGCACGATGCTGATCCTCGATATTTTCGCTCAGCATGCGAAGTCCAAAGAGGGAAAGGCGCAGGTTTCCCTCGCTCAGATGGAATATCTTTATACGCGAGTTCGCGGCTGGGGCGGCATGATGTCCCGGCAGGCGGGTGGACGAGCCGGTTCTAATGGCGGTGTTGGCCTCCGCGGCCCTGGTGAAACGAAGATTGAGGCTGATCGCCGACGGCTGCGTAAGGATATGGCTCGTTTGCGAGCGGAATTGCGGAGCATGACGACTGCTCGTGAAATTAAGCGAGACCGACGGGATAGCTCTACCACTCCGCAAATCGCGATTGCTGGGTACACGAACGCGGGGAAGTCGTCGTTAATCAATGCCATCACCGGGGCAGGGGTGCTGGTGGAGGATGCTCTGTTCGCTACCTTGGACCCCACGACACGTCGTGCAGAACTTGCCGACGGACGGGCGGTGATCTTTTCGGACACTGTTGGTTTCGTCCGGCACCTGCCCACACAGTTGGTGGAGGCGTTCCGATCCTCCCTGGAGGAAGTTGCGTCGGCAGATTTGGTGCTGCACGTTGTGGATGGTTCCGATCCCTTCCCACTGAAACAGATAACGGCAGTTCACGAGGTTCTTGCCGACGTTCGCAACAGTGGGGCGGAGGCCATGCCCCCTGAAATCATTGTTGTGAACAAGATAGATCAGGCCGACCCCATTGTTCTCGCGCAGCTTCGCCACGAGCTTGACGACGTTGTTTTCGTGTCGGCGAAGACTGGCGAGAATATTGATGAACTCGCCTCCCGAATCGAACTGTTCTTAAACACTCTGGATACCCATGTGAGGCTTCATGTCCCGTACACCCGTGGTGACATTGTGGCGAAAGTCCATGAGTATGGAACCGTTATAGACGAACAATACGATTCCGACGGCACTGTTCTTGATGTGCGCGTTCCTGCTCGTGTTGCTCAAGAGGTGAAAGAGTTTATTCAGGCGGACGAATACTCATAATTTTCTTTGCTTACAGGGGCGTGCTCGTGTTTATAGGGGTCGTGATAAGGATCTAACTGCTCAGGTTGAATAATAAGAAAGCGTGAGCGCAAAAAAGAGTCTTTTGCCGTGGTCCGTGCATGGTGACGGAAAAACACCCCGACCTGGTGCCGTCGTGGCTCCAGATGAGCGATTAAGTTGGCCTCGAACTATCGGCGTGGGAATGCAGCACGTCATTGCCATGTTCGGGGCGACGCTTCTCGTCCCCACCCTCACCGGGTTCCCCGTCAATACCACCTTGTTGTTCTCTGGTCTAGGGACGATGGCGTTTCTCCTCATCACGAGGAATCGCCTTCCTTCATATTTAGGGTCCTCATTTGCGTTTATTGCTCCGTTGACCGCTGCACATAGCGGGGGACTCTCCGCCCAGCTGGGTGGCGTCCTTGCCGCGGGGTTAGCGCTCGCGGTCGTGGGGCTCGTTGTGATGGCCGCGGGACAACACGCCCTCGGTGCCGTGATGCCTCCACCCGTCACGGGAGCAATCGTCGCACTCATCGGTTTGAATCTGGCCCCTGCCGCCACATCCAACGTGCAAAAACAGCCATTAGTAGCCGGCGTCACTCTGGCGGCTATTCTGCTCTTCACCGTGGCGGGCCGGGGGATGATCGCGCGGCTAGGAATTCTTTTTGGTGGCGTCGTCGGGTGGGTTTTCGCGTCGCTAACAGGTAATTTAGCGCCAGGTACCTCAGAGACGATAGAGAATGCCGCGTGGATTGGTTTCCCACAATTCCATTCTCCCGTTTTCCACACGGGAATCGTTATCTCGACGATCCCCGTCGTCGTTGTGTTAATCGCAGAAAATGTCGGCCATGTGAAGGCTGTTTCTGCCATGACGGGAAGAAATATGGATGACTTAGCGGGGAAGGCTTTATTTTCTGACGGTATCGCGACGACGGTGGCAGGATTCTGCGGCGGATCGGGTACAACCAGTTATGCCGAAAACATTGGTGTCATGGCGGCTACGAGAGTCTATTCGACGGCTGCGTACTGGGTTGCTGCTGCGACCGCAATAATTCTTGCCTTTATTCCTAAGTTCGGCGCTTTAGTGTTCACTATTCCCACGGGAGTTTTGGGCGGCGCGACCATGGTCTTATACGGCATGATCGGAATGCTCGGAATTCGTATTTGGCAAGATAACACTGTTCGATTTACCAATCCCGTTAATTTGACCGCGGCCGCAGTGGCATTAATAGCGGGAATAGGAAATCTCACGTTGCGGGTGGGATCAGTCGATATTGAGGGCATCGCGTGGGGATCAGTGGGGATCATCGTTGGATACCCGCTCTTGCGCTATCTTTTCGAGCACGCTGGGGAAGGGCAGGATGCCAGCCAGCGTCAGTATTAAAAAAATGGGGATGACCAGAAACATTCGGCCATCCCCATCAATAGTGCCGTTGGTCACCGCACAGTGGCGGTCCCGACAACTAGTGGATTATTCGTTATCGAGGTTCTGCGAAACCAGAGCCGCAATCTTCTCGACAGCTTCGGCGTTCTCAGACGAAACTTCCACGGTGTCACCGTGCTCAGCGCCCAAGGCCATAATCATGAGGGAAGAAGCGGCGTCGGCAGGTTCTGCATCATCATCGTCGGGAAGCGAGATCAAGATTTCGTCATCATAGTTAGATGCTTCCTCGGCGATAACAGCTGCGGGACGAGCGTGAAGACCAACGGTAGAACCGACAGTCACGGTTGTGGAAGCCATAAGTGAACCTTTCTGTTAATCAAAACAAGGTGTGGATCATCGGGATCCTTTTGTGCCAGAATAACGGACTTAAAGTCCTCCTGCACAAAGCATTTTATTTATTTCTACAGCGGTACTTATCGTAGCGGATAAGTTGCTGCAAGTGTGGTAGTTCAGATACGGGAAGTGCCATGTGCCACAGCCTTTTCCGTATCTCTTGATCGGGGAGTATCGCTGCTTTGTTGTTCAGCGGGTACCAGCCCAATCTTTAAGCCAATGTCAGTGTATTGGCCGAGCTTCTGTTTTACGCTGTGGTCTTGGCAGAAGCTTCTTTGTTCTGCGACGAAGGCGCTGTCGACGCTGGCGATTTCGCAGCATCGCGTGTCTTGACCGGCCACCATGTCTTCAGGGCGATGACACCAGCAGCAGCGATGACTACGCCAACCACCAGTGAGACGAAGAACATGAGGACGTGGGTGACGGCCAGAATCACGAACACACCGCCGTGGGGAGCCATCAGCTCGACGCCAGCTGCCATCGAGATAGCCCCGGAGACTGCGCCGCCGAGCATCGTAGCCGGAATCACGCGCAGCGGGTCCGCAGCAGCGAACGGGATAGCGCCTTCAGAGATGAAGGATAGGCCTAGCAACCATGCCGCTTTTCCGTTTTCCTGCTCCGCTTTATTGAAGAGCTTAGGCCGCAAAGTCGTCGCAAGAGCCAGAGCCAGTGGCGGAACCATACCGGTAATCATGACAGCAGCCATGATCTTCAGCGACGCAGGATCGTCGACATTCAGGCCGGCCGTGGCGAACAAGTACGCTGCCTTGTTGATGGGGCCACCGAGGTCGAAGCACATCATGAGGCCCAGGATGATTCCGAGGAGAACCGCAGAGGAGCCGGACATCGAGTTCAGACCATTCTGCAGGGCGTCCATCAGCGAGGCGATCGGGCGTCCCAGCAGGATAAACATGGCGAAGCCAGTGATGAGCGAATCCACCAAAGGAATGATCACAACAGGCATCAACCCAGCAAGCCACCGCGGTGGATTAAGCGTGTTGAACCACATTGCGATGAGACCTGCGATGAGGCCGGTGAACAGACCCCCAATGAACCCTGCACCGACAGCGACGGAGACGGCACCACCAATGAATCCTGGCGCGATACCTGGACGGCCACCGAGGGCGTAGGCGATATACCCCGATAGGGCACTAACGAGGAAGTTCATCCCCAGCGTGCCGACATAGGCCGATACAGCACCAAGGTAGATCAGCAGAGGAGCCTGGCTGAAGTTGTACGTTTCGCCGTCGACAGTAATGTGTTGCCCAGGAAGGTTCCACAGAGCATTGTGGTTGACGACGGTTTCGTAGACCTTGGCGATATCCGCACCAGACAGCACAAAGGCCAGCGCCATAAGGAGGCCGCCTGCTGCCACGAACGGAATCATGTACGACACGCCGGTCATCAAGGCTTGCTGGATGCGCTTGCCCCAGCCGAGTCCCTCGCGCCCTCTTCCTGAGAGCTCTCAGACGACGATGACGCTTTCCCCTTGACGCGGCGTGCATGGGGATCTTTCGATGCCGCGACGGCTTCATCGATCATGACCGCGGGTTCATCGATGGCCCGCTTCACGCCAGATTCGATGACGGGTTTGCCAGCGAACCGCTCACGGTCCTTAACTCCGACATCCGTTGCGAAGATGACCGCGTCGGCATTCTTAATGGCGTCGGAGGGAAGGGGAGTGACTCCGGACGATCCCTGAGTTTCAACCGTGATCTCGACATCGTCACGTGCGTCGGCCGTTTGGGATAGAGAATCCGCAGCCATGTACGTGTGCGCAATACCGGTTGGGCACGCTGTAATCGCGACAAGGTGGGTAACAGCCTGTCCGGATCCACCAGCGTTATCGCTGCTGTCGGCGCTCTGAGCTGATGCTCCAGCTGCTCCGACGGGCGTCGACCCCGCAGCGCTACCCGCCGCCGCTGAGCCTGCACTCTTGCTTGCCGACGCCGTCGATGCGGACTTCTTCTTTGGTTTGGCAGCCAAGGTGTCAAGGATGCGCTGGGCTGCGTCCTTCTCATCGGATGCTTCACGCAGCGAATCCCGGAAGGAGGCTTTGACCAAGCTACGGGCTAATTTCGACAGGATCCGCAGGTGTGCTTTCCCTCCGCCCATCGGAGCGGAGATAAGGAGAACCAGGTCGGCGGGTCCATCGGCAGAACCGAAATCAACAGGCTTCGAGAGTCGCGCGAAGGTCAGCGTCGGAACTTCCACATGGCTGGTGCGGCAGTGCGGAATTGCCACGCCACCAGGCACACCCGTGGCTGACTTCGATTCACGAGTCAAGGCGTCAGAGGTCAGCCCCTCGGCGTCATCAGCGCGACCGGCTACCGCTGCATGTGAAGCCAAAGCTTTAATAACAGCTTCCTTGGTGTCACCGGGAGCCACGTCAAGCATGATGAGGTCCGGGGTGATTACGGGAGGCTCCGAGGAGTTCGCCTGCGTTCCCTCCGCTGGTGCTGTTTCTTTTTGTGTCGGTTTGTTCGGAGTAGATCCGGAACCGCTCGATGATGTCATGACACTCCTTTCAAGGCTGTTGCTCCAGCGCCAGCCATGACGGTGACGGATTCAGGTTGTGTTTGGGAGGGAAAGGGGATTGTCGTTCCGGGCAGCGACGTTGCCGCAGAGCCATAGGCTACAGCGTATTGAAGTGCAGTTTTCTCAACTGAACTGTCTGTAGCTGAGCTCTTTCCGTTACTGTGACCGCTTCTTTGGGTACCGATAATGAAGCCGGCCAAGCTTGAATCACCCGCTCCGACAGTACTCACCGGAGTGATGGGAGGCGGAGAGGCGTACCAGGTCCCTTGTTGGGTAGCTAAGACCGCGACCGACGCACCGAGTGTGAGCAGGACATAACGTACGCCGTGGTCAACCAAAAGCTGCGCAGCTTCTGTCGCGGGCTTGAGATTTCCTTGTGATGCCTCGTGTTCAATGTTTTTCCCGTCGAGGCCGAGGATCTGGCCGATTTCGAACCCATTAGGTTTCAGAAGATCGGGGGCCACAGTCGGATCCTTCAGAATCCGGGCACCGAGTTCCTCAAGCGGTTTATCTGACGTGTCGACCGCTATTTTGACGTCGTGCCCGTCGGCGCTCTTACGAATCACTCCGACCATGTCGGCGTACCACGATGTAGGCAGTCCAGGTGGCAGTGAACCGGAGAGGACAATCCATGATGCACGCTGCGCGACCTGCGAAATCACTCGGGTCAGCGTGTCGACATGGTCAGGCTCAAGAGGATTGCCTGGCTCATTCAGTTTCGTCGTCGTGCCATCGGGTTCCGTGACAGTGAGATTGACGCGGACGGGATGGTCAGCTGGTGTCGATACAAAACTGAGACCTGTTTTATGAACTAAAGAAGTAAATGGATCGCCTGCAGATGCCGGGGCAATGGCGACGGTTGGTTCGTCGGCCCTGTAGGTAGCCATCGCTACGTTGATGCCTTTGCCGGCTGGTACATCGGTAACGTCAGTGATCCTGTTTACTCCACCTCGATCAAGTGGGGTGGATATTGCAGCCGTGCGATCCATGCAGGGATTAGGGGTCACTGTGACGACAGCATTGTCGGGGATTCGCAAGGACTGACTATCTAATGCTTCAATGCCGGATGGACTAGAGCCATCGTGTGTTTCCCCTTCTTGTGGAGTCGGCGATGATGAGTGTGAAGACATTATTCCTCTAGACATGGTGGCGGTGGATCGACATCGTTGTTGTGTTCGTAAGAGCGTCGAGCTCTTTTACACGCGCTTACTGTGCAACGACGACATCGATCTCGTGTTCGCGAAGTTGGGAAAGGAAACTTTCCGGGGCGGCAGAGTCAGTGATGAGAACGTCAATATCACTCAGTGCAGCAAAGCTGACCAGATAATCACGGCCAAATTTCGACGAATCGCACATGGCTATAACGCGATTGGCATTAGTGATCATGGCTCTCTTGACAGCTGCTTCCTGCGGGTCAGCCGTCGATAAGCCATGGTCAATCGTCAACGCGTTCGTGCCAATAAACGCAACGTCAGCACGCATGAGCGCGAGCGTACGCAGCGCAGTATCGCCCACAACAGCTTGGGTAATCGCACGAATTTGGCCACCAAGTAGCTGAAGATCGGTTAAGTTCCGGCTTGCCAGATTCATCGCAATGGGAAGACAGTTCGTGACGATGGGCCATCCGCGTCCCGACGACAAATCCGCGATGTGATTAGCCAAGACCGCTGTTGTTGTCCCCGCGTCAAGAAAAATGCCTGCACCTTGTGGTGGGAGGTAATCCATTGCGGTTCGGCCGATAGCGGCCTTAGCGCCGGACGCGGCCCTTGCGCGACTGTCGATGGGCAGCTCTAATGTCTGGAAATTGGTGGACGCCACAGCACCGCCGTGCACGCGATGGATAGCGCCTTCCCGATCGAGTTGAGCAAGGTCTCGACGAACCGTTTCTGCTGTCACTGAGAATCGTTCGGACAAGTCTGTGACGCTGACGCGGCCTTCAACGGCGGTGAGAGAAGCGATTTGTCTCCGTCGTTCCTCTGCATACATGTCTGTGTCACTTGTCCTTTCACGTCTGGTTCACGCTGAGTCTGCGCTTGATTCGTTGGTTTTACGTTGTCTTCATGTTTCTTCGCTCCTAAGAGTACGCGTTTCGTTTTCAAACGGTCATCAGACCGTGTCTGAATGCCCCCGATCGGACATAAAGAGACCATCCAATCAGTGGCTTTTCTGTGGTTTTACGTTTACTTTACTGTGAACGTGAGCATTTGGGCATAGTTTTGTGACTTTCCCCACTCTGAATGATGGTATATTTCTGGAATCACCCGTTAGACTTGGATTAAAGAAATCCGACATGAGGAGCGACTTTAATGGACACCCAAGAAACTGCCGTGATCAAAGGTAAGGCCGTAGTACCTGGTGTCGCCCTTGGTTCAATCGCAGTGGTGGCCCCGCGTCCCGCTGTTCCGGAAGCTGGGGCTGAGGTTGACGAAGGTCAGCGCGAGGCTGAATACGAACGTTTTGAACAAGCGGCTAACGCAGTCACCGAGGCTCTCAAGGAACGCGCCAAGAGCCTCGAGGGGCACGCTGCAGATGTTGTTAATGCAACTGCGGGGCTCGCATCTGACCGCGGGTGGCGTCGGAAAGTTAAGAAGACCACCAAGCAGGGGCGTAATGCGATCGACGCAACAGTCACTGCTACCGCGTCATTTGTTGAAATGTTTACGGCCAACGGGGGAGTCTTTGCGGAGCGTGTTGCGGACCTGGAAGATGTCCGCGACCGTGTTTTGGCTCACCTTCAGGGCCTTCCGGAGCCTGGACTCCCGGTCCTCACAACGCCATCTATCTTGTGGGCCGACGATCTCGCACCCGCGGATACGGCAACGCTGAATCCGGACTTAGTCATCGGCATCGTCACGCGTCGTGGTGGACCGACGTCGCACACGGCAATTATTGCCCGTCAGCTCAATATTCCTTGCGTTGTTGCAACTGGACCGACCGATGTTGAGATTTCCTCAGGTGAGACTGAAGGCATGATTAGTGGTGCTGCCGGAGAGCTCACGGTCAACCCGGATGAGGACGCCGCGAAGCAGGCAGTTCATGAGTGGGAGCAGCTTGCAGAGAAGATCGCAAACTGGGAAGGCCCTGCTCAGACTAAAGATGGTCACCGAGTTCAGTTATTAGCCAATGTTCAGGATGGTCCCCAGGCTGCGTCGGCCGCGTCGACTGCCGTTGAGGGAGTGGGCCTGTTCCGCACTGAGCTTCTCTTCTTATCTTCGACGACGGAGCCGTCGGTCAACGATCAGGCAGCGGCATATGGTCGCGTGCTGAATGCTTTCCCGAAGGGGAAGGTCGTTGTTCGTACTCTCGATGCAGGGTCGGATAAGCCCGTTCCCTTCGTCGAGGCGGAGGAAGAGGACAACCCGGCTCTTGGCGTTCGTGGTGTGCGCATCGCGTGGGATCGTCAGGACATTCTGGAGCGTCAGTTGGACGCGATCGCTAAAGCGGTCGAGGATAACGATCGCGGCGACGCTCCGACCTGGGTGATGGCACCGATGGTGGCAACTGCCGACGAAGCTCGGTGGTATGCGGGTATGTGCCACGACCGTGGCTTAACGCCCGGGATCATGGTTGAGGTTCCTGCGGTTGCGCTGTGTGCCCGGGAAATCATGCAGGAAATTGATTTCGTTTCGATCGGAACGAATGACCTTACTCAGTACACGATGGCGGCTGACCGCTTGTCCTCCCCATTGGCTCACCTCAATGACCCGTGGCAGCCTGCTGTTTTGCGGCTCATCAAGATGGTCTGTGAGGCCGGCGCGGAGACGAAAACTCCCGTCGGAGTCTGTGGCGAGGCAGCTTCCGATCCGCTTCTTGCCTGCGTCTTGACGGGCTTGGGCGTGAACTCGTTGTCCGTTGCCGCTCCTTCTGCTGCGGGTGTGGGTGCTCAGGTTGGCGATCGCACCCTCGAGGAATGCTAGAAGATGGCGGCCGCCGCGGTTGCCGCTACCTCTGCCGTCGACGCGAAGAAAGCAGCTGCTGACGCTGTCTAAAAGGCACAAGCTGTGTAGAAGCACAGTGCCGGAGCAGGATCACGCTTCCTGCTCCTGCCGGGGGATCGTCGCTAGGTAATTCGGCTTAGTTAATTAGGGGTGGGCCTAGTTGGCGGGCGTCATAGTGACCGAAGGACTGTGACTACCTTGCCGAGAATAGTTGCCTCATCACCGGGGATCGGATCGAACGCGTCGTTGTGGGGCAGGAGCCACACTCCAGTTCGGTCCCGGTGAAATTCCTTTACCGTCGCATTTCCATCAATCATGGCGACGACGAAATCACCGATCTCGGCCACATTTTGTGAGCGCACGACGACATAATCACCGTCTAGGATTCCGGCGTCTCTCATGGATTCACCGACAACTGACAGGATGTATAGGTCTCCTTCGCCAGTAAGTTCTCGGGGGAGGGGAAACTCGTCGGTAACTTCTTGTTCTGCCAGAATCGGTGTACCTGCGGCAATCCGACCAATCGTCGGAATAAAGACGGGGGTGGGGTGGTTGGACTCAATATCGCTGTCCGCGCTTTCATCCGATGCGGAGGACGTTTCGTCATCCGAGTGGTGCAGCGATGAAGACCCAGCGGGTTTTGTCGGATCCGCGATCTTCAGCCCCACTGCTCGAGGTTTATTCGGGTCCCGCCGGAGAAATCCTTTACGCTCGAGCTCTTTGAGTTGGTATGCCACTGATGACGTCGAGGTCAGGCCAGCGGCTTGGCCGATTTCTCGAATGCTCGGCGGGTAGCCACGCAGCACAATTGCATCATGAATGACGTCGATGATGCGATGTTGCCGGTCCGTCAATGAATCCATGTCAGGCTTCGTTGACTTCCGGGATTTCTTTGCAGGCATGGGGCTGGTCTCTCCCAGTTCTAGATCTAGAGGTCGTTATGGCTGAAGTTTTTGGCCGTACTATGCGCCTGGTACGCGACGTTGAGATCAGTTTACATCACCCCACGGCACGTGGACGTGCGTTCGATGACTTAGCACGTTGTTAGGGATAACCTCGTATATGCCGGGGAAAATACGACAATTATGAGCCTCAACGAGACGGTGTGTGTTCGAATAAAAAATGCTTTTATACTAGGTAAATGGGATTTAGTGTTCGAATAATGAGCCGTGATGTGCTCTTATGTCCGGCCCTCATGATGTCATGGCGATGTCCCTCAATGAGGGATGAGATGTTCGATTATTTTTTATTCTCGACATTGTCGAAAGGATGTCCCATGCCTACACAAACCCCGACATTGACCCGCCGTTATCCAGCTCAGCCCGTCCAACGCCATGTATCACGTAAGAATCGGCATGTAGAGTCTGTCACCAACCGTAGAGTAGTGCAGCAGAACCGACCTCATCCCAGAGCTCATCGGGGAGGTCCGGCTGTGAGGGCGTACCCGTCGAGAAGGTATGCCCAACCGTGTAGACGGTCAGTTTTTCCTGAGCGACGTAGAATCGCAGCGTACAGTGTCGTAATCGGTTTGCTCATGGGTGCGAGCCTGTATTACGCCTGGGAAGAACCGCGGGATGCGGACATGAATCAGGAAACACCATATAGTCAATCAGTGATCGTCACGCCCTCTGGTGAGGGTTAATATACTGGCGGTGTTTTCCGGCGTTATCCGTGTAGATAGGAGATCATCGTCGTGTTTTGCCCGTTTTGTCAGCACCCACAGTCTCGGGTGATTGATTCACGGACCGTGGAAAATGGCTTTGTCACTCGTCGGCGGCGGCAGTGCACTAAGTGCCACGGTCGTTTCACCACTGTCGAGAAATCTGTGTTGTTGGTTGAAAAACGAAACGGCGTGACCGAGGACTTTAGTAAAGACAAGTTAATCCGCGGTGTCCGACGTGCCTGTCAAGGGCGAAATGTCTCTGACGACGCGTTAAAACTCCTTGCCCAAGAAGTGGAAATCGATTTGCGTGCTCAAGGAGGTTCACGGGTTAACTCAAATGATGTAGGTCTTGCAGTACTAGAGCCTCTACGGAAACTCGACGAAGTCGCCTACATGCGTTTCGCCTCCGTGTACAAGTCATTTAGCAGCATGGAGGACTTCGAACGAGAGATCACAGAATTCAAGGCACGGCGTTC
>OJLZ01000069.1_pt1 | contig 21960 bp, 16 predicted proteins | sample 1597091 | NCBI WGS metagenome assembly OJLZ01 (sample SAMEA3904684, study PRJEB24821) | metagenome | biome: Builtin; feature: hospital; material: surface | place: USA | collected 2013-06-06
CTTTCTTTGTATCAAAGCACCCTAAATCCTCATCATCATTACCGGTCGTATTAATGGCCACAACCACTGGCGCCAAACCGTGGTGAACGCGCTCAAAATGATGAAGCGTCTGGCCCGCATCGCCGATTTCGAACCACTGTGACGGGGAACCCGGCAGGCCATTCATCAGGACAACTACCGGCAACAATGGCCGTGGATTCGCGAAATATGCCGGTGGTAAATAAACCTGAGATTCCGTCGTCTGGAAATGGGATACCGGTGACGGGATCATAAACGGAACAAGCACACCTTTGTTGCGTGGTGAAACACCGTTCCATGCCCCGGCAATCGTGCTGCCCTGAGGAGGAGTAAAGGGGGTCGACGTTCCCTTGACATAAGCATATTGGGCGGTGGTGTACGGCTCCTTGCCAACCAGAGAATCGACCGACGGATACAGGGCAAAACTGTTATTCACCACATTGACGCACGCAGCTGTGCCACAGGCGAACGCAGCACACGCTCCAATGATGCGGAGCACCGACTTCCACCTGATCGACGCCCACCGCTGCGAAAAACTGGCGCGTGGCTTCGACGAACGCATCCTCTTGAACCACGGCACCAACCGGGTTCGACCTCGCGCGCAATAGGATCCAATCGCCAGCCCAATCAAAATAATGAGGGCCCAGCCTGCGACGTACACCCCAATAGCGGTCCCGCCACCGAACGGCTTCCAGGTCTTTTCCAGGACTATCCACACCAATGCGGTTACCGTAGTCACGCCGCCGAGCAGCACACATGCCAGGCGGGTGACATAGCCGACACTGCGCGCGCGTGCCGTCGATACGAAGAAGAAAGCCCACACCAGAATGATGACAACACCATTGACTAATGAGGGCATCGTCCCCACGAGGGGAATGTCTCCAAGAATATGCACCGGCCCATCATACGGTCGCGCCGCACGGAATGGCTGGCCATACAGCGGTGTTCCGCCGAATGGCTAACCGTGCGATGGGCTGGGGGTTACACAATGTCGCCGGGCATGTATGTGGCAGCCTCGGGATGCTCCGCCACAATGTCTTTCACGCGTGCGACAACGCGATCAACCTGCGAACCCGCTGCTCCGATGAAGGCATGACGGTCGGCAATCGCCGCATCCAGCTGCTCGCGGTTCAACGGAAGCCGATCATCGGCGGCGAGACGCTCGATGAGGTTTTGTTCCGTGCCTTTCTCGCGCATATCAAGCGCGGTGGCCACGGCATTTTCTTTAATAATTTCGTGGGCGGTTTCGCGTCCTAGGCCAGCGCAAATAGAGGCCATGAGGATGCGCGTCGTCGCCAAGAATGGCAGATACCGTTCTAGTTCCTTATCAATCATGGCGGGGAATGCGCCGAATTCTTTGAGAACGGTCAATAAGGTTTCCACCATTCCGTCGAAAGCAAAGAACGCATCCGGGAGCGCCACGCGGCGGACAACAGAGCAAAAGACATCGCCCTCATTCCATTGCTGGCCGGCCAGATCTGCAGCCATCGTTTGGTAGCCGCGAAGGATAATCTGCAGGCCGCCGATACGCTCACACGAGCGGGCATTCATCTTGTGCGGCATCGCGGAGGACCCCACTTGCCCCTCCTTGAATCCCTCCGTGACCAGCTCATTTCCGGCCATCAAGCGGATGGTCATGGACAGCGACGACGGCCCCGCCCCCAGCTGCACCAACGCCGAGATCACATCCAGGTCAAGGCTGCGCGGGTACACCTGCCCGACCGAATCGAACCGTCGGGAAATTCCCAAGTATTCCGATACAGAGTTTTCCAACTGCTCAAGCTTAGTTTCATCCCCACCGACGAGGTCCAGCATGTCCTGGGAGGTTCCCATGGGGCCTTTAATACCGCGCAGCGGATACCGTGAAATAAGGTTTTCCAACCTCTCATAAGCAACAAGAATCTCATTAGCTGCCGACGCGAAACGCTTACCCAACGTGGTCGCCTGCGCAGCGACGTTGTGAGACCGACCGGCTATCACTTGATCGCGGTAGCGAACCGCGCAATCGGCCAACGCCCGGAGAACAGCCACCATTCTGTCCCGCACATGCTCCAACGACCGGTACACCTGCAGTTGTTCAACGTTCTCAGTGAGATCCCTGCTGGTCATTCCCTTGTGGATGTGCTCATACCCCGCCAGGGCGTTGAATTCCTCAATACGCGCTTTGACGTCGTGCCGCGTGATGCGCTCCCGCGCGGCGATGGAATCCAGGTCAATGCGGTCAATAACTGACTCGTAGGCGTCGATAGCCTCATCGGGAACATCGACGCCGAGCTCTTTCTGCGCACGAAGAACGGCGATCCAGAGCCGACGCTCCATGATGATTTTGTGCTCGGGGCTCCAGAGGTTGACCAGCTCTGGAGAGGCATACCGATGCGCTAGCACATCCGCTATGTCTTTCTTGTGTGTGCCCGCCGGAGCACCAGTGCTGCCCTGGTCGGGTGATGTGCCCTTGCCTGTGTCGACGGAATTGGTACGCGAGTTGTCCGTTTTGTTCTCAGCCACACTATCAGTCTAGGGGGCTACCAAGGCCATAACCAGCCACGACACCACCCGGATATGGCAGACACTTTTACCGACATCAGTTTTACCGACGCCGGGCCTCCAGGAATGGCTTCAGACGACGGCACGCTTCCCGCATCTCTTCCGGTGTGCCCGCGTAGCTCACGCGAACGTACTTCTTGCCCAGCGCTTTGTCGGCGCTTCCGTCAAAGTCAGTCCCCGGAGAGACGGACACACCCGTGGCGTCAAGAAGTTCATGAGCAAAGGCGACGGAATCGTCGGTGTAATCCGAGACATCAACCCAGAAGTAGAAAGCTCCGTCGGAGGGCGCGAAGCGGGGCAGCCCCACTGCGGGCAACTCCTTGTTAAGGATGTCGTGATTTTCCTTGTAGCGCTCGACGTGGACGCGGAGTTCAGCCAGGGCGTCATCGTCAAACACGCGGGTCGCCGCGATCTGCGAAAGAGCGGGAGCACAGAGAGAAATGTTTCCTAATATATTTTCGATTGTTTCCCGTAGCGTCGGATCATCAGGAATGATCAGCCAACCCAAGCGCCAGCCCGTCATGGAGAAGTACTTGGATGTAGAGCCAATAACCACGGCACGATCAGAAAGCGACCTCGCCGTCACGGTGGGCCGACCATAACTAATCCCGTGGTAAATCTCATCAGAAACCAAGACTGTGTCGGTTTCATCGCACCACTGCGAAATTGCGCGCAATTCGTCGGGATCAATAATTGACCCGGTCGGATTATTTGGCGACGTAATCAACACCATATCCGGCTTATTCCCCGCCTGAGCAAGATCGTCAAGGTGCTTGCGGGTCATATGGAAACGGGTTTCAGCCGTCGTCGGAATATCAATAAAAGAATTACCCAATGCTTGGAGAACATTGCGGTATGCCGCATACCCAGGGCTGGACAGGGCAACAGTCCCACCGAAAGGCAAGCACGCTGCGAAAATAGCAACAAAGGCGCCCGAGGACCCCGTCGTGACAATGACGTTATCGGCCTTGGTATCCGTCCCATATGTTTCGGAATGCCACCGAGCAATACGCTCGCGCAACGGTTGAATACCTAAGGCTTCGGTATATCCCAGTTTGTCCTTTTCAATGGCTTCAATAGCAACATCTCGGACAACGCGCGGCGCGGGAGTTGACGGCTGGCCGATACATAACGGCACCGTGTCATGTTTCTCGGCTTCTCTTTCCGCGGTGCGGGCCACCATTTCCATCGTATAAAAAGGATCGGCATGGCCACGTTGAATTGCTAAGCCATAATCCTTTCCAGAGCTACCCGAGTCTGAATGCTGATCTTCCGAATAATTCATTCCGCTGTAATCGGCTGACTCCGAATTGTCACGTCCCACTGTTACTCTGCACTCCTCCAGATCAGTTTGCGATGCCAATACGGCCCTCGACGGCCTTCTGGGCAATATCGCGCCGATAATGCCCGCCCGGCAACGATATACCTTCCATCATTCGATACACCTTTGCCCGTGCCTCGTCTAAATCTTTGCCGACGCCAACCACGCTGAGCACGCGTCCGCCTGAGGACACTAAGCGGTCACCAAGTCGCGCGACACCCGCGTGCCGGATGCCATCGTCCTCTGTGCCGGGCTCCACGCCCGAAATGGGATCTCCCTTTCGCGGCCCCGCCGGGTAGCCCTGGGCGGCCAACACCACCGTCACGGCGTAACCATCTTTCCATGTCAAAGGGGGTACGTCCGCCAGGTGCCCCGTCGCCACGGAGTTCAGCACACCTGCCAACGGAGTATCGAGGAGCTCCAGCACCGCTTGGGTTTCCGGATCCCCAAAGCGGCAGTTGAACTCCACGACCGCGGGACCTTCCTTCCCCCAGGCCAAACCTGCGTAGAGCAGGCCGTTAAAGGGGCAACCGCGCTTGACCATCTCTGAGGCCACCGGCTGCACGATCTCGTCGACAATCTGGTCAACAGCGCCATCGGGCAACCACGGAAGCGGTGCATAGGCACCCATCCCGCCCGTGTTGGGACCTGTATCTCCCTCACCGACGCGCTTGTGGTCCTGAGCGGGCAGCAGAGGCACCACCGTATCGCCATCTACCAGGCAAAAGAGCGAAATCTCGGGGCCGTCAAGGAAGAACTCCACCAACACCGGGTGGCCCAACTCCAACACAGCGACCGCATGGTCGCGGGCTTCGTCGCGGTCCTGCGTCACGACAACACCTTTACCGCCGGCCAGCCCATCATCTTTCACGACAAACGTCGGGCCAAAGTCGTCCAACACAGCGTCGACCTCATCCGTCGATGCACCCGGTTGCAGGGACTCCGCCTGAGCAGTGCGCACATGAGCAGCCTTCATCACGTCCTTGGCGAACGCCTTCGACCCTTCGATCTGCGCGGCCTCAGCGCCCGGACCAAACACGGGGATGTGAGCGTCGCGAAGAGCGTCCGCCACCCCAGCGACCAGCGGCGCTTCCGGACCAATCACCACCAGGTCCACACCTAATGACGTCGCTAAGCCAACAACCTGCGAGCCGTCGTTGATGTCGATATCGGGGTGAAGCTGCGCGATCGCGGTCATCCCATCATTACCTGGGGCGACGTGCAGCCCACTCACCTGCGAATCTTTGGACAACGAATAAAGAAGAGCGTGCTCACGAGAACCATTACCCAGGACAAGAATCTGCATACCCAATACTCTAAGGCACCCACCTGACATACAAAGCTTTTTACCCACTTCGGAAATAGCTACCCTGGACTTATGGCTACCGTATTCACGAAAATCATCAACGGCGAGATCCCAGGTCGGTTCGTGTACCGCGACGACACCGTCGCCGCATTCCTCACCATCGAACCCATCGCGTACGGGCACACCTTAGTTGTGCCGATTAAGGAAGTTGACCGGTGGGCTGACCTCAGTGCCGACGAATGGGCGCACGTTTCTGCCGTCGCCCACAACATTGGCCGCGCCATTACCGACGCCTTCGACGCGCCCCGTGCCGGCATGCTGATCGCGGGATTTGAAGTTCCCCATGCCCACGTCCACGTTTTCCCTGCTTCCGACATGTCCGGCTATAGCTTGCAAAACATCATGCGTACCGACGATACCGACCCGGATGCCATGGACGCTGCCGCTGCAAAGATCCGGGCGGAGCTGACCAAGGCCGGGATCGATACCGGAGTCGACGACAAATAGACGGTAAGTAGACGACAAATAACTGACGGTGAATAGCTGACGATGCTCAGAGTGTCTCGACGACTGCGTGAGGCTATGACCGCGCATCCTCTGCACGTGAATCCGCGGATTCTCCGTCCCCGCGGGCATCAGTGGGCTGGTTCGTCGCGTGTGCATCCGCACACGCGACGAGGATGGGCGTTTTCATCGGGCCGAGCGGATACCCGCCATGGCACACGTTCCCGACATGGGCAGGGTGCCCGAGCAGGATTTCAGCCCGCTTACGGATGACGACAAGCCACCGCTGCTCTGCGTGCACGGAATGATAGGGGCGAAAGGCAATTGGGAAGTTCTTGTTCGGTATATCACGGACCGACGGACTTTTTATGTTGACTATGGCGAGGCAGGTACCGCGCCCGTTGATGAATGTGTCGATGAATTAGCGGAACAGATTATTGAGCTGAGCCAAAAGATTCATGCTCGGGAGCTTATTCTTCTCGGACATTCTCGGGGCGGATTGATTGCGCTTCTCGCTGCTTCGCGACCTGAGGTTCAGAGTGTTGTCACGATTCGCCGGGTTATTGGCTTGGGTGCCCATTTTTCGGGGATTCCTCGGTGGAAACTGTTACCGAAAGATGTGTCCTCATATGGCCCTGTTCTTTCGGTTTTCTTTCGGTTGACGCACAGGTTTGCATATTGGGCGGTGGGCGCGTCGGCTGAAGACCAGTTCAAGGATTCGCCGGACTTGCAGCGGGCGTTGCGCGGTGTCGATCGGTCGATAGAAGTTATTCCCATCGCTAGCAGCACCGATTACATCGTGCGCCCTAGTGCTGCGTTTGACGTGCCGACGGACCACGTGACGCCGGTGCTTCTTCAGGATTATTTTCCCGGCGCGAAAATACTGCACAATTTGTTGCCGCGCGACGGGCGGGCCATCACGATGGTGAAGGCTGCGAACGCGAAAAGCCCGATTCGTGGGGAATCTACTCGCGGGGATTCCACCCGCGAGAATTCTATTCGTGGCGAGTCTATTCGTGGGGCAAAAGAACAGTAAATGTAGTTCCTTCATCGACGACACTATCGACGGTGACTTTTCCACCGTGCTGTTCCACTAAACCTTGAACGATGGATAAGCCCAATCCGGAGCCACCACCCTGGTGCCGTGATCGGGATGAATCAGCTCGGTAGAAGCGCTCGAAAATGTGCTCACTATCCTCTGGCGGTATTCCTACACCATTATCGATGACACGAATACGCACCGCTTTCTTCTTCGGCGACGTTCCCAAGGTGGAATCGTCAAGAGCAATGCGCACGGCGGCCTCTGGACCTGCATGTTTGAGCGCATTCGTCATGAGGTTCGTGAGAACCTGGTGAAGGCGGGCGCTATCTCCTGTCACAATGGGTGGTTCCACGCAATTGTTTGTCATGGAAATATCGCGATCAGGATAGTTCACTTTCATGTTCTGAATAACACTGATTGCGACACTGAGGATATCGACACTCTTGTGCTCCAATGGACGCGAATTATCCATCCGAGCAAGATCCAAAAGATCCTGAACTAAAACGCTCATTCTTTCTGCCTCAGCTGAGATGCTATCCAGCACAAGGTTCAGATCGTCGGTTTGGCCCGTCCGATAGAGTTCCGCGTACCCGCTGACTGATGTCAATGGAGTGCGTAATTCATGAGACGCATCCCCTATAAAACGACGCATTGTTTGCTCTGCTTCGCGCGCTTGCGCTTCTGCTTCGCGCGCAACGCGAGCATTTTCCTGAGCTTCTGCCTCACTTCGTTCCACAGCGACGAAGGATTGTTCAATTTGCGCCAACATCTTGTTTAGCGACCGTGAGAGTGCGCCAACTTCCGTGTCCGGTGGCCATTCTGGGAGACGCTGGGAGAGGTCACCGTCGGCAATTTTTCCAGCGACGCGTTCTACGTGGCTGAGGGGCCGGAGTGATCGGCGGACAACGTACCAGGTCAGAATGAGGAGCACGGCGAGGACGAGCATTCCCAGGCCGGCTTCGAGGAGGAAAAGTCGGGATATGGTTCGCTCGTTGTCGTCGAGAGAGACCGCGACGACGACAAGATCACCGTCTTGGCTTTTCAGCGCCATAGCGCGCCAGTGTGCTGCGGATTTCGAACCTCGGGCGGCTGAGACGGTGACGGGGCCTGTCTCGTGGGTAACCGAGTCAAGGTTGGGGTAGGACTCGAACCCGTAGTCGTAGGATACGACGGATCCGTCGGAGTGTGTGACCTGCACAAAGTATTGGCTAGGAAGCCGAGGGTTTTCGCCGTACGCGCTTTGTACGGGCAAGCGCCCTTGCTCGATGAAGGGCGAATGCGCTGTGGATTCCAGCGAGGCGTCGATGCGCGACTGCATGAATTCCCTCAGGGTGGATGTCACTGCGAGCCCGGTGAAGAACATTCCACCGGCGGAAATCACCATCACGATGATGATGAGCGACGTGTGCAACGGCAACCGCGAGAGGCCGCGCTTAGCTGCACCTGTGTGCTGTTTGCGTTCCCATTCTTGCCGACGTTTTTCGCTATAGCTTCGTGGGCGCGTTGGTTGTCTTCCCGGCGGAACGACCGGCACGCTTTTCTTCTGCGCGGAGGAGTCGACGTTGGCGGAGGACTCGACGTCGTTGCCGGAAACATCCTCCGTGGAGCTGGAGGCGGTGACTTCCTCGACGTCGGTAGAAGCGTCGTGGGCGACGTCGGCGTCGCGGGTGGTGCCGTCGTCGGAAGAAGATGTTGCAGGAAGTGCCCATGAGTTCGTTTGATCGATGGTACTGGGCTGCTGCGCAGCTACCGACTGGCTCGTGTCAGCGTCGTTCGGCGCATCACTCTTTTTCAGACGTTGTAACACTGCGTTGAAACGCGAATGTAGTGAAATGGCAATGGCCCCTTACGTTAAGCAATCGAATGACCGTTACGCGATCACATGACATTCACTGATGCACCGTACATCGGTCCACCAGTGCATCCAGATGGCGATACTCGTTACGCCCTGGGTGTGCGGAGAACGTATCCCACGCCTCTGACGGTCTGAATCAAATGCGGCTCGTCCTTATCCACTTTCCGACGCAAATAAGAAACGTAAGATTCAACAACGTTTCCGTCACCGCCGAAGTCGTAATTCCACACATGGTCCAAGATTTTTGCCTTGCTCAGGACAACCTCGGCATTAACCATCAAGTAACGGAGCAATTTGAATTCCGTCGGGGATAAATCCACGTATTCCCCTGCCCTGGTTACCTCATGCGAATTGTCATCCAGGGTGAGGTCGGCGTAGGTGATTCGTTGATCGTCATCCACCTCTGGCGGGCTGACGCGGCGAAGAATCACTTTCAAACGCGTAACGACTTCTTCCAAACTAAACGGTTTGGTGACGTAATCGTCGGCACCAATTGTTAAACCGTGAATGCGGTCATCAACAGCATCTTTAGCGGTTAGGAAAAGTACCGGTGCATCGTGGCCATCCGCGCGAAGTTTGCTCAATAGAGTGAACCCGTCCATGCGGGGCATCATGACGTCCAGAATAAATGCGTCGGGATGGAACGAACGTGCAATATCCAACGCTTCCCCACCGTCACTCGCGGTCGCGACCTCAAAACCTTGGAACTTCAAAGACACTTTGAGAAGCTCTACGATGTTTGCTTCATCATCAACAACAAGAACGCGTGTGGGGGCTTCAGCAGAACTCATAGTTCCAGTGTGCACGATTACTGATGATCTGTCTGCATACACCGCATATGAAATTACTGAGCACTTTCAGCCTGTTTCCTGTACGTCGGGTGTGAGCATCCTGGGAGCCCGCTGTCCATATGCTGTGAACGCTCGTGTGAACGAACTGCAGCGCACGTACGGTCTGCCAGCGCACAGATGACAAAAGCGCTGGGTACGAGCGCCACATATGCGAACATTCAGCTCACCTGCAATCAGCGTAAACTTAGCAATACCAACTGGGAGGCGATGCCTCAGGTGACTACCCACCACATCAAGGCCAGCACCCGCAGGTCACTAGTCGGGTGGACCATCGCGATCATTGCGACGCTAGTTGCCGTAGGACTCTGCCGGGTAGCGCAACTTCCCTCCCCTCTCATGTTGGGTTCGATGGTCGGTGGGCTATGCGGAGCCATTATCGCGAGCACACGAATCCGGCCACCGCGCTCCACGATCGGCCCCTCGCAAGGTGTTATTTCTCTCTTGGCGGCAGGACCTTTGGTCAATTCTTCCCCTGACCGTTTGGCCTCCTATGCGATCCCATCACTAATTGCTATTGGAATCACTTTGCTTCTCTGCGCGGCCTGTGCCTGGGTGATCACGCGTTTTTCAACCATTGATTCACCCACAGCAGTCATGTCGACGCTCGCGGGTGGGGCGTCGGCAATGTCTGTTCTTTCCGAAGAACTGGGAGCAGATTTCCGATATGTCACTGTTGCTCAGTATCTCCGCGTTTTTATCGTTTCCTTCTCGTTGCCATTTTTAATTCCATTACTGGTTGGCGGAAATGTTGATGTTGGTTCAGAACCCCTCGTGAACCTTTCCTCTCACTCGGTAATGAATTGGCTAGTCGTGTTGGCCGTGATCACCATTCCTGGGTGGCTTGCCAGTTTTACGCCATTGCCCGCACCCCGCCTGCTTGCACCTTTGGCCATAGCCATCGCGATAGGTGAATGGCAACCACATCTCATTGCGATACCTGGCGTTTTGGAAGCGGCCGCATTTGTTTTGATCGGTTGGCAGGCCGGTGGCGCGTTCGACCGTCAATCATTGGTAACTAACGCAAAACGCCTTCCGCTCGCATTCCTGTGCATCATTGTTTTGATGGGCGGATGTGGCGTTATGGCCGGAATACTCACAGCCTTAGGCCTCGGAACCCTCACTGAAACATACTTAGCGACGACACCTGGCGGCCTTTATATCGTCCTGGCTATCGCGCACGACCGCGGAGCGGGACCCATTGTTACCGTCATGCAACTGACCAGGATGATCGTCATGCTGATTGTCACTGCATTTGTGCCACAGCTCATCCGCGCTTTACGACGGATTAAAAATACCGCCACGCATCACTAGGCATACTCGGCTATGCGCAGCGGACTAGACGTAATGGACTATGCGGCCGGATTATGCGTACCGGCTGGCTGCTTGAACCGTCGACGGGACGTAGCTACTACCGAAGAGGTACACGTGGCTAAGCAACATACTTAGCTGGTGCAACGGAATAAGTTTCCGCCATCCTTTATTGAGAAAGCCCTCACTTTCATAACCTTCGTAAATAGCGTCGAGCTTGGGCGCACCAAAAAGAGCGAGTGCGGCGAGATCCGTCAGTGGGTGTCCACCATGAGCACTAGGGTCGATCAGCACCGCCCCGGACGACGTCCACATCACGTTGCCCGCCCATAGGTCTCCATGAATCCGGGCCGGAGTGTCGATATCGTCGAAATCACCGTCACGAAGACGCTCACACACGGCCTCAACAGCCTTATTGCCCTGTTCTCCCAAGGATGCTCCGCGCTGCGAACTATTGATGCGCTCGAGCGTCGGCATGATGCGAGCTTCCGCATACATTTCGCCCCAGTGGTCATAATGCTTCAAACTCAGCGGCATTAACTCATCATTCGGGCCGTGAAGACCATCACCCTCCCAACCGTCTGGGCCAGCACCGAATGCCGCAGCTCCTGCCTCGTGGGTGTGTGACAGCGCAGCACCGAACTCGCGAGCAAACCGGGTGGAGGCGCGACCATTGTCCAAACGCTCCAAGACAAGCCCGCCACCAGGGACGGAATCATCCTGACCGAAAACCTTAACGACGCGTGCCCCGCCCGACGATTCAGCCTCGCGCAACCAATTCAAGCCGGCTGCTTCCCATTCAGCAGCCCGGCCATGTGTGTTCTTGGTGAACGTATCGTCGTCAATAAAAGCCATGCCCCCAACCGTAGACGTTTACATGCCTATAGGTGACATCATTCTTTCTCTAACGATTATTTATGGCTTTTATTCACGGTCTCTGGCGCAATCTGGCCTATTGTTATGAATTTTCCTTACGGAATGTACGAGTCCCCCACCAGATACCGGCAAAGAAAATGACAAGAGACCACAGAATTCCCCAGGTCACGGTTGCGGCATCAGGGTTTTCCGCGAAGATCGCGCGAACAGCATCGACGATATACCGAGTGGGCATGAAGTCCGATAGCCGTTCGAGCCACGCGGGAGCCAGTGACATTGGCAAAATAATTCCGGATAACAACAGAATAGGCATGATAAGCATATTGGTTAGGGGACCCATGACATCTTCGTCTTTACTGGTCAAAGCCAGTGCATTCGATGCGGCTGCCGACGCCGCATCGGCAAACAGCGTGATGATCATGCCTAGGACCACACCCGCGATAGGCGCTTTCATCCCCATCGCATAGCCCAAAGCAATGAGGATGGTGGATTGGACGCCCAGTTGGGTCACATCGCGCATGAGGCGCCCGCATAGCAGTGCAGTCCTACTAGCTGGGGTAACGCGCTCAGCTTCGATCACTCCGTCACGCCACTCGGCAATAACGCCAAAGCCGACGAACATCGCACCGAAAACGGTCAGCTGAACCAGCAAACCGGGAACAAAGAACGTGTAGGCGTTCGTCGCACCGAATTGGGCTGTCAAGGGCTTGAGTAAGGGGCCGAACAATACCAAATACATCACTGGTTGCAATAAGCCGATGATGATCCAGGCGGGGTTACGGAGATTCATGCGCAATTGTCTGCGGCAGATAATGAAACTCTCACGGAAGAAATTAGATATACCCATGAAATATCCTCAAAATAAAATTGTGGAGAATTAATCTCGCAACGACCGGCCAGTCAGTGATAAAAAGACGTCATCCAGGGTGGGGCGCCGGACATTAAGATCCGCGATACCGATCGACTTCTCATCTAACGACCTGATCAGATCCGGCAACAGATGGCCGGAGTTATAGAGGTCTGCTTCTATGAGGTCGCCAGTTACCTTTAAATCAGGAGTTGTCGACGCATCTGCTCCTGACATCACGCGGGTGATGATCTCCGCGGCCTCGGCCTGGCGTGTGGCGTCGTCAAGGCGGAGAGAAACGTGATCCCCAGAAACCGAGCTCTTCAGATTCTCTGCTGTATCTGATGCAATAATTCGTCCGTGATCGATAACAATGATCCGATCTGCTAATGCATCGGCCTCATCTAAATAATGAGTTGTTAAGAAAATCGTTGTACCTTGGTCTTCACGGAGGCTACGAATGTGGTCCCAAAGGTTGCTTCGCGCCTGTGGATCCAGGCCAGTCGTCGGTTCATCCAGGAAAACGAGGCCCGGGCTATGAATCAACCCCATCGCGATATCAAGACGCCGGCGCTGACCGCCCGACATATTCTTGGGTTCCCTGCCCCACAAACCATCTAAACTAAACTGTTCAAATAACTCATGTGCGCGACACTGAGCATCTTTTTTACGTAAGCCATACAGCATGCCATGATCCATCAGTTCCTCGCCCGCATGTGCATTGGAACCGGCCGAGCCCACCTGGCTGACATACCCGATATGGCGACGGACCTCCACGGGCTGGGTAGCCACGTCGAAGCCTGCAACACGGGCAGAACCACTCGTCGGCTTCAACAATGTCGTGAGCATGCGAAGCGTCGTCGTCTTACCAGCACCATTAGGGCCCAAGAAGCCGATAATTTCGCCGGGATCAACGTGCAAACTCACACCATCGACGGCTTTTACCGGTTTATTATCACGACCGCGACCACGAAAGGTTTGGGTCAGGTCATGCGCTTCAATCATCGGCTTACCAGGGCTATTAGGCATGGCTCACATCATGCCAGAAAACCGGCTAGCTTGGCACGGGACACAACCCCTCGGCGAAAAACCTACGACGTCACCAACTGAAGACCTAAACCTTCGAGTACGGGCTGAATGACCTTGGCCCCTGGGGTAGTAGCATCCTCTTCACTACCATAACTCGCTATACCTGCTGCGTAGGCAGTCGCATTAGATGGATCCCTGGGATCCGTAGCCCATACGATCCCGCCAGAATCGCCGTGGTCCTGAATGCCATCAAACTCAAATGAATATTTCGAGACCATTGACTGGTAATCTCCGCACGACAAACCCGAACGCCAGCCCAGGCGACAAGTATATGGCCTAATCTGTTCTAATTCTTTCGGACCCCAAAAACCTTTCACTGTGACTGGAACACCATCCCATGTGACCCCCGGAGCCGTATGAATAAATTTGCGGTACTTAGGATAAAACTCGATCAATCCATAGTCTCTTCCTGGACCAATGTTTTTTATAGTTCCATCGAGAGCGCTCCATACAAATTCACCTACATTGACTTCCTCACCATCGTCGGTCTCCAGATAAACTTTGTCGCCCTTATTGCCGCAATGTCCCGCAGTGAGGTTAAAAACACGACCTGAGTTACCTGGGTCATATACCGTCCAACCCCACGAACATGTACTAACATTACCGTTTGAATCCTCAATATAATATTTTCCACCGGGCGTAAACAGATTACCTTGTTCCAGTGATTCAAAGTCCTGGGAGTCCCGAAGAATTTTTCTTTTCTGAGGTATGGAAGAATCCTGCCGCACTCGTTGTCCACTTGCAGCCCGTCCGAGGTTGCCACCGCCGACTTGAGATTGATCGATAGTCGGACGTGAACGTCGGGTCTGATTCGACCAATCAGGATTGAACGATGGTTCTATCTTCTGTGTAACTGAAGTCTCTGGCGGGCTGGATTTGTCCGAATCATCATTATTTCGAGACACAACGACAGCTACTAGCGCAACAGCAACGACGCCTGCTAATAATTTTTTGCCCCACTACTCATAGGCAGATTTTACATTCACTTAACAGCATTAACGGAGCGATCGAGATTATTATTACCCCCACAACCAGGCATAACAATCACTCGGCTAGGAATTTATCCAGTTAATCAACGAGAAGAGAGCACCTCATCCAGCTCTTTTCTATCGGAGGAACTAATAGTCCTTCGCGTTTGCATCGGTTCCATTCTTTTAGATTTCATGCGCCTGTCACCTCATGTTTCCCTTCCTCAGATACGCTACAAACCCTGTGAAAAGGTTCCAGCAAGCAGTTAATCCCCACGACAACACCGAGTCCGATACGCAACCACACGGCCAACGGGAGCAGCCTCGCGTCCGACGCACGGGTCTGAGCCGGCGTTCCTTCTTAAAGGGTGCAGCAGCCAGTGCAGCAGCCGTCGGTGTTTCCACTTTTGGTAGCTCACTTCTCCCCCGTTCTATTCTTCAGCAAATTGCTACCGCCGCACCTGCTGGTTCTCTCGAGGACGTCAAACACGTTATTTTCCTCATGCAGGAAAACCGAGCATTTGATCACTATTTCGGTTGTCTCAAGGGTGTTCAAGGCTTCGGTGATCCCCACCCGCTGCCTCAACGCACCGGCGGAACGGTGTTCGAGCAAAAGGACTCGCGTGGCACCGTAACTCTGCCATTCTCTATTCGCGATGCTGCAGGCCGTCAATCAATGAACGCGGAAAACGTCGACGCCCTCGACCATGAATGGGAAGGAGGCACCTCTGCCTTACACGGCGGGTGGTGCGATAACTGGATAGAGGCCAAAACTTCCTCCACGATGGCCTATTACGACCGGCACGACTTGCCATTCCAGTACGAACTCGCCGACACATTCACGGTGTGTGACCAATACTTTTGCTCAGTGCCGACGAGTACGTCGCCCAACAGAAACTACTACTTCTCCGGATACACCGGATTCGAACCCGCTTCTCCGTCGGTACGCGCGGTGGATAACCGAGCCTACGATGATGGGCACCCCGGCTACGACTGGCCTTGCCTAGCGGAAATCCTGGATAATACCGGCATTGACTGGCGCGTGTACCAAGAGTGGGACAATTTTACCGATAACAACTTCGAGTACTTCCGCTACACCAAGCGAATTTCAGAAAAAGTTTTCGCTGGCCACAACAACTTCGGGGAGAATTACTACTCGGCGCTCGCCACCGCGACTGAAAAGAACGACCGCCCAACAGTTCAGAAACTGACCGAGGAACTAACGCAGAAGCTTGAGCAGTTAACGCCGACGGAGCGACGCATTTTCGACCGCGCGCTCTATCGCTCTGAGCCGCACACCATAACTCAGCGCGTTGAGCACGACATCGCCGCAGGAACGCTGCCGCCCGTCTCCTGGATCGTGCCGTCGAGCACCGAATCTGAACACCCATCGGCATCGTCGCCGCGTGCGTCGGCGAACCTTATCTATCGCCTCTTAGATGCTCTGGGAAAACACCCTGATGTGTGGAAACACACCGCACTATTTATTACTTTCGACGAAAATGACGGATATTTCGACCACGTTCCACCGCCCCGGCCACCGCGCAGTGAGGAGGACGAGTGGTATCAGGGTAAAGCCCTCGGCTTCGGTAACCGGGTGCCCATGATCGTGGTGTCCCCGTGGAGCGTCGGCGGATATCGCTGTTCGGAGGTGTTCGACCACACCTCTGCGTCACAGTTCTTAGAGGCGTGGAAGGGAATTTCGGTTCCCACCGTGTCGCGATGGCGCCGCACAATTAGCGGGAACTTAACCAGCGCTTTTGATTTCTCTCATCCTCAGCCTTTCACGCCTGCATCACAGCCGCCACCGACGACAGAGCTCGAGCCGCGCTGGCACCCACGACCGCCGGAAAAGGGCGTGATGCCACAGCAAGAGGCGGGACGGCGTCCCCAGCGGCCCCTGCCCTACCAACTCTCTGCGGCAACTACGGAGCAGTCCTCAGATAAAACTATCCAACTCCACCTGACTAACGACGGCCCCGCCACTGCGAATTTTCTGGTGTTTTGTTTCCACGAGGCTAAAGACCCGGTACGGATGGTGGAACCTGTTGAGAACGAGAGCGGACGCGGGTTGAGTAGTGTGGCCCAGGGGGCTGTAGACGACCGAAGCGAGAGGCCATCCAGCGACAACCACCGCGAGGATGGGGACGGCGACGATTTAGGAACGCCTGGAAAAGACGTTGTCGCATGCGACGTTCGTGGCACGATGACTCTCAAGATTCCCACGGCGAAAGACGGCCACTACGCCATCGTTGTGAGAGGCCCAGCAAACTTTCACTATGAAACGAACGGAACCGTGCTTAAGTCCAACACACTGCATAGTTGAATTCGGACACTAGGGAACGGGCCTCGACTAATACGCGAAGCGTTCATTGGGTTTGCATTCCAATAGGCGAGCAATCCGGCATGCGTATACCCCGACGCATTCGCACGCGAGAGTACATATACTTTCTGCTATGAAACCTGTTTCAGCGGACTCGCCACGACGTCATGCACACTCCGCCGTTCCGTATGATCGCGGGCCCAGGCCCATTTTTCGTGGTCGCCTGCATGAAATTGCCGCCATCTATTTCGCAGGCACTTGTACTGCACTCGTGGCTGCCACTGCTGCGCTCCATGACAGTGCACCTTTTATCGCTGCAACAGCCCTTTACTGCGTGTGCCTCCTTGGAATGCTTACGGTGTCGGCTCTCTATCACCGGGTGCCGTGGCATACGAAGCGCGCTGTGGATATATGGAGACGCGCAGACCACTCCATGATCGCCATTTTTATTGCCGGCACCTATGCACCCGTCGCGGTGTACGCCTTCAACTCGATGAGCGACGGATTGTGGATCCTCCCTACGGCGTGGATCGCTGCAGGTGGAGCCGTCGCGGTTAACCTTCTGTGGCCCGACCATCCCCGCTGGCTTGATGTCGTCATTTATCTAGTTTTGGGCTGGCTGGTGGTAGTGAAAGCCGCCGCGCTCGTGTCACTTATCCCTGTTGCCGCTTTAGTTTTAATTATCGTCGGAGGCGTTATCTATTCACTTGGTGCCATAGTGTACGGGGCTCAAAGCCCCAACCCGTCTGATCGCTGGTTCGGCTTCCACGAAGTGTTCCATGCGTGCACCATCGTCGCGGCTGCGTTGCGCCACATTGCTATTTGGTTATTAATGGTGAAGTGAACGGCCTCAGCACAACTCACCGAGAGAGGCGATAACTACCATCCTCGGCTTCGCACAGCATTCGCCATAGGCTCCGACCCTGAGACGTACAGCCCCTCAACCCCCAACCTGCCGTTTTGAGCTGGAGATGGGACTTGAACCCACAACCTACGGTTTACAAGACCGTTGCGCTACCGATTGCGCCACTCCAGCACACTGGACAACCTGCCTACGCCATGCGCAACCGCGCGGACAGGTTCCGTTAACCAGCTCCGTCATAATACACATAACTGTGTCCACAACGAAACAAACACCACCCCACCAGTGAAAACAAAACCGGCCACTACCCCACTCGCCTACACGGTAAGTTCTGTCGTAGCCTGTCACCACAAAGACTCCTCATTTAACCAATCCCGATCAGCGAAGGCAACGATCTCCCCATGGATTTTGTCTCAGGATTCAGCCAGGCGTTCCGCCGCATCGCTGGCTCCCGCGCCCCCGGCTCCACCGCCGGCGGGTCCAATCCTGTCGCCACCATCGACGCCGTCAAAGCCGCTCCAGCACCGTCGCCACTGAAACCCATCGACTTCACCAATGTCGACGAAATCAACGCGGTTCTCGACCTCGCCGCCCGTATTGGCGACGTCCTCCTGGCCAGCGGCATGAGCAACGGGGACGTCAAAGCCCACATGCACGCGATCACCGAAACATACGGCATTCACGACGTCCACGTGGACATCACTCTTAACACCCTCATGCTGCACACCACCATGGGGCCAACACAGGGTGCACTCTCAGCGTTTCGCGTCGTTAGTAAACTCAGCATGGACTTCGCGCGGTTAGAGGAAATCGACGTCCTCGTCCGACGCATTCTCACCGGTCGGTACACACGGGCCGAAGCAGCCGACGAGCTTCACGCGATCGTCACAGCACCCCCCACTTACAATTCCGTTTTTATCCTGATCATGTGGGGGTTTTTCACCGGATCAGTAGCATTCATGATCGGTGGACACCTTGCCGAGGCCATCATCTCTTGCCTCTCCGCCATCATTATCATGTGGGGGTCTGCAGTGTTGGCCGGCCACGGTCTTCCCTTGTTCTTCCAAAACGTCTTCGGCGGGCTTGTGGCCCCCGTCCCCGCCGCCTTGGCCTACCACGTCGGCCAACACTATGGAATAGAAGTCAACCCGTCAGTCTGTATCGGTGCCGGTATCGTCGCCATGCTGGCCGGGCTCACCCTGGTCCAAGCTCTCCAAGATGGCATCACTGGCGCACCCATTACAGCGTCCGCACGATTCTTCGAGGCCGCACTCTCCACCGGTGCGATTATCGCCGGTGTTGCCTTCGGGCTCAACATAGCCTCCCGTTTGGGCATTCCTCTTCCCGAATTTGAAGGCTCTGCGTCCACCAACGTCGTTCAAAATGTCGTCATTACAGTGTCCGGGGCACTTGCGGGCGCATTCTTCGCGGTAGCGTGCTTCGCGCGCCTGCGATCCACCGTCATCACGACGGTAACTACCCTCATCGGTGCTGCGATTTACTACATGATCCTTATCCCCATAGGCTTCGGAACCATCGCAGCTTCTGGCATGGCGGCCACGCTCATCGGACTATTCGGTGGCCTCCTCTCCCGCCGATTCATGATCCCACCGCTGATTACCGCAGTCTCCGGCATTACCCCGCTCCTGCCCGGTTTTGCTCTGTACCGCGGCATGTACTCCCTCCTCAACGACCGACCATCCATCGGGTTCTCCTCGATGGCCACTGCCTTTGCCATCGCCACAAGCCTGGCGGCGGGCGTTGTTCTCGGTGAATGGATTGCGCGTAGGTTACGGCGCCCCCGCATCGCCACTGCCTACCGCGGAGTTCGCAACATCGTCCGACGGCCACTCGCGGTGAAGGCGCGCACCAACGGCCCTCGAACTCATGGTCCACGCACCAACGGCCATGGGAGTCCACGGACACCCAACGCGGGATCTATCCGAGCGCGCTGGCGCAATCGCTCCTACCGAAACACGAAAGCACGTTCGCAGTGGCGTCGTCGATAAAAACCGGATAAAACCCACGGTGGCGGCTACCACGAATCCCAACGTGTGAGCTACCATTATTCTGTTCACCATCCATCCCAGGAGGATTTTCCAGGAGGATTTGTGCCCCCCAAGGTCACTGATAGACGGGCAACCAACGCAGAATCGCTGCACGCCGTCGAAGAAGAAACAGCTATCGCGGCCCAACGCATCGTCGCTACATATGCAGAGGACTTCTTTGACTACACCACGCTGACCAGCATGCTGGGCGTTGAACCCAAAGGGCTGATCTACCGTCGGGTCGCCAAAGAACTCGGCGAACCCGAAATCCCCGGCAAGAAACCGGAAAAGAAAGCAGCCAAGAAGTCCAGCAAGAAATCGACCGGTAAGAAATCCACAGGCAAGGGCACGAAGAAGACCAGCAAGAAATCGACTAAATCGTCAGCGAAGAAGAGCACCAAGAAATCCACGAAGAAGTCGACCGGATCCGCAGCTAAGAAGAGTACGCGGAAATCCACTGCAAAAAAGTCAACAGCCAAGAAATCGACGACTAAGAAATCCTCATAATTAGTTAGGGCAATTAGCAGAGTACCGAGTAGGTCCGGGCTCGACGGCACGACAACCAGCGACCACCCACCACGCCACGCGCGCGGAGGCGGTCGCTTTTTACACACCTCTTGTGCACTCTTCAGAAGAGCTTACGGCCACAGTCGCTACGCCACCTTCCTCGGCACTACCCTGGAAGACGGAACTATCCGGAGCACCCATCAACCTAAACGAGGTACCAACACCATGTCCTCATCTGACAACACCACACCGGCCAAAGCCGCCAGCACCGACACGCACGCCGACGACGCCGTGAAAGACACCTACTCGTTTATCGTCGTCGCTAACCGTTTACCCGTCGATATTGAGATCGACCCCGACGGCACCAAGCACTTCGAACCAAGCCCGGGTGGCCTGGTCACGGCGCTGAAACCCGTCCTCAAAGAACACGAAGGCGCATGGATCGGCTGGCCCGGCGCGACATCCGAAGGGCCCACGGCAACCCCCGTCGCCGACCCGTTCATGACTGACGAAGGCATCACACTGATCCCGATGGGCCTGACCAAGAGGGATTACAGCGAATACTACGAAGGGTTCTCCAACGCCACATTGTGGCCCCTCTACCACGACCTTATCGTGACGCCGATCTTCAACCGCGACTGGTGGGTGACCTACCGCGACGTCAACACGCGCTTCGCGATGGAGGTGGCCCGGCGCGCAGCCGAAGGTGCAACAGTGTGGGTGCAGGACTACCAGCTGCAACTGCTGCCCGGCATTTTGCGGCAAATGCGCCCGGACCTGAAAATCGGGTTCTTCCTGCACATTCCGTTCCCGCCGGCGGAGCTGTTCCGCCAGCTTCCGTGGCGTGAAGAACTGGTCCGCGGCCTGTTGGGCGCTGACGTGATCGGGTTCCACTCCATCCACAACGCGACCAACTTCCTGGAGCTCTCCCGCGACGTCGGTGGGTTCGCGACACCGAGCACGGGGCAACCGGATAGCCTGCCTGTTCGCGGCAAGGCCAGCATGAGGGAAATCACCGCGACGATCACCGCATCCGACGGTCGCCCCGTCGGCGTCGGTGTGTTCCCGATTTCCATCGACACCAAGTCAGTCACTGCCGCCGCGAAGGACGCCGACGCGGAGAAGGTCCGCTCTGAGCTGGGCAATCCTGAAACGCTGATCCTCGGCGTCGATAGGTTGGACTACACCAAGGGGATCCTCCAGCGCCTCGAGGCGTACGAGGAGCTCCTGGAAACCGGTGCGCTCGACCCCGAGACCACCACGTTCGTGCAGGTAGCAACACCATCGCGCGAGCGCATTGAGCACTACAAGGTGGCGCGTCGGCAAGTGGAAGAGGCCGTCGGGCGGATTAATGGCCACTTCAGCAGCATCGGGCACTCCGCGGTCACCTATATGCACCGGTCTATTCCGTTCCCGGACCTCGTCTCCTACTACAAGGCCGCCGACATTATGCTGGTCACCAGCCTGAAGGACGGCATGAACCTAGTCGCCAAGGAATATGTGGCGTGCCACCCGGATGGCACGGGGTCGCTGGTACTCAGCGAGTTCACGGGTGCCGCGGCCGAGCTTGATGGCGCGTTTCTATGCAACCCGCATGACATTGATTCGATTAAGCGGCAGGTTCACTCCGCAGCGGTGGCGAAGAAAGAAGACCTGTATGACCGCATGATGTCCATGTTCAACGAAGTGAC
>OJLZ01000079.1_pt1 | contig 20821 bp, 7 predicted proteins | sample 1597091 | NCBI WGS metagenome assembly OJLZ01 (sample SAMEA3904684, study PRJEB24821) | metagenome | biome: Builtin; feature: hospital; material: surface | place: USA | collected 2013-06-06
ATCCAATGTCGCTGCGTCTCGTATGCGGCTTGAGGACGGATTCATCATCATGGTACGCCGACTCACTGGCGTCGTTGAAGACGACGCAGGATTTCGAAAACTCAGCAAGTTCTTTTTGGATGTAGACGTGGGCATAGAGTCGGCACGATACGTACGCACAGCAGAAGGCGAGTTGGTGAGTGGAGTCGTACTGCCTGTTCGTGTCGGTGAAAGGGCACCCCAGTTACCATGCGAAGATGGCGACGAGGTCACGGGCCGGTCCGTGCCGAATAATTCAGAACTGAGAAGCATGGAATAGGTTTCGTTCGCTTCTTCTGTACATGTGAGTGATGACAACATACCCATCTGTGCATCAACATCGGGCATTTTTTTCCGCTTGTGCCGACCTCCGGGCGTCCAGATCTCTTCTGGCAATAGCTGAAACGCCGCTTGCAAATCAGTTCCATCACGACTCGGGATAAACCGGTCACCATAAGTGCTTGTGTATGCCTTGGTCCTGTCTTTTCGAGGCGTCCTGGGTAGGTCTGCCATATTGTTATGACGTCTGGTTGGGTGCGTTGTTTGCTCGCCTGTGCTTTCAGACGCAGGTCGCTCACAATGAAAATTCTAAATGAAAAAGTTTTCGTGCGGTTTGTGCCATGCACTGTGCACTCAACGAGTGCAATGACGCTCGCTGTACAAACAAGAACGACTCCAAGTTCCCCAGAACAGCTGTCATGGCGTCGTTGGCAGACGGGGGATCATCATCACGTGACCCAAGCGCCACTACCGCCCATGTTGGGCTCCGGGTGAACATGAAGCATGTTCATGCATGCGTAAACAATGAAAAAAATTGCGGTGAGTATCACCGTGCTTACAAATTTTCAGTTTTGCAATGATCGTGCATACAACAGGCCATGCATACCTTCTTCTATGAAAGACCCATTGTCCCTGGGAATCAATACAAATTTATGACATATCACAGAGGCGCATGGTTATGTCCTTGAGGACAGTGGTAGATATGAAATTCTTCGGAAACTCGCCGTTCTACGTACATGGTACAGAGAATTACGTGCTAATATAATGTGCTTCGAAGCTAGCAACTTGCTTCTCTTAGCGTGATAGTGAGAAAAGAGATGTTCTACAGGATCTCCTTGAACAAAGCCAGGTCACAATGGATCGACAAGTGCGTGAAACAAAACAAAAAAAAATTGAGACGCGTCAATAATGGAACGCGTCGGGACCACATGGGCGTCCCTCCGTAAAGAGAATCTGATTTTTGACCTGCTTATCCTGAACCAAATAGACGAAGTTGACTATGGTACAACGACACTATATCATTGGTTACGAAGCATATCCCAGGTGGGACGGGACGTGATACGCGACCGAGTTTGAGTGAAAAAAAGACGCGGTACTATCGTGATATTTCGTACCCTGGTTGGGTTATGTAATACCACAGAGGCGTTGGTTTTGTGCGAGTGGCGGTGGGCTGCGTCGTTACGACCTACTACCACTATGGCGCGTACTAAACAAACAGCCCGCAAGTCAACCGGTGGCAAGGCCCCTCGTAAGCAACTCGCCACCAAGGCAGCTCGCAAGTCGGCACCCGTGGCTGGTGGTGGTATGTATTATGACGTGCATGTCTTGTGCTAACCCAATACAGTAAAGAAGCCTCACCGTTACAAGCCTGGTACGGTGGCTCTCCGTGAAATCCGTCGCTACCAGAAGAGCACGGAGCTTCTGATCCGCAAGCTTCCTTTCCAGCGTCTCGTTCGTGAGATTGCTCAGGACTTCAAGACCGACCTTCGCTTCCAGTCGTCGGCCATCGGTGCTCTGCAGGAGGCCAGCGAGGCTTACCTCGTGTCGCTCTTCGAAGACACCAACCTGGCTGCTATCCACGCCAAGCGTGTGACAATCCAGCCCAAGGACATTGCTCTGGCGCGTCGTCTTCGCGGTGAGCGCTCGTAAATGTTTTGTTACTATGCTTCATGCAAGCTCCCTTTTGTGGCGCTGATGTGTTTTTACTCGTTGCTGTGGCGTGCCCATGGCCATGTTGTTCTATAGGCAAAACATCACTGTAATCCTACTAAGGTTCTATTTACCTCGTCCTCAGCTCACAATTCGCACTGATGCGACACCTGTGTAGGATGATGACTGGAGAGTTTGCTTGTTTGGATAGGGTATATATGATGGTGAGCCGCGATGCGGGCCAGTTGATCCGCGGTGTACAAAGGGATCACTCGGATGTTTGTTTTTTTTTGGGTTTCGCAGGTGAAGCGCGTATATTTCCCCGATATGCCGCCTCGACCTGTCGTTCATCCGATATTGATTTGTCACGCGGCGTAAAAGATGTGTTGAAACGTAGCAGCACGTTGATGTCGTGAACCCAACTGTCATAAATGACGGAACGATCATCATCGGTATGAGTATATGACGAGCCACTTCGACGCGCCACATTTCGTTCAGGTGAAAATGAGACACAAGGAATGGGAAAGGGCGACATTTGCACACAGGCAGATTGTCTCGACTTGAGTGTGTGAATCGTACGACCATCTACACTCACTTCTGCTTGTGAGCGAGAATCTTCCGCCACAAATATCTGTAGCTGAGCATTGTCCGGCAATAAGATTGTGCGGAAGCTCAATGATCGAGGGCAAATAGGTGTCAGCAGCATAGTCGACACGGAAGGGTGCACGATAGGTCCGCCTGATGAAAGCGAATAGGCCGTTGATCCCGTAGGTGTAGACACGATCAATCCATCTGCCACTGTGCGAGTCAAATGCTCACCATCCACGAACGCATCCATCGTGGTCATATGGGGATCACTGCCGCGATGAAGCACCATCTCATTCATAAAATGCAATTCGCGGCATGAATTCTCGCCCGGAAGCCACAAACATTGTTCCGGCCTGCTATCCCAGAGCCCCATGCACAAGCGTTTTCTTAGGGCGAGTGAGAAGCGCGAGTGAAATACATCGTTGACAGCCTCCGGGAAAGCACGAACATCGTACGGGAGTAGAAATCCCAAAGTGCCCATAGAAAAGCTCAAAACCGGAGGCACAGCGTGCTGATCAAACAAACTCGACACATGCAAAATGGAACCATCACCACCTAGGGCAATGACGAAATCCGTCTTTTCTGCCAATAGTGCTTTTTCCTCGACACGAAACGAGATCAAGTCCTGAAAGTCAGGTGCGAGTTCGTGGGCTGTCGATTCCTCAACAATAATGTTGATATCATCGTATGTCTTCCGTAAATACTGAATAGCGTCCTTGAATGCGTTTGTGACGCGCGTGTCACTGTGCTTCTTGACAAAGAGCACATTTCGTGGCATGTGCGACCACCGAAATTCTTGCATACTGCCGGCGTAAGGTGTTCATGCACATACCTAAAATGCGAATCTATCGGCGCGACAATAGCATTTTGGTTCATGCTGTGTTTTTGTTCGACATCGCTTTCTCGTTAGAACTGTGTGATACAAACCCTGGACGCCTTTGAAAATACGTGCCGACTTTGGGTGGTAGAGATGCCAGCGATCCAGCTCTTGTCGCATATGTGCGTATCCATGCAGGAGCATGACATTTCAACCTTGTCCAGCATGTGAGGGATCTGCATCCCATCCACTGACCTGTCATGGAAAACAACCCAACGACGTGGGGTACCAGAATGTCAGATGCACAATTAGCCCAATGTGCCAATCAAAAAAAAATTGGCAAAATTTCCCTATCAACCCCTGTGTTTCTTTCAGGCAAGAGCCATGCCATGGCCCGTGTTGCCATGGTGGCCCAAAGCTTGGAACCCTTTCTCGCGCTGGACCTGGGCAAATAGCTATGACTATGAGACCCTTCTAGATTCTTTAGAAAAAGAGATCCAGTCGACCGAGTCTACGCTGACCGATATTCGAGCACGCAAGCGTCGTGCGATTCACAATGTACTGCAAATTATGATCACCCTTTGGATCATATCATTAATTGTGTTGTGGGTCTTTTCGTCATTTTTCTGGGGACGAGAATGGGCGGCGTCGAGATCATTGGTTGTTGTGCTTTTGTTGCTGGGCACTCCCCTGTTCATTGCGATTCTGCATCGAGTCGTGTCCATCTGGTTCCGTCGCCTCGAACGAGCACAAGAGTCGCATCTTGGCTTACTTCGGAAACAGAAGCGGGAAAAAATCAATGAGATTAAGAAGGCAACAGACTTTGATCATCTACGCAGCCTCCTGGATCGGTACGATGACGAGAAGAAGCGTGATCTAAAGTCGACTTCTACTGACGTAAAAGGCACCAACGTAAAGAAGCGCGCCTCTATGTTTTCTCTCAGGAGAAAGCCATCTAAAGACAAATCGGCAATGAGCCAAGGTACTGCAGAATCGCGCGCCGAACAGCCAAAAGCGACGGAAGCGCTTGCGCCGCCTATAACGGGTCTGCCTGTGTTGGGCGTTCCGAGCGCCCAAGCCCATCTTGAAAACCCATCACTACGCAATGAGCCATCTACACAGCAGTCATATCCGAGAGGCTGGATGGACAAGGTGGCGGATATGATTCTTGGCACCGATCCGTACGGAGCCACGCCTGAAGACCAACAGTACGCCCTTATTTGCAGGCACTGTTTCCACCATAATGGCCTCGTTCCAAAGAACGAGCTTCATGAAACCCAGTACATATGCCCCTATTGTTTCACTTTCAACTCACGCAGACCGTCGAGTCGGCCAGTGTCTTCACCGTTCGCTCCCGTTCGCCAAGACTCTAGCTTTTCAGACCAAGCTGAGCCTCTCCAGAGTCATGATGACACACCAGCTCCTGAGACGGTGAACGAAGAAAGGCCTGCGCTGCGGCGCAGTAGTCGTCTACGAGAGCAGCTGCTATCCCCTGACGACGAGTACGACGAGGGTGCGCACACCGACGACATGCAGCTCGATGAATAGACCGCCCAGAAAGATATTTTTGGTGAGCAAGATTCTGTGCATATGCTACAAAGGAAATAAGGATGCTGCACAACAGAATCCAGTGTCGACGGGAGAAGGTCCTTAGTGCTCCTCACCCAGAGCAAGGTGACCTTCCTTGGAGTTCACGTAGTTGTACTCCTTGTTGCCCCACGTGTAAATGAAGTAGCCGACGACAAAAGGAATGCCTGAGTATGGCAGCTGCTTAGCAGCGCGGCGGAAACCGTTGAAAAAGTATCCCTGGAACACACCGGCGAAGGGGTTCTGCTGGAACGACGACACAGCGTATGACTTAATTCCCTTCTGGGTTGGGCCACCAAAAGCGCCCCACCATCCGATCTGTCACGTTAGCTTGTGCCTTATACACTGAAATACATACCCACTTGTGGCCGGATGGCATACCACTGTGAACAATGCTGCTGGGACGCATGATGAGAGCTGGGTGTAGGTACGAAAAACGACGGCGGCGAGGCACTAGCCTTGTGCACGCTCGGGGTTTTACGGATGACCAATCGACGTGCGCCGGGCCCTCATTCTCGGCCGAACGCAATTCCCAGGGCGGGGCCCGTCCAAGGGGGCTGGTGGTACGATGGCAAAGCAGTCGCGAGCCTTTCTTTCAACGCTGCCGCTTCCTTTTTCCTAGGCAGGCATCACCAGGAACGAAGTCTGTTTCTGAACAAAAATGGTTAGCATGAAAAAGTACGGGGACCCGTGAAGCAAGTGAAGAGTGCGTTGCGACAGCAGTGCGCCTTCCAGGGGACCGGGGCAGACTGAGATCTTCGTTCAGCCTGTTCCGATGGACACGCACGCGATCGCAGAGACATTCGCCTGGTCTCGTACAAAGCGTTGCAAGTGATCCAGACGTTCAGGGTCGACAAATGAATTACGGCCGTGGCCGAATCCATCCATGCGTCGGCGATCGTCCGAGTCTTCTTCAAGATGACGAGGTACACCGGGTGCAAGCTCAGGTACATGACGGACTGGTTCTCTCTTCCCGGTTCCCACGCTCGCGGACCTGGCATTGGTGGAATGGAGTACTTACACTATGGCATTGTTTTTGTGATACTTTCACTAACTTGAACGTACAGGCATCAAATCTTGACAAGTCCCTCGACGAGATCATTTCAACCAAGCGCAAGCAGACGCCCCGCCCGCGCCGCAGCTCTGGCCCGCGCCAGTCGAGTTTGTCGCGTGGTAAGGGTGCCAAGGCAGCGGCTGTCGGCAGCGCTGCAGCTGCAGCAGCGGCCGTGAGCCAAGCTAACCGCCAGCAACCGCCTCTTGTCATCCCTGGTCGTGGTCCACAGGGCCAGGGCAGCAAGGTGATTGTCAGCAACTTGCCGACGGATGTGACGGAGGCACAGGTCAAGGAGCTGTTTTCGACGACGATTGGCCCCTCTGCGCCGCGTGCTGATGAGCTACCGCGCCAACGGCCAGTCGACAGGCGTGGTCACCGTCCAATTCCAGCGTGCCGAGGATGCTAGCCGCGCTTACTCACAATACAACAACCGCCTTATTGATGGCAGTACGTATTCGCTGCTCGACTTACATATGCAGAGCGTCCGCTCAAGATTGAGGTCGTGGTCGACCCGGCCCACGCCCCTGTCGTGGCACCCGAGGCGCCCAAGCCGTCCAAAAGTGCGCGGGCCAAGCGCAACGCGAAGGCCAAGCGCCGTCGCGAAGCCCGCCCCGCCAAGTCGCTGGAAGACTTGGACGCTGAGATGGAAGGTATGTGCGCGACTCGCTTACCTCAGACTACTCCAAGCAGGCGAGCTCCGAGGCCCAGCCGATGCAGGACGCGCCCAGTGCGGCGTAGGTAGTTTTCTAATGCAAGTGTGTATCTCCAACGATGGCCGTGCGCTGAGTCGGAGCAAGGTGTGGCGTGTGTCATCCATGTCGCATGAAGCGACGGACGATGGCATGCATGCGCCACTAATGCTGGCGCAGACGTCCCCATCACTAGGGGACAGTCCATGGGGTGCATGGCCCTCCGCCACCGAGCGCGAGCAAGAGCGGCGCGAACGGGCAGGTGCGCGGCTACGCTCGCTCGTCGAATCGGTGCACGCATGCCCCTCGAACGATGCTGACACCATGCTGGCCGTCGCACATGAAGTGCACAAGCTGTTGTGGGAGAACGGGAGTCATCACGCGCGGGTGTACGAAGGATTTGGCGACTGCGGGGGCTTTCTTGCGATCGGCAAACTAATCGCGGCCGTCCAGCGTGGACGCGAAGAGCCCAGCGCATCGCGCGGCACAGAGCTGCTCCTTCTTACTCTCGCCATCTTGACCGACGCCATATCGCACAGCCCATCGAATCTGCTGGCGTTTGAGCACAGCCTTGGATGGGACGCTCTCGTGCTCTCCCTCAACGCGGCCGTCTCCATGCCCGATCGCGTCGTCGCTCTGCTCTTTGGCATGAGCATTGGCCACGTCGCCGAGGGCGTCCACCAATTCCGCGCTGTGTCGCACGCCACAGGCTCTGTCCCGCCGTGGCATCGATCGGTGATCCATCCACAAGCTCTGTTTCGAGCCGTGTGCCTGGCTGAGGATGCGTGTGCACCGCCGGTGGCACGTACCGCCTATGTGCTTCTGCACGACCTGCTGTGTGATAATGTCCGGAATGCAGTCGTGCTCTCCCGCACGCCTCTCTTATCACGCGTCCTCCGCACCTGGCTCCGAGGATCTGCCGACGAACAACGCGTCCTGCGCCTCTTACTTCTCGACGGCATGAAAAGCGCCGCAGATGTGCGCACCGTATTTCAGCACCTTCTTGAGGCACCATCACTTCACAAGGAATGTGCGCGCCTCGAGTTACTGCACCACGTTGCCGTATCTGTGCATCGCCCCGCTGCCCTCGTGCTCCCTGCACACGATACCCATCCAGCGACTGTGCATATCTCCGCGCTGCATCGCCCCTTTCCACCAGACGCGTCGTCGGGATTCACGCTGGCCCTCGCGGTGGAACTGCATCATATGGCGTCCCAAGGCACACTGGACCTCGTGCATGTGGGCCCCGAGGGCACAGCCATGCGTCTCTCCCTCCAACTAGAAGATCGCTCGCTGGTCTACTCACCAGGCCACGCCACATCATATGCACTGCCACGCACGCAGCTCGCTACGCACACGCCACAGCACATTGTGCTCACACACGCCAGGTCAGCGCCGCATGTGGCATCGACCGTGCACGTCTACGTGAACGGCCAACGAGCGTGCACCTTACAAGCACCGTGGCCGGGTGCATTGCCTCACCCTGCGCCTGTTTCGCTGGGCAGCACGTCACCAGGCTCGGTGTGGTCGCTCTCATCGGCCTTCTTGCATGACCAGGTGGTGCCGTCCAGCATCCCGCAGCTCTTGTATGAGCTCATGCCCGTGTACACAGGTCACTTGCAGGGACCCCTCGCGCGGTTTCTAACGTATCCGAGCATGGCCCATCTACAAGCGCGTCTGGATGCGCTGGGCGATGCATCCTCGCCGCCCAGCCAGGCCTATGCTTCACTCCATGCAGCCATGTACACGGCCGCCGCCCATGTCTTCCCCTCCTTTGGATTCTACTTTCACCTGCAAGCCGCGCACACGGTGCGTGTGGACGGGAAAGTGCTGGTGCCCAATGAAGCGACAGAAATGTCGAGCGGCGGCCACTGTATCGTGCACGGCGTGCCGACGGTGCGTGTACCACGCGCCTTGGGCGATGCTGTATGGGGCATCGGCGGCTGTGCCGTACTGCTGGCCCTGATCGAGCGCGCAGACTCGAGCGAGGCACTCGAACACACGCTGCGTTTGTTTCTTCGCCTCGTCACGCATTCGTGGCGCCTCGCCGAGGATGCTGAAAGATCCCATGCCTATGGCGTCCTGGGCGTCCTCCTTCGCATGCATGCTCCCATGCTGACGCCGCAGATCGTGTCTCTACTTGAAAACGCCGTCGTGGTCGATGATCAGCTCGTCAACATTCCTCTGTACCGCGCGATCCTCATGGACGTGTCTCTATGGATCCGCGCACCGCTCGATGTCCAACTCGCGTATATGCACCACTTCGCGCGTGTGCTTCCGCTAGGCAGTCGCCGACTTCGTGACGTGCATCTCATTCGTCGTCTCGTACACGGGGCACGCGCCGCTCCCTTTGTCCCTGTCGACGTCATCAATCACATCGCATCGCTCGCTTTGCATCATTATTTCCGACCTCGCAACATCCAGGCGACCGTGCACTTTATCACACTCGTGCTGGGGCACACCGCTCCATCTGCTCATACCCTCGGTGCTACGGGCCCACGCACAGATGCAGACACGGCCTATCCACCCACAGCATGCTCCATGGCGCTCGTCCCGCGGTGTGCGATGCCCGATGCACGTGCGCTTAGCATGGCACGAACATGGCTCGATGTGCTCGTGCGCATGATGGCAGATGATGCGCGCCGTGCTGCCATGGTCGCCGATCTCGTGCACCCTAAATGGCTCTTGATGCTCGTTCGTCCCGGACTCGCTCGCGACGACGTGCCTCTGGTTCTAGAGTTTGTCGGCATGCTGCTCAGCACATCGCCCAGTCTCGCACAAACCTGGACGCGTCTCGGTGGCTTCCGCGTCTTAGAGCGCACACTGCCCCCGCACTGGGACGTGCCTTGCGTGCTCCCGTGGATGTGGACGCTCCTGCTCGGCCCTCACGCTCCCAAGTCGTCCTTATACCATACATTTGCTCACGGTACAGCCGTCGCGCATCCACAGGCTCTGCGTGTCATTGTGCAGTGCATGGCTCATGGCATGATGGCATGCCGCACGGCACCTGCCAAGCGGCGTGCATCGCTGCCCCACATTCCCGCACCGCCTCCGGGTCTGACCGCCCTCGAAGACTCGGTTCGCTTGCTCGTCGTTCACTCCCACAACGAGGATGTACGTGCCCTTCTCATGCTCGCTCCGACCCTCGTTGCCGTGCTTCGCGCTACGGCGCCGTGCTTTGTGGACGAGCCATGCGGTCCGCGTGTATGTTCATTGTGTGATGCCCTCGTGGATATGCTCGCGGCCTGCATCGCCGAGCTCGTGCTATCGTCGCACACCCTTACCCTTCTGCACAATTTGCATGCGGTAGCGATGCCCACCTCCGATCCACTTATCCAGTCACGGCTCTGTACGGCCGTCTACATCCCCCTACTTGCGCGCATCGACAGTCTCATTCGCACTCGCCCCGTCATGCGACATACCCTCGAGCTCGTCGCCGACATGCTCGAAATGGCCTCCAATGAATCACTGCGCTCCCTCCTGCTCCAACTGCGCATCTTCGATCTCGCACAGGTCATTGTCTATGCGCCCGCCGCCCTCGTTTCCTTCAAGACACGCATGCAAACGACGTTGGCACTCGAACGAAACGTGCTCCATTCTTTTGCCACAGATGAGCCCTCAACCACACTGTCTTTTTGCTACGAAGCACGCCTATTCTTACTCACTGACGCGTCTGATCTGGGATTCATCCAGTGCGTCGCGCACCATGCCATCAAACACCGCACTACGCACCCTCAGGCCCAGTCGTGCCTCTTGTACATGAGCGCTCATTGGCCAGATCTTGTCAAAGACCCACTCGCAGATACGCCTCCGCCCTTCGGCGCTGTGTGGGCTTCGACACTCGCTTCGCAGCAAACGTTTTTGCGCTCTTTGGCACGCGATCGCATCAAAACATGGCGCTGCGAGCCATCGTCTCTCGCCCTGTCAACCTTGCAGCTGCATGCACGGATCGGTGCATGGCATACAGCGCTTCGAGACAACGACTCGGTGCGCTCAGCCAGACAGGCTCAAGACACACGCGAAGACATCGCGTTCATGCGTCGACAATGGGCCGACATGCGAGATTCGCTTCGACTACCCTCCCCTGACGTATCGTCCATGGATTGGCACCTCGATCCCACCGAAGGCCCGTCGCGTGCGCGCATCAAGCTGTGGTCCGTTCCGCACCGCGTCATGCAGACCCATGTGTCCATGCCCGTGGCGCCCGACGTGCACATTCATGTGTCTGAGCAGGACGCCGTGCCACTGCCCGAGCATATCGACCTAGATGCCATGCCTGTGGTAGACACGCGTCCTTCTTCCGGCCATACGGCACCCAATGTCGCCTCACCATCACCCGCGCACATGGCCATCGCTCCACCGGACGACTTGAGTGACAAGATCCGCTGCATTCTGCGCACCCTTGAACCTGGTGACAGTGTGAAGGAGATTCTCAACACATCGCGTGTCGTCGGCATTGACGTCCAGAGCAGCCTGCTTATTGCTGGTGCTCAGCATCTGTACTTGTTGGACGATTACTTCCAGCGCCCGAACGGTGAAATCGTCAATGTCTGGGAAGCTCCGCCACACGAGCGCGATGCCTTAATCGTGGCGGCCGGTGTCGCACAGGTGGCACAAAGCAGCACACCCGTGCAGATATGGCGCTGGGAACAGCTCCGACTTTGTCTGGACCGTGCATGGCTGCATCGGCGAACGGCGCTAGAACTTTTCTTCCACGATGGGCAGAGTTGCTTGCTCGTTCTGCCTACACAAGCGCATATGACGTGCTTGAAAGATATGGTGCGTGCTAAGGCGCCTTCGGCCTTGTCGGACAGCGAAGCCCTCGTGGATGGTGTCCGAGAAATGACAACGGCGCCTGCGCGTCTCAAGGGCGTTATGCTCCGGCGCTCTCCGGTCGGTCGTGAGACGTTGGCCTGGCAGGAACGGCGCATGTCCAATGCCGAGTACCTCATGGCACTCAACACCGTGGCAGGGCGCACTATGAACGATCTAACACAATTCCCTGTGTTTCCGTGGATTTTGGCCGATTATACTAGCATGACGCTCGACCTGACGCATCCAGAAAGCTTCCGGCAGCTGGACAAGCCCATGGGTGCTCAGACGGAGGCACGCCATGCCGAGTTTGACGAGCGATACGAGCAATTGCTACAAGTGCAACTAGAGCCCTTCCACTACGGCACCCATTATTCCACGGCTAATTCTGTCTGTGGCTTCCTCGTACGAGTCATGCCTTTTGCACAGATCCTGCAAAGTATGAATGGCGGCTCATTCGATCTACCTGACCGCTTGTTTGCTTCCGTCGGCCATGCCTGGACTTCGGCCAGTGAAAAATCGCGCGCTGATGTACGAGAGCTGATCCCCGAGTTCTTCTTTCTTCCTGAAATGTTCATCAATATGCACCAACTAGACTTTGGCACGACTCAAGCTGGCACACAAGTAAATCATGTCGCCCTGCCTCCATGGGCGCAAAACGACCCCTTCCTCTTTGTACAAAAGCACCGCGAAGCGCTGGAATCTGACCATGTGAGTGCACATCTGCACGAATGGATCGATCTCATCTTTGGATATAAATCACGAGGACCAGAGGCCGTGGCGGCTACGAACGTGTTCCATCCTATGTCGTATGCTGATAGTGTCGATCTTGAAGGCATTGACTCGGCACTTGAGCGCCAGGCTGCTGCACAAGTCGTGCACAACTTTGGACAAACACCCGCCCAGCTTTTTTCTCGTCCGCATCCGCCAAGGCCACCGCGGGCACAGCCAGAGCCATGGCAGGCCACAGACCTGCTATTATACCCATCATATCTGCTTCAAAGCGTATTGCCCATGACAGTAGCACCTGGCCCCGTCGCCCATATGATCGGCCTACCAGAATCGCTTTGTGCCTCGACGCGCGATAAAATCCACTTGCTTGATGCCAATCTTTCTCTCTCCTTTGGGTACGTCGATAATTCTGTGCGATTTTTTGATCATGAAGACGATCTTGTCGCTATGCTGGAGCACGCATCAGTCGGGCGGATCTCTTGCATGGTCATTTTGCGAGATGTGGTCGTTCTCGGATCTGATGATGGCATGACGCAATTATATGCACTACACTTACCCAATCCCCACCTTGAAACTCGTGCAGCCTTACCGGGTCATACTGCCGGCGTATTGTGCTGTGCGGCCTCGTCGACATGGAGTATTGCGGTCACAGGCAGCGCTGACCATTCGGTTATCGTATGGGACTTGAACCGGTGCCGCTTTGTTCGACAGCTCAAGGAACCAGACCAACCTATCCAGCTTGTGGCCATTGATGATCAGCGTGGATGGATTGCCGCCGCGGCTGGCTCTGAAGTATGGGTGTGGTCGATCAACGGTTTCTTACTGGTGCATCAAAGCACACGCAGTGCCACCAACGATCCACCGTCGAGCATGACATTTGTGGCCCGCGATTTTCATGTGGACAAATTGGGTGTTTTGGTGACGGGGCATCGTGACTGCATCGTGATGTGGGACATTGTATCGAATCATGCACGTGCCACACCGCCTCGATGGCGCTTGGAGAAGAATACGGTATTGTCTCTGCGCCAAAGCAGCAAAGCCACCTGCCTTTACATGCCAAACACTTCTACGCTCTGCACAGGCCATGAGGACGGAGAAGTATATGTATGGACACTACCAGGTGCAGCGACATTGCCCAAAGCTCCTCAGGAGCAATGCATCGGCCAATGTGACCACCGTTTCGGCTTCTTAGACGTAAAACGAGCCTGTCAGGGCTGCGGCGCTTTGATATGCAACAAGTGTTCCATATCGTGTGCCAACGGCCAACTGCGGCTTTGTATACCATGCACAGGTATACTTGGTTCCAGGGGTATGAGTCTTTAGAAAATGTACAGATTCACGTCGTTAATGTTTTGCCACTTGCTTTTTGATGTTGTCGATAATGGCTAAATACGCTTCACTCGCGGGACTGTCAGGATATTCTTCGACAAAGCTCTCCCCCATATCGCAGCACCTCGCAATGCGCGGATCAATCGGGACACTGCCAAGGAATGGAAGATGTAACTCTTCACAGAGGGCTTTAGCACCACCCGTGGAAGGGTAAAAGATATCAGAGCGACCATGACATGAAGGACATACGAAGCCAGCCATGTTCTCAACGATGCCAATAATAGGCACTTTCATCTTATGGCAGAATGAAATTTCTTTTCGGACATCTTGAAGCGATACTTCTTGTGGTGTCGTGATGATAACAGCACCATCAATACCAGATTCACGCAAATAGCCCACGATAGATAGGTGCTCATCCGATGTACCTGGCGGAGTATCCACAAGAAGGTAGTCAATGAGGGTCTTGTCCGTCGTAGAAGGTGCATCCATACCACCAGCCCAGTCGACATCCTTGAGGAACTGTTTAATTAGACCATTCTTTTTGGGGCCGCGCCAAATAATGGCTGCCTCAGTTGACGGCAGCAGAAATTCCACCGACATGCACGAAAGATTGTCCGTTACGAACGCAGGAGTCCATCCTGAAGATGATGCATGGACGTACTGGTTCCGAAGACCCAGGATCGTGGGGATCGATGGGCCACACACGTCAATGTCGAGTACCGCCGTCTGTGCATCTGGGTCACTGGCACAAGCCCATGCCAGCTGCGATGTGAAGGTGCTTTTTCCAACACCACCTTTGCCACTCATAATTAAGATCTTGGAGCCAATGCACTGCATGCGTTCTCGAATCACGGGCAGATCAGGGTCGGGGCCCTTGGGTGCTGTTTGGCAGTGATTCTGATTCGGGCATCCTTGACAGGCGTTCGCATGCCCAGCGGCCTCGGACTCAACACCAGGGCAGTGCTCAGGTGCATTCTCCGGAATCTGATCAGGCAGAGGGCGTGCCATGCCTATAGGAAGGGGAGCAGGTGCCACGTCTACCATTATGAACGTGTGTGGCAAAAAGATATTTAGTACAAGTACAAGAAATAGGATCCCTCCACATTACGTTGACGCCAACCACATTTGGACGGTGGCCTCGAGCAAGGGGAATGCGTGGAACTGAGCAATGGCTAGGGCATGATGCAAGCGACGGTTCGTGTCTGCCGGCGAAGTTTTGTGAACCCAAGATCCGGAGCACGAACAGTATGGTGCAAGGTTCGACGTATTGACGCGCTCACATCGACTGCACACAAGATCCTGGACAGCATGCTGAGCAACTTGTTGCTGTACAAGGGCAATGAGGCGCAGCTCAATGTCTGTGCGATCATACAATGTGTCACAGCGCGCGCAGCGCCAGTCATGTTGATCTGAACTGGCAATCAGGTCGGCATCACGGCACAGGTCCAGTGTACGGTCATCGTTGCAAAAATGGCAAATGACCCATGGCAGGCGGAATGACAGGCATGGATTCTGCCATTCTGCAACGGGCGAGAACTCGCGTACTCCAATGAGGTCAAGCAAGTTCCGCTTACATATCTGCGCTTCAAGCGCTGCATCTTTCAAGAGAGCAAGTACACGTGTCGTGGCCTTGATGAATTCCAGCGTGGGATTGGTCATGACAAGGTGTGAGCCTGGCAACTGTGGGAAGGCCCATTCGTCCTTGTTGATAGGGCCCTTTCGCTCTTCCTGTATCTCACTGACCATACGCAAAAGTCGCGGTGTCATGGCGTGGGCGACAATATATTTGGCATCCGCAGCACTAGATAGGTCTTTTTCTTCAGGGACGGCATTGGATGCAAGTTGAGTATTTTGAGAGAGAGCACGCATCACAGGACGATCGGCTTGTGCTGCGCAAGCCGCGCGCTTCGCCTGGTAGAGTTCATAAATGAATACACCCACGGCTTTTGCGAAACGATCTTGGAGCGCCTGTGGCAGAAATGCCTGTATGTTCCACGCCATTTCAATGTCCACATCGTCCGGCAAGTCTTTCTCTGGTTCATGTGCAATAATACCGCCCATGTTTGCCATGTCCAGAAAGACGAGGTACTCCCATATGTGCACAATATGGAGACTGATGTGACGGAATACATCTGGCGTTCTTACAGCGCTCATCAGATATCGACCATAAGCCACAGCACTGCCGGCCGTCGGGCGGTTCGTCAGTAGTAACATACGCGAATAGTTCGCGTACACAATCTGCACACCCAATCGACGAAGTTCAGCGAGCAACTGCAGCATAGTCTTACGCATCAGCCGATGCACAAAACGCTGGAGTGCTGGTTCGTACATGGCAGCGCGTGCTGAGCTCGCCCAGCGCCAAAAGTTGTCGGCCAAGACTGATGCACAAACAGACGAACCACGGGTCTTTTCAATATGCCATGCCTTGACCATACTCCGTACCGTCGAGAATGTCTGTGACGTCAAGACGGCATCTCCGAGGTCAGCAGACATTGGCACACGGCCCCGAGCATATTCGTCGAGCGAATGCGAAGCGGAGTCGAGTGCCATAGATGCAGCGCCTATACCTTCCATGGCGTGCACACTGGCATTTTGAAGGACACAGTTGAGGGCAAGATCAGAGACCTGGACCTCCAGGCAAACGTTGCCGTATGCACCCGGATTCGTTATCTCAAGACTCTCAAGCTCGTCTGTGCCTGCATGCGTGTCTTCTTCACGCCCACCGAGGTCCGGCCTAGGGGCTGATGTCCACCATAAAACCATGTCATTCTGCTGCAGGCGCCGTGCAAAGTCCACGTCGCTACCAAAGAGCGCAAAGTCACGCGGCAAGTTGCCTAGCGGTACATCAAGATGCGCGGCGAGCTCGATCCAGCGATGCAGCCACGCCGACGTGCGTAAGTAGCAGTTGACCATACGCCGAGCTGCATATGATTGCCATTGAAGAGCGGGCAGAGCGTCCTCGGCACGCGATGCAGGGACCATGAGCACGGGCAATTCAGCAGAGACGTGCATGTGTGCGTCATAGTAGCTCAGGGGCCGTGACGAGCAGATCGTCAGCAGCTGTGCACCGTGACGCGCGGCGCGAGCCTCGCGGAAATCGCGCGCCAAAGCACGGAACACTTGTGTCTCACTAGTGTGGACATCGACATCACAGGTGAGCGACGGCGGGTAATCAAACGCACCCTCTCCGTCACGCACACGACCGGTCTGTCGCATGGCCTCGAGACGTTCCGCGTACATACTCTCAAGAGAGGGCCATTGTTTCAAACCTGCCGAGTCGACAATGTGCACCTTAGTATGACCGTCACTCATCACAAGTACATAAGCATGCCGCTTCGTGTCAGAAGCGTGGTACAAATACATGACACGCATAGCACGACCGCCTCGAAGATACGCGGCGTGGGTTGTCGCGGGAGGTGCATGTGTGAGGTCAGCGAGCGAGAGGCCCGTGTCTAGCGCATGTGCCAGTCGCGTGCCAGGACGCAAGACGCATGAAGTGCCCAGCTGCAAAATAGCACGCACGTCGAGCGGCACGTCTTTTTCGTACACGCCATCGACATTCGGGTGGTTGAGCAGTGAGGCGAAGTGAGACTCGCGCGCCACATACTCGCTCTCCGGGATTGTGAGGCGCATCAGGTGACGAGGCGAAGCACCGCGTGGGAGCGTTCGATACACAGACTCGGCCACATACGTATCACGCAACATACCCGGCTTGGGTGGGCGGACAAAGTTGACATACACTTGTCGCGACACATGCATTCGCAGCGCATGAAGCTGGCGGTCCACAAGCACCCACATTCGAAATTCACCTGGTCGCGACGTCGGTGCCAGGTGCACAATGTCCCATGTCGCGGAAGCCATCGCCGTGTTTCGTTCGGCAAAGTGACCACCTAGGGTCGAATGGGGTCTCGGCACGCCGCGGCGCTCAGCACGACGGCGGCGCCAGCGTTCGCGCATAGCTGTGACCCATCCAGGGTAGTCTTCCTCGATTGGCGGCAGCGGCGGCAGAGGGGGCGGCATAGTGGCCTGTGGCATAGGCTTGTCTGCCGGAGGTGCTGGAGCCTTGGTCCGCGCCTGCACAGTCTTACTGGACATGAGCGTGTCTAATTTGACCTGTGCTACTTTGTCCTCTCGGGCTGCAACGCGTTTCATGAGCCAGTCAGGGTGCCTGACTCGCGGCACAGGATTCGGCACTTTTTGCATGGCCGCGGGAATTGTGATGAGCTTCTGGATGACACCGGCAAACCGCTCAATGTAATAGTTCCAGTCGAGGATACTCCGCAAGTCAAAGTCCGTGAGCGAGTTGTCTCGCAAGAAGCGACGCAGAAAGTGTGCTTTCACATCAGGGTCAGCATTGAAAATGGCCACAGGCACTGCACGATCTGTAACTGGGGCACCATGCGGCTTGGCTGACACAATAAACTTACACGCCAAGCCACGGTCTTTCACAACCTGCTGTCCCAGAATATCGGCCAGTCGTTTGGCAGTCGTGATGGCCGTCGATTTCTGCGCGCCATACTCACTCAACAGTTTGGACATGCTCTTGTTCTCGGCAATCAGATCAATCAGCTCCTCGTCATGAAGTGTTGTGCCCTTGCTGTACAACACATCAAGCCACTGATTGGCCACCTGTGCTACGGCTGCATAGCAGCTCACGAGCGAGTCACCCAGCAAAAACTTGCTGAAAATCTGCTTCTGAAAGTCTTTGATCAGTTGAAGTTCACCACGCCGCTTGACCTCAAAGCCCTTGAGTTCTGCCAGCGAACCATCTTCATCGAAGACAGCGTAACGCTTCTTTAGCAGCTTATCTTCTTCCTTACTCGATGGCAGAATCATGGCGCGGTACGGTCCATCCAACTCGAAAAAAATACTATTCTCGCTGTGCACGCGATACTCGCCCGTCCGTGCATCAACAAGGTCATGATACTGATGATTCGTAAAGCGCCGATGCACCATATAGTTCAGCATAGAGCACGGATACGACACACCAAACGGCTTACCATTCCTGCAACGAAATGTAAAGTTCTCGGGAAAGGTCCCTGGCAGCATGCACCAAATGCCATCGGTATCCAATTCCAGCGGACGACCAATGCGATCGACCAGTTCCTTCGCCATTTGGATGATAGTCGCTCCGGTCAAGCACGTAATACCCGCCATCTCCATCGAGTACCAACGAGCACCTTTGCGCATGACATAACCATAAAAAGAATTAAGAATGCACTTGTGGGCTAATTGCAACGAGTCATACAACACGATCATCTTTTTTGCTTCTAGGGTATCATTCAGTGCATGACTCTCGTTGGCCTTCTCCAAGTTTTTCTTCCACTTTTTGTGCAGACCCTTGTACTCGTAGCGACGGTCACGGAAATCGCGCACTGTGTTAATGTAAAATGGATTCTCTCGCTGGCAAATAATAGCTTCACGCACAACGGTCTTGGTATCATGAGCACGTTTGTACACTTTGCGGCTGTAGTCCGCGAGGCGCTTTTGTAGGAGGGCAGACTGCTCTGTTGCGCTCAGCTCCTGGTATGTTCGCGTCCTACCCTGAGCATCACGACCCGGGAAAGTCTCCATATCAAGCGCATGTCGAATCATGTTGATTTCATCTCGCTTCGCAGGAAAGTATTCACCACGCCATGCCCATTTCATGCGCTTGTCACAGCTCATTCCCGGTCGATTAAAGTGACACGAGGCACACATCGCCTCATCTACCACCGAGTCAGGCTGGAGTCGGTTTGATAACATAATATTGGGATACATGGCAGCCACATCCAAATGATAGATCAACGGCTTGTCTTGTCGCACAGGGTGATCACGGAGTTCTTCCAGCATGCCACAAATCTCCGCGCGAACTTCTGCGTAATTTTCAATGTCGTCCAGGGTCATATGTCCTTCCTCTGTGATACTAAATTGCAAAGCCTTGTCAAGATCATCGATGAGCGCCTGCATAGCAGATGGATCAATGCGAAAGTCAGTAGGAATGTCGCTGCGGAATACTCCTGCTTCCAATGCCTCGACATGTCCGCCCACATACGTCTCTGACTCCAGAATATGTCCCTCGTAAGAATTGTCGATGGGGTCCACATGCCTGTTCGGCATGAGAATACGACTCTTGTACGCCTGCACCATGAGCAATGTTTCACACAGCGTGCCGGTACCTTTTCGAAGTACCTCATCTGGGTTCAGGGGAATGATATTGCACAATGAGAAAATGAAAGGGTGCACGTATTTCATGTAGAGATAGTACGTGGCCACAGCATCAGACACTGAATATTGTGCTAGAGTCTGCGGCTGTTCTGACGCATAGGGCGTCATGAGCTCTGGATCCAGCTCCATGGGATCGTAGCCAAGCTTGGCTACGGTCACGGCTTTGAGGCCTTGGCTTCCCTGAGGGAGGTACGAGTCACGCTTAACCCACCGGAAACAGTCAAGATGCGCGCAGTGCCGGCTTTTGTACTCGTCATCGGAGTCCCTCGCAAAGCCAATTTCCTGTTTCATATCCAAGCCATGAATTCGAGCTCGAGTATCGACAAACATAAAATCGAAGGAGTCACCATTGTACGTCGCAATCACTGTCGGACTTGATTCGCGTACATGTGAGAAAAAACGGTGAAGTAAGGCAAGCTCATTCGGTTCGTTAAAAATAATAAACGGTCCCTCGTACTCGTCCTTCGGTGTATATTCAAAATCCTCGATATCTTCGCTAATAATCTCGCGGTTGGTAATAAGGAAACCCTGGCCATCAATCATGTAAGAAATCATCATGATGACATCAACTTCTGCGTCGGGGAACTTGAGTGGTTGCTTCGTGGTCTCTATATCAAACGCCATAACCACAGGATCCGCACGCTTCACACGCTCAGGCACTGCTCGCATAGACACCGTTCCCTCGTGAAAGCTTACATCATACCAAAGCCCAACACGAATGTCATTGTCAATGGCCACACGCAAGTAATACGGCACATCATACTCCCACAACGCCACAACGCATTGCTCTGGATTCTGACCGCCGCCACGCGTCATGTAGGACGTCTCTTCCATTTCCACGCCGACGGCCGCCTCATCATGTAGCATATTGGCATAGGCTTCGACAGCCGATACTTTTTTTTGAGCTTCCTGCGCAAGTGGCAAAAGCTCCTTACGTACTGTGAGTAGATCTTGCACATTCATAAAGCGCAGTTGCAGCACTAGACGCTGATGACCTACAAGGTGGTTTGGCAGCTTGAGGTCATCCTTGTACTTGCGCTCCACGGAGTGAAGTAAACC
>OJLZ01000090.1_pt1 | contig 19789 bp, 9 predicted proteins | sample 1597091 | NCBI WGS metagenome assembly OJLZ01 (sample SAMEA3904684, study PRJEB24821) | metagenome | biome: Builtin; feature: hospital; material: surface | place: USA | collected 2013-06-06
GGACTAAGAACTTCAGCCATAGCCACGAGATTTTGCACGGTCAAGAGACGCACCGAGTCTTGATCATCGGCAGAGAGGCGTCGGTACAGGGGCAACATTTCGTTGATAATCACTTCGGGGCTCATGCGCTTAACAAGAGCGCTCATATCGCGAGCAGCAGCACGGCGCACCATGGGAGTCTCGTCCGTGCAAAGCGAAACAAACATGCTGTGCACGTCTGCCCGCATTGACAGGGGGATCTTTTCATATACGGAGGCAAATAAGAGCGCGGCGCTTGTACGCGACGTGAACCATTCTCCCGAAGAGAGGCGATGCAGCAGAGGCAAATAAAAGGTTTGAATCTGCTGATCACTCATGATACCGGCCAATTGGTTGATCGAGTCACACGCCTTTTCTCGCACCACCGTCTCTTCGACCACGGCCAAGTTCTCGAGTGGGCCCAGCAAAAGATGCGCGAACTGCGGGCCGCCAATGTACTCTACCAATCCTGTACCCAGTTCTTCTGCCAGTGCAAGAAGCACCTCGTCTTCGTCGTCCAGCGACTCGTGCAAGAACGGAATGAGCTCGTCGCGAGAACGTTCAGGACCAAGCGCAAGCGCAATCGTTGAGATGCGATGGATCGAATTAAGACGGAGCGTCACATCATCTGACTTGAGCTCATCAATCAAGATCGCAATTGGATACAACTGTTCGTCGGCTTCCATGTTGGACGAGCCAACGTTCAAGTACGATCAATCGTCGCCACGCGCCGCTGACCGTGACGGACCGAAAGCGTTCCCTCCCTCTCTTGATGGAAACGTCACGTGAGTACCAGGGTCGGACACGCTCCTGCACGCGCGTCCTCCACTTGCATTGCCGCGCGGACGCCAGCGGTGGCAAGTTGGGGGTGGCTGCTTATGGCATGCCCACAGGTGAGCCGCTAGCCTTGTACCTGTTACATGTAGAGCACACGCTACAACAACCCTGTGATCTTGATACGTTTCAGAGTCCGTTTGGGACAAACGGTCACCTTGAGCGTGTTCCCGTCCTGCATGCCTTCGGTGCCATGCGCGACGGCACGCGGTGCTGTGTCCACATCCACAATGTGTTTCCCTATTGCTATGTGGAATACCGTGGAGCGCTGGACGAGCTTGCCGTACAGGCATACACAAAGCGGCTGGCTCGCGCACTGAATGCAGCTTTTGCTACATCGCTGCCTCCATCCCTCGTACAACCGCAGCATCAATACATTGCCGCCATCCATCTGTGCAAGGCCAAGCTCTTTTATGGGTACCATGACCGATGGTCGTACTTTCTCAAAATATCATACACGAATCCGGCGCTTCGCATGCGACTCTCTACTTTTCTCGAGCAAGGGCGCGCCATGCATACATTCCAGCCGTACGAGGCACATGTTCAATACCATTTGCAATGGATGCTCGATTACAAAGTATTTGGCTGTGACTGGGTCTTTTTCGAGCATGCTATCTCCCTGCCTCGCTCTACGTCTTGTCGTGTCGAAGTGCATGCCCAAGCGCATGACATTTTGAATCGGCGAGTAAACCACGCTTCCGATTCCCAGGCATCCCAATCGAGCTTCCAAGACGATCCTGTGGTTCCCAGCTTACGTGCATTATGGAAGCAGTACCGAGAACGCCGCGCGCAATATGACATGGGCCCACCACCTTCTCTTACAGGCGAACGTTCCGTCGATGCATCGGATAGGGCGTGGGATGCTACGTCTCGTATGCTGTGCCAATGGGAAGATCGTGTTCGTCAAGCTCCTGCTGGACCTGCTTCGCCACCGCCACTTGATGCTCATGTGCCTGTTGCATATGACACCGTCGAACTGTTTCACGAGACGCGACCTAGTACGGCGCATGTCGAGACCTGCTCTTCGTCTACGTTGACTCCCTCAAATCTAATAGTGCCATCGACTCCATCGATGAATTCGAGTGCTCCCATCTCCACGCCGCGGCCGCGCATCAAGTCGCGTCGCGCTACGTCCTCTCTCTTCTTGTTTCATGCACCGCCTTTGTCATGCGCAGAACTGGACCAAACATGGTCTCAGTACAACTTACTGCCCATCGAGTATCAGACATGTCATTATACAAGTACCGCTGATGTGCCGCGGCATCATGGCTTCTCTACAGCTCTCGATGGACTCGAGGCGTTTCGCGGCCGCTCGCCTCGCCTTTCACGCGCTGTGGGTCGTATCCCACGGTGGCAATGGGCCCATGCACCTCCATCGCATGCCCAAGTAAGCGCGTGGCTTGCACCGGAAAGAGGCACACAGCCAATGATTCTGGCCACGCCTAACTCGCAGGAATCAGGGCCTTCGGAGAAAAAGTACCTCTCGACCTTGTGCATTGAAGTCCTTGTCCACACGCAGGGAGACCATGTACCCAATCCACAGCACGATCCCATCTCATGCATAGCTTACACGTGGATGGAAGAAGCGGATAACAGTGCCACGGGCTACGTGTATTCCTCAGGTGTGCTCCTCGTGAGTGAAGAACACGTCAAGCTGGCTCTCCCCATCTTGACCGTGCCCTCGGAACGCGCCCTACTTGATACGCTTATTTCGCTTGTTCGATCCTGGGATCCAGATATCCTTGCAGGTTATGATCTATCACGCTCGTCTTGGGGTCTACTCGCGAACCGTGCACAGGCCGCGCATGGAATCGACATGGCGCAGGAGCTCGGGCGCATGTACGGCGCGAAGGACTATTGTGGCCGTAGTGTCCTCAACGTCTGGCGCTTGATGAGCACGCACATTGCATTGTCGCAATACACGCTAGAGCATGTGGTGCTTCACGTCCTCCATGAGCGTTCGCCAGTGTACAGCTGGGCCACGACCGCCGCCTGGATGCAATCACGCCAAGCGACAGACAGGGAGCGAGCGCTATCGTATGCGCTGCGACGCGTGAAGTACTGTGCACTTCTTCTCGCCAAGACTGAAGTATTGCTACGCACTGCCGAATTTGCGCGCATGTACGGCGTCGACTTTTTCTCGGTTCTCTCTCGTGGATCACAATTCCGCGTCGAGTCCGTCGTTCTTCGCATCACCAAGCCGCGGAGCTTTATGCTGCCATCACCATCCCGAGCGCAGGTAGGCCGCCAGAATGCGCCCGAGTGCATCCCGCTCGTCATGGAGCCGCTGGCTAACATGTACCACAGCCCTGTGATTGTACTCGATTTCCAGTCTCTGTACCCCTCGATTATGATGGCTTACAACATATGCTATTCCACGTGTCTTGGTCGGATCGCCCCATTCAAGGGCACGTACAAGCTCGGATTCACTGATTATACACCTGACGAACACACGCTGCGCGCGCTGCGTGATGACGTCTACCTCCTTCCCAATGGCCTTGCTTTTGTCAAGCCACATATCCGTGAGGGCGTGCTGCCACGCATGCTTCGAGAGGTGCTCAGTGCCCGGGTCATGACCAAGCACACACTTCGTGTGATGCACATGCATCGCGGTATGCAAAAAAGACTTCAAGCTCAGCAACTGGCCCTTAAGCTGCTGGCCAATGTAACGTATGGCTACTGCGGTGCTACGTTCTCAGGTCGTATGCCCTGCGTCGAGATCGCCGACTCGATTGTACAGGCAGGGCGCGAGACGCTTGAGCATGCCATGTCCCTCGTGGAGCGGACGCCTGAATGGGGTGCGGAGCTGGTGTATGGCGACACAGACAGCCTGTTTGTCCATGTGCCTGGCCGAAGTAAAAATGATGCCTTCCGTATCGGCCGTGAAATTGCTGAGCGTGTCTCAGCGCTGCATCCTGCCCCTGTGCTTCTCCGTCTGGAAAAAGTGTACCAACCCAGTCTGCTCGTTTCAAAGAAGCGGTATGCTGGGTACCGCTTCGACTCACCTCAACAGGCACGAGCCGTTCTTGATGTTAAAGGCCTCGAAATGATCCGGCGCGATGGTCATGCCGTGCAGCGGCGCTTACAAGAGGCTTGCATACGTCTCTTGTTCGAAACTCGTGACCTGTCGGCCGTCAAGCGCTACTGCCAGCGGCAGTGGACGAAACTGTATGCAGGCCAGATATCGCCGCATCTTTTGATCATATCTCGTCAGGTGAGACTTGTGTATGCATCACAGGCATCTCTGCCGCCGGGTGCTGTCGTCGCCATGCGACAACATAGGCTCTTTGGACTGGCGCCTCACGACGGTGAGCGTGTCCCCTATCTCATTGTGCACGGTGCTCCCGCGTCCAAGCTGCAAGACTTGGCAATTGCCCCTTCGGAGCTGAGCACATACCCGCTCCATATGGAGTACTATGTACAGCGCACGATTCTGCCGGTACTCGATCGCATTCTTGGTCTCGTTGGGGTAAATGTATACGCATGGCATGATGCTATGCCACGCACGGGCAATACGCGTGCATCGTGGTCCTTGGCACCCTCCTGCCACGTATGTGGATACAATGGACCCGACGACATTTGTGTCGATTGCTTGCGCAATCCGGAAACGTCCATGTACCGCGCAACCTGTGCCCTTTACGCCGCTGAGGCCCGGCAATTGGGCCTTTACTCTATGTGCACTACATGCGCTCACACAAAAGAGCAACCACCGTGCAAAGCCTATGACTGCGCCTTGCTTTACGCGCGTGCCGAACAAGAACGGCGCATTCGTGTCTTGTCCACGCTGCCTGCGCGACTCGAAAAAGCATGGCTTGCCGAACCGGACGAGCTACCCCAGTCCGACGCATGGACGTGGTAGTTAGCGTGCAAGAAGCGCGCGAGCCGTGAGAATGTCTTTGGTGAGGATCGTGGTGTTGGCACAGGCAACAATGACATCCTTGCTAAAATCAACGTGGAACGCTTGTTTGATACCCTCAGCGATGTTCTTTGCCTGATCTTGTGTCCACAACGTCAGATCGTCCTTGTCAGCCGACTCGTAGGCATCTATCGCTGGCGACGAGTCGACGAGCGCAAAGCGCACAATCTTGGCGAGGATCATGTATGTCTCGTCGAAAGACATAGGATCCGCAGGCGTGTCGACATAGATGGTGAAGCGCTCGCTCCTGGCGAGCACGTCGTGTGTGTTGTCGTGATGGTATCGCATCTCGTACGTGCCCGGTGTCCAGGGGAGGCGCGAGCCTTGAAACACACTTACACCATGTACCTGGCGCTTATCCATGTCCACATTCGAAACGCCTTTCGTGCCGAGGCTGCCTTGCTCCGTGCCGAGGTGCACGGGGCCATCCCACTCTGCCTCAGCAATGCCTAGCCATTTGCCGCGCGACCTCGTTCGGGTGACAAGCATGTGGCCATGGCGCTCATCGGTGTCAAGTGCCTCCACTGGGTAAATGCCGATCCAGTCGCGCCGGGAGTGGTTGTGTGCGGCCGCCCACTGCGTCACAATCGGTTCACCGATATGGAAGCGCTGCTCCTTGGTGTGCTTCGATGCGATGGGCGATACATGGTACTTGGCCTGGTCAATATCACGCACGGAATCGCCAGTGCGCATAGTAAGAATATGCTCGGTCTTCTGTTGAAGTAGAGTGCGTGCCTGGTCCACAATATGCTCCATATGCGGCCGGCTTTTGTCGAAAAATTGGCCCATGAGTCCCTGTGCCTTTTTGAGCGCATTCTCCAGCTCATGCACGCTAGGCTGGGCAACACTGAGCCATTGTGAGCGGCCGAGCTGCTTGAGCTGCTTCGTGACACCCGAGTCTTTGCGTACATCAGCGCCGTACACACGGCGCATATGCGGACCTTCGACACAGCTCAAGAACCACCAATGCGACATATGGGAGATGGCTGCGACGACAATGGCACTCAGACTGCCGCTTAGCAGCGCCATACCAAAGATGGCCGCACTGCCCATGGAGCGCTCGGGGTTGTTGAGAAAGCGGTAAATACCCGTATAAGATAGGCGCTTGGGGTATGCATCAATGTAAAAGTCGCCGTACAGCCATCCAAAGGGACCCAGCACTCGGTACGAAGACCGAGCGCTCCAGATGTGTAGAAGAATCAACAGCACACCCAGGACGTAGCGCAGCTTGTACAGCTCATCTGTCCATGTCATGTAGCTGCACAGGCTCATCAGTGCGAATGAGGTGTATGTCATAATCAGGCTTGTGTTGTAAATGGCTTTCCAGTTCGTGAAAGCCTCTTTTACTGCAGCATCGCCATCCTCAAAGTGGTAATGTTTCAGAAAATGGTGCACCACCCATCGCTGCTCAGACTGCCATCGAAGGGCCAGTCCCAAACCGAACGAGTGGAAGAGACGCCAGGCTAATGCGTGTGCGACAGAAATGACAAGAAGCGTCGTATGGCTACAGTGGACAAGCACCACAGGTGCAACAGCGTACGCCACACAAAGTACCAGCAAGAAGTCGCTCGACCGGAACAGATCCATGTGCGAGAAAATCACATTATCCCCGTGGAACAGGCGATGATGCAGGTCATGCGCATTCGTTCGTGGTGCGTCAGGGGGTGTCGCTTTGGTGCTGTGCTCCTGCTCGGAGACACGTGCAGCAATGGGCACACGTTCACCGTACACACGGTCCATGTGAGGATTCTCAAACGCCACGAGAAATAAAAGCTGCAATGCGTGAGCGGCCAGCGATACAAAAAACACCATGTAGCTTCCTGTGAGGAGTGAAAGACCATAGTAGCCAATGTATCCAATGCTGTACATGGGATCAGGCGCGACTTCATACACGCCATCGAACTTGAGATTTTGGAGACACAGGAAAAAACAGTCGCCCCAGTACCACGCGTAGTCTTTGACGACACGGTGCGCATCTAGCTTTACCCATGCATTGAATGCAAGGAGCAAAAGACCGATACACCACCGTACAACAAACAACAACATGCCGTAGTTTCCAAGGCCTTGTACATGAGACAGGCTGAAGAGCGCGTACGCTGTCACATCATTCAGGAGTATCACGTCGACCAAGGAGCGAAAAAGAATCCACACATTGAACTCATTCGGCATACATGTCATGTCGTATGCTGCACCCAACTTCGTCTTGTAAAAGGAATGAATCCAAGCATGCATGCGCGGTGCTTTCTTTGCATCTAGCCATCCGCGCCTCTCGACAAACCTGACGATCCAACGCGTTTGGCTCTGTTTGGTGAGTATGTATCCAAGCCCTCCATTATACGTTATGCGCCATATCGCAAAGTACACGAGGAAAAAAGTTTGTGCTTGCTCGCGAGTCAAAATGCAATATAGAAAAACCTGACAAAGCAAGAGGCCCAGCAATACGAGATCTAGCAGCGTCTTGGGATGTTGAGGGTGGAAAACAGACTTCACCATGTCACGCGTTTCCACAACACGAAAAAGCTGTCCATCGGGCGTCCGACCAAGCACTAATTCTGTCGTGCGAGGCGCCTCGTCTCTCTTTTCATCCTTATCTGTTCCTCCGGGTGTGGCATTTGTGGGATCATTCGCCTTCACATTCGCTGCTGGACGCCGACGAATACCATCAGTCGCGTGCAGCTCGTCAAAGGAGCTACTATGCGTCGTCATGGCGCGAGAAGCACCGTGATGCGCCTCTCTTCTGGCACCTATTGCGTGCTCAGCACTCATCCTCCAGTCGATGCGAGCACCCCATACTCATGCCACGTGGCTTAACTAAGACTATCTCGGGCGGGCGTAGCAACTCAGCCGGCTACTCGGTGGCAGCACCTACTCTGTGTTTCTATGCCAGCACCAGCTGCAATTACTGGAGGATCTGCTTGTCGAGCACCTTGCCTTCTTCATCGATCTTGTAGACAATAGGCACACCGGTACCGAGCTCGGTCTTAACAATCTCCTCACCAGACATGTGCTCCAGGTCCATAATCAGAGAGCGGAGCGAGTTGCCATGGGCCGTCACGAGGATCGACTTGCCAGCCTTCACAAGCGGCAGGATGTGCTCGCGGTAGTATGGAAGCACACGGTCGGCCGTGAGCTTGAGCGACTCACCGCCTGGTGGAGGCACGTCGAACGAGCGGCGCCAGATGTGCACCTGATCCTCACCCCACTTCTTACGGGCGTCATCCTTGTTAAGACCCGTGAGCTCACCGTAGTCACGCTCGTTCAAGGCCTGATCCTTGGTGATAGAAATGCCCTCCTGACCAATGGCTTTGAGCTGAATCTGGAGCGTCTTCTGAGCACGCTGCAAGTCTGACGTAAAAGCTTGGCTGACCTGTTAGCGGGTGTTTACTCTTGTCCAACATACTCAAACTTGGTCTGTACAAAGGTCCGGCATGCATAGCCGATTGTGTGAGTACCATTGGAATAGTATCATACGTACGTAGCCAGCTTTCTTGAGCTCCTCAGCACCCTTCAGGGCCTCCGCTTCACCGAGCTCCGTGAGAGCGGGATCCTTCCAACCAGTGAACTGTCGCGTAAATGTAAAGCCCACATACAAGGTTCAGCTTGTTCCATTCTGATTGACCGTGACGCGTGAGAATAAGAGTTCTAAGCAGTGTTAGTTACCCTATCCAACAGTATACGTACCCGACCATTCTATAAAAACGCACAGATGCGAACCCGAACTGCTGTACCGACTCGGCAGCCGCCATGTAAGCGGAGTCACACGTGGCCATTTCCAACCTCGGGTGAATGCGGAGAAAGCAAGTGATGTCTGTTTAGGCCACGTGGAAGCGCAAGGTACTATCTGATAACTAGTTCGCGAAATTTTTTTAGACGACCTGCCCATTGAACACTCATTGAAGAGCTCGTTGAGCGAACTGAAGGCAGTGTTTCAATACAATACCCTTGAGTAACTGAATGAATTGAATAATCTGCAGCTTCTTGGGTGTCCGCGGTCCTTATTCGAAAGTATGGCGCCCAAGCTGAAAATTGCGGTGGTATGTGAGAGCTAAATATTACATCTGGTGCTGACAACGCGTCAGGGTGACGATACGTCCTTCACGAAAGAGCAAAATCCGTTTACTATCATGAAAAATGTACAGCTGCTTTCGCGCCTTCATGGGATACTTGAAATGTCTGAGCGTTTAGAGAATGCATCTTGGCGTCTCTGGCACACGCAATATGAAAAACAAAGGGTATGTTTTTACTTTTTTCTCCCTATTAACACAAAAGAAGAGTCAAAGCACATCAAAAAGATGGATAGAATTCCAGAAACTCCCATCTTTGTCTTTTCCCTCACCTTCTGACCCTCTTTCATCCTCGACGATACCCATTACTCATGGTTCCATGGATGTTCCCCAGTTGGCTCTTTCTGCGTTTGCGGAAAAATGCAATTCGCAAAAATTAGATATGCCCACAATGTGTGAATCAACTAATCTTTTACAACAAAGGGTGCATGAATACCCTCATGTTTCACAATCGATACCTGATTCTGTGCCAATAAAACAACATTTGTCTTCTGCGGACTTGCTTCAGCTGAACCCTTTCGAAAGTACCACACAGGTATGTGGCATGCAGGGATGCAACGTATACGCAGGTCAAGACTTGCTTATGCAGGCATTGGCCAGTGCGTCATCTGAACTTTCAGGTGAAGCACCGATAGGCACCCTCATGAACAAGGACCCGCTGACGGAAAACGAACCGACCCATACCACCTTTGTGTCCAAACCATCTGACGAAAGAAATGCATGGAAAGAGAAAAATGCAAAATTGAATCCTGAAGCATCTACAGAGAAACCTAACGTCGATGTTGAACCAGAAGAGCTACCCATCTGCAGTAATTGTGGTACAAATAATACGCCTTTGTGGCGCAGGAATCATAATACTCTCTTGCTCTGTAATGCGTGCGGCCTTTATTTAAAAATTCACAAAACGCACCGACCGTTAATGCTAAAAAAGCGCCATCAGTCAGGCAACAGCTCACGGACACACTCACGGGAGGGTTGTTATGGCCCGGCAAGCACAGGTTGCACGAACTGTGGTACAAAAGTCACACCACTATGGCGCAAAGGGCTAGGAGGTGCTTTGTTGTGCAATGCATGTGGACTGTACTTAAAATTGCACCATGTAAACCGACCGGTCCGATACCGTGCGGATTTTATTCGCAAACGTTCACGCTTCGATCACAAAGAAAAACAGAGTCAACCAGATTCTCCCGTGGCACATATCGAATCCCTTGGGTCATTAAATGACCATGTGAATCATTCCTATGGTCAAACCTGGCCTAGTTCTTCACCATCTTTGCAGGGACTGGACTCGAATGACTATTCCATTGTTGCGCCTTGCCCCGACCGTTGTGATTCTGTCTCTGAAGCCAAGCTTGTGCTTAACATGTCCGAAGAATTGTTGTCCTCGCCTGTATCTATCGAATGCTGTGCATCAGAAAATTGCACCGGTCCTGTGTTATTAAACGACCCTTCACTCTTCGAGTATTCTAATCAAGATGCTCGCATGGTGGACCTCGACTTGCTCGCTATGGACAACGACGCGCTGATGTCTCCGGCGCTACCTGACTCGGATAAGCATTCGTTGTGGCCTGTATACCCTCCCTTGTAGCAAGCTTCCAACGCCCCTGCATGCTGTCTCATGCTACGTCGCACCACGCTCGAGCACTGGCCTGCTCTTCGGCCCACAATGCATGCCTCTTCTCCATAGCCAACATTAATAAAAATGTGTGTGTTGGTGGCTGCAGAATCTCGGAATCAGGCCACATGCAAATCTGTGACTTGACCGCGGTCTGTCGGACTGCTTGTCCATACCAAGGTGGAGGTTTTGCATGCAGGATAGGCCCAATTGTGTTGAATACCCAATCCTCAAGGTACTACCTCCACCCTGGCGCGCGTCGTGTTGATGCTCGATCACGTGAAAGCAAATTAACAGCTGCGTAATACGCCTCTGGGCATGCCTCTGCAGAGGTTCGCCCAAAAAGGCGCCCGATCGCGTGCCAGCCAGTGCTAAAACAAACAGTTTGCGCCTGGTTGCTCTTATCTGGAGGAACATTGGGCGTGCCTACCAGCAAGTCAAACGTCCGGCGGACCCCAGTCCCAGCAAGTGAGCAGAGGCAAAGTTAGCCTGTTCGTCTGAGTCCCTGACGCTTATCACGTCAACCGGACGAGATTTTCTCATTGAAAGTCGCACCACGCTCAGTGTTTGATCGTACTACTGAGTGCATTGCCGATCATAAGGCATGCCTCGTATCCCTGTCCGGGTTGAGCCATATAGCTCGCCATCCAAACAGCACCGGCACTACAAAAGCAAGCGAGATCAGGTTCTCCGCTCGCTTGGGAAGGCCGCTTATATCAATGGCAGTCAATTCGCACTCTTGCTTGTGTCTGCTCGAGGTGACGTTGAAACATACGCTAGCGATGCGCTTCAGGGTCATCTAGACACATGGTTCGTGAAAAGTGGCATTGCCGACGAGGCCCGACAACTTGCACAAAAGAGTCACGATGAAAATCATCCTCACTCGCCCACTTTTGACGCTGATGAAGAACTTACTGAAAACGTAGAAGATGTCTGTGCATCAGCATCGGCATCTTCGGTCCCCAAGGCCACAGATGATCCCTTCCTTGACTCATGGAACTCTTTGCCCGTGGGAACACCCAAATTAGAGCGAAATGCTGACGAATGGGACAACGTACTGAAACAAGAGATCGTTTCTGATGACAACCACAGCCTCATGGAATCCAAAGCTGACACGTACAGTCCTCAGCCAATCGCTCTCCCCCAAACATCCACGCCAATTCATCCTAGCTCTAATACCCCGTTACCTTCCAGTCGCACTCCCATGCATACCGCGCAACCAGGTTATACGCTTGAGCTCAAGGATGAGAATGCACGTACTGAATTTATTGAGTTACGATTCAGTCAGCTTCAGCAGGTTATGTGCAAAATGATTGCGAAAGAGTGGGTCAAAGTCATTGAACCCAAAAAGCAAACGCGCTTCCCTTACAACAAGGGAGATGCTGGAAAGCCAACTTGGTGGCCTGCTGATGTTCGACACAAGGAGCCTGATCATCTAATGAAGCCAGAACGGCACGCCTTGCTCCTTGCCATCCTTCGTTCACCACAAACACGCATTGCACGTCTCCAGTTAGCGACAGCCGAGGTGATTGCCCTGATAAAGGCCGGCAAGGTTACCTATCTGATGGACGTGTACCGTGTAGCCCGTGAAGAGGAAAGGCTTCGTGATGAGGGTCTAGATCCTAATTCTCCTATTACCGTAAGTGTATCGTCGCTTGAAGGTTGGGATGCAGCTAATGGATGCGCTTCAAGAACAGCAGTTGGATCATCAATCAAAATGATTGAAAACACCCGAAGTAAAGAATGGAAGGTTGAACGACGTGCATCATCCCGTTTTGACGAAGATGAAACATCTGAAATGCGCAGCACAATGTCATGGACACCCGCGACCCAAAGATCATACCCTTCTAATGTCAGTTCAATCATGCAAAATTTCGCTCAGCTTCCGAATCACATGTCCCCACACGGCATGGATCATCGGACAGCGGTAGAAATGCCTTCTAAGTTAGGCTTGACAACAAACGTACCTCAGGATCCTGCGATATTTTCTCCATCCATGTCTACTGACACGCAACCTCAGAGAGCTTCGTTTCATGGATTAGGCGTAACTGTGCCTCATGTACAGAGCCCACTGAATGCAGTGCGGTCAACACCTGCCGCATCGAGTGAAAACGTTGATATACCTCGGTCCGCATCTGTTTCTTATCCTGTCACATCCGTGCCCATGCGACCTGCTCACTCATCGCCTGCAAACTTTAATCAGCCAGAAAATTGGATGGATATGCGATACGCACAAAGGGCTGTGCCTCATATGCATTTCGAACATTCGACTCATCATGGAATGGACATAAAAACACTGCCAACGCATCAGCAACCACGACCACCTTGGGAATTTCAAATACCTGGAACGCCTTATCATCAGCCTCCGCAAGCTTCAATGTGGGCTCCTATGCCCGAGACGCCTATTCATCGATCTCATCCTGTTATGCCTATGCACATGGGTATGAATACTTCGCCAACCCACGACGTTATGGTCTCCAATTCATTTGACTCTAGTTTCTCGTCATCGCATTTAGGCCCGGTCACGCCTGCACAGGCCCCTTTTGTTTTCATGAATGGTCCAGCAGCGTCTTATCCGACCACTAAATCGCCGCCTGTGAATCACGCCATGACATTTCAGGATTTCGGTCTATCTCAAGTGCCGTCACCATCTCAAGATATTCATTCTGTACAAGCAAAGCAGCATGGTCAATATGCATCTTTCACGTCCGCACCTATGGACTGGTCGACGCGCTAGTGTCTCGCCGTTTAACCATGAGATGCTCCTGGCTGCACACTCTTGGCCCTTGAAACTAGCATTTGAACACGTTATACCCCTCTTTCCCCCGTTGGATGTAGTGACTCAATAAAGTAATGTATGAGCTATTTTTCAAGCTATCTCTTATGGTAATCTCAAGCTTCGGATCATGCCACGAAGCTGGGAATTTTGAGTATACAACAAGGTTCGAGTCATCATTTCATGGCGTACTGCCTAGTCCATTGACGACTCGTTTCGATTGCATCTTTCTCGTTCGTATTATAGTGCTCAGCCACATCATTTGACAGAGGGTCATCAGGGTTGGGTGCAGACAATAGCGCCTGGATCGAAAGCAACACTGTCCGGATTTGCAGAGCAGGTGACCATTTGTCTTTTAGGATATCTAAGCAAATGCGACCCAGTTTGTCGATGTTTGGGTGATAAATTCGCGTTAAGAAGCGGACCTTCGGAGGAGCCATAGGGTAATCTTCAGGAAGAAAAAGTTCGAGTTTGAATGTACCACCTATCGTGGTCAGACCTGGATGCACATACCTTCAAAGGGGCTTTGAGATGGTCCTGCCATCTCTACGTCAAAATATCTCAGATTATCTTCATGTGGCGTTGCCTTGATTCCAGGTGCTGGATCTGCTATAAGACGCTCTGTTTCCTGCAATATGTCAGTAATTTTCGCACAAACCTTTATAATACGCTTCGGTAATGCCATAAGGTTCGTGACGGCACAGAATGCACGCTCGTAATCGGATGCCAAAGTGGCTAGGAAATATTATGTGAATATATCCAGTGTGGAGGTAGGCGACCTACCGGCCTCTAGCTGTGCGGCTGTGACTCTCATGAACCTACACGCTGTGCATTACTTTCATTGACCAGCGAGTAGGTTATTTAGGGAGATGCCTCCTTCCGTTTTCTCTTCAAGTGAAAAGACATTAATCAAGTCCGTGTTCCCCTCCTCATCATACAAAATTATCACGGTTTCGCCCGCTCGTATCTATGCGGCTTATCCGACACCTGACCGATGGTATTACCTTGGCGTAGAAGGGGCACTAGCATTCGTAAGAGACGCGAAAAATACATTTCATTTCAAACTGGTTGATCTTGCATCAACAGGCACTATATCTTGGGATCACGAATTGTATGATGACTTTTACTTCTATGAAGACAAACCGTACTTCCACACATTTGCAGGGGACCATTGCATGCTCGGACTGTGTTATGCAGACGAATCAAGCGCAGAGCAAATGTATAAGAAAGTTTCTAATCGTTCTAAATATATGAAGTCTTCTTCTGGCTCGTCTGGATTCGGTCTTGCAAAAAAGCTGACCAATTTTATGAGCTCGTCCTCATCTGACGACAGAAAAAGCAAATCTCATGTCTCAGAAGATACCAAATTGGAAGCAGGTCTAGTCGCTCAGCTGAGTAACATGGGTGTTTCCGAATCAGATATTCGAAGCAACGAAGGATTTATTCGAGACTTTTTGGGCCATGGAGCTGGGAATGCAGCCTCGGCAGCTGAGGGATACACCGGAAGACTTCCCCCGCCTATCACCGATACGCTTTCTATGCGCCATGCACCACCTCCGCCCCCATCTGCAGCGTCTACGAGTTCCTCAGCTGCTGTACCAAGACTTCCGACGCGTAATGTGTCCAGTACAGCGGTCCCTCCTCCAACTCCGCCCATCAGCACTCGTCCCTCTTTGCCTCCTGCACCGCCTGCACGTCCGAGTGCTGGGACAAGTACAGCTCCGCCGCCGCCACCACCACCGCCAGTTGGCGGACGCATTCCTCCTGCTGTCCCATCTCGTCCTTCTTTAGGGGGACGTGGTCCACCGCCCCCTCCGCCTACGCGTCCTTCCGCAGTTGTTGGGGTACCACCAGCACCACCAGCACCACCAGCACCACCAGCACCATCTTGTGCTCCTAGTGGTGTGTCTGGGCTTCCACCTCCTCAGCCTGGTCGCGATGCATTGCTTGCTAGTATTCAAGGAAAGAGTGTGAAGGACCTGAAAAAGACGGACTCTTCCGTACCGTCACCCATACCCACAGGTGGTTCACCTCAATCTTCTACGAACACAGGCACAAATGGCGGTGGAATGGATCTTGCTAGTGCCTTATCTTCGGCTCTGAACAAGCGCAAAGACAACATGGGTAGATCGGATGGAGAAGAGAGCGATGATGATTGGTGATTGCGCACCTTCCAAGTGCCCATAAACTTTATGACGCTGTCCATACTATACGTAAACCACACACATTAAACCTGAGGCACGTATGCACTCCAATCAAATAAAGTTAAGGAAGCATGAAGATAGAAGTCGGATACAAACAAAACTACGGAGGCAGATTGTCATATTGCAACACACATTATGCATGAAACCATGTGCGTATCCGAGATTTTAGCACAGCTCAGTGGCTGTAATTTACTTCTTCTTCGAGGCCTTCTCGGCAGCCTTGGTGACCTTGCCACCCTTGCCAGACGACTTCTCAACCGTCTTCACCACACCGACAGCGACGGTTTGACGCATGTCACGCACAGCGAAACGACCAAGAGGAGGGTACTCGTTGAACGACTCAACGCACATGGGCTTGGTGGGGATCATCTCAACCATGGCGGCGTCACCCGACTTGATGAACTTGGGGTTCTCTTCGAGCACCTTACCCGAACGACGGTCGATCTTCTGCAGGATATTGTTGAAACGGCAGGCAATGTGAGCCGTGTGGCAGTCAAGCACAGGCGAGTAACCGTTGCTGATCTGACCAGGGTGGTTCATCACAATGACCTGAGCGTTGAACGAGGCGGACTCCTGAGCGGGGTCGTTCTTCGAGTCCGAAGCCACGTTACCACGGCGAATGTCCTTAACCGACACGTTCTTCACGTTGAAACCAACGTTGTCACCGGGCAGACCCTCAGCGAGCGACTCGTGGTGCATCTCAACCGACTTAACTTCAGTAGTGACGTTCGAGGGAGCGAACGTAACGACCATACCGGGCTTGATCACACCAGTCTCGACACGACCCACAGGGACAGTACCGATACCACCGATCTTGTACACATCCTGGAGAGGGAGACGGAGAGGCTTGTCGGTAGGGCGCGTAGGGGGCTCAATGGCGTCAATGGCGTCAACGAGCGTCTTACCAGTGACCTTGCCGGACTTGGTCTCCTTCTCCCAGCCCTTGTACCAAGGCATGTTGGTGGTGGCCTCAATCATGTTGTCACCGTTCCAACCCGAGATAGGCACGAAGGCAACCGTCTTGGGGTTGTAACCAACCTTCTTAACGAAGTTCGACACCTCACGAACAATTTCGTTGAAGCGCTCCTCCGAGTAGCCAGTGCTGTCCATCTTGTTCACGGCAACAATGAGCTGACGCACACCGAGCGTGAACGAAAGCAGAGCGTGCTCACGCGTCTGACCGTCCTTCGAGATACCAGCCTCGAACTCACCGGTACCACCAGCGATGATGAGGATGGCGCAGTCAGCCTGCGAGGTACCCGTGATCATGTTCTTAATGAAGTCACGGTGACCAGGGGCGTCAATGACCGTAACGTTGTACTTGGGGGTCTCGAAGCGCCACAGGGCAATGTCGATGGTGATACCACGCTCACGCTCGGCCTTGAGCTTGTCAAGCACCCAAGCGTACTTGAACGAACCCTTACCAAGCTCAGCAGCTTCCTTCTCGAACTTCTCGACTGTACGCTTGTCGATACCACCACACTTGTAGATGAGGTGGCCAGTCGTCGTCGACTTACCAGAGTCGACGTGACCGATAACGACCAAGTTAACGTGCTGCTTCTCCTTTCCCATTGTGAAGAGTGATGAAGGTGGGAAACGAAGAAATGTGTAGCCCTTCCCGGTTCAAGTACTTTCTTTCCGTCTTCCTAAGCTAATTTTCTTTTTCTTTACTGGCCGTTTGATTTTTTTCCACCCGTTTTCGCTACTGTGTCAGTGAGCTGCGTTCAATCAAGGACTGCGATTGGAGCGTCTTGCCATTGATGTACGATCACCTGCATCAATTCTCCCTTGTTGTGCTGGCATTCGGCCTAAAGAATGTTTTGGCTACCAATCACATACGTGCCTGAGTATCGTGGAAAAGTTCTTCTCATCATGGCCAATTCATCACGTGCACGTACATGTAGTCGTCCAAGACACGTGTTTTCTCTCGTAAGCCTCCACTTTCTCGCTGCTGGCGAAGTAGGCGCGTCCACTGTGCCATGTCGGGGTATGGAGGCAACGCGGTACCATGCTTGGGACTGTATCAGGCCTATGGACTCCCACATTTAGGCGCTCGACGAGAACCGGCAAGCAGTGCAGGTTCACACTCAGTTCCTTTCTCTTTTGAATCACTGGATATGACAGGATTTGGGTCTGCGCTGGGGCCCCTGTCTCCGCTTGCTGTACTTGGGAGGCCAATCAATCCGCCAGGGCCAGTGTCTGTGCAGCAACCAATATTAATGGCCACTTTTTCGTACGATGAGAATAAGTCGTTGTGTTTTGATGACAGGGCCAAGCGTTGGTATAAGATTCCTCCGACACAAGAGAATAGTGCACAAGGAGCTGATCTGAATGTGGGCTTCGAGCGATTTCATGACAAGCCGCACATACCTGATCCATTAGACTCGGTATTCTACACGATCATGCAACGCAGTGCTATGAGAGTGCCGTTGGAAGAGCCCGTGAAAGGCAAAATACAAGTGCCTGCCGAGAACTTAGAGTCAGAGATGCTTCGCACGCAGCTTGTGACGTGGCGTGGTATCTTGACTAAGCTGTGCACGGCTTGGAGCTGCCATGTTCAAGCGCCTTCGATGTATAGGGAGGGCTTTGAATTGAATGCTATGATGTTGGGCGATACCCTTGTGCTGGAAGAAGTCCCACCTACAATGATGCAATGGCAAGCGATACAACACGAGCGCCCTAAACCAAAAAGGTCACAGCGAGCAACTTACTATGGTATGTGTGTGCATGTATGCGTATGCATGCATGAATTTTGTGCTTACATCCAGGCTACAACTTCGAGTCATACTGCACGAAGGAGACGCCGCGGCTAGCAGCTGGTTCTGCTGCCTCTCTCCCCTTAGCCAAGGTACCGGGCTGGAGCGGTGACGTGAATACAAATGTCCAATGGTGTCATATAATGAAAACAAAGTTGGGAAATAACCGCATTATTATTGGTGGAGAAGTTGATTGTGTCGAAACATTGGATGCAGGCACTGAACGTGAGCGCGAGGGAGTCGTGGAGCTCAAGACGAATCTGCGCGTGGACTCTGCCGATGACCAGAATCGGCTTGATGCGAAGATGCTGAAAATGTACATGCAGTCATTTCTGCTGGGTGTGAGGACTATTGTGATCGGGTTTCGAGACCAGCAAGGCATGCTACTTTCACACAAGTCGTTTCGACCGGCTGATCTTCCGCGTTTGGTTCGTGGGCATGCTGTGCAATGGAATGCGAATGACAACCTGGCGTTTGGCTCATTGATACTAGACTTTGTCCGCGATACTGTTCGTGCTGAGACGGAGCGCTGGTCGTATTGTATGTCGCAGCGTGTGCGAGAGAATGAGAAAAGCTTGGGTGCTTATGCATGGCGTGTGCATCGGACGACAAATTCGTTTTTGGGACATTTGCCGCTTCCAGCGCCTCAAGATGCCGAGCAAGAGTATCCAGTATTTCGGGTTAGTTTTCAGCCGCCATTTTCGCATGTTACAGTGCGATATGTTACGCCGTATGAGCTGGGATTAGATGGGCGCCGACAGGGACGGTGCGGGCTGGTTCCAACAGCATTTTACCTGTGGGCCACGATGCCTATGACCCATCTATGGGGCTGAGAGACGAGTACAAATGTGAGCAATCAAGAACATGCGCAAGTTTGCGATTTTTTTTCTTTATTTGTCGATGTTACCGGCAACGGATGGGAATGTATATAACATGATAGTATAGTGTCTACGGAGTAGCAGAACTCTTGCCAGAAGAGGGCATCTCGCAACACTGAGCATCGCGACACTCGTCGCCATCACACGCCAAAAGACACGCGGAGTTCAATCCGGAAGCGACTTCTTCTCTCACAAGATGACCGTCGGGCGTGAGCAGACGACCTTGCTCGTCAAAACGGTCCTGAACAGCCACACCACTTAGTTCCGCTGCCTCTTTCAATCCGCCGGGGACGAATTCTGGCTGGATCGTCGACGAATGAATACCCCAAATGTGCAATGTTCTGCGAACTTGGTCAGCGATGAACATATAACGGGTGGTCTGTTCACCGGAGCAGTCAACCATGACGTGCAGACTCGCGACGATTTTGTTCTCATTCAGCTGCCATACATGCAAGTCATGCACACTCAAAACACCCTCAATACGAAGTACCGAATCACGCACGCCGTCCAACGAAACAGTTGTTGGGACGCCTTGGAGGAGAATAAACGATGCTGACTTTACCAGAGGCAAAGCAGAGTGGAATATAATACACGCAATAATAAAAGAGATGACCGGATCAGCGTAATGGCGCCAGCTGTACTCTGTGAAAAGGATAAATGCGCCGGCAAAAATGACGCCGACGTTGCCGATGGCATCACCTAGCACGTGCAAAAACACGCCTGTCATG
>OJLZ01000095.1_pt1 | contig 19114 bp, 20 predicted proteins | sample 1597091 | NCBI WGS metagenome assembly OJLZ01 (sample SAMEA3904684, study PRJEB24821) | metagenome | biome: Builtin; feature: hospital; material: surface | place: USA | collected 2013-06-06
CCTGAGCACCTCCAGCAACGCCACCCCGTGTACATGGGGTGGCGTTGTTTTATGTTTATAGGACAAAAAAGGGGTAAGTAGCAGGAAGTGTGTCCGCGTGCCGGAAACTGTGGGGGTATATCGGGATCGGTGGTGAAAACTGTGGGGGTATATGGGCGAAAAATGGCCGAAAATTGACCATATACCCCCGCACTTTTATTTTGGGGCGCATATTCCCCCGCAGTTTTGGGCTCTAGGTGTAGCTTCCCCGCAGATTTCCGTCTACCGGTTCCTTGTGCCGGGTGTTGTTGCTTCGCACCCCAGGAATTGGGTTCTTCCTGGGGTTATACGACAAAAGGCGGTGCGGCACATCACCACCCGCCATTGTTTCCCCCGAGCTTCACTTAGTGTTCATGTTTACGTCAGTGGGACGTTAAAGAAGCTTGATACACCATACGTATGGCACAAGCACCTAGTCTCCCCACTCACCAGGCCGATGACAGCCAGGCCTGGACGTCATCACCGCAGCCAGATGCGGCCCGCACCACTCCCCCGCCGGGCCACAACCCGGGCACGACCCCACGTCGTCAACACGACGGAGGTGGCGTCAATACCACGGCGGTCACCGCATTACTCGGCGTCGCCACTGTCTTGCTGATTATCTTCACGTTCACCGACAAGCAGGTCAGCGATGCTGTCATCAACCATGACAGCGTGTTCGGCACACTGTTCCAGTCCTACGGCGAGTTCCCTCCAGCGGTGCTGAGTGCGCTGGCTATGCAGGTCCTCGCGGGATGCCTCCTCCGGTCCTCTCTTCCGGGGATCGCGCGCGGACTGGGCAGCATTTTGCTCACATGGGCGAGTTTCCTGTCGGTCCTTGGCTGGTCAGAGCAAGCTGAGTCGTATCGTCGGTCGTGGAGCGCGAACCTTGCAGCTGGCACCCCGATCGGCGTCGCTAATAATGATGATTCGGACACGATGACCTGGTCTCAGTTCGCCCCCGCCATGTTTATGGATATTGTCCTTCTGATCATCATTTCGATCGTGGCGTGGCTACTGGTTCGGAATTTGTCCACTGAGACTTTGCGCCTGATCGCGATCTCGGCTGTCATTATGCTCGCGATTGTGTGGGCTGGGCACGGGGTGAACGACGGGATGAAGAGTCTGTGGGGTCGGTTCCGTCCCTATGAAGTTGATGCTGGAAAAGGCCCCTATCAGCCGTGGTATCACATCAACTTGCCTAATGGACATCGCTCGTTCCCGTCCAGACACACTCAAGAGGGCACCACTCTTGCAGCCCTGGCCATTGTGCTGCGCCCGCTCGGTGGCAAAGCCTGGCGGATTGCGCTGTGGGTCGGAACGGTGTGGGGAATTCTCATGGCGGCCAGCCGCGTGATCATCGGTGCCCACTGGGCTACTGACACGGTCGCCAGCTTCATCCTGACCTACGGCCTTATTGTGATCGGCTTGTGGTTGACGACGTGGGTCGCCCGCCGGTTGAATTCCACCACCATTACTAACGACGCTGGTACGCCGGTTCGCACTTCTTAACGACGCTGGTAAATCCGCGAGTGGTCTTTCACGCCGGCAAAACGGAATGGCGCATCGGTGACCTCTGGTGTGTCGTAACCCGTAATGTCGGCGACGCGCGTTCCGGGGTGAAGATCGCGGTAGGCGTCGTAGGTGAGTGGCTCGCGTGAATCCAGCGCTTTCTTGTGCTCGTCGGCGTGGAGCCGCTTTTGGTATCCGTCGACAATGGTGCCGGTGAAGAATTCGGCAACCGCACCGGAGCCGTAGGACAGGACGCCGACACGCTTTCCGGCGAGGTCGTCGGATTCGGTCTCGAGCAGCGACATTAATGCCAGGAAGACGGATGCCGTGTAGGAATTACCGATCATGCGGTTGTAGTGCATGGTGGTCTCGAGCTCGGCGGCTGTTTCGGCTTTATCCGCGGACAGCCCCACGTGTTCACGCAACGCCATGTGCGCTTTCACCGCCATTTTCGTAAACGGCTGGTGGTAGCAGAAGCGGTCAATCGCGGTGAAGTCGGCCCCACCGTGATCGATGAAGTCGTCGTAAGCTCCGCGAACGGCGTTGAGGTAGGCGTCGATGGAGAGTTTCCCGTCGACCAGGGCCGTGTGCCGGTCGTTGGGGCGCCAAAAGTCCTGCACATCGTAGGTGTAGACGCCGGATGCCGGCTCGACGGCCAGGATGCCAGGGTTGGCCTGGACCAGGAACGCAGCCGCTGCAGCGCCTTGAGTCGGCTCCCCACCCGAGTTGAGGTCGTAGCGTGCAACGTCGGAGGCAACAACCAGCACTTTTTCCTGCGGGTTGCGGGCGACGATCCCCAGCGCGACTTGCAGCGCGCCGACCCCGGAGTAGCACGCCTGTTTCATTTCGATGGTTCGCACCTGGGCGGGGAGACCGAGGAGCCCGTGAACGTACACGCCGGCGGATTTGGACTGGTCAACGCCGGATTCGGTGGCGAAGAGAAGGGTACGGATTCCGTCGGTTCCGTTGCGGTCGATGATCCGCTTGGCGGCGGTAGCTGCCATGGTGACGACGTCTTCATCGGCAGCGGGCTGGCTCATGACTTCTTGGCCGATGCCTTTGTGGAACTTGCCCACGTCGATCCCGTGTTTGTCGGCTAGGGTTTCGAGGGCGAAGCTGTGGTGTCCCGTGGCGAAGGTGATGTCATGGATGCCAATGGGGTTCACAGCTGTGTTCACGGGTGCGTTCACTCGCCTTTCCTTTCAATTTTCACGTGGGCGGCCATCAGCTCGCCCGGATTCGTTTGTGCGGCCAGCAGTGATAGTTCGCCGCAGAAAACAGATGCCGCACACAGTACTGCAAGTCGGCGTGCGTTATCACCCGCTGGGCGGTCTTCACGGCACCCGAGGCGTCGCAAGTTATTTTCGACAACCTCCAAGCCCTGGCCTTTGCCGTTCCCTACTGTACCCACAATGAGGTTGGGGAGGTTGCATGAGAAGTAGAGGTCTCCGTCACGCACTTCGGCATGGGTGATGCCTTGGGATCCCTCGACGATGTTGGCCGCGTCTTGCCCGGTTGCCAGGTAAAACGCCAGGAGCATATTGGCATAATGTGCGTTTGCGGTGCGCAGCCCGCCGGCCAAGGTGGTGCCTACCAGGTTTTTCCGAACATTGAGGTCCGCGATCTGTTCCGGCGTGGTTTTGAGTCGTTCCTTGACGACGTTGCGCGGGATGAGCATTTCAGTGACAACGTTCTTCCCGCGGCCCAGGATGCCGTTGACTGCGGTGGCTTTCTTGTCAGAGCAGTAGTTTCCGGAGATGGAGCCGTAGCGTAGTTCTGGGTACTGCTGGAGGATCCATGGCATGAGGTTGTCGGAGGCGAGAGTGACCATGTTGTGGCCGGAAGCGTCGCCAGTGGTGAATTCGAATCGCACGAAGAGGAGATTGCCGGCGTATTGGACGTGCAGGTCGATGAGCTTGGCATACCGGGAGGCCTGGGCGACGACGGCCTGCATGTCGTCGCGGCGTCGGTCAAGTTCGGTGGCTACGCGGAGGGCGACTCCGGCGTTGGGAGCTTCGAAGTACACGGATCGTGTCATTCGTTCATCGACGAGTGTGGCGCGGATTCCGCCTTCGACGTAGCGCGATATTTTTGCCCCGCGGCCGACGGATGGCCAGAGTGGCGTTTCGTAGGTCGCCATGGGAATGGAGACGGCTTCGTAGCTGGCGCCAGATTCCGGGGTTTGCGTGTCGTCCTCGGCGTTCCATCCCGCTGTCTCTCCCGACACAACGTTGCCTGAGATGTGGACGGGGCCGATCCATGACATGGGGATAGGAGCATATAAATTGTCGCTCATTACGTTTCCTTTTCTTATTCGTAAATGTGTTGTCAGGTGCTTATTTGGGGCCTTATTCGTGAATTGTTTTTAAATTGTTGTCCGCGAGGAGCCTGGCTAACACATGCGTGCCGATCACTATTTTTTATCGACGACGGTTGGCGACGGTGGTGAGATCAATCCCTCGCGCGCGAGCCGACTCCGCCAGGGGCCCGGTGATGAGGGCATCGGTGTTGTGCAGGTCGCTCGTGCTGGTTGCGCCGACCATTTCGTAGAGCGCCTGGAGGTGCTCGGCCCACCGGTTGATTTGGCTGGTCAGGGCGTCGACGGCGGCGTCGATTCCTTGGGCGCGCTCCTGTGGCGAGCGGGTGGCGTCTCCCACGCCGGTGCTCAACGCGGTGTGGAGGAATGTTCCGGCGACGCCCACGGCGTCGGCGCCGAGCGCGAGGCCTCGTAGGACGTCGTAGGGTTGTCGAACTCCGCCTGAGGCGAAGAGCGTGGGCAACGTGTTGGGGTCAGCAGTGGTCGCGTCGAGCAGGGAGAATGCAGCGGATTGTCCGAACCCGGTGAGGTAGGAGAAATCGCGGTCGGATCGGCGGTCGTTTTCGATTCGCGCGAAGTTGGTTCCTCCGCGGCCGGAGACGTCGGCGATGGATACGCCCAGGTCGTGGAGCTGCTGGAGTGTGTTCCGGGTCATGCCAAAGCCGACTTCTTTAACGATGACCGGCGTGTGGGTGGCCTCGAGCGCGTTAACGATGGCTTCGATGTTGCGTGGCCAGGAGGCGTACCCGCGCGAGCCTTCCGGCATGACGGTTTCTTGCACGGCGTTGACGTGGATTTGGAGGGCGTCGGCCTGGAGGGCGTCGACGACTCGGGCGGCGTCGTCGGGTGTGGCGTCGGCGCTGAGGTTTGCCCACACGGTGCCGTGGGGGTTGCGGTCGCGGAGGATGCGGAATGTGGGGAGGGTGTCGGGTTCGCGCAGGAAGATGGACATGGAGCCGGTGGCGACGACAATTCCGGTGCGTGCCGCGGTTTCGGCGAGGACGCGGTTGACTCCTGCAGTGAGTTCGGATCCTCCGGTCATGCCGTTGATGTAGAACGGTAGCCCCCAATGCAGCGCCTGTACTGTGTGCGCGCCGGTGCCCGCGTTTGTAACAGCGTTCGTATTTCCCCCGACGCTGCGATCCGTCTGGACGGTGGTGGAAATATCGGCTTGACCTGGGTCTATTCCGGCCAGCGAGTAATGGAGGATGCGGACGTCGTCCCACGCGCAATATGTCGAGCCATTACCGACGGAGCGGGGTGAGGATGTGGAGGAAGCGTTGTCGGGAGCTGGGGTTGTGGCGTCGGTGGGCTGTGGAGGTTCGCCGTGAGCCTCGCGTTGTTGCCTGGCGGCTAGGGCCAGGTGGTCGTCTTTCCGGCTGCCACTCATTTCCCATCTCCTTCCGTTGGTGTGTCATCTGGGGCGGTGTCCGCTCCCGTGGGCGAAACATGCAAGTTCAGAGGGCGGATTCCTGCCGCCATCCATTGCTCGTGGAGTGCGTGTGCGTCGACGCCCGGCGCGGCGAGCGCGATTCCGCAGTCGCCACCGCCTGCTCCTGATGATTTCGCCCACCACTCCTCGTCGAGTGCAGTGGTGATCAAGGTCCGCAGTGCTGGAGTTTCGATGGCCACCCCTCGTTGGGCGGCGATCTCTCCCAAGACCTGCCGGGCTTGTGCGACGGTGTTCCCAGTTGCCGACGTTGTCCTGCCGTCTGAATTAGCTTCACGCCCACCGTTGTCGCTGGTCAGCGCTTCAACAAGATTATCGACGGCTGCGTCGCTTCGCTGAAGAAGGTCGTCGGGTAGTGCGGTTTTCTTGACGACGTGCCCGACGAGTTCGGTGGTGTCGGCGGGGGTCCCTGTCCAACCGACGCTGAGTTGGATTCCCGGCGCGGCGGGGCTGATCCGGCGGAGTGATAAACCTGGCCACTCCCCTGTCAGCAGGTCGCTGATCGTTGTCGTGCGGGAGCTCGCCCCCCAGGCGCGGTCTTCCAACCATGTTCGGTCCGGTGAGTGGTATTCGACCCATCCGCCGAGTGCGCTGGCGGCGACGTCGCCTCCCGATGTTTTTGTCGTAACCCGCACTGTTGCGATGGCCGCGAGTCGGTAGATCTGTTCGGGCGTGGGCTGTAGCCCGTGGTGGCGTGCAGCGGCGGCGACGGTCGCGACGGTGACTGCGGCTGACGATCCGAGCCCGAATTTGTCACCGCTGGTGGCATCGTCAAGGTGGCTTGAGATGTCGATATCGTATCCGCTGGTGGGAAGGTGTTTTTCTGCTCGCCAGCGTTCGACGGTGAGGACTGCGGCCGCAACGTATTTGTGGAATCCGGTCTCGTCGGTGTGGAACCGCGCGGCCGCCGTCGGGTCAGCGCTAGCTTCCCATCGGACCGGTGCTTCGTCGGGTTTCGTGGGGTCGCTCGCGTCGGATCGTAGTGTTCCGACTTCGGTGCCGGTGGGCGTGAGCGTGACGTGCACATACCTGTCGACGGCGATGAGTAGCGCGGCGTGCCCGGGGTGGACGACGGCGTATTCTCCGGCGATGTACAGCTTTCCGGGTGCCGAGGCGTGGACGGAGGTCTGTGTCACGGCTATTACTCCTGACGGTTCGCTGCGTCGTGAGCCTGTGCCGGTTGCCCTTCGTGTGCGCTGTTCTGCTCATCGGCGCTGGTCTCCTCGACGGGCGTCAGGTGAGCGCCCGACCCGGCGCGGGCAGGAATGAGCTCGAGGTCGGGGAACCGTTCGCGGAGGGCTGCGTGGGTTGCGTCGAGGTCCTTAGCCTGGCAGAGCGCAACGACATTCGGCCCGGCGTCCGCGGTACCGTACACCTCTAACCTGTCGTTCCGCAGCTGCGCGATCGCGTCGAAAATGGTGACGGACGTTGGCGCTAGGTAGCGGACGGGTGGCCGGTTGCCGTTGATCGCCGCGTGCATACGCAGTGCGTTGGATTCTGTTATTTCGCCGACGCGAGTGTAGTCGCCCACGGCCAGGGCGTGTTTCATGTCGACGAGGTCGCGCTGGGTGCTGCTCACCCACCCATCGAAGAAGGGCGATGTCCGAATGGTGTCGGCCATGGCGACGCGAGAGGACACTGCTTTTTGTGCGCCCGAGACGACGCAGATGACCATGGCGAGGTCGGGCCCGGGGACGCTTTCGGCGTACGAGGTGAGGTCAGCGTTGTTGTCGTCGCCTTCGCCGGGGTGCCAGATGACGAGGTTGCCCAGGATGGATCGTGTAGCGGACCCGGAGCCTCGGCGGGCTAGCCGCGAGAGTGATCGCGGGTCGCCGGGGAGTCCGTAGGCTTTCGATGCAGCTGTGGCGAGGGCGGCGAATCCCGATGCCGACGATGCTAGCCCTGCCCCGGTGGGCACGGAGTTAATGGAATTGACCCGCGCGTACATGTGCGGAAGTTCAGGTTTCTCCTGGCCAGACCCCTGTTCTACGCTGCGCTTCCGCACCAAATCAAGAAACGCACTAACCCTCTGCGTCGACGTCCCCGGCACTGGCTCACCATTGAGCGTGAAAATATCGCTGGTCAAACTCGGATCTGGGTTGACGACGGTATCCGTGGGATAGATATCAAGCGTCAGTGACAAACTACCGGTTGCGGGTAGAACTAAGTCGGCGTTGCGCTTACCCCAGTATTTGACCAGCGCGATGTTGGGGTGAGCGGTGGCTCGCGCGGTGTGAGACGTGATCGGCCCGATATCGCCCATGCTGGGGTGTGTGGCGGTCACCGTTGAAACTCCGAGGGGTGCATGACCCATGTGCGACGTGCCCCCGCAGCGCGGAGTGCGTCGGACAACGCGATCGCGTGGTTTTCGTCTTTAGATAGCGCGATGATGCAACCACCCCGGCCGCCACCGGTGAGCTTCGCACCGAGCGCCCCCGCATTCCGCGCAGCCGAGATAAGGTTTTCGAGCTCAGGACTGGAAACGCCCAGGTCAGCGAGGTGTTCATGGACGGCGTTCATCCGCTCACCCAGGGAGGCCCGGTCGTCGAGAGCGAGGTCAATCCGCGCTTCGACGGTGTGGTGACGGATGGCGTCGACATTCCGGGTAAAACGCTTCTTGTGGGTGCGCCGTAATTCGTCGACACCCCGGACGGCCGAGAGCGTATCGCCTGGTTGTCCGGTATCGGCGACAACGAGCGGCGACCCGAGGCTGACGGTGATGGGTTCGCTGCGTCCGCCCTGGAAAAGCACGGGGTGGGTGTTCAGCACAGTGTGGGCGTCGAGGCCGCTCGCACTACCGTGAGCGACCCGCTCCCCAATCTGCACAAGTTCATAACGGCTGTGGTAGTCGACATCTTTGCCACTGAAATCGATGATGGAATCCACCATCGCTGCCGACGCTGCTGCGCTGGAGCCGAGCCCGCGCGCCGGCGGGACATTGCCTCGGCACGAAATGTGCATCCCCGACTGCGGGTATTCAAGCAGGTCCAGGCAGGCTTTAATCGTGGCGCCGACTGGGGACAGGAACGTCGGGGCGTCGGCAAGAGGACCGTCGTAATTGTTGGCGGTCAGCCACAATTCCCCATCACACGGCTCCGCCGTGGCGCGCAGAGTCAGGCACTGCATGGGAAACGCGATGGCCGGCTCCCCGAAAACAACGGCGTGCTCGCCAAACAGAATGATCTTAGCGTGAGCGCGGCCAAACCCCCTGGCCTCGTCCGCTAAGGCGGAGCAATGAGGCCCTTCCGCAGGTTGTTTATACCGTTGACCCTCATTCAAACGTGCATAATCGGGAGCCTCGCTGCGACGCGAGGAAGTAATAACGTCTGCGTCGGAATGTCTCAGTGGCTGCACCAGTGCTCCTATACGGAATGAATCAAACCCTGCCGTCGCTCCACCTTAACTACAGCACCCGACAAACCTCCTCAGATCCCGTCGGGCAAAGCCCATTGGGCATGGACCCCATCGGGCGTGGCTCGGCCGAGTGTGGCCAACGGCAAACGCTGCTACTCTACCACGACTCAGGGTAGTCCTCGTTTCTTATCGACGACGACGCTCCAGCTGGCCCAGGGCTTTTCTTGCTGGATTCAGGGGGCTAATCGTGCCCAGAGTAACGGGTTTGTCGTGTATATTTTAAACCTAACCGAAGTGTTTTTCAGTGTTTTTTGAGTGCGGAAAATTCGGCGAGAAACACTCGGCGACGAAGAATAAATCTGGGAGGTCGCGACCATGTCCAAACTTCTCTTCAAGTTCCCCTTAATCGAAGCAATTATTACTGTTATATCTTTTGTTTTCTTAGCGCGCTCTCCCGGAGCAGCTGCATTCGTTTTCGCAGCATTTGCGCCGGCGATGATTTACCACTTCGTGCTCATGCTCTTTAAAGTCCAGCACTTAGCTGTGTGGATCGCATTAGCTAGCGTGGTCACTATTGCAGGGATTATCGACTTCATCATGGGTCCGATGGGATTTTTAGACGTATATATCCTGCCCGCCGGAATTGGACTAATTATTGCGTGCGCACTTTACGCCGTTTGGTTGAAGAGACACAGCCAGCAGTGAGGGGAGTCGACGCATTACCGTCGCATAATCATAATGTCGATCACTAGCTCAGCTAGTTTTCCGTTGGCTTTATTCAATGGTTTCAGCCGCATAGTCGCCTCTCTGACGGCATCAAGCATCTCCTTCTCACTCCGGTGCGTCGGTATGCCACCGATACGCCCGTGCCCAGCCGCGGCGATCGCCGCACATGTCCACGGGCGCATGAGGTACACCCCGGGCCCGGCAGCTGCGCGAAACTCGTCGATAATAATGAGGACGTGTTCCGCGGTCAGCGGCCGGGAGCCAAAACTGGCGCCGGCTTTCGCCTTCCCACCCATTCCCGCCTCCGTCATCGTCGGGCCTTCTTAGCCCGAACCTTCTTAACTAGGTCCGCATATTCGGGAACCCGGGACCTAGCCAGCTCCCGGACTTCTTCAGTATCCACCGTCCGCGCCGCCGTCGAAATGATCGCGCGCACGACAGCTTCGTGCTTCGAGGTGCCCGTCATCTCTGCCAGCAGCGTCAGGGCGCGGTCTTGGTCGTCCGTGAGCCGTAGGGTCATTGCCATAATCACTATTCAACTATTAGGCCGCCGTCCAGTGATACCACCGCGATACCACAAGCCAGCGGGCTTCCCTCATAAAACGCCTCAGTGAACCCACAGAAGCACTCCGTCGAAAAAATCGGCTACACATGCACCGCCGATGCACAGCTCCCATGTCCGCCCTGTGAGGTAAGGTAGAACGCATGAGTGATGACAGCGGAAATACCGGGGGCAATGACCTTTTCGATCGCGTCAGCCCGATCGACATCCAAGAAGAAATGCAATCGAGCTACATCGATTACGCCATGAGCGTCATCGTTGGACGTGCGCTCCCCGAGGTTCGTGACGGCATGAAACCCGTCCACCGCCGCATCATCTACGCGATGTACGACAACGGCTATCGCCCGGAACGCAGCTACGTCAAGTCCGCCCGACCCGTCGCGGACACGATGGGCCACTTCCACCCCCACGGCGATAGCGCCATTTATGACACCTTGGTCCGCATGGCTCAGCCGTGGTCCATGCGCTATCCGCTGGTTGATGGCCAGGGTAACTTCGGCTCCCGCGGCAACGACGGCCCCGCCGCCATGCGTTATACAGAGTGCCGTCTCACACCGTTGGCCATGGAGATGGTGCGCGATATCCGCGAAAATACCGTCGACTTTGAGCCCAACTATGACGGTAAAACACTCGAGCCAACGATTCTCCCGTCGCGTGTTCCCAACCTACTGATGAACGGTTCCGGCGGTATTGCCGTCGGCATGGCGACGAATATTCCGCCGCACAATCTCACCGAGCTGGCCCATGCGATTTTCTGGTGCCTCGACCATTACGACGCGGACGAGGCCACCACCCTCGAGGCCGTCATGGAGCGGGTGAAGGGCCCTGACTTCCCCACGGCCGGGCTCATCGTCGGCGATAAAGGCATTAAGGACGCGTACACTACCGGCCGCGGCTCCATCAAAATGCGTGGCGTGACGTCCATTGAGGAGGAGCGCGGACGCACCATCATCGTCATCACCGAGCTTCCTTACCAGGTCAACCCCGACAACCTTGTCTCCAGCATTGCTGAGCAAGTGCGCGACGGCAAGATCGCAGGCATCTCCAAGATCGACGACGAATCCTCCGACCGCGTCGGCATGCGCATCGTCGTCACACTGAAGCGCGACGCTGTGCCGCGTGTTGTGCTCAACAACCTCTACAAGCATTCCCAACTGCAAACCAGCTTCGGTGCGAACATGCTGTCCATTGTCGACGGTGTCCCCCGCACCCTCCGCCTGGACCAGCTGCTGCGTCTGTACGTCGATCACCAAATCGACGTTATCGTCCGACGCACCCAGCACCGTCTGGATGAGGCCGAAAAGCGTGCCCACATCCTGCGCGGATTGGTCAAAGCGCTGGATATGCTCGACGAGGTCATCGCGCTGATTCGCGCATCCCAGACCCCGGAGATCGCACGAACCGGACTGATGGACCTCCTGGATATCGACGAGCTCCAGGCTGACGCTATTCTGCGGATGCGGCTGCGCCAACTCGCGGCTCTGGAGCGGCAGAAGATTATCGACGAGTTGAAGGAACTCGAACTCACCATCGCCGACCTCAAGGACATCCTGGCCCGGCCGGAGCGCCAGCGGCAGATTGTGCGCGACGAGCTCGAGGAGATTGTCAACAACTACGGTGATGACCGCCGCACACAGATCATCGCTGCTACCGGCGATGTTACCGAAGAGGACCTCATCGCGCGGGAGAATGTCGTCGCCACGATTACGTCCACCGGGTACGCCAAGCGCACCAAGGTGGATCTCTACCGCAACCAGAAGCGCGGCGGGAAGGGCGTCCGCGGGGCTGAGCTCAAGCAGGACGACGTCGTCCGGCACTTCTTCGTGACCTCGACGCACGACTGGATTTTGTTCTTCACCAACTTCGGGCGCGTGTATCGCCTCAAGGCCTACGAGTTGCCGGAAGCGTCCCGGACCGCACGTGGGCAGCACGTCGCCAACCTGCTGGAGTTCCAGCCTGGCGAACACATTGCCCAGGTCATCCAGCTGCAGACGTACGAAGACGCGCCCTACCTGGTCCTGGCCACTAAGCAAGGCCGCGTGAAGAAGTCGAAGCTGACCGATTATGACTCGGCGCGGTCCGGTGGATTAATCGCCATCAACCTGAACGAGGACGACTCGCTGATCGGCGCACAACTCTGCTCCGCCGACGACGACCTCCTGCTGGTTTCCGAAGAGGGCCAGGCTATGCGCTTCACTGCCGACGACGACACGCTGCGCCCGATGGGCCGCGCCACTGCCGGCGTCAAGGGCATGCGTTTCCGTGGCGAGGACGCGCTGCTGGCGCTGACCGTCGTCCGCGAGGATTCCTACCTCATGGTTGCCACCTCCGGCGGCTACGCTAAGCGCACGAAGATGGAGGAATACCCGACGAAGGGACGCGGCGGGCTCGGCGTCGCCACGTTCAAGTACAACAAGAAGCGCGGCAAGCTGATCGGCGCACTCGTCGTCGACCAAGATGACGAAATCTTCTGCATTACTACCGACGGTTCCGTCGTCCGGTCCAACGTGAAGGACATCCGGCCTAGCTCGCGGCAGACGATGGGCGTGCGACTGGTCCACCTGGACAAGGGTTCTGAGCTGCTCGCCATCGACCGCAACGTCGAAGACGAAGGCGAGGAGCACGCGGCGAAGACTGCGGAGAAGGGGAACGCCCCCACTGATCCGGCCGAACCAGCTCCGAACGCCCCGTCCAACGATGACGACTCCTCCGATACTAAGGATGGGAAGTAATGACGGGGCCGGGACCACACGGGCTGACGCCCAGGGGAAAACGGTCTGACCAGGCTGATCAGACTCTGGACATGCGCCCCTGGACGGGCAACCTAGCCGACGGCACCGCCGCTGGCCCCGCGTCCAGTGCCCCCGCTCCTCAAGGCGAACGTGTTGTGGAGGTGACCCATATTGATCTCCACCGAGCTGCCCGGATCTCGGGAGCGGTCAGCGCGATAATTGCGCTTGTGTGGATACTCGCTGCCCTCCTCATGTTCGGCCTCTTGGCGGGGATGGGGGCATGGGGAAACATGAACGACGCCCTTAACGACGTCGCAGACACCTCAGTGCCCACGAGCACGGTGATTATTGCGATCATCGCGCTCGCTGTCTTCGAAGCCATCATCGGCACCCTGTTGGGCGTTGTTGCCGCAGCTATTTACAACGGGTTAGCTCGGATGAGCGCCGTTGGTGGAGTGAGAATGGTGATACGGGACTAGGGATCCGCTGCCCGTGTGATCGGAGCCTATCGACCTGGACCCGTGTGGACGTCACTCGGACCCCACATCAATCCCAGCGGGCCGACTTTTATTCGACCTATTTACACTGCGACCTGCAGATTTGGTAAACCCCGTTTTCCTGGGTAAAGTTCTGCACGGTTCATGGGCCTATAGCTCAGGCGGTTAGAGCACTTCGCTGATAACGAAGGGGTCGGAGGTTCAAGTCCTCCTAGGCCCACCACGAAGACCACTTCGGTGGGGTTCGGGTGGTTAATACCACAGGGGGCGTTAGCTCAATTGGTAGAGCACTTGCTTTGCAAGCAAGAGGTCACGAGTTCGATTCTCGTACGCTCCACAAGAAATCCCTGGTTACACTTCGGTGGCCAGGGATTTTGTGTATCTCCCACCATCATCCCGCGGTACTCCTGCATGACCCATCCCATGGGAGTCTCTCCTAGACCATGCGGTATGCTCTGTACCGTGAGCGCACAAATAAACTTCAACCGAATTATTAACTGAGCGTCTGGCTACCCTAAACCAGACGCTCCCCCGGCCTGCGGAAAGCAACCGCACCGGGGATTTTTGCTATTCAGACCCGCTAACAGAGGGCCGCAGCCTACACCCAGGTTTCACAGGCCCGGTTGGCGTCGGAAAGGACAATCGAAAACCCTCGCCTGCGGCCACCGGAAACCCCGGAGGACAGGCACGAACATCACGGAGCAATCAATGCCCCCGAAATCATCCGTATCCAGCGGGGACGAACCCGCCTCTGCTGCTAACTCCCCAGCAAACAAGCCAGCGAAAAGGGCTACTTTCGGCGGCCGGTCCATGTTTATCTTCGCCGCTATCGGTTCCGCCATCGGGCTCGGTAACATCTGGCGATTCCCCTACATTTCCTATGACAACGGCGGAGGGGCCTTCCTCTTCCCCTACGTCATCGCCCTGCTGACCGCAGGAGTACCGGTCCTGATTCTCGATTATGTCCTCGGCCACCGCTTCCGTGGCTCCGCGCCGCTGGTGTGGCGGCGCATTTCCCGGAAAATCGAGGCCATCGGATGGGTACAGACCGCTATCACCTACATCATCGCCATCTACTATTGCGTGATCCTAGCTTGGGCGGCCATGTACACCTGGTTTGCCTTGAAACTGGCATGGGGAAAAGACCCAGAAAAGTTCTTTACCGGGGACTTCCTGCACGCTGACACCACAAGCCTGACCAGTGCGAATGTGGTCTGGCCGACCGCGATCGTGCTAGCCCTGGTATGGGCAGCAATCACCGCGGTCATAGTGCTGGGTGTTCGTAAAGGCACCGGGTTGCTCTCCTCGATCTTCGTCCCGCTGCTCATCATCATGTTCCTCATTTTGGTTATTCGTGCACTGTTTTTGCCGGGTTCCGCTGAGGGGCTCGAGGCCTTCTTCACCCCGCAGTGGGGCGCCCTGCTTGATCCACAAGTCTGGATTGCCGCTTATGGTCAGATCTTCTATTCCCTGGCGATCGCCTTTGGCATCATGATGACCCAGGCTTCCTACCTGCAGAAACGAGCAAACCTTTCGGGCCTGGGAGCCGTCGTCGGCCTATCCAATAGCGCCTTCGAGGTGCTCGCCGGCATCGGCGTGTTCGCAACTTTGGGTTTTATGGCTGTCACCCAGCATGTGGCCGTCGCCGACGTTGCCACTAACGGCATCGGCCTGGCATTTATCGCCTTCCCGACGATCATCAATAACATGACCGGCGGTCCGATCTTCGGCGTCCTCTTCTTCGGTTCTCTCTTTATCGCGGGCTTTACGTCACTGGTCACCATCGTGGAAGTCGTTTTGTCCTCAGTGCAGGAAAAATTCGGACTTTCCCGACGTCGCGCTGCCATCTATGTCTGTATGGCCTGCGCCGTACCATCGCTCATATTTTTCCCCGTCTCCACGGGGCTTGCCACCCTGGACATTGTCGATAAGTTCGTGAATGTCATCGGTATTGTTGTCATCGCCGTAGTGGCGATCATTGTCATCGGCTGGGTGCTTCGCCGTCTGCCTGAGCTACGGGAGCACGTCAACCAGATCAGTAGCCTGCAGCTTGGCCGCTGGTGGGATTTCTGTCTCTTGGTGCTCACCCCGCTGGTACTGGGGACGACGTTTGTGTTGGAGATCATCACGCTGGTTCGCGATGGATACGAAGGCTATCCGACGGTCAAGGTAGCCATCTTCGGCTGGGGGTTGGCTGTGCTCTTCTACGGTGGCGCCCTCCTGATGTCGCGGGTTCCGTGGCCACGCGGAACGATTCTCGACGGCCCACCGGTCAGCGATTATGGAGTGCCGCTGACCGGGAAGGGAGCACCCTTCGGCCAGCATCTGGATAATCCCTATGAATCTATTCGCGACCGTGAGCGTCGGCTCGAAGTCTCTGGTCTGAAGGAGGCCTAGCCATGGATACTGTCACTATCATCGTCATGATCCTCTACTTGGCCCTGGTGTGGGGATTGTTGATCATTGCTGCAATTCACTTAACCAAGCACCCGGATGAGAACAGCGGAAAGTTGGGGACGACGGATCTCGACGACTTGCCGCAGTACACCAAGGTGTAGACGTTCACCGCGGGCTTGGTGTGGCCACTCCGGGAACCACCGCTCTACAAACGCGTCAGTACTCCATGTCGAACAACACTCACGGAATAGACAGGGGGTAAACGGCATGGATACAGAAGCGTGGCTTCGACTGGTGCAACTGATCATTGCCGGTGGCGGCCTGATTGCTGTTATCTTGACGCTGCAACAAAAGACAAACAGTGACAACCGCAGCGAATGGTGGAGACGATTCACCTGGGCGGTAGAGACCGTAGACAACGATAAAGCTACCGAACAGTGCCGAAGAGCGGCGGAAATTCAATTAGACTGCTTATCAGAAAGCCCGCTAGCCAGGTCATCAGAACAGAGTTTGATTGCACAGTTCTACGAGATGGATGATAATGAACCCAATATTATTGGGGAAAAGGATGGTGGGAATGATGACAACAACGTGGACTGACGAAACACCGCAAGCCCGCAATATACGCAACCTCAAAAAAGCAATCAGAGGTTGCGAAAAGATGGGAATAATCCCATCACGGACGGCCTATAAACGCGCCAACCTGCCCGTACCCAAGAAAGCCACGAACGAATACCAGCAGCCTCCCCTGTGGAGAAAAATGATCAACTTTTGGCGACCCGTCTGGTAACCACGCGCCCCGCCAATCCCCGCCACCACGGCGGGGATTCCTTTTCTTACCGACATATATGCGCGGCGGACGATATGTAGGTCGTTGCTGAAATTGCACTACCTAGCAGTCTCACGGGGATCCTCAGGCAGTTGGTGTATGCAGCTAAAGACACTGATGTCATCAACGATGATTAAAAGCCGACGCTAAGTGGCTCGGCCTAAAGAACACAGCCGAAACTTCTGAAAAGCATCTCCTACTACTCACGCACACGTCGTCCTACTATCTACCCCTATAAGGGTAACTTTTCTGAGTCTATAGACATCTGCAATTGAACATGATGAACTATGTTCAGTGTTCTTAACACTTTCGATATTCGTTTCCCTATGTAGGAGGAGCCCAGGTTCCGTCGTGGCATATTTACGGCTCGAGTAATGGGCGCCTACCAGGCTAATGCACTCACACAGGTGTGGCGGCAAGGGAAGCTATTTTCCCCAACCAAAGGACAGGAGTTTAATTCGTGAGTTCAGCGACAAAACGAATTCTGGGCGTAGGCGCGGTCGGAAGTCTCATGATTATTGTGGCTTTTGTAGTGGGTGAAATCATCGGCACAGATAACGCTACGACTGCATCTTCTGCCTTCTTAGACATGCTCTTTGTCGGGGGTCTGGGCGCTATTTTCGGCGCTATCTTTGCCGGCATCTTTAAGAAGACTTCGGCACACGTTAAATCAGTGCTAGGTATTGTGGGTCTATTTGTAGCGCTCTTTTGTCAGTCAGTCATGAATCAGCAACAAGACTCGCCAGAGATCTTTGCTCCAGCGCTACTGATGTATCCAGCTCTGGGTCTAGTGATCATGTGCGCTATACATCCGTTGATCAAATCTCGAAACGACCACTAGCTCGCTTGACGCACAGATTCGCATCCTGGTTTAAAGCCCTACAGGCTGGGCAGCTGCCCAATACCGCCCTACGCATCTGCTAAAAATCCCAGTCAGATTCCTCTGTCGCTTCGGTTTTCCCAATCACATAGGAGGCCCCGGAACCGCTGAAGAAATCATGAGTTTCTGATGCCTCAGGCGTGAGTGCGGCCAAAATATCTGGTTCGGTCCGCTCAGCTTCATCTTCATACAGGGCTGGATAGCCGAGATTCATGAGAGCTTTGTCCGCGTTGTAATAGACAAAAGCCATAACGCCCGTAAAGTTCGGACGCGAGGTGAAAGAGGATTCTGCACTCTTGCGAGAATCATCGGGCACAGCGATATCGCCATACAACTCACCGGAGTAGGTTTTCTCCAAACTCAAAAGTTGATCCACCAGAGAATACGTAAACTCTTGGAGCTCATTTTTCCTCTCTGGGTGAGCATCGAGTCCCCGCTGAAATTTATAGCCCGAATAATAACCGTGTACAGCTTTGTCACGAAGGATAAGACGAATCATGTCAGCGGTATTCATCAGTTTAGCTCGACAACTCAACCACAATGGCAAATAAAACCCGGCGTATAAGAGCAGTGAACTCAACAGTGTGGCCGCTACTTTCCGCTTCAAAGGATCCCCGCCATAGTAGTGTTTCATCACCTTAGTTGCACGCTGTTGGAGGACAGTGTTGCGCATTGCCCACCCATAGGCTTCCGTGATCTCCGGAGTACTACACAACGTACTAAAAACACTGCTATAGCTCCTAGCATGTACGGACTGCATGAACGAGATATTGGTATATACCGCCTGCTCATGCTCGGTTCTGCCATCCGGTATCTGACTCACTTCACCCACCGTCGCCTGAACAGTGTCAAGCAACGTCAACCCAGTGAATATCCTCACGGTAAGTTGGCGCAGATCTTCAGGTAGCGAATTCCAACTGGAAATATCATTGGACAGAGGCACTTTTTCAGGAAGCCAGAAATTCCCCGTCAACCGCTGCCACACTTCCAAGTCCTTCGGATCTTGTAAGCGATTCCAATTCACAGGCCTCAATGGTTTTTCAGCATATTTGGGCCATTCAGCCGGGGTTATCGAATCATTGATATAGGACAAACCATTTTCCTCTCTAAAGGGTTTCTTTTTCTTCCACGTGTTTCCAAAAATTCATCAATCCACTCCGAACTTTTTCAACGTCACGGCTCGTCCCTAATAACTCGAATCTGTAGAGCTCTGGGACCTGGCATTTCGAGGCAATCACGGGGCCGGCACAACAAAAAGCCGCCCCAAAGTTGGTGTTCCCACTGGTTATTACTCCGCGTAATAGGCGTCGGTTCTCTTCATCGTTGAGAAAGCGAATGACCTGACGTGGAACCGCCCGAGCGATGTCCCCTCCCCCATAAGTTGGGGTGATAAGCACATATGGTTCCGACACATGGAGCTCGGGAGCTTTCAATTTCATCGGGATTCGGGCCGCAGGTAGGTGGAGTTTGTCCACGAAACGTGCGGTGTTTCCCGAGGCAGACGAAAAGTAGACAAGGTGCGTCCCAGAGACACTAGATGGACTCGGCATAGTTCTCCCACGTGGAGGCGGATAGATCTCATGAGGGCTCGTTCATCCCTTCATTATTCAATGGGTTGAACTTTATCATTCATCATGATGAAATAACAGCCTCAGTAACTCCTCCCGCGCGGACTAGCGCATAAGGAGCAACTTCAGCACTTGCAGCCCTTCAGCGTGGGGGTTTCGTCAGCAAGCCCCTACCAAGGGTGTGAGAGTTTTCTAAAGAAAGGGCGCATGATGGCAACACTGACCTGTCTCTTATACACATCTCCGAGCCCACGAGACGCTACGCTATCTCG